>Ga0207051_1026_pt1 | contig 25199 bp, 25 predicted proteins | sample Alteio_BWMinCont_61_FD_153292 | JGI IMG/M metagenome (GOLD analysis project Ga0207051, IMG submission 153292) | Enriched cells from forest soil in Barre Woods Harvard Forest LTER site, Petersham, Massachusetts, United States -... | ecosystem: Environmental > Terrestrial > Soil > Temperate forest >...
TTTAACGCAATACCGCAATCTTCGTGTTGGACTGACAACACATGATGTGGGCGGACTTTCCCAGAAGGACTTCACCGTAGCCCAGAAGATCAATGACCTACCGACACTCTTTAATAAGCATAATAATGGAGTGGCCATAGATCAACAATCACAGAATAAAGATCAGCCAATGCAAAAACCGCGGTATGAGCAGAAGAATGTTCAACCAAAACAAGTCAAAAGTATAAGCCTAATGCTTAAAAAGGAGAAAAATGTCAAAACATACTCATCATCAAAGCAAGGCAGAACAAATCGAGAACAAAACTCTCGGAACACCGCCGTTTCATTATGATCCTTATCAAGCCAATGGTGTATTAAAGTCGGAAGATATTCAAACGCAGATAGATGTAGAAAACAGTTCTATAAAGCTTCGGGCTTATCAGATCCATCTGGAAAAAGGGGGATCTGATTTAGATAATTGGCTGGAAGCAGAGCGAAGTTTAGGATTAAGCCCATCAACAATGGAACATAAGTAGGAACAAGAACGATTTATGCTTCTGAATGACGAACGCCGTATTTTTGACCGTTTTCATGCCCGTTTCCCCGCGAAATTCAAAGAGACACGCGGTGATTTTGGAGATGAAATGTTTTTAAGAGATGCTTGCGCTAACGGTGCCAATATTCTTAGTAGGGAAAGGCTGTCTCTCAATGAACTTATAGCTTTAGAAGTTGAGTTACCTGATGGCCATGCTCCTTTGGTTTTAAGCGGCCGGGTCATATGGAACAAACCTACCAGTGAGTCATATATGTGGGATATTGGCCTGCAGTTCGATGAAGTTGTTTTCATGAAAATGTGGCGAATACTTAAATACAATAAAGGAGATCACTATGTGTCATAGAAATGATGTAAAAAATGGGCTGCTGATTTTATCAATTTTATTAATGGTTAATTTCAATCGACCGACGCAAGCACATGCCTCGGGTAATTTAATTTTGGATAGGGGACATCGGGATAAAGAGTCACAGGATCATGGAGATAATCAAGGGCGTGATGGCGACAAGCAAGATCAACGCCAAGATCAACGCCAAGATCAACATCAAGATCAACACCAAGACCAACATCAAGATCAACCTCAAGATGAACATCGCGGGCAATGAGGTGATTACATTGGCGTTAGGTTTTTTGGCCAAAGAATTCGCTGACTAGGACATTTATAATAATTTGGTTGCTTTTAATTTTGACCCTCCGTGATTAATCAATTGCGGAGGGTTTTTGATTAGGGTTTAATAGGGGGCAAAAAAAGACGTAAATTGCTTAGGAAAGGCCGTTGAGGAGTGATAAAATATAGACATTATATAAACATTATAAGGTATGTTAGACCTCGCCTGCGGCAGCGCCGTCGTAAGCGAGGAAACCAAGGAGGGTGAAAATGGACACTTTGCATGCAATTCTGGTTCCATCCGCAAGAATGGCTCTTGCCCAAGTGGGGCAGTTTGTCAGCAGTGTGCTTTTGGTTCTGATTCTTTTTATCATCGGTTGGCTCGTTTCCAAATATGTTATTAAAACCGGGGTCACTAATTTATTAAAGATTTTAAGGGTTGATGATTTATCCCACCGTATCGAATTGGACTCTATTTTAGCCAAAGGCGGCATTAATAACGGGCTTTCAGATTTAGTAGGCATTATTTGCTATTGGCTGTCTTTACTGATCACCTTCGTCGTTGCCCTCAACGCGGTGGGATTGACCGTTGCCGCTGATTTATTGCAGAGGATTGTGCTTTTTGTGCCCAATATTATCGCTGCTGCGTTTATTTTGATTGTAGGGATGTTTGCGGCTGTTTTATTAAGGAATGTTGTCAGGGTCGCTGCCAACAACGCGGGCATTTCCCAGTCTAATTTGGTGAGCAATATTTGCGAAGTCGTCATTATAGTGTTTGCCGTGGCCATTGCCCTGGAACAGCTGCAAATCGGCGGAAGGATCATTGATTTAACGATCAGTATTATATTAGGATCGTTCGGGCTCGGGTTTGCCCTGGCATTTGGCCTGGGGTGCAAGGACATTGTCGGCAAATCAGTAGGCGATTTTTTGTCCAAATTAAAGAAGTAGATTTACGTTGAAACATAAAAATCCCCGCCACCATTTATGGCGGGGTTTTTTTGTTTCCACAGATGCTTATTTAAGCACTTTTGGAAACAAATGCTTCGCTGATCTTTTTTCTCCGCAGTTTCCTTATGGTAACTTGAAAGCCGTTTCCGGTGATAATTTCGCCGCCGTTGAAAGGTTTGGCAAATTGCCGTTGACACCAGTCCGCCAGTTTTATGTCGTTTTCATTCTCGGCAAGTAACGTTGAGTTCATCCCGAGTGTTTTGGCCAGCGCGGACATGGTGACCGCTCCGCCGACAAGCCATTGATTACCGTAGGGATGAATATGGTTGGGAAGGCGGTCAAATTCATCTTCGATCTCTCCGACTAATTCTTCAATGATATCTTCCTGTGTGATCATGCCTATGACTTGCTTTTGCGCGTTTTCAACCAGCCCAATGTGCAGTTTTTCCTGGATCATCTGTTCCAACACCTTTGAAATCGGTGTAGTGTCCGCAAATTTTATGATGGGACGGATAGTCCCTTTAATAGTCGGGTCTTCCGGATTGATTTTAAGTGCCGCAATGATATCTTTGAAATTAATATATCCCTGGATCGTTTGGGGGTCTTTAATATTTTCACAAACAGGAAAGCGCGTGTGCATGTCCAGGTGGGCCAGGACCAGGGCGTCTGCCAGGCTGCTGTTTTGCGGGATCATACAGATGTCAGCAACGGGGATTGCAATGTCTTTGATTGGCCTTAAGGAGAGCTGGGCGGCAGACATAACAATCTTCTCTTGCTGGGCGCCGATTAACCGTGATGTCCTGGCTAAGGCAAGGGCAGCTGTAAGTTCGTACAGGCTGCTTTGAGTATCAGAGACCTGGCTATTATTGGGTAATTTTTTGCCGATGAATTTATTGGCGGCCTTAACGATATTTTCCAGGGTGGAAATGACAGGATAGGCGATATAGGTAAAATAGAGCATCGTCTTTGACAATTTCAGGATGACCCATTCATTATTCTTAAGCGCGTAAGTCTTGGGGATAAGTTCGGCGAAAATGATGGTAAAGGAGCTTAAGGGGATGACCAGGGCGGCCAGGCTCAAAGCTTCTGCCATGACTTTTGAAGCCCCCAGATTTTTTTCAAAATAAGGGTTAAGCGCTTCTGTGACACCCGCGCCGCCGACAGCTGCAGCTATGGAGCCGACGAGCGTGACCCCTAATTGCACAGCGGCCAGGCTTGCCTCCATGCGGTCTTTCATGAACAAAGCTTCATTGGCCCCCTTTTTCCTGGTTTCCACTAAATACGTGAGTTTGGTCCGCGAGATAGAGGCCAGGGCCATTTCATACGCTGCAAAAACAGCGTTGAAGGTGATCATGACAAGAATAATCAGCAATTCATTTATAAAATACACTTAATGGCCTCAATTGAAATTTTTTTAGTATTATATCAGAATATTTAAGTATACTAAGCGTTGAATATGATAAAACTTTCAGGCTCAAAAGGTACCGTGGCTTCGATTTTATCGGCTTGTGCGTCACTGCGTATTACAGTGGCCTGTTTGTTTTTACTTTTTATCCTGACCTTTTGGGGCACCATCGCCCAGGTCCAGCAAGGGTTATACGCGGCCCAGGACCGTTTCTTTAATTCCTTCTTTTTCTGGGCCGCGGGATTTATTCCTTTTCCCGGCGCGCAATTGGTCCTTTGGGTGCTGTTTGTCAATTTGCTCTGCTCATTAGTCCTGACATTCAAAAAATATACCCAGTGGGCCAACATAGGACTCCTCATAATTCATGCGGGCCTTATTTTATATTTTATCGCGGCCTTCATGATTTTCCATGTTTCTCAGGAATCCAACGTGCATCTGGCAGAAGGTGACGAGACAAATACCTCTGCTTCTTACCAGGATTGGGAATTGGCCTACTGGATAGATGATGCCAAAGAGCGTCAAGTGACAGCATTTGACACCAGGAATTTTAAACCAGGCTTTCACATTCCTTTTGAAAATAGAGATTTTACCGTCACGGTCAAAGCATTTTATTTAAACAGTGATGCCTTTAGTGATCCCGCGGCTAAAAAGGACCTTACGACTTTAAGTGCTTCAGGAATTGCGTTTTTGACCGGGAAACCCGTTGATAAGGAAAGGGAGCAAAATATCAGGGGGGGCGTTTTTGACTTGAACGTTAATAATAAAACCTATACTTTAATTTTATATGGGGCTGAGTCTCAAGCAACCCGGGCCGCCATAGCGGGTAAGAATTATTATTTTATTTTGCGCCATAAGCGTTTTCCGTTGCCTTTTACAATCAGGTTAGACCATTTTAAAGCCGAATTTCATCCGGGCACTGACGTGGCCAAAAGTTATGAAAGCCTGGTCACGATCACCACAGGTTCATTAGTGCGCCAGGTGCGTATTTATATGAATAATCCTTTACGGTACAAAGATTACACCATCTATCAAGCCTCCTATGATACCGATAGTACGGGAAAGCAGCACTCGACCCTGGCCGTGGTTAAAAATTTCGCCAGGGGATTGCCTTACATTGCGTGTTTTGCTGTTTTTTTTGGGCTGGCTTTGCATTTTCTTATTCAAGCTCTATTAGCAAAGGCCCGTGTATGAAAATAAAAATATTTTTGTTTCTATTTTTAAGCACATTATTTCTAGGCACGGCTTTGGCCTTGCCCGGCATTAAAGATTTTAATAATTTTAAGAAAATACCGGTTCTCGATAATGGCCGTATCAAGCCTTTAGATACATTTGCGCGCAGTTTATTGACGCAATTTTCGGGCAAGGACCATTATGAAAAACAAGAGGCCGCGGCCTGGCTTGCAGTGCTTTTCTTTGACCCTGATTCGACCTTGAATGACAAAATTTTCTTAATTAATAATCCTGATATCGCGGTGGCCTTAGGGATCACCCCGCAGCAAGACCGGCGCTATACTCCGGGCCAACTGCAGCAAGCCTATCACAGGCTGCCCCAATTGCAGCAAGCGGCAGAAAAAATCCCTGAGAAAGACCGCAGCCTGGCTGAAAATGAAATAATGCGTATTTTTGACAATATCAACCTCTACACAGATCTTTCACATTCTCTGGCAGTTATACCTTCCAGTCAAAATGACAATTGGTTAAGCCTCTGGGATGCAGTGTCAACAGATTTCGGCAATGGGCAAACGCGCCGTCTGGTCATGCTTTGGGGTAAAATGGCTGTCAGTTATAAACAGGGTGATGACGCGGCGTTTAACAAGGCGGCGCGCGCCTATCTTAACAGTATTCGCTATTCGTTGTCTAAAGAAGATCTTAACAAAGTAAACAAGTTTCCATTAGAGTTGTTCTACCAGGCCGGCAGTCCTTTTACATGGTCTATCATGTTTTATATTTTCGCCTTCATCTTCTTTGTGGTCTCGTTCACCTCCTCAAAGACTCTTTGGTATAATTTGGGACTATGCAGTATCATCGCAGGTTTTATTCCGCATCTGCTGGGCCTTCTTATGCGTATTATCATATTGAACCGCCCGCCGGTATCCAGTCTTTATGAAACTTTTATTTTTGTGGGATTAATCGCTGTTTTTTTGGGACTTCTGATCGAGTATTACAACCGGCAATGGTTAGGCATTGTCACCGCGGCCATTAGCGGGACGGCTTTATTATTTATTGCCAATAAATACAGCGCTGAAGGGGACACCCTGAAAGTGCTCGTTGCCGTGCTTAATTCCAATTTCTGGCTGGCGACCCATGTGACAACGATCACCATGGGCTATGCGTCTACCTGTGTCGGTGGCCTCTTGGGGCATATTTGGCTTGTTCAGGCTGTCTTTAGAAAGGACAATCAAATTTTGGATAAAACTCATAAAACAATTCTTGGTATTTTAGGCGTGGCGCTGACCTTGACCTTCCTGGGCACCAATCTCGGCGGTATTTGGGCTGACCAAAGTTGGGGCAGGTTCTGGGGCTGGGACCCTAAAGAAAACGGGGCGTTGATGATTGTCCTTTGGACAGCGTTGCTTTTCCATGCCAAAGCCGGCCAAATGATCGGCCCTCGAGGGCTTGCCGTCGGTGCTGTTATTGGCATGATGGTGGTGATGTGGGCCTGGTTTGGGGTCAATCTTTTAAGTGTAGGCCTGCACTCCTATGGTTTTACCTCAGGTATTGCGGCATCCTTGATCATCTATGCAATTGTTGAAGTCATTTTTCTGACAGTAACGGCTTGGTTTATTTCCAGAAAATAATCCTTCTTAAGACTATTTTAATTCCGTATAACTACGCAGGCCTCTACGTAGTTCATCTCATTCCCTTTTTTTGTATTCTTTGTCAAAGTAAACAGATAATAATTTTATTCTTTATTTTATTCCAAGAAGCATCCCGAAAGCAGAAATACTACGTATGGTTCATCCATTCCAATATCTATTCGGTCCGGTGTGTTCATGGCGTTTAGGCGGGTCTTTGGGGGTTGATCCTCTTTCTTCTAAAAATAAAATTTGTAATATGGACTGCATTTATTGTCAATTAGGTAAAACCGCGCATTTGACAAATGAGCGCAGAATTTATGTTCCTACCCGGGATCTGATGGATGAGATCAGCCGCGTACCCCTGCATTTTGTGGATTATATTACTTTCGCGGGACGAGGCGAACCGACCTTGGCTAAAAATTTAGGAGAAATGATCCGTGGAGTCAAAGCCATACGTCACGAAAAAGTCGCGGTGCTGACCAATTCATCGCTGATGTATTTAAAAGAGGTCCGCGAAGATTTGATAGCTGCTGATTATGTCTTGGCTAAATTAGATGCCGGCAATCAAAAGTTATTTCAGGCGGTAGATAAGGGCCAAGAACTTGATTTAAAGGAAATTATTCAAGGATTGGTGGATTTTCGCACAAGCTTTAAAGGCAAATTGGCCTTACAGATAATGTTAGTGGAAGCTAATATTGAAAATGTTCAACAGATTGCAGCAGTTTCTCGTCAAATAAGTGCCAATGAGATTCAATTGGATACGCCTTTGAGGCCAAGCGCGGCCAAACCTCTTGAACGTCAACGCGTCCAATGGGCTAAACAGTTTTTTAACGATATGCCGGTCACCTCTGTTTTTGACGTTCCGCTTCAAGAATATACACCTATGGACGAAAGGGCAACGATGAGCAGGCACGGTAATTACCGTAAAACACGTTTTACAAGTTAAGGAGAAATATGGCCATCGCAGTATTCACTCAAATCATCAAGCGCAACGGCAGGAGGGAAGAGTTTAATCCGCTGAAAATCACAAAAGCCATCACCAAGGCCGGTCAGGCTTCGGGTGAATTTGGCCCGGAGATAGCCCAGAAAATGACGGTGAGGGTTGTCAATATCGCCCATCAGGTCTTTATTGATAATCCGACGGTGGAAGGCATTCAGGACATTGTTGAGGATGTTTTGCTCTCATCCCCTTACCGCAAAGCAGCCAAATCTTATATTATTTACCGTCAGCAGCACGCCGAAATGCGCGAAATCATCTCACGGTTTAATACAGACCTGGTGGATAAATACCTTAACCAACATGATTGGCGGGTCAATGAGAACAGCAATATGGCCTATTCCCTGCAGGGCCTTAACCATTATATTTCATCCGAGGTCAGCAAGCTTTATTGGCTAAACCGCATTTATCCCGTTGAAATTAAAGACGCGCATCAAAATGGGGATTTTCATATCCATGATCTTGGGCTTCTGAGTGTTTATTGCGTGGGTTGGGATTTGCAGGATTTATTGACCGTCGGCTTTAAGGGTGTATCCGGCAAAATGGAGAGTAAAGCGCCCAAACACTTACGCAGTGCCCTGGGGCAGATCGTGAATTTCTTCTACACCCTGCAAGGGGAAGCGGCCGGCGCCCAGGCATTCTCCAATTTTGATACGTTATTGGCGCCCTTTATCCGTTACGATGAATTGAGCTATGAGGAAGTCACACAAGCCCTGCAAGAATTTATTTTTAACATCAATGTGCCGACTCGTGTCGGTTTCCAAACTCCGTTTACCAATATTACCATGGATCTGGTGGTACCTTCTTATTATGCCAATCAAGGTGTTGTGCGCGGCGGAGAAATTCAACAAGAGACCTATGGCGAGTTTCAGAAAGAACTGGACATGTTCAATAAGGCCTTTTTAGAGGTCATGCTCGCCGGGGACGCCAAAGGCCGCGTGTTCACATTTCCGATCCCTACCTATAATATGACCAAAGATTTCAATTGGGACAATCCCAATCTGGACTTGTTATGGAAAATGACAGCTAAATACGGGATCCCGTATTTTTCCAATTTTATCAATTCTGATATGAATCCGGAAGACGCGCGCAGCATGTGTTGCCGCTTACGCCTGGATAACCGGGAATTGAGAAGCCGCGGGGGCGGGTTATTCGGGGCTTCTCCTTTGACGGGATCGATCGGGGTTGTCACCATCAATTTGCCGCGGATAGGTTACGTGGCACAGAATGAAGAAGAGTTTTTCGTTCAATTAGTGGAAAAAATGAAATTAGCCCAAGAAAGCCTGGAAATTAAACGCAAGATTTTAGAGAAGCTCACCGAGGAGAACTTGTATCCTTACATTAAATTCTATTTACGCCATATCAAAGAACGCTTCGGTCAGTATTGGAAAAACCATTTTTCGACCATTGGGCTTTTGGGAATGAATGAGGCCTGTTTGAATTTGCTCGGAGAAAATATCGCTTCGAAGAAGGGGAGGAATTTTGCCCTTCGGGTATTGCGATTGATGCGTGATAAGCTGGTTGAGTTTCAAGAACAAACTGGCAATATTTTTAATCTTGAAGCCACACCGGCAGAGGGGACTTCTTACAGCCTAGCCAAATTGGATAAGGCCATGTTTTGTGACATTATTTGTGCGAATGAAGAAGAGTATGCACATGGTCATGAACCATTTTATTCAAATTCATCACATTTGCCGGTGCAATATACCGACGATGTTTTTGAAGCGTTAGACCATCAGGATGACTTGCAAAGCTTATATACGGGCGGCACGGTGCTGCACGGTTTTATCGGCGAACGCATTAATGACGCAGAGGGCCTGAAGAATCTGGTACGCACTATCTGTACTAAATACCGCCTGCCGTATTTTACGATCACACCCACGTTTAGCATTTGTCCCGGCTGTGGTTATTTGGCCGGTGAGCAGCCGACTTGTGGGAGCTGTGGCAGTGAATGTGAGGTATATTCAAGAGTGGTAGGGTATTTAAGGCCGGTTAAACAATGGAATAAAGGTAAAAAGGAAGAGTTTCGCAAACGCAAAACCTATACCTTATGCGCATAGGGGGTTTTCAAAAATTGACGCTGGTTGATTTTCCAGGAAAAGTCGCGGCGACTGTTTTTGTCCAAGGCTGTAATTTTCGTTGCGGCTATTGCCATAATCCTGAATTAGTTTTGCCCCGATTGTTTCAAGGGTATATCTCACAAGAGGAAGTATTGGATTATTTGTATGATCGCCGGGGAAAGTTAGAAGGGGTTGTCATTAGCGGCGGCGAACCAACCTTGCAAAAAGGGCTTGGCTGTTTTATCGCGCAGATCAAAGCCATGGCCTTTGCGGTAAAATTAGACACTAACGGCAGCCATCCGGAAGTTGTGTCATCCCTCCTTGAATTAAACCTGCTTGATTACATTGCCATGGACATCAAATCTTCCTTGGCCAAATATTGCCAGGTTACACAGGCAGCTTGTGATACAACAAAAATCCTGGAAACCATTGATTTAATTATCAAAAGCGGTATTCGTTATCAGCTGCGAACGACGTTAGTCAAAGAATTCTGCTCTAGGGAAGACTTGTGTGAGATTCAGACTTTGGTGAGTCAAGCAAATCACTATATACTGCAGCCATTTATACTTTCTCAGAAGATGGTTGATGTTAGATTGAATCATCAAAGTCAGTACACAAGTTCTCAAGTGGAGAATTTGAAGGCCCAATATGATAGGTGTTTTGCAGGAGGGATTACATGAGTGTCAAAAGGATATTTTTACTACTTTACAATAAAAAATTTATAGTGTTATAATTGTCCATAGCAATTATATGAAGATATTGACGATCGGCATCAATCATAAAATATCATCCATCGAATCGCGGGAAAAATTTTTTAAAAAGGAGATTCTTCCAATGAAGGAATCTAAATGGGCATTAGCTCTGCTCCGTTTTGTTTTCACCGTGAGTATCAGTGTAGTCTTGATTTGCCCATCCGGCACAATGGTTTTGGCCGATACACAAGACAAGAAACCGTTAAAGGTCCTGGATGGGGAGCAGCTATACGCCATTAACTGCAGCCGCTGCCATACCGAACGGTATCCGACGGAGCGTACGGAAGCCCAATGGAAGACGATTATGATGCATATGCAAGTACGTGCCAATATACCGCCGGAGCAGGTGAGAAAGATCCTGAAATACTTGAAAGAAAATAATTGATCATAAGGTAAGAGGTATGTATTTATGAAAAAGCTTATGAATCGGATGATCCTCACAATGGTGACATTATCATTCGTAGGATTGTGCTGTGTCCCAAGATCTTGGGCAGTTACAGATGATGAATTCCGTGCTCTACAGAAACACGTCCAGGATGATGACCAACTGATACAGACCCTGGTCAAGGAACATCAAGAGGACCAATCAGAGATCAAAAGTTTAAAAGATCATCAAGGCCAGACAGACCAGAAGGCTGACCAAATAAAACAATCAGCAGACCAGGCAGTGCAAACAGCGCAAGCCGCACAAACAGAAGTGCTTTCAAAGGTGCAGCCGACAGCGGCCGCTTTGAATATGCCGCAGGAGAACCACAACTTCGTGCTTGCCGGGGATGCCGAATTTGAATATACAAACCAGGGCGGCGGCAAAAAGGCCCATGGATCTTACGGACTGGCTGATTTTGCCCCGGTTTTTTTATTTCGGGCCAGTGATAAGGTGCTTTTTGAAGCAGGTTTTGATACCACGTTAAGTAATTCAAGTATTACGTTAAATAGCCCAAATAATGGAGCAACTTCCGGCAACAGCGGCTACAGCACTACTTTTAACCTGTCATTCGCCACGATTGATTATTTGTTTAACGATTATGCGACACTCCTGGCAGGTGAAATGCTCCTGCCTTTAGGTACTTATAGTGAACGCGGCGCCGGCTGGCTCAATAAATTTGCAGATGACCCAATGTCACGTTCCTTGCTTATTGGTTCGGGGGTGGGAGCACAGGTGCGAGGATCTAAAGCTATTGGGAACAATGGTTCCATGTTCACTTATGCCGTTTATACGGCTAACGGCGGCCATACAATAGATGGCACATCTTTTGCGACTACATCCACTGATGGGACGACTTTAATTCAGAATTTTGATACTGCAGGCAATAGAGTGAATATGAACCGTACTCCCAGCGAAGGCGGCCGCATCGGGTTGTTCTATCCCTGGAAACCGCATTATGATATAGAATTGGGGCTTTCCGGGCAAACCGGCGAATGGAATATAGACGGTGCTCAGTGGCAAGCCGGCGTCATTGATGCGGCCCTTCATCTTTCTCCCTATTTTGAGACCAAGGGTGAGTATATTTATACAAGACAACAAACGACAGACCTTGGCAACATTAACCCGCAAGGCTGGTGGCTCCAGTCAGGTTTTAAATTGTCATTTTTCAACTGGGATGTTCCGCTTATCCCCAGCACAGAACTGGTCTTTCGTTATGATACGGAAAATTATGATATAGGCAATTTGACGAATACAGCCAAGAGCTCACGGACTTTTGAGCCTGGCCTTGTTTATTACATTACCAATACTTTATGGCTCAAGGGCAGTTATGAAAAGACTTTTCACAGTGGCGGGGTCCCATCGGACAATGAATGGTTGTTAGAACTTTCCTATGGATTTTAAAGTAAGCTTGTTTATCTAATTAAGGAAGGAAACGTCTATGAATAAAAAAAGTTTTAGTATTTTTATGCTTATCACCTTGTTTGTTCTGGCAGGGTCACGGATGAGTCCTGCCGATGATGGTAATCTTGATGATGCCACCAAGGCACGAATTGCAAAAGCGGAGCAAGGCCCTGCGACCATTGATGTTTCCAAATATCCCCAGAAGATCCAGGACATCTACACTGATATTTTTAGCCAAAAGTGCATGCAGTGCCATCGCCTGAGCCGTCCGATCAATTCTGACTTTGTCCTGCCGTCCGAATGGGAAAATTACGTGAAACTTATGTCGCATAAATCAGGATCAAATATTAATAACGGGGATGCGAGAAAGATCCTTGATTTCCTCATCTATGATTCAAGTGTCCGCAAAAAAGCGTTGCTTGATGAAAAATTAGCGAAAGCAACACCCGAAGATAAAGCCGCCGCAGAAGCGAAGATCAAAAGCGTTCATGATAAATATGATCAATGAAGGCCCTTATCCAGAATCCGATAAAGAAAAGCAAGTTAGCATAGATGACGAAAAGCGTGCCTTTGTAAAGGCCGCTTGCGGCCTGGGCTTTTCTTTATTTCTTTTGTCATTAGGTTCTCTGGAAAAATTTTTAAGATTTTTTTCAAAACAAGACCTGACTACAGCCCAGCAAGAGCACATCTTGTCTGAAAAGATCCAGCGATTAAAACAAACTACCCAAGAAGAAGAACTGCAGCTTGAGCGCCTCAGTAAAGATTATATTCTGGTCGCCGGCCTTGATTCGCTTAGCCCTATTAAAGGAATATACTTCATTGATTATTTGATGAGGCCTGCATTGGCCTTTAGTGATGATGACGGCCTGCCGATCGTTTTGTCTGCAAAATGCACGCATTTAGGGTGTACGGTAGGGCAGAATGTTGATGAACAGGGGCAAATACTTTGCCCTTGTCATATGTCAAGGTTTAATATTAAAACAGGAGTCCCTGTTGCGGGTTCACCGGCAAAATTGCCATTGCCGCATTTGGGGTGGTCCTTAATAGATGCAAAGGGGAACATTCTATTAACTCAGGATCCTCATGGCGGACGAAAGGGGATCACTGATATGGATAAATTAGCCGGTTCTTCGCTTTATATCTTAAAGAAATTCAGTTAGGGGCGAGCTTAATGGGTGAAAAAAAGGGAGCCTTCAAACGCCTGATAGAATTTATGCATGAGCGTATGCCTATGGATAAATTCAATTTTGAAACCCTGGTGCTGAAAAAAGAGGTCCCCATCCATCGAATGAGCTGGGCCTATTATCTGGGTGGTCTTACATTATTCTTTTTTTTGGTCCAGGTAGTCACCGGTATTTTTCTGCTTTTTTATTATCAACCGACCGTTTCTGATGCGCATGCATCCATTGAGTATATTACCAAATATGTAAATAATGGTTTTTTCATCCGTAATCTGCATACGTGGGCTTCATCGTGTTTGATATTTTGTTTAATGGCCCATGCTTTAACGGCCTTTGCGATGAAAGCATTTGCGCCTCCCCGGGAATTGATATGGGTGGGAGGGGCATTGATGCTGGTCATAGGTTTTGCTTTCGGATTTACAGGGTATTTATTACCCTGGCATCAGATCGCTGTAAATGCAACAAAGGTGGCGCTGCAATCACTCGATGAATCAGGACATTATCTCCCGGGAGTGCTTTCAGGAGTTCCCCATTATATTAAGGAAATCATTCAAGGCGGCCCTGATGTGGGTCAGGCGACTTTAAGCAGGTTTTTTGCGCTTCATGTCGTGATTTTGCCGTTAATTTGTTTTGGGATTTTGGCCTTACATTTGCTTTCCGTTCAATTGCACGGGATGAGCCAGGGGGTGGATGTCCCTACGAAGAAAAGTGAAAAATTCTTTCCGTTTTTTATACTTAAGGATTTGATTGTCTGGGGGGTCGCATTTTTAGGCGTTTTTATTTTAGCTGTATGCATTCCTTTTGAGTCATTTTATGCGTTTCCATTTTTTCAGGCATATAACGCCCTGGGGGCAACACCTGAGGGCATCAAGCCGGAATGGTATTTTTATTTTCTATATTACCCGTTAGAGATCTTTCCATTTTGGCTTGTTATGCTGGGCATGACAGTTATGGGAGGCCTTCTCTTTTTGACCCCATGGGTTTTTCAAAAGGCCAGCCGTCGTGTGCTTACTGTCCTTGCATTGATCATGACAGCCTATTTGGTCATCATGACACTTTTTGGCCAGGCGATCTACGAGATCGTTAAAGGGGTTAAATCATGAGAGCTTTATTCGCCCTTTTATTTTTGGTATTTTTCTCCAGCACTGCTATGGCCCATCCGGAATATCTGCAGTATTTTAAAAAAGAATCAGGGCGTGCCATTAACTGTGCGATGTGCCATACAAATCCGGAGGGGCCGGAAGGTGTCGGGCCGGGACAAATCGGCAGTATGAATGCCGCAGGAAAAAAAATGCTGGCAAGAGCGCGGCTGGCCAAACCTGGAGAGAATATCACCAATCCGATTCTTAATGCTTTTGGCAATGAGATCTTAAACACGATTGGCCATGATAAGCTGGTCGAGCTTGAAAAGGACCCCGGAGCCATACCAGGTTTTTTATCAAAAACGAGCGACCTCGACCATAATGGGATCCCTGATTATCAAAAATTACTGGATGGCACAGACCCACTTAATCCAAATGACGGCCTGCCCTGGAAATTGTTTATACATAATTTTATAAAGAATTGGTTTCAAATTATGATGATCGTTTTGGCAACGATTTCCGGGGTTTTTGGTCTATACTATTTAATTATATGGTTTTCAATCAGGGCAAAGAAAGAATTTAAATAGTTTAATAATAGAAGAACTTCGCGTCCCGGTATATACGTACAACCACGTAGATTCTTACGTATTCTTGCGGATCCCCTCCTTCGAAATTATCCTTTATACTTGAATTAGGCAGCCCCTACAGTTGTTAGGCTTTTGACAGAAGCATTTCAGTCAGGAGGGTAAAATATGAAAAATTCCTGGCTTTGTTCAGAGCACAAATCTTTTGTATTTCACAACATCATTGATCAAGTGGCTGATCATGTGATGGTCACTGATAGGCAAGGTTTTATTGAATACGTTAATCCCGCTTTTGAGAAAACCACAGGTTATTCCAAAGAAGAAGTATTAGGAAAGAACCCCAGGATCCTGCATTCAGGAAAACAACCGCTTGAATATTATCAAAATTTATGGAGGACGATATTGGCAGGTAAGGTTTTTTATGCCAGGACGGTCAATAAGAAGAAGAACGGTGAGCTTTATGTGGCGGACCAGACGATTTCTCCCATATTCCATGAATTTAAAGAGATCACTCATTTTGTATCTGTTTGGAAGGACATTACCCAAATCGCCGGGTTGGAAGACCGTTTAAAATTCGAGAAGGAGAAGCTGGAAGAAATCATCAGTTTTGATGAGCAGTTAAGCAGGATAAGAAAATCAGACCATTTGATTGATTTTGTCGTAGCTAAGGCCAAAAAAATCCTGGAGGTTGAGAAATGTTCAGTGATGCTTGTTGATGAGGACACTAAGCAGCTTTATACCAAATCAATGGAAGGGTTCGCGGTAGATACCCCGATGCGTATCGATGTTGCCGGATCTATCGCTGAGAAAGTGGTTTTAGAGGGACAGCCTTTACTGGTCAATGACCATCAAGGCCCTTATTTCGGGGGTTCTTTTATGATTGCCCCTATTAAATTGGGGCAGGATGTTATGGGGGTCATTATTGCCGCTGATAAACGTGCTGACGCCAATGAAATGAGGGTATTTGATACAGTTGATCTTAAAATTTTATGCGCTATAGCCGCTGAAATGGCCATAGCTATTGAGAATGTTTCATTTTATAAAGAATTGCATTATTTAACGGTCACAGATCCATTGACACATATGCATAATTACCGCTATTTTATCAATAGCCTGGATTATGAATTAAAAAGATTAAAACGTTTCCATGGGGACTTGGCTTTATTGATGATGGATATTGATGATTTTAAGTCCTACAATGATCAATTGGGGCATTTGGAAGGGGATGAGTTATTAAAAGAAATTGGCCTGACGATCAATTTGAATTTGAGGGAGGTTGATATTCTGTGCCGGTATGGGGGCGATGAATTTGTGATCATACTTCCGGGAACAGATAAAAAAGGGGCCATCGTTACAGCTGAAAAAATCAGAAACTGTATAGAGAACACTAAATTTCAAAAAGCAGTGACTTTAAGTATTGGTGTTGTCCAGTATAAAGACAAAATGACAAGGCATGACCTGATATTTCATGCTGATAAGGCGATGTATCAAGCCAAAAATCAAGGCAAGAATAGAGTTTGTATTTTTGGCCAGGATTGATCCTAAGAATTCTCCCCTTTATATTAACTAAGTAATACTACGTAGGTGGTACTTTTAAATGCGTAGACATTCTATGGAAAAAAAGGGATAATAAACAATTATGGTGCAAAAGGATATAGAAAAAGACGAGGCCAATTCCATGGAGTTGGCGGACATTAAATTCGCCCTTGATACTTCTTCGATTGTGGCCATTACCGACCAAACCGGCAAGATCATTTATGTCAATGATACATTTTGCCGGATTTCGAAATATTCCCGCCGAGAGCTTTTAGGCAAAGACCACCGGATCATCAATTCTGCTTATCACAGAAAAGAGTTTTTCCGTGAAATGTGGCGCACCATTGCCCAGGGCAAGGTCTGGAAAGGGGAGATCCGTAACAGGGCCAAGGACGGGACTTTTTACTGGGTGGATACGACCATTGTCCCATTCTTGAATGGGAAGGGAAAGCCTTGCCAGTATGTAGCCATCCGTAATGAAATCACGCAAAAAAAACAGATGGAAGAGGAGATTAAGGCTTTACCTCAGAAAATTATCCTGGCCCAGGAACAGGAATGTAGCCGCATTGCCCGTGATCTGCACGATGATTTGGGCCAATCCCTGGCGGCTTTAAAGATGATGGTCCAGTCCGCATGGCAGGTTGAATCCCGGGGAAATAAAATTAAGAAGATCAGCGTTGACCAGCAGAGAATCATGGACTATTTGGATGCCATTATAGAGAAGTCCCGGAATTTGGCCATGCGCCTTCGGCCGTCTGCTCTGGATGTCTTGGGACTGACATCAGCTTTGAAATCAATGCTTAAGGAGATGAATTCAAACGGCAGATTAAAGATCAGTTTTCGTCATACGGATTTAGATAGTCTTCGGTTCAAGGCTGAGCCGATCAATGTGTTTCGTATCATCCAGGAAGCCATGAGCAATATCCTCAAACATGCCGGGGCCACCCGGGTCCAAATCAAAATAACTAAAGCTAAAGGGTTGATTAAGATTTCCATCCAAGATTATGGCCGTGGATTTATATTTAACGGGCCATCTTCGGGTTTGGGATTGACTACGATGCAGGAACGCGCCAAGCTGCTTGGCGGGACCTTCAGCATTCAATCACGGCCTAAAAAAGGGACGGCAATCCTGGTAGAAATCCCTGTCAATGAGGGGACATAATATGATCAAAATCATCCTTGCCGATGACCATGATATGCTCAGGGCCGGTCTGAAAGGGCTATTGGAAAAGGACCCGGATTTTAAAGTGGTGGCGCAGGCCAAGGACGGTGAAGACCTATTAGAGAAACTGGCTTCTACTAAAACCGATTGTGTGGTTTTGGACCTTTCCATGCCTAATATGGACGGGCTGGCCACACTCAAAGAAATCCGCAAGAAATTTCCTAAAGTTAAATCCCTGGTTTTGACCATGCAAAAAGATGCAGGGCATTTTAAGCATGCCATGTCTTACGGTGCTTGCGGGTATCTTCTTAAAGACAGCGCCTTTGATCAATTGGTCATGGCTATCAAAATCATTATGAAGGGCAAGAATTTTATCTCTCCTGTCATCTCTAATTTAATCGCAGAATCATATCTGCGTTCCATGGGCCAGGAAGGTGATACGCCGTCTTTGGAAATTTTAACTGCCAGGGAAAAAGACATTTTGCGCCGCATTGCCGATGGCAAAGCCAATAAAAATATCGCAGCTGCTCTTAAAATCAGCATACGTACCGTTGAGACCCATCGCAGCCATCTTATCCGGAAACTTGGGCTTAAGACCCCTGCTAGTCTTGTTAAATATGCTATTGCCAAGGGATTAATTTAAATTTTATGAATTGGAAATGGTTACCTTGGAAATATTTAGTGAGGAATATAGCGCGTCGGCGGGGATTTATAGATCCCATCATGGTGCTTTCCCAGATGCAGAATTTCATGCAGCCATCAGAGGTGGCAGCTCCGGTCGAATTATTACGCTTTGGAGTGGTCCTGCATGCCCGCGGGCTTATGAACAGCCTGGCGATCCAGCATAATCTTGACTGGATATGGCCATACTGGGTGGAATGCCAATATAATCCCCGCAATAAAGCGTTTATTCCCCGGTCTTTTTCTTTGACGCAGATAAATCTAACTCACCGTAATTGGACAGCTTTGGGCCTTCCGGGATGCGATAAATATCCCATTGTTGATCCCCGTGGTTTGGTAACGCCCCATTATGACGGCTGGTCTGTTGATGCCTGGATTCTCCCCAAACAAGGGGCTCCTTTGATCCCCTCCCGTTTGCCGTCGGCCAGGCAACAAATGAGTACTTATGGCAATTTGTTCGTCACAACAGAAACCAGTCTTAATCAATTAAAACTCCAAACTAAGGCCCAGGTTATTGGTTCGGTGGAGTCACCCATTTGTCAAATTCAGATAACCGGATTTTCCCCAACAGAGGCATGGTTAGTCATTTCCCTGAGGCCATATAATCCCGAAGGGGTCAGTTTTGTCTATAATATTTCTTTACTGGATGGTCATTTAGGATGGCTGGTCGATAAAAAATTTCCGGTGAATTTTGACACACCCGCGGACCAATGTGAGTTTTCCTATTACCGTCACGGGGATGTTTATAGCCGCCTGCCGTCCAAAGAAGACAAAACAAAGGTATCGTGTGAGGTCGGTATGGCTACCGCAGCGGCTTTATATGAACTTAAAGCAGGTCAGGACAGGGCAATTACCGTTGAAGTGCCATTGATTGATTTTTCAATTAAGAAAGAGCCCCGCAAAGATTTTTCGCAAATAGCACAAACGGCATGGGACAAAAGCCTGGAGGGAAAATGTTCTATTCAAATTCCGGATGAGCATTTTCAATTTCTTTATGATGCCGCCATCCGCACCATGATTTTGCATTCACCCGGGGAAGTTTATCCGGGGCCGTTTATTTACCGGCGGTTTTGGTTTCGGGATTCTGCTTTTATTTTGTATGCCATGTTATGCTCCGGTTTTAAAGAACGTGTGGCAAAAGTTTTGGATATTTTTCCATCGAAGCAGACCATACAAGGGTATTTTCGTTCCCAGGAAGGCGAATGGGATTCCAATGGGGAGGCTTTATGGATCATGCAGCAGTATTGCGTGTTAACCGGGAATCCGCCGCCTGCTCAATGGCAAAAATCAACAGAAAAGGGTGGTAATTGGATCCGTAAAAAGAGATTGCCCTCCAATTCAGGATTGCATCACGCCGGTTTATTACCGGCGGGTTTTAGCGCCGAGCATTTGGGCCCCAATGATTTTTATTTTTGGGATGATTTTTGGGGTGTAGCCGGTTTGAATGCAGCAGCCTTTTTCTGCCGGGCTTATGGGGAGGAGACACAAGCCATACATTTAGAGCAAGAATCTGGAGAATTATCCTATTGCATTGACCAAAGCCTTGGAATAACAGCTAAACGTCTGAAAAGGCCTGCTGTCCCGGCTTCCCCTTACCGGCGTCTGGACTCAGGGGCCATTGGTTCTATGATGGTAAGTTACCCTTTACGCTTGTGGAAAGAGAATGACCCCAGGATCCGCGATACAGTCGATTTCCTGTTGAAGTATTGCATGATTGATAACGGATTTTTTCACGACATGACCCATTCAGGGGTCAATCCTTATTTGACCTTGCATCTGGCCCAGGTACTTTTGCGCTGTGGGGACGCCAGGTATTTTGATTTGATGACAGCCATCGCCAAACTCGCATCTGCGACGGGTCAATGGCCGGAATCCGTTCATCCTATCACCAAAGGCGGGTGCATGGGCGACGGCCAGCATGTCTGGGCCGCTGCCGAATGGGTCATGATGCTAAGGAATTGCTTTGTGCGTGAGGAAGGAAGCCGTTTGATATTGTGTTCAGGCATTCCCCGTGCCTGGCTTGATAAAAAAACCGCCATGTCTTTTGGGCCCGCACCGACCGCTTTCGGCGAGATTCAAATTAAAATAAAATTTGAAGCAGACAAGCCGGTGGTGGAATGGAGGGGCCAATGGTTTTCATCAGAACCTGAAATCGAAGTCCGGATATGAAAACATCAGGGTATCTTGTAACTTCAGACCAGCATAAAATCCATTATGACCGCTACAGCGGCAATCACTCCAAGGTCATCATCATTGCCCATGGCTTTTTTAACAGCAAACAGGCTTTTCTTTTTTTGAAGTTGGCCAAAGATTTAAGCAATGAATTTGATGTCATTATTTTTGATTTCAGGGGGCATGGATTAAGCCAGGGTCTGTTTTATTGGACATCCAGGGAATATTTAGACCTGTTAGCAGTGGTGGATTTTGCCAATATGCATTATGCTAAAATAGGCGTGATGGGATTTTCCCTGGGAGCAGCTACCAGTATTATTGCCGCTTCCAAAACAGCGCATATTGACAGCATTGTTGCCGTAAGCGCACCGTCAGAATTCGGTAAAATTGAGTATCGATTTTGGAAATTTGATATCATTCATGATGTGTTTTATAATCTTTTTGGTAAAGGTAGATTCGGTAAAGGGGTACGCCCGGGGCCGTTCTGGTTGAATAAAGAAAAGCCGCTGGATGTGGTCAAAAATATGCAGACCCCCATTTTTTATATCCACGGTGACAAAGACTGGGTGGTTGGCCACCAGCATTCTGAAAAGCTTTTCAGCCACACCCAAGGGTTTAAGCGCTTGAATATCATCAAAAACGGCCCCCATGCGGAATATCTTTTTAAAGAATACCCTGATGAATTGTTGTTGTTAAGCCGTAACTGGTTTCATGAGACTTTATGAAAATTTTGATGATGACCAATTCATATTTTCCGATGGTCGGAGGCATTGAACAATCCATCCGTTCGTTTAGCTGGGCCTTTCGAAAGTTGGGGCATGAGGTGCTGGTCGTGGCTCCAAGTCCGGCGGCGCCCCAGGACCGCAAAGAAAAGGTCATCCGCCTTCCAGCCATAGAACATAAACAAGAGCCTAAATTTTTCATTAATCTGCCTCTGCCGGGCACCCTGCACAAAATCATGCGCAACTTTGCTCCGGACATAGTACACAGCCATTATCCGTTTTTTATGGGTGATTACGCATTGCGGTTAAGCCGGCAGCACAACATCCCTTTGGTTTTTACCTACCATATCATGTTTGAATATTACACTTATTATCTGCCTATTCCCCTCGCCGCAGCCAAACGGTTTACCATTAAATTAGCCACAGGGTATGCCAATTGGGCCCAGCAGGTGATTGCCCCTTCAGAAAGTGTCGGGGCGATTTTACACCGGCGGGGTGTCAAGTCCCCTATGGAAGTGGTACCGACGGGCATAGATATTAAAGCGTTTGCCAAAGGTGATCCAAAGGAATTTCGTCGCCGTCACCAGATCCCGTTGGAGGCCTTTGTGGTCGGGCATGCCGGCCGCCTGGCCCCGGAAAAGAATCTGGAATTTCTTATCCGTTGCCTGGTTGATTTTGTTAAACGGCAACCGAATGCGCATGCCTTGATCGTAGGGCACGGGGTTTCTGTGCCCATGATCCGACGTAGTTTCCAAAAGGCTGGTTTGGATAAGCGTTTGACCATGACCGGATTTTTACATGATCAGGACTTGAGTGATGCTTATCATGCCATGGATGTGTTTGCCTTTGCATCTTTAAGCGAGACCCAGGGCATGGTGCTGGCAGAGGCCATGGCTTGCGGAACGCCGGTTGTTGCGGTGGATGCGAACGGAGTCAGGGAAGTGGTTAAAAATAACTTTAATGGACGTTTAGTCAAGACCTTAAATCGTGCCCAGTTTGTCAAAGCTTTGCAGTGGTGCTGCCATCTGCCGTTGGAGAGAAAACGTAAGCTCAAGGCCCATGCCCGTCAGAGCGCTCGTGAATTCAGCCTTGATCTATGCGCCCAGCGCATGCTGGGCATTTATAAGCGGCTTCGATCTAAAGGGTATTTTGTTCCAAATCTTAAAGACAGTTCATGGCATGAATTTGTGGAGCGCATGAAAGCGGAAGCAGATATTTTAAAAAATGTTGTTAAAGCCGGTGAGGCGGCATTTAGCCATGGGTAAGATAATTTTCATATTTTTTATGTACTGTATAGGTATTCCGGTTCTGGGGGTTTCTATTTACCCGGGAGTTTTCCTTTGTTACCAGATTTGGGCGCATACAGCGGGTATAGATGTCAATTTAAGGCTTTTATATTTTTGTTTCACCTTTGTATTTGGGTATTTTTTATCGGGTGCCATGCTCATGCTGGTTGTCAGTGCAATCCGGATGGTTTTCCGGTTGCGTCTAAAAGAGGGAGAATTTAAAGGCAGTTCACCGGAAATATTCAAATGGGTTTTTGTTAACGCCTTTTTTCTGGCGGTCAAGGTGGCATTTATGGATTTTATATTAATGACCCCTTACTGCGCCTTGTTCTTTAAATTCATGGGGGCTAAAATCGGTAAGGGTGTAGTGGTTAATTCGAAGAACATTATGGACCTTTCTCTCCTTGAGATCGGGGACAGTGTGGTGATCGGAGGCAATGCCACTGTTATCTGCCACTCATTTGAGAAGGGCGGCCTGATATTAAAAAAAGTCAAAATAGGAAATCATGTCATCATTGGCCTGAATTCAGTTGTTCTTCCCGGGGTTGAAATCGGCGATAACGCGGTCATTGCCGCCGGGGCCATCATTCCCAAGGACACCCATGTGCCTGCCAACACTGTCTTTTTCGGGCATCCGGTACAATGAAAAGTCCAGCCAGGGCCAATTTCGATAAGGAAACAGTGATTGCTGTTTTGGCGCTGGCCGGCATTGTTTTTTATGTATTAGTTCGATTTATATTCCACTGGCCAATTTCGTTGGCTGATATTTCCCTTTATATTGTTTTAGCCGCTGGACTTCCTCTGATTGCAGATTTATTGTTGCGTTTGTTTAAGGCCCAATTCGGTTCTGATTTGTTGGCTGGAATTTCAATCATCACGGCTGTTGCTTTGCAGGAATATCTAGTTGGAGCATTAGTTGTGCTCATGCTTTCAGGAGGGGAAGCTCTCGAACGATTTTCCCTGCGTCGCGCGTCATCGGTTTTGGAAGCATTGTCCAAACGCATGCCTAACAGGGCGCACCGTAAACAAAATAACCAATTGGTTGATATTACTGCGGGTGATATTCGTATCAATGATGAATGTGTGGTGTTCCCTCATGAAATTTGCCCGGTTGACGGGATTGTCATTGAAGGGCATGGCAGCATGGATGAATCTTATTTGACCGGGGAGCCGTTTGTGGTCCCAAAGACCACGGGGACACAGGTCATTTCCGGTGCTATTAACGCAGAGGAATCCCTGACCATCCGTGCTATCCGGCCGGCGTCGGATTCCCGTTATGCCAAAATCATGAACGTTATGCATGAAAGCCAGCAGTCGCGTCCGCAATTAAGACGCTTGGGGGATTATCTGGGAGCATGGTATACACCCCTGGCCATACTTGTTGCACTGGGCGCGGGAATGATTGGCGCTGACAGCCATCGCTTTCTGGCTGTTTTGGTCATTGCCACCCCGTGTCCTTTGCTTATTGGTATTCCTGTGGCCATTATTGGCGCCATTTCATTGAGCGCACGGCGGGGGATTATTATCAAGGATCCGGCCATCTTGGAACAGCTCGATGAATGCAGGACAATCATTTTTGATAAAACAGGCACGCTTACCTATGGCCAACCGCATTTGACCCAGATCATTTGTTTTAATGATTATCCTAAAGACAAAATTTTGCAATATGCTGCCGGTCTGGAACGTTATTCCAAACATCCTTTGGCCGGTGCGGTCATGGAATCCGCCCAAAAAGCAGGCCTTGATTTATTGGAAGCTCTGCAGATAAGCGAGCGGCCAGGCGAAGGATTAAAAGGGATGGTTGACGGAAAGAAGGTTTATATCACCGGCCGCAAGGCCTGGCTTAAAGACCATCCTGATGACATGGGTAAGCTGCCATTATCCTCAACGGGTTTGGAATGTATGATAGTCATCGATGGAAGAATGGCGGCCTTAATCAGGTTCCATGATAAGCCCAGGATCGAGGGGCGTTCGTTCATTGACCATTTGGGGCCTCATCACCAATTCAGCCGGGTGATGATTGTTTCCGGGGACAGGGAAGAAGAAGTAAAGTTTTTGGCTGATCAGATGGGGATCAAGGAAATTTATGCCGGTCAAAGCCCTGAATCCAAGGTCACAATAGTCCGCGACAAGACCCAGAGGGCAAAAACAATTTACATAGGTGATGGGATCAATGATGCGCCGGCACTTTTGACCGCCACTGTCGGGATTGCTTTCGGGCAAAACAGCGACATTGCCAGCGAAGCGGCAGGTGCAGTGATCATGGAGAGCTCTTTAAGAAAAATCGATGAACTTTTTCATATAGCCCGCCATATGCGCCGTATTGCCTTACAAAGTGCAGTCGGAGGCATGGTTTTGTCCCTGGCAGGGATGATGGCCGCGGCATTGGGGTATCTCCCTCCGGTGGCCGGCGCCATCAGCCAGGAGATCATTGACCTGATCGCCATTATCAATGCCCTGAGGGTCAGCTTTATAGGCAGAACATTAAGTGATTTTCAGTAGTACTTCTTACATTTCCACGTATTTCTGCGGATTTATTTACATGAAATCAGTCGATATAATAAAGGTGGAAGCCAGTCTGGTCCTTGAAATTTTTTTTAAATTTATATCTAAATGAGGAGGTCGCTATGGGAATCACAGTCCAAGAAGTCAAGAAAAATGAACCGGTGACAGGTAGAGTCTCCCAGAAATCAGACAATAATTTATACACTTATACTCAAATGGTAGAGAAAAAAGCGTATGATATTTATGAAAAACGCGGCCGTGAACATGGCCGGGACCGGGAAGACTGGCTCGAGGCTGAAAAATTGGTTGGCCGCGCAGCTTGATCAAATACACCGTAATTCGGCGAAAGTCCTTCGCGGCG
>Ga0207051_1027_pt1 | contig 25072 bp, 23 predicted proteins | sample Alteio_BWMinCont_61_FD_153292 | JGI IMG/M metagenome (GOLD analysis project Ga0207051, IMG submission 153292) | Enriched cells from forest soil in Barre Woods Harvard Forest LTER site, Petersham, Massachusetts, United States -... | ecosystem: Environmental > Terrestrial > Soil > Temperate forest >...
TACTTCGGTACCACTCCCGAGTTCTGGATAAATCTCCAAGCGCACTACGATCTGTCCATTTCTAGGCGGCACGCGGAGGAGAAGATCAAGCGCGACGTTCGCCCGATGGCTGGGGTGAAGTAGAGGCAGGTTCCTGCAAGGTGAAAGCCCCAGCTGGGCTGGCGCACTCCATAGATGAAAATCAGTGAAGTGGGTGGTGTGCGTGCGGCAAATGGGACGATAATGGCCGGCCGTGCGCAAGGATCTGCGGGGTAAATCGCGGGGACGACAGAAGAGGAGAGAGTTCACGATGATGGCACGCACTTCACAGTATGCAGTGGCGGTGGTATGCGTTCTGTTTTTTGCGAGCGGCGCGGCGCAGGTTGTTGGGCAGCAGCCGACGAACAGCGGAGCTGCGACAGTCGATATGACACTGGCGAAGCCGGAAACCGTGGGATTTTCGACGGAGCGGCTGGAGCGGCTTCACGCCCTGATGCAACAAGTTGTGGATGCGAAGCAGCTTCCGGGGGCGGTGACGCTGCTGGCGCGGCATGGCAAGGTCGTGGACTACCGCACGTACGGAATGCGGGATGCGGCTAGCGGCGCGCCGATGACGCGCGACACTATTTTTCGCGCGTTTTCGATGACGAAGCCGGTGACGGGTGTGGCGATGATGCTGCTTTACGAGCAGGGGAAGTGGCTGCCGTCGGATCCGATCGCGAAATACATTCCAGAATTCGCGCACTTGAAAGTGTGCACAGGGGTGGACGCGGCGGGAAACATGATTCTAGAGGAGCCGATTCACGCGCCGAACATGCAGGAATTGATGACACACACGGCGGGATTTGTGTATGGCTTCTTCGGCAACACGCCAGTGGACAAGGAATATCAGAAAACGGGAGTGATGCAATCGAAGACGCTGCGGGAGTTTATCGAGAAGCTGGCGAAGATTCCCTTGGCGTACCAGCCGGGGACGAAGTGGGTCTATAGCGCTTCGATGGATATTCAGGGTTACATCGTTGAAAAGCTTTCGGGGCAAACGCTGCCGGATTTCATGCAGGGACATATTTTTAAACCCTTGGGCATGAAAGACAGCGGATTTTTTGTGCCTGCGGACAAGCGGGGGCGCTTTGTAACGATTTACCGCAGCAATGAAAAAGGTGAAGTGATTCCGGCGCCGGGGTTCGGCGGCGAATACGCAGAACAACCTACGATGCCGTCGGGCGGCGGAGGGATGGTGACGACGGCGGAAGATTATTTTCGCTTTGCAGAGATGCTGGCGAGCGGAGGCGAGCTGAATGGCGTGAGGATTCTGTCGCCGGCGTCGGTGCAATTGATGAGCGCGAACCATCTGGCGCCAAATCTTTTGACGGGTGAGTTTGGGATTGGAGCGCAAGTGATGCGGCCCGGTTTGGGCTATGGATATGATTGCGCTGTGGAGTACGACCCTTTGGAGGCGAATCTGCCAGATGGGCGCGGTACTTTTTTTTGGGACGGAGCTGCGGGCACCTGGTTCTGGATAGACCCGACAAACGATGTCGTTTTTATTGGAATGGTGCAGCGCGTGCTGGGACCTGACAGCCCTCAGGTGGAGTATCAGAGCCGGTCGGCGGTTTATCAGGCGCTAGTGAATCCGAAGAAGTAAGTACGTAATGAACTAGGGAAGTGACGAAGACCGAAGGCGCAGACGGCGGGCGCCGGAAAATTTGGTCAAAGTTTTTTTCGGGAAAAGTGGCGCGCCCGGAGAGACTCGAACTCCCGACCCTCTGGTTCGAAGCCAGATGCTCTGATCCAACTGAGCTACGGGCGCGTAAGCCCATTATATCTGTTGGTATCCCTCTCAACCAACTGTTTGCATGGCGGAAACCAACTCTGGAATGTCAATTTTAATGAGCGTGCCTTGGCCGGGGCGGCTTTCGATTTGCAGATGGAAGTCGGCGCCGTAGAGGACGCGGAGGCGTTCGCGGACGTTGCTGAGTCCGATGCCTTCGACGTAGACGTGGGGCATTTTTTCTTCGGAGATGCCTACGCCGTTGTCTTCGATTTCGATGTGGAGGCGGCCGTCGCTATTTGTGGTGCGCAGCTGGATTTTGCCGCCATCGAGTTTTGGGGCGAGGCCGTGTTTGAGGCAATTTTCGACGATGGGTTGGAGAAGCATGCTGGGGACGAAAGCTTCGAGGGTTTCGTCGTCGATGTGCTTGATGATGTCGAGGTTGTCGCGGCCGAAGCGGGCGACCTCGATATCGAGATAGTCGTCGATGAATTCGAGCTCTTCGCGCAGCGGCACGAAGGTTTCGTGTTTGCGGAGGAGGCGGCGGAGGATGTTGCTGAGCTTGAGGACCACCTCGCGCGCGTTGTCGGGGTCGAAGCGGATGAGCGCGGAGACGGTGTTCAGCGTGTTGAAAAGAAAATGCGGGTTGATTTGGCGGGAGAGCGCGTCCATGCGAGCTTTAAGCAGGAGTTGCTGGTGGCGCTCGAGGTTCATTTCGATGCGGGTGTTGTTCCAGATTTTCAGAGGCGCAGCGACGGACATCAGCGTTGCGATCACAGTAAGGACAAGCCACCAATCCCACTGCGGATGAATGGCAAAAAGCCACTTGGGCTTGGTGGCCTGGACCAGTGCTACGCGGCCTAACTCCAATCCGACGCACACGGCCAGCGGCGCCATTTCCCAAGACAATTGGCCTTTTTTCAGCAGGCGCACAACGGCCTTCGGAATGTTTAGAAACGTGAATGGGCCGAAGTCCCAGAGATCTTCTTTGTTGGGGATCGCTTGACGGATCAGTCCACCCAGCAGGCCTGCTGTGGAAGCGGCGGGCATCGCGAGCCACTCGTGCCAGACCAGCGCCGGAATCGTGATGATCGCGCCACCGATCGGCCCGACCACGCGCCCGCCGAGCAGCCCCATCAGAAACGCGCCTTCCAACGACAAGTCCGCAAAAGCGTAGGCAGGCCCCCCCCACGAGTCGCAGTGTCACACCCACGATCAGGGCGGGCGTCATAAACAGCATCAGCTTGAGTTTTTGATCGGGGTCGCGCTCTTCGGTGAATAGGACGCGGCGGAAAGTGTTCCAGCGAGCGAGCAACGCGGCGATGGAGGAGGCTACGCCCACCTTCAGCAGCAGGGTAAAGAGCAGGTCGCGAACTGCGGTGGCCGAGTCCATGTTCGTTTGTGCGAGCTTCTTCGGTAACGCTAGCCAATTGGAGGCGCGATGTAAAGTCTTGCGTGGCGTACCTGTTATACTTCTCGTTCCACATGAACCAGAATTCTCGCGCACGCAGACATCCCAAAAAGGAAGGGCCAAGAGTAAAGTTGGTCGCCCAGGCCGCGCTTCCCACGCGGTACGGCCGCTTTGCGATTTACGGCTTCAAAGGCTTGGGCCCACTGGATGAAGCCATTGCCCTGGTGCGTGGCAAAGTTAACGGAAAGACCGCGCCGCTCGTGCGCGTGCATTCGCAATGCCTGACGGGCGACGTGCTTGCATCGCTGCGGTGCGATTGCCGCGCGCAACTCGAACTCTCCCTCAAGAAAATCGCACAGGCTGGTTCCGGCATCCTGCTCTATCTCCCGCAGGAGGGCCGCGGCATTGGACTCATGAACAAACTGCGCGCGTATCAGCTCCAGGATGGGGGGATGGATACGGTCGAAGCCAACGAAAAGCTGGGATTCGCGGCCGACGCGAGAGACTATGATTTTTCCGCGCAAATCCTAAAAAAGCTAGGCGCCACGAAGATTCGGCTGCTCTCCAACAACCCGGAAAAGGTCCGGCAGCTCGAGCAATCGGGCATTCGCGTCATTGAACGTGTTCCATGCCAGCCGCGCATCTCGAAAATTTCCCGCGCGTATCTCCAGACGAAAAAAAGTAAAATGGGCCACCTTCTCGAAGGACTTAGGTAATTGAGAAACGCTCCGGAATTATATTAACGCTTCGGAGTTGGTGCTTATCCGCCGCCTACGAATTGAACGATTTCGTAGCGGTCGCCCGGTTCAACAGGCGTCTGCGTCCAGGCGGGACGCGGAAGGATTTGCAGGTTTCGCTCGATGGCTACCCGGCCTGAGTCCAGGCCAAGCGCGACGAGTAGATCGGTAACCATCGCGCCAGGATGCGTTTCGCGCTTTTCTCCGTTCACAATAATCGAGATTGCTGTTTCCATCGCTCTGTTCTACTCGAAACGCGAATGCCAATTTGATTGCTGCTCTTATGCCGTGGGCACGCGCGGGCGCGCCTTCAATTGAAACTTCAACTGGCCCTTTGAATCCGCTTGCGAAGCCTCAATGACGAGCGCAGGCTCGGCTCCGGCAAGTCTGGGCATGTCAAATTCCAGCCGCGCCTGGCCATCGGCTGCCGTCTCTGTCGAAAATTCCGTGACGTCCGCCGCGCCATCAATGCGCGCGGTTACCAGCGCGCCAGCGATAGCCTCTCCATTTTGCTTTTTCCTGACCGCAACATGCAAATTCGCGCGCTTTCCTGCCAGCCAGTTTTTCGCGTTAATCAACTCCAGCGCCAGAGGTGGCGCTGGCGACGCGTTCGAATGCGCCGCAGAATCGACGTTCTTCATTACGGGTTTTTCCTTGACCGGCGGAGGAGGTGGCACGAGGTGCAATGCGCCGCTGCGAATTTCTTCGGTTACGGTGCGATGCTGGTCGTCGATTCGTTTTCTGAGCAGCTCTTCGCGTCCCGGATCGAGCGGCAGCAAATCAATGTAATTATTCGTGCGGCGATGCAGAACGCGGCCGCGGCAATAGACGGTCGTATCGATCAAGGCATTTGCAGTGCCGCGGTCCTCGGTCTGCACGTGATAGACCGACTCTCCCACTTTCACGTCCGTGTTATGCCCAAAGAGCATGGATTTCGTCCGCTCCCTTGGCGGCTACTCGCCGATAGTTTAACGCTGGCGCGCGCCGCAGGATTTTTCTCACGCCATTTGACCGACTGGCGGCTGAATGGATATTATAGCCCTTCGCTTATGACAGATTCAGGCTTACAAGCGTACACCCCGCTTCTCTTACACCTGCTGATTGCGACGGCGCTCGCCGGGGCGCTGACGGCTGCTTCCGTGCTGGTGGGCTGGCGCCGCCCGAGCCGCGCCAAACAGCAGCCCTACGAATGCGGCATGGAGCCCACTGGGGACGCGCGGGCGCCGGTTTCCGTAAGATTCTATTTGGTGGCGATGGTTTTCATCCTTTTTGACGTGGAAGCCATCTTCTTATACCCGTGGGCCTACATTTACCGGGACTTTATAAAGATGTCCCCGAGCATCGGGATGTACGGCTTCGTGGAAATGATGGTATACATCGCCATACTTTTGGTCGGCTACTTCTATCTTTGGAAAAAAGGCGCGCTCGACTGGCATAAGAGTTAGCCTGCGCCTGAGGGCTTGGAAACGGTGACAGAGAATACCAGCCAACGCGCTAGTGTCGTGGCCGAGCACTTGCGCGCGTGGAATCCGAACGCCATCGAGGAAGTGATTGAATTCCGTGGCGAAACCACCATTGTTTTGCCTCGCAAAATTCTGCGGGCGGCTGCCGCGCACTGTCGGGATCACGCGGAGCTGCAATTCGACCTGCTTACGGATGCTACTTGCGTTGACCGCTACCCGCACGAGCCGCGCTTCGAATTGAACTATCATTTGGTTTCCATTCCCCGGCGCGACAAAGTTCGCCTCAAGGTTCGGTTGTCCGGATCGGACGCCGTTGTGGACACGTTGGTGCCTGTCTGGCCAGGGGCCAATTGGCTGGAGCGGGAGATTTTTGACCTTTTCGGCATACATTTCGAGGGCCATCCGGACTTGCGGCGCATCCTGCTTCCGGATGACTGGGAAGGCTATCCGCTGCGCAAGGATTATCCCGTCGAGGGTTATCGCGACGTGCCGATGGTTACGGGATTCAGAAAGAGCTCTGTATGACGACTGTCGAAACCGCCACCGGCGTAACAAAAACGATGGTTCTCAACATGGGTCCGCAGCACCCTTCGACCCATGGTGTGCTTCGCGTTCTGCTTGAACTGGATGGCGAAACGGTCCTCAGGGCGGTGCCCGATCTGGGTTATCTGCACACGGGAATTGAAAAAAGCTGCGAAGACAAGACGTATTCGCAGGCCATCACGCTTACCGACCGGATGGACTATCTCAATCCGCTCGGCAACAACCTGGTCTACTGCCTGGCCGTGGAAAAACTGCTGGGTTTCGAAATCCCCAAGCGTGCGCAGTACGTTCGCGTCATGCTTGTGGAGCTGCAGCGCATCTCTTCGCACCTGGTGTGGCTTGGAACACATGCCATCGACATGGGCGCGATGTCCGTGTTTCTTTATTGCTTCCGGGAGCGCGAAGAAATTCTGAAGATTTTCGAGTTGTTTGCCGGGCAGCGCATGATGACAAGCTACATCCGCATCGGCGGCATTGCGCTGGAGCCCCCGGCGGGCTGGCGCGGGGCAGTCGAGCGCTTTTTGAAAATGATGCCCAGCCGCATCGATGAATACGAATCGCTGCTTACAGGAAACCGAATCTGGATGGGGCGGCTGCAGGGCGTCGGCTATATTTCCGCGGAAGACGCGGTGGCCCTGAGCATGACCGGTCCCACGCTGCGTGCCGCCGGCATTGCGTACGACAACCGCAAAATGTTCCCCTACTCGAGCTATGACGAGTTCGAATTTGACGTGCCGACAAGAACGGAATCCGACTGTTTTGCGCGTTACATGATCCGCGTGTTGGAAATGCGGCAGAGTTTGAATATCGTGCGCCAGGCCATGGCCAAAATTACGGACAGCGGCCCGATCCGGACCGAAGCTCCGGGCATCGTGCCTCCGGCGCGCGAAAAAATGAAGACGGAGATGGAAGCGCTCATCTATCACTTCAAGATTTTCACGGAAGGGTTTTCTCCCCCGCCTGGCGAGGCGTTTGTGACCGTGGAATCGCCCCGCGGCGAATTGGGCTGCTTTATCGCCAGCGACGGCTCGCCAAAGCCGCTGCGCGCGCATTTCCGTTCACCCTCGTATATCAATTTACAGGCGTTGCCGAAACTGGTCACGGGACAGCTGATTTCCGACGTGATTGCATGTATCGGGACGATTGATATTGTCTTAGGAGAAGTCGACCGCTAACCTCATGGAACTCTCTACACAGCTTGCCGCGCGTTTTGAGAAGTTGCAAAACGCATATCCGTTCAAACGCAGCGCGCTGATTCCCATGCTGATGTACGCGCAAGATGAGTACGGCTGCGTCAGCGACGAGATGATTGCGGAAATCGCGCGCCGGCTGGATCTGAACAACGTTCAGGTCGAGGAAACTCTCGCTTACTACTCGATGCTGCACCGCAAGCCCATGGGCAAATTTCATGTGCAGGTTTGCACGAACGTGGCCTGCATGTTGCGCGGGGGCAACGAGATTTTGGACCGCGCCAAAAAGCGCTTGGAAATCGGACACAAGGAAGTGACGCAGGACGGGGTCTTCTCCCTCGAAGAGGTGGAATGTATCGGTGCTTGCACGGGGGCGCCTGCCATGCAGGTGAATTACGACTTTTACGAGAATCTCACGGCGCTGAAGTTCGATCGCATCATCAAGGAACTGGACGGCGGCAGAGTTCCGCCGCCAGAACCGGTCACTGCCGGGGCGCTTCACGAACGCGAGCCGGGAGAAACGCCACTTATTAGCAAGCGCTGGGGAATCAAAGATTCGCGCAAGATCGATGTTTATCTGCAGCACGACGGCTACAAGGCGCTCGAAAAGGCGCTGAAGGAAATGACGCCGGAAACGATCATCGATGAAGTGAAAAAATCCAGTTTGCGCGGGCGCGGCGGGGCTGGGTTTCCCACTGGTATGAAGTGGTCGTTTGTTCCCAAGGATTCGCCGAAACCGAAATACCTTATCTGCAATGCCGACGAATCGGAACCAGGCACCTGCAAAGACCGCCCGCTGATGGAGATGGATCCGCATCAGCTGATCGAAGGAATGATCATCGCGGGGCGATCTTTTGGAGCTCATCGCGGTTTCATTTACGTGCGTGGAGAATATCGCTACGTTTTGGACATTGTCGAAGAGGCGGTCGTGGAAGCCTACGCGCACGGCTATTTGGGCAAAGATATTCTCGGCTCCGGCTTCGATTTCGATTTGCTGACGCATACCGGTGCGGGTGCTTACGAGTGCGGTGAAGAATCCGCACTGATGGAATCGCTCGAAGGCAAGCGCGGTTATCCGCGAATTAAGCCGCCCTTCCCTGCCGTGGTCGGTCTCTATGGCTGCCCGACGATCATTAATAATGTCGAAACTCTCAGCTCCGTTCCGGCCATCATTCTGGAAGGCGGCGAAGCCTACGCGAAACGCGGTACGCCGAAAAATGGCGGCACGCGGCTCCTTTGCGTTGCGGGCCACATTGCGAAGCCTGGGATTTACGAGATTCCGCTCGGAATGAACATGAAAAAGTTCATCTACGAAATGGCGGGCGGGATTCCCGGCGGGAAGAAACTCAAGGCCGTTATCCCAGGCGGAAGCTCCTGCCCAATCATGAGCGCCAGCGAAATCGACATCCCGATGGACTACGACTCCGTTGCTAAGGCCGGTTCTATGCTTGGGTCTGGCGGCATGGTGGTGATGGACGAAACCACCTGCATGGTGGACATGGCTCGGCGCATCATGCATTTTTATGCGCACGAATCGTGCGGCTGGTGCATTCCTTGCCGCGAAGGCACGTCCTGGCTGAAGAAGATGCTGGATCGCTTCCACGCGGGCTACGGGCGCCCTGAAGATATCGACATCGTGGGCGAGTTGGCGAAGAACATGCTGGGCCGCACGTTTTGCCCGCTTGGCGATGCGGCGGCGCTGCCGACCATCAGCATCGTGCAGAAATGGCGCAACGAATTCGAAGATCACTTGAATGGACGCTGTGCGTATAAATCCGCGGAAGCGCTTGTCGGCTCGCATTAGGAATCCATGGCAGAGACGAAGCTAGTTACGCTGAAGATTAACGACCGAGATGTGCAGGTTCCTCCGGGCACGCTGGTGATTGAAGCGACGCGGCGCATCGGAACGGAAGTGCCGTCATTCTGCTACTACCCCGGGCTTTCGCTGCAGGCTGCTTGCCGCATGTGCCTCGTGGAAGTGGAAAAAATGCCGAAGTTGCAGACGGCGTGCACGCTGATCGCCACCGAAGGCATGGTGGTTCGAACGAACACCGAGCAGGTTCGCGGCGCGCGCAAGGCCATGCTGGAATTTTTGCTGACGAACCATCCGCTGGACTGCCCTGTTTGCGACAAGGGCGGCGAATGCGAGCTGCAGGATATGGTCTTCCGCTACGGCGCGGATACTAGCCGGTTCGTCGAAGAGAAAATTCATCGGCCGGAAGAGAAATGGTCGGAGCTTGTCTATTACGATGCCCCGCGCTGCATTCTTTGCTTCCGGTGCGTGCGCGTGTGCGATGAAGGCATGGACGTGAAGGCGCTCGGCGTCGGGATGCGCGGCGCGAACAGCATCATTATTCCGAACCGCGAAGATCATCTCGAGTGCGAAGAGTGCGGTATGTGCATCGATATTTGTCCCGTGGGCGCGCTTACCAGCGGGACGTATCGTTACAAGACGCGGCCGTGGGAAATGACCTATGTCTCGACGGTTTGCACGCATTGTTCGAACGGGTGCAAAACGACGTTGAGCGTGCGCAATCACGAGATCATGCGCGCCAATAATCGCGATCTCTCCGGAATCAACGAGGATTTTCTATGTATCAAGGGACGCTTCGGCTTTGATTTCACCAAGCACCCGGACCGGATTCGCCAGCCGCTGGTACGCAAAGGCGACAAACTTTATCCCGTTTCCTGGGAAGAGGCTGCGCAAACCGCCGCGACGCGACTCAAACAGATTTACGATGCGGGCGGCAAAGATTCGATTGGTTTTATCGGGTCGAACCGCACTTCGAATGAAGAGAACTATTTGTTCCAGCGGCTGGCGCGGGCCACGTTTGGAACGAACAATGTCGATCATCACCGTACCGCGGATTACACAGGGCTTGTTACGGCGCTCGGCGACCGCACCGGCGATTCCTTGCTCACGATGACACAGTTGGCGGAGGCAAAAGCCGTTCTCCTGATCGGAAACGATCCGACGGAGCAAAATCCGTTGGCCGCCTGGCAGATTCGCAAAGGGATTCGCCATATTGGCGCGAAGCTATTTATTTTGAACGCGCGCGAGATCAAGTTGAAGCGCAAGGCCACGCAATTCGTCGAGCTCGTCGCGGGCCAGGAAGCCGCCGCCATTCGCTGGATGGCTCACGAAGAGGGGCAGCTGCCGACCGGTCTGGTCGAGCAACTTGTGCAGCTGAAAGCGGCGCTCGATGCCGAGCCCGAGGTGGCTATCGTCTTCGGCGCGGAGGTGACGGGCGCAGCGATCGCGCAGCTTGTGGCATTTGGCTCAAAGCTCCAGGGCAAAGTTCGCTACATGGCGCTGGGCGATTACGCGAATTCGCGCGGAGCAGCCGACATGGGGCTGCTGCCTGACCGGCTCCCGGGCTTCGCGCATACCGACGATTCCGCAGCGCGCGATGCGTTCGAACGCTTGTGGGGTGCGGTTCTTCCTGCGAAAGAGGGACAGACAGCGCCGGCCATGGTGGAAGCCGCGCAAAACGGAAAGCTTAAGGCGCTCTATGTGATGGGTGCGAACCCGCTCTTGCATTTTGGAACGCTGGGATTTGGGCGCGGCAAGCTCGAACTGCTGATCGTTCACGAAATGTTTTTGACGGAGACGGCGAAGCTTGCGGACATCGTTTTTCCGGCGGCGTCGGCTTATGAAAAAGAAGGCACTGTCACCAATACTTCCGGCGAGATTCAGCTCTTGCACAAAGCCGCCGAAGTGATGGGTCCGCGAAGCGATTTCGACTTGCTACGCATTCTCTCGCACCAACTGGAAAGACTTGGCCTCGGCAAGGCATTCCATTACAAGACGCCAGCAGCCGTCTTCGAAGAAATTCGCAAGGCGGTGCCTGGCTATGATGTGCAGGCCGCGGGATTGCTCACTGGCGGTGCGGAGCCCACGCACGTTCATGTTGCGAAGAACGGTCACGCGCCTTATGACGTTCCCGTGGGTCTGATTCGTTCCGCGCAAGACACGCTTTTCACCAGCGGCACGCTTGGCCGCTTCTGCACCATGATGGAATCTCTTCCAGAGGCGGAAGCCAAGCCGTGATCTCTTTCTTAAACGCAAACGCCACGATCATCATTTATCTTGTAAAGATTGCGCTTCTGCTTTTCATTGTTCTGACCGTCAACGCGTATTTGACGTGGTTCGAACGCAAAGTTGTAGCGCACATGCAATCGCGCTGGGGACCGCATCGCGTCGGACCGCATGGTCTGCTGCAGCCCCTGGCCGATGGCGCAAAATTCCTGTTGAAAGAAGATCCGACGCCCGCGGGGGTGGACAAATTCACGTATTTTCTTGCGCCGTTGATGGCGCTGGCGCTCGCGCTTACGTCGATCGCTATCATCCCGTTTGGACCCGATCCATTGCCATGGCCCATTTTGGGCCAGACTGTTTTTCTCGGCATCGCGAACCTAAACATTGGTATTCTCGCGCTGTTTGCCATCACGGCGCTTAGCGTCTATGGAGTCGCACTGGCGGGCTGGTCTTCGAACAGCAAATATCCGCTGCTTGGCGGCTTGCGCAGCTCGGCGCAGATGGTGAGCTATGAGCTTGCGCTGACGATGTCGGTTGTCGGCGTGTTGCTCCTCGCGGGCAGCTTTAACTTGCGCGACATCATCAACGCGCAGGCGCACCATCCGGAACGTGGCATTCTTGGCTGGAATATCTGGCCGCAAATTCTTGGTTTTTTCTGCTTTTTCGTCGCCGCTGTCGCAGAAACCAATCGCGTCCCGTTCGATCTTCCCGAAGCGGAATCCGAGCTTGTCGCAGGATTTCATACAGAATACGCCAGCTTCAAGTTCGCAATGTTTTTCATCGCCGAATACACCAGCATGATCACCGTGTCCTGCCTCTGCACGATCATGTTCTTTGGCGGATGGCTCTCTCCCTTCCCCGCCAGCTGGACGTTCACGCACTATTTGCCGTCGGTGATTCTCATTCCGTTCGGGTTGTGGGTGATTTGGGACGGCATCCGCTACGAAACGATTTTTGGCCGAATCATTCTTCCCGGCGTTGGTACTGCTATCACGGCAATCGGCGCGGTGTTGATTTTGTTCCCGCCAGTAAACGAATTCATTCAAGGGCCGTTCTGGCTACTCGCGAAAATATTTGTCTTTCTCTTTGTGTACGTCTGGATGCGCGGCACGCTTCCGCGATTCCGTTATGACCAGCTCATGTCGTTTGGCTGGAAGCTGCTGCTGCCCGTTTCGATTGCGAACGTCGTAATCACAGCGTTTGCTATCCTGGCGAAATCGATGTGGGGCACGCAATGACGCCCCAGCTCGCCATCTTCTTTGTGCTTGCGACGCTCGCGGTGCTGGGCGCCCTGAGCCTCATCTTTCAGCGCCATCCGATTCACAGCGCCCTTTCGCTGATCGTGGTGATGATCGCGCTTGCTGGCCTCTACCTGCTGATGGGCGCGGAATTTGTCGCGGCCGTCCAGATCATCGTTTACGGCGGCGCCATCATGGTGCTGTTTGTCTTTGTCATCATGCTTTTGAACGCCGGCGAGGAAGAGCGCACTAGCTTTTCGAAGCTGGCGGGCATCGCGGGCATTCCGCTGGCGGTTGCGCTGCTGGGATTTCTGGCCGCGGCTATCGCGCGTTCGAACGAGAGCGCGCAAGCTGGTTTGCAGTCTGGCGCGCTGGCAAATACGAAAGAGATTTCGACCATGCTCTTCAAGGATTTTGTTTATCCCTTCGAGCTGACTTCCTTCCTCATCCTCGTGGCGATACTTGGCGCGATCGTTCTCGCGCAGCGGGAGAAAAGCTGAAGATGGTCCCGACGAGCTACTACTTGATTCTTAGCGCGGTTCTCTTCGGTCTTGGCGTCGTGGCGTTCGTGTTCAAACGCAACGTTATCACGATTTTTATGTCCATCGAGCTGATGCTGAATGCCGTGAATCTGGCGTTTGTGGCCTTTAGCCAGGCCAGGCACCAGTCGGACGGCCAGGTGTTCGTTTTGTTCGTGATCGTGGTGGCCGCGGCGGAAGCGGCTGTCGGGCTGGGAATCATTATCCTGACGGCGCGCAACCGGCAATCGCTGAACGTCGAGCGCGTGGATCTGCTCAAACTCTAATGCCGATACTCGATCATCTGTGGATCATTCCCCTGCTGCCGCTGCTTGGCTCGGCCATCAACGGCCTGCTCGGCGGCAAGTGGCCGAACAAGATCGTCAATAGCGTCGCCCTGGGTGCGACGGGGCTCTCGTTCGCCTTCGCGATCGAAGCCGTGCGCGAATTCATGCAACTCTCCCCTGAACAAATTCCCTGGGTGCAAAAGTACTTCACGTGGATTGCCGCGGGCAATTTCCGGGCGGGATTCGACCTGCAGATCGATCAGCTTACTGTGGTCATGCTGATGGTCGTTACTGGCGTCGGCTTCCTCATCCACATCTACTCCACGGGATACATGGCGCATGAGAGCGGCTACTACCGCTTCTTCTCTTACCTCAACTTGTTCATGTTCTTCATGCTTATCCTGGTGATGGCAGCAAACTATGTGCTGCTTTTCGTCGGGTGGGAAGGCGTCGGTCTCTGCAGCTACTTGCTCATCGGTTTTTATTTCCTAAGAAAGTCGGCATCCGACGCGGGCAAAAAAGCCTTCATCGTCAATCGTATTGGCGACTTCGGCTTCATGCTCGGCATGTTCCTGCTGTTCCGCACGTTCGGCACGTTGGACTTCAAAGGTGTGTTCGACGCTGCGTCGGGCCCGTCCTGGGGCCACGAAGCCTGGGGACAATTCGGCACGATGACAATTGCCTGCCTTCTGCTCTTTATGGGCGCCACCGGAAAATCAGCACAACTTCCGTTGTACGTCTGGCTGCCAGATGCGATGGAAGGCCCAACACCTGTCAGCGCGTTGATTCACGCAGCGACCATGGTCACTGCGGGCGTTTACGTGGTCGCCCGCTCTCATATCTTGTTCGTGCATTCCGAGACGGCCATGGTTGTTGTGGCAATCGTCGGCTGTGCCACCGCGTTCTTCGCAGCCACCATCGGCCTGGTGCAGACCGACATCAAAAAAGTTCTGGCCTATTCCACCGTCAGCCAGCTCGGCTATATGTTCCTCGCCTGCGGCGTCGGCGCATTTTCTGCCGGTATCTTTCACTTGATGACACACGCATTCTTCAAGGCACTTCTCTTTCTTGCCGCCGGCTCCGTGATTCACGCCATGGGCGGCGAGCAGGACATGCGCAAGATGGGCGGCCTGAGAAAGAAAATCAAGTACACATATTGGACCATGCTCGTCGCCACGCTGGCCATCGCCGGAATTCCGCCTCTCGCCGGTTTCTTTAGCAAGGACGCCATCCTGTTCAGCGCGTTCCGGATTGAAGGCGGACACCCGCTCTACGCCATCGGGTTGCTGACCGCGCTGCTCACTTCGTTCTACATGTTCCGGCTGATCTTCCTCACGTTTTTTGGCAAGCCGCGCTATGACGAGCATCATGTCCATGTTCACGAATCGCCCTGGAGCATGCTCGGGCCGCTGGTCATTCTCGCAGTACTCTCTGTGATTGGCGCCTGGACTGCCGCACCGGCGCTGTGGGGCGGCACCGACTACTTCGCGAGTTTCCTCGCCCCCATCTTTGGCACGCCGGAAAGCGTCGAAGCCATGAGTGAGGCGGGCGCACACCAACTTGAAATCATTCTCGCAATCGTTGCCATCGCTTCTGCACTCATTGGTCTTGGCGTAGCCTACTGGCTGTACATCCGCCAGCCCGGAAAGCAGGAGCAGCTCGCCAAGTCGATGAAACCTGTCTACAACACTCTTCTGAACAAATATTACGTCGATGAACTGTACGCCGCCGTTATTATCAAGCCGCTCATGTGGATTTCCACGAACGTGCTTTGGAAAGGTATCGACGTCGCTGGCATCGACGGCACCGTCAACGGCATCGCTAGCGGCGCCACGAGCATCGGTGACACCGTGCGCCGCACGCAGTCCGGCAACACGCGGAGCTACGCCGTATGGGTAGTCATCGGCGCGCTCGTGGTCATCGCTGTCATCTTTTTCTGGCCCACATCTGCACCTGTCGTCGGGATGGTGCGCTAATGCCCAGCGGACCTCTGCTCTCGATCCTGATCTTCCTGCCGGCGATCGGCGCTCTTGCTTTGCTGTTTCTTCGCAGCGACGACCACGAATGGATTCGCCGCCTGGCCTTTGCCGTCTCTCTCGCTGAGTTTATTTTGTCGCTCTGGTGGCTTCTCCGCGGCGTGCCGCTCGGAAGCGCGGGCTACCAGCTCGAAGAGCTTCATCGGTGGATTGCACTTGGGCCGCACGGGTCCGCCGCGCAGACCTACATCAACTATCATCTCGGCGCGGACGGCATCAGCCTCTTCCTCGTCATCCTGACGACGTTCCTCACCGTTGTCTCCATCCTCTGTTCGTGGAGCAGCATCCAGAAGCGCGTCAAAGAATTCTTCGTCGCTATCCTGCTTCTGGAAGTCGGCGTCGTCGGTGTCTTCCTCTCTCTCGATCTTTTCCTTTTTTTCCTTTTCTGGGAAGTCATGCTGATTCCGATGTATCTCCTCATCGGCATCTGGGGCCATGACCGCCGCATTTATGCCGCCATCAAATTCATTCTGTACACGATGGCCGGCTCCATCCTCATGCTGGTCGGCATCATTTGGCTTTATAACGCCACGGGCACATTCGACCTGCCATCGATTCAGCAGGCGCTCCAGACTGGCGCTCTCGTTCTGCCTCGCGGTACGGAAACACTTCTCTTCCTCGCTTTTTTCGTGGCCTTCGCCATCAAAGTACCGCTCTTCCCTTTCCACACCTGGCTGCCTGACGCGCACGTGGAAGCTCCCACCGCTGGCTCGGTGATGCTCGCCGGCGTGCTCCTGAAAATGGGCACGTACGGCATGATTCGCTTTTGTCTGCCGCTTTTTCCGGAAGCCTCAAAACGGTTTGCATTCCCGATTGCGGTACTGGCCATCATCGGCATCATCTACGGCGCGCTGGTCGCTCTCGTCCAGCCAAATCTGAAAAAGCTTGTCGCGTATTCCAGCGTCAGCCACCTCGGTTTTGTCGTGCTCGGCATTTTCGCGTTCCATCCCATTTCCATGCAGGGTGCCGTCTTCCAGATGCTCGCGCACGGCATATCCACCGGCGGCCTGTTTTTGCTCGTCGGCATGCTCTATGATCGCCGCCACACCTTCGAGATGTCCCAATTCGGCGGCTTGGCCACGCCCATGCCTCGCCTTGCGGCGTTCTTCCTGTTTGTCGCCCTCTCGTCGCTCGGCTTGCCGATGCTCAATGGTTTCGTCGGCGAGTTCCTGATCCTGCTCGGCACATATCAAGTGCGCTGGGGCTGGGCGGCCTGGGCCGCCACCGGCGTGATTCTCTCGGCGTGCTACTTGCTGTGGGCTTATCAGAAGGTTTTCTTCGGCGAGATTACCGTCGAGAAGAACCGGACGCTGCCGGACGTATCCGCCCGCGAGCGTGCGATTCTCGTCACCATGGCCGTGATTACTCTCTGGATGGGCATCGGTTCGGTCTTTATCACGGGCCGCACCGCGGCCGCCAGCCAGTCCGTGATCGACCAAATGGCCCGCCCGCCGCGTGCGTACGATGCGATTGCGCCCGCGAAACTCGTGCCGCAGCAGGACAATGCGCCCAACGCTGTGCCGAGCGCCGCCGAAAAGCAAAACTCAATGGAAAGGCTCGGAACCCGCTAAATGTCCGCGTTCCCCAACTCCGCAGATATCCTTCGCGTACTGCCGGAGCTCATTTGGTGCGGCTTTGGCGCGCTCCTGATGCTGCTTCAGCCTTTCGTGCGCAGCCGCAAAGTCTTGACGTTTGTCGCCGTTGCCGGCGCGCTTCTCGGCACCTGCGGCAATTTTTATGCGGTCCACAATCCGGGCTCCGCGTTTTCCGGCCTCGTCGCCGCCGATCCGTTCAGCATCTTCTTTAGCCATCTTGTCGGGCTGGTCGCTATCCTGGTCATTCTCGCTGCGGCGCCATACCTTGATCGCGAGCGCCTGGCCGACGCCGAGTTCTACGCGCTCATCCTTTTCGCCACCGCCGGAATGGGCGTCCTCGCATCCGCGCAGGAACTGCTCACCGCGTTCATCGGCCTCGAGTTGAGTTCCATCTCCAGCTACATACTCGCCGGCTACCGCCGAGACACGCTCAAATCCGGCGAATCTTCGATGAAGTATTTCCTTCTCGGCTCGTTCGCCACGGCGTTTTTTCTTTACGGTATCGCGCTCGTCTACGGCGTCACTGGAACCACCAATCTTCTGCGCATGGATGCCGCCGATCCCACGAGCACGATGCTGAAGCTTGGCTTGGCGCTGATCCTCATCGGCCTCGGTTTCAAAGTCGCCGCCGTGCCGTTCCAGATTTGGACACCGGACGTTTACGAAGGCGCGCCCACTCCCGTCACCGCGCTCTTTTCTGCGGGACCCAAAGCCGCGGCCTTCGCGCTGCTCCTGCGGATCTTTGCCGATGTTCACGCCGCCACGCAATTCTGGTTCTGGGCCTTCTGGATTATGGCCGTACTCACGATGTTTGCGGGAAATCTCGGCGCGCTGCTGCAAACCAACGTCAAGCGCCTCCTTGCCTACAGCTCGATCGCCCACGCAGGTTACATTCTCGTGGCCTTTGCCGCCGTCACAAATCTCTCGAAAGATATGGAAATTGGCGGGAGCCCGGCGTACGCCGCTGTACTCTTTTATCTCCTTACCTACGCGCTCGTGAAAGTCGGGGCATTCACCATCGTTTCGCAATTTGGCGGCGCCGGCGAAAAGCACCTCCTGCTCGACGACTTCGCCGGCCTCGCCGAACGCCAGCCAGTGGTGGCTGCCGTCCTCTCGCTTTTCCTTCTCTCGTTGCTCGGCCTGCCAGTCACCGCCGGCTTCCTGGGCAAGTTCTATATTTTCAAAGCCGCCGTCGACTCGCATCTGATTTGGCTAGCGGTGATCATGGCCGTCAACAGCGTGATCGGCGCCTACTACTACATCCGCCTCATCGTCGTGATGTACATGCGCGAACCAAGCGCGGAAATTGCCGGCACTGCACCTGCGCGCTTCCCCCTGTCGGTCAATGTAGTTCTGACCATCGCCGCCTTCGGCACCATCTTCCTCGGCCTGCTCCCCAGCAAAACGCTGAACTACCTCCTCCAAACCACCCTCATCAACCGCTAGAAGCCATCCCATAAATGCTCGGACATTGCGCAAGGTACAGCACTTGGAGCTCGCCTCCCCGCCTCGCCCAAGCTTCCACGTGGTTCTTTCTTCTCGCGAGCGCCGTTAGGCGCGTCACACGCAAACCCAGCCCGTAAGGGCTGGGAAGCATCTAACTCCAGGCCCGAGCACCGTAGGTGCGGCACAAACCTTCTGTCTCCAAAGCATTTATGAAATGAGTTCTAGCTTGCTGCTTCTGAAATTTTATCTCCGCTCGCCAAAGCAGGAGTTCTGTTAGGGTAGGACCCATGCGCCCCCAGCCTCTCATCTGTGTAACGGATGTTGCAGCCAGCAGCCGGTGGTATCAGCGCCTGCTGGGATGCCGAGGGGCTCACGGCGGCAGCCACTATGAGCAACTGGTGAAGGCTGGCCGGCTCATTCTGCAATTGCACAGCTTTGACGTCGAGCATCACCACGGGCCCATCGGCAATCGCGCCGGCAAACCCTACGGCAATGGTGTGCTGCTCTGGTTCGAGGTGGATGACTTCGACGCGGTCATGCAGCGCGCCACCGAAATGGGCATCGAGCTCGTGCTGCCCCGCCATCGCAATCCTCCCGATGGCGACGGCGGCCCCAATCACTGGGAGTGTTGGATGCGCGACCCGGACGGCTACACCGTCGTGGTCGCCAGTCCCTACGGAACCGCCGACGGCACTTGGCGCCCCGGCCCCGATCTGTTCACCTAGCCCCCAGTATCCAAGTTACCTGTAACGCAACGTGCCAGTGCCTGGCACCTGTCGCCTCAACAATTTTCCCCATTTTCAACCAAAGCGGTAAAGTTTAGAATTGCTCGCTCACAAGCAGGTCATCATCTGAATGATCCCCTCTCTCTTTGATCGATTGGTTTATCCTAGCCTTGGTCAAAGTGTGTACTTAAATCAGGCATCTATAGGATTGATCGGTCAACCGGCAGTAGCCGCAATGCACACTTTCATAGACGAGGTTGCCAGGCATGGCAACCTCTACATGTCCGATAGCGATGAGGTGGAATACTGTGAAAAGCTCCGCGAACGCGCAGCCAGATTGCTTCATTGCGATTCAGCGCACGTTGCGATTGTCGCGGGCGCGAGTGAGATCTTAGGACAACTTGCGTTGTTACTTCAGCCGAGGTTGAATAGCACAATTCTGGCTGTTTCATCAGACTTTCCTGCGATAACTCGGCCGTGGCTTCGTCTGGCTACCCTAAAAGACCATAGGGTGCACTTTGTTGAGGACCAGCCTACGTGCAATCTGACCGACACACTCATAGAGGCGATTGATGAGAATACTGCTGTGGTTGCGGTAAGCAGCGTCCAATACGCCACCGGTACGATAGTAGATATTTCTCGCCTACGCCGAAGCACTGCCCAGGTTGGTGCACGTTTAATTGTAGACGCTACCCAAGCGGCAGGTGCGATGCCGGTGGACGCAGCGGCATGGGATGCTGATGCCGTCGTTGCCAGTGGCTACAAATGGCTTGGTGGACATGGAGGCGTTGCTCTCGCGATCATGTCGCCACTTTTGCTTGACCAAATACCCCCTTTACCGGGTTGGATGGGAGCATCGGATCCCTTTGGATTTGATGCGACCTCTGTGTCGTTGGCTAATGATGCCCGGCGCTATACGCAATCAACTATGTCGTATGCCTCCATGGCCGGTCTTACGGTAGCAGTTGAGCAGTTGTTGTCCTTGGGTGAAGCTCGAATTGAGGCACATGCTCGGAAGTTGGCAGCAATGTTGATCAGCGACGCCAGCAAGTATGGTTGGCAACCGTTTCGTAGTCTTGACGATCCCGCTGCGTCTCCACACATCATTTCATTGGGACACCCTCGCGAAAGCGCACAGGCAGTTGTAGAAAGTCTTCGCGGTCATAATATTGTGTGCGGTATACGTGGCGGACGTATTCGGATCTCGCTCGCTCCTTACAACGACGCAAGTGATGTCAATACACTTATCGAAGCATTTGCAAGAGTCCGGTCTGGATGAACTTAAAAAGCTCGGAAAGTTTACCGCCGACGCTTTGTGTCGACGCGCTTGGCGGCCACCTTGCTCGCCGATGGGGCGCCTTGCTTCGCCTTCTGCGCTTGCCCCGCCTTGGTCATCAAGCGCGATTGTTCGTACATCTCGATCCACTTCTCGCTCGAAATCGCCGAGATCAGCTTTCCAATCGCTTCGAGCGGCAAATCGTCCGGCGACTCGAAATGAACGCAACACTTCCCCATGTCGAGCTTCTTCCCCGCCGCCTTGAACGCCGCCTTCAACTGCTCGAGCTGACTCGCACTCCAAAACGCGCCCATCAGGTAGAGCGAGCAGTAGTTCTTCTGCGACGAGAGCGCGACGTAGCAGATCGGCTGCTTGTTGTAAGTGTCTGGATATCGAGACAGGGGGATCGTCCAGCCGATCGTGCCCCAGACGAGGCACTCATCGTAGCCGCGCGGAATGTGCTTGTTCACGAGTGCGCGCACCGTCGCGATCGTCTTCACACGATCGGCGGGGAGTGAGGCGATGTATTGCGCTGGCGTCTTGACGTTCGATGGTGGTTTCATGGATTCGGCGTCTTCCCGAACGAAGTGTATCACCGAACGTTTGAAAACCAGCCAGCGGCAGGGGCTGCGAGTATCGCGCAAGTCCTAGCCGTGCGGAAGCACGGCGTTTTTTGTCCGTTCTTAAAGTCATCACCAGAAGAGGAGGCGTGGGTGCTTGTGGAAATCGCTGCGCGATTTCCAAGGCGCGGTGGTCGCGCTCTCGGCGTCCATGGCGCAGGCTCCGGCTCAAAGGTAGCTAGGTCCCGATAAACGCGGTGGTCTCAATAGGTCGATGCAACACCACCTGATATAAATCTTCCTTCCGAGGTGGTGTCTATGACGCAAGGGAAATACGTGGAGCTTTCCGTGGCGCAGCGGGCTGACGTTTGGCGCCGCTGGAAAGCGGGAGATTCGCTGCATACGATTGGGCGTGCCGTGGACAGGCCGCATACGTCCATTCACTGCCTGCTGGCGCGTCATGGGGGGATTGTTCCGGTAGTCCGACGGCGCTCACGGCGCGTACTCACCGCCGTTGAGCGAGAGGACATCTCGCGAGGGCTCGCTTCCGGTGCATCGTTTCGTAAGATCGCCGAGCTTCTGGAGCGCGCCGCGTCGACGGTGAGTCGGGAAGTGGCCCGGCATGGTGGCCGTCCTGAATATCGCGCCCATGAAGCGGATCAGCGAGCCTGGAAGTCGGCACTGCGGCCGAAACCCTGCCTGCTAGCGATCCATGAACAACTGCGAGACATTGTTGCGAGTAAACTGCTGTTGGACTGGTCGCCGGAACAGATCTCCGGATGGCTGACGACCCAGTATCCCAGCGACGAGAGTATGCGCGTGTCTCACGAGACCATTTACCGTAGCCTGTTCATCCAAGCCCGGGGAGTGCTGAAAAAAGAGCTGGTTGCCCACCTGCGCTCGAAGCGCCGCATCCGCCGCTCGCAGCACGCTCGCATCTTCAAAGACTCGCGCGGTCAAATCGCCGAGGCCATCTCGATCCGGGAAAGACCCGCAGAAATCGAGGACCGCGCCATTCCCGGCCACTGGGAGGGCGATTTACTGAGTGGGTCAAAGAACAGTCACATCGTGACTTTAGTGGAACGGCATTCGCGTTTTACAACGCTGCTCAAAGTGCCCAGCAAAGACACGGCGGTGGTGGTCGCGGCACTGACCAGGCATGCGCGTAAACTCCCAGCGGCGCTGCGCCGCTCGTTGACCTGGGATCGCGGACTGGAGATGGCCAAGCACAAGACCTTCACCATGGCCACGGATGTGAAAGTTTATTTCTGCGATCCGCAAAGTCCCTGGCAGCGCGGCTCGAATGAAAACACGAATGGGCTATTACGACAGTACTTCCCTAGGAGAACCGACCTGTCGGGTTACACCCAAGCGGAGCTGGACGAAGTGGCGCTGCGGTTAAATCAGCGTCCAAGAAAAACCTTAGGATTTCAAACTCCCGCCAGTAAACTTCAACAAAGTGTTGCATCGACCGGTTGAGCTGGCAGCGGTGATCGGAAACTTGGTCTCATTGTCCTGTAATGCGACTCTCCCTGGCACTAGCAACGCGCATCGACAAAGAATAACCATGGTTGTAAACTGCACTCATAAAATCATGTTCGCCGACAAGCAAGAACGGCATTTCGCGATGAGAGTGAAAGAGGCCTTCAATCGCCTCGGCATCGCCGTCTTAACATTGCCTCTTGTAGCGTTTGTATGGGTCATTCTGCTCTTTCTCTCAGCGGTCGTTGCCTGGGCGGTGCGCACGTCAGTAGACTTGCAGCGGTAGCTTGGCCAATAGGCTCGGGCATCACTAGTTGGAAGTACCGCTCCTGAGAATCCCTATAAGTCTTGGTAAACGCGGTAACCGTCCTGTGGGTACAGGAACGAACATGTCCGGTTTCCCAATAACGGACTCGGAAATAATTCACAGTGCCCGATTAACACGCTTAGCGAAGAATTTTCTGATACCTTCGGTGAAAAGCAGGACAATTTCAGCAGCGGGCGGTGCTCTTCGTGAAGAAATACGCCGGTTTGATTGTTGCCTTTGCCATCGCCGCGGCGGTCATCATCGTTTGGTTGGCGACGTCGAAAATCTCTGGACGGGTGTCAGTCGTGATCGGCGATGCATCGCCTGTCGGAGTCCCGGATGCGCACGTCACACTCTACAAAGTGCCCGAGGAACAGCACCAGCAACAACTCGTGTTGACTAGACTCAGTAGTTTGAGGCAGGAAAACGAGCAAGCAAAGTCCCAAAACGAGCGTGTGTTCCCGTCGCAATCTTCCGATGAACGAACCCGCGCCGACTTGGCTGGCTACAACAATCTCTCGGATACCAAACATTGTTTTGCTGTTGAAAAAGTTTTGGACGAAATCCGCGGATTCGCCATACGCAAGCAGTCCACCGACAGTCAAGGGCACTTTGCCCTCCCCGTGCTGCCGGGGAAATATTTGCTGGAAATTGTCGGGAAGGTGGGCGACCACTATTACGATTTTGTCGAGCCGGTGGACTTGAAGTGGCGAGTACATCTCCAGCTTGCTGCCCCGAATTGCCAGTACAGCATGGCAGACTAGCAATGCGCGTTTTACGAATTTCGCGGGTTAAGCGCCATCTTATCGGACCGATCTAAGCCCATCGCATTTCGGGCCAACTCCTGATCACCGCGCTTACCGCACAAATGGATTTCACTAGTCAGGTAGAATAGGGCAGCCCCGCGTAAAGAGGCGAATCCTATGGCTGTCGCGCGCTTAAGTACCGCTCTGATTCTAGTTCTCTTTTGCGTTTGTTCGTACGCGCAGGAGCAGAAAATAACCGTCACAGGCAAGCTCGGCCGCACAATGGCCATCGGAGGAGAATCGACCGGCTGGTCTATTCAGCTTGAGTCCGAAACAACCATTGACGGTCGTCAAGTCAGTGCCATCGAAGTTGATTATCCCAAGACCGGAAAACTGAAAAAGCTGGACAGCAAGCGCGTCACGGCGATTGGTACCATCTCCCACCGGCAAGGCGTGGAGACGGGCGAGCGGCCTGTTCTTGTCGTTTCCTCAATAAAAGAAGCAAAGGTTACAACCCAACCTGTACCTGCGAACACAGTTCCCTTCAGCCTCGCAGGTAGCGAATGGCTACTGGAAGATCTAGGCGGCAGCGGAGTGATAGATCGTATTCAAGCAACGCTCGCTTTCCCGGAAGCCGGAAAGGTAGAGGGTAACGGCTCCTGCAATCGTTTCTTTGGTCCGGCAAAGATTAGTGGGGACACCATCAAATTGGGGCCCCTGGCTTCGACCCGAATGGCCTGCCCGGAGGCGGTGATGAATCAAGAGAGCAAATACCTGGATGCGCTCCAGGCGGCCGAGCGTTTCGAGTGGAAGGATTCTCATTTGCTGATTTATTGCAAAGACTGCGAAAAGCCGTTGCGCTTCGCACGGATGCAAGCACCGAAACCTACAGCGCCGTGATTAGTCTCGGCAGAATCCTTCGCCGGGTCAAACTCCTGTGCTCCCAGCTAATTCTAATTGCCTATGGGAGGGCAGTCCACATGCCCGGTACTCGGTAAGTGGATTTTCAAGTTACCGGTAACGCGACTAATCAGGACTTGCGGAACGTGATGTATATTTTCAGCGCACCGGCGATGGCACGTCAGGGCATTCGTTTCGACAAAAGACGGTTGGCATGGTTCCTCATTTCAGGTGTCTTGATGTTCGCGTCTGCGTATTATGTAGCCCGCTGGCTTGGGGTAGTCGGAACGATTAGCGGCTGGACAGGATTACCGCAACACGAATCGGAGATTCCTCGGCTCTCTGACGGACCCGGAGATGACAATCCTCGAAGATGTTGTGACTCCCCGGATGCGCACCATACCTAAGACCGGATTCGTTGACTATGGCCCGATGCCGCGCGGATACGCGACAGCAGCCGACGTGACCAGCATTTTGACACTGCAGCCGGGCGAAAACGTATTGTTCAGTGTGCCAGTAAATCATGTGGCGCCTGGTTGGTTTCTCCAAGTTGCTTTTCAGTTCGACCTGCCTCCGGTCGAACATGGTGCCGCCCAGCCTGTTTGCTATGCTGGATTCGATTGGGACGACATCCCCGAAAAGTCTCGCTGGGTTCCAAGCTCTCGATAGCAGTAGCTCCGCTGTCAAGACGCCTGTCTTCCACGGTCAACTCCTGGTAAGTCGCCTTACCGGACATCTGCTTTTGGCACGATTGGATTTGGAGGATGTCCGGTCTCCGCGTTAATCAGAGTTGGCTCTAACTGGGATGCCATCCAAGCTTGTG
>Ga0207051_1028_pt1 | contig 25034 bp, 24 predicted proteins | sample Alteio_BWMinCont_61_FD_153292 | JGI IMG/M metagenome (GOLD analysis project Ga0207051, IMG submission 153292) | Enriched cells from forest soil in Barre Woods Harvard Forest LTER site, Petersham, Massachusetts, United States -... | ecosystem: Environmental > Terrestrial > Soil > Temperate forest >...
CATGGGTAAGCGGATTGCCTACCGCGATCTTGGCGACCTTGCGAACCGCGCGGCGAAGGGCTTGCAGCAGCTTGGGGTGAAGCCGGGCGTCCATGTCGGCCTCTATCTGCCGAACTCCCCCCACTATGCCATTGCGTTTTTCGGGGTCCTGAAGGCCGGCGGCACGGTGGTCAATTACTCGCCGCTCGACGCCGCTAAGGTGCTTGAGCACAAGATCGAGGACAGCCGCACCGACTTCCTCATCACGCTCGATATGGCATCGCTCTATCCGCAGATGGCCGCCATGCTCGGCAAGACGCGGTTGAAGAGGCTGGTGGTGGGCACTCTCGCCGAACTAACCGGCAATCCCGACGCTGTGATGACCGAGCTGAAGGCGAGCCGCCAACTGAGTGATATCGCGTGGGACGATCGCCAGATCAGCTTCGCCAAACTAATCGACAACGACGGAGCTTGCAAAGCCTACCCTGTCGCCGATCCCGCCGAGACGATCGCCGTGCTGCAGTACACCGGCGGGACGACGGGGCTGCCCAAGGGCGCAATGCTGACGCACGCTAATCTCACAAGCACGTGCCAGCAGTACAGGGCAACCACCGCCGGGGCTCCTCCGGTCCTTGTCGAAGGTCAGGAGCGCTTTCTTGCGGTGCTTCCGCCATTCCACATCTATGCGCTCGCGGTGAATGTGCTCTTTGCTATTCTCCAGGGAGCGGAGATCATTCAGCACGTGCGCTTCGATCCGAAGGCCGCGCTCGAGGATATCTCAGCGAAACGGGTAAGCGTCTTTTGCGGCGTGCCCACGATGTTCACCGCGTTGATCAGCCATCCCGAGACTCCCAAGCGCAGCTTGCGCACGCTCAAATATTGTGGCTCAGGCGGGGCGCCTTTGCCGCTTGAGGTCGCGCAGCAATTCGCCGCGATCACCGGCTGCAGTCTGAGCGAAGGCTGGGGCATGACGGAGACCTCGCCGGCAGGCACTTTCACGCCGGCCCAGAAGGATGGCGCGCGAAAAGCCGGATCTTGCGGAATGCCGATGCCCGGAATCGTCATCAAGTTCCTGAGCCTTGACGATCCAAAGCAGTACGTCCCGCGTGGCGAACGCGGCGAAATCTGCATCAAGGGCCCGAACGTGATGAAGGGCTATTGGAACAAGCCGGATGCGACGGCCGAGGTGACGACGTTCGACGGCTTTTTGCGCACCGGCGATGTCGGTTACATGGATGAGGAGGGCTTCGTCTTCATCGTCGACCGCACCAAGGATATGCTGCTGTGCAGCGGCTTCAATGTTTATCCGCGCGTTCTCGAGGAGGCGATCTACCAGCACCCTGCGGTCGAGGAGGTGGCGGTGATCGGAGTCCAAGACGAATATCGCGGCCAATCGCCAAAGGCCTTCATCAAACTGAAGGACGGTGCGGCGATACTTACGCTCGACGAGCTGCAAAAATTCCTGAAGGACAAGCTCGGCAAACACGAAATGGTGCAGGCGCTTGAGATCCGCAAAGACCTGCCGAGAACGCCGGTCGGCAAGATCTCAAAGAAGGATCTGTACGACCAGGAGGAACGGAAGACGGCGGCGGCCCAGTCGGACTTTCGAAAAGCCGGCGAGCGCTGATCTTACTCGCGAGCCGCATTCGACATAGTGGCTCAGGCTCGCTGGCGCGGCAGGCAGCGTTTGAAAATTCAAGGAAGGCAAGAAGATGGACCAACTGAGCAGCATTGACGCCTCATTCTTGCACCTCGAAACGCCCGAGACGCCGATGCATGTCGGTAGCCTCATGCTTTTCGAGCTGCCCGAGTGTTACACGGGTGAGTACTACGAAGACGTCAAGGCGTTGCTTGGCAAGCGCCTGCACCTGTCGGCGCTTCTGAACCGCAAGCTGGCGCAGATGCCGTTCCAACTGGCCGAGCCGGTCTGGATCGAGGACGACGACATCGAGCTCGACTATCATGTCCGCCCCGTGACCCTGCGTCGGCCCGGCACCATGGCTCAGCTTGAGCAGCTCGTCGCGCGCCTGCACGCCTCGCTGTTGGACCGCAGCCGTCCGTTGTGGGAGATGTACGTCATCGATGGCCTGGAAAACCGACTGGTCGCCTTCTATACCAAGGCTCATCACAGCGGGGTCGATGGCAAGGCCGGCGTCGAACTCGCAAAGGTGCTCTATGACACCTCGCCACAGATACGCGAGGTGCCCCCGCCGCGGCGCAAGCGCGCGAGCGGCCAATATCAGCTCGGTGTTACCGAGTTGCTGCAGGCAGCTGCCGCCAATGCGGCCCAACAATATCGCAAACTTGCCGAGTTGCTGCCGACAGCAGCCAAAGCATTAGATACGGCGGCTAGAGTCGTTGCCAGCCAGCGATCGGAGAAAGGTGAACGTTCGTTGAATCTTGGCCTCGCGCCGAACACAATATTCAACGACTCGATCACCAATCAGCGTTCATACAGCACGATGTCGCTGCCTCTGGCCGATATCAAGGAGCTGGGCAGGCGCGTGGGGGGCACCGTCAATACAATCGTAATGGCAATGTGCAGCGTCGCGCTGCAGCACTTCCTGAAGGAACGAGGTTTGCTGCCCAAGGAGCCGCTGATCGCGATGGTGCCAGTCAGTTTGCGCGCCGAGGGTGACAAGGCGATGAACAACCAGGTCGCTGGGGTCCGTGTCGATCTGGCGACTGACATCGACGACTTGCCCACCCGTTTCAGGGCGATCCACGCATCGTCCGAAGCGGCCAAGGCCGTTGTCAAGGAGCTGAAGCCGGTACTCGGGGTGGACATCCCGATTGCAGGATCGCCCTGGCTTTTGACCGGATTGGCTTCGCTGCTCGGCAGTTCCAATCTGGTGAGCCGCTTGCCGGCGGCTGGTAACGTCGCGATCTCCAACGTCCCCGGACCACCGATGACGCTCTACATGGCCGGGGCGAAAATGGTGCACTATTTCCCTGTTTCGATCCCCTATCACGGCAGCGCCCTGAATATCACTGTGCAAAGTTACGCCGGATTGCTCGAGTTCGGCCTTACGGCCTGCCGACGCATTCTCACACAGGACGAGTCCTATGAGTTGATTGACCACCTGCGCACAGCGCTGCGCGAGATCCAGGCGCTGCCCTCCATCGATGCAACCGCCACGCCTCCAACATCAGCATCGAACGAACCGGCCAAGGTTTCCACGAAGGGGGAATCGGTCGCGCCAGGGCCTCCCGTAGTCGTAACTCAGAGGCTGGCAGTGGCTGAAGAAGCTGCAAGCAGCCAGTCGAGTAGCGAGGTCAAGCCGTCCACGACAGGATTGATCCATTCACCTCGCCGGGGCCGGCGGCGAATGCCGCATGCGGGCGATAGAGGCTAAGAATATTTGGGGGGAACGAATATGCATCTGCCGACTGCAAACAAGCAAACGTCGCCTATGCTGGAAAACCCGGCGTACATGGCCGTGTTCTCGAAGATCGACTGGCGTCTCATACCGCTGCTGCTCGTTGCGTACATGGTTGCCTATCTGGATCGCATCAATATCGGCTATGCGCAGCTGCAGATGAAGCAGACCTTGCCGTTTGACGATGCGGTCTACGGCCTCGGTGCGGGCATCTTCTTCGTCGGATATTTCCTCTTCGAAGTGCCGAGTAATCTTCTCTTGGCTAGAATCGGCGCGCGCAAGACGTTGTTGCGCATCATGGTGCTCTGGGGCCTGGCTGCTTCGGCCATGATGTTCTTATCAACGCCTCTCCAATTTTACGTTGTGCGATTTTTGCTTGGCGTCTTTGAGGCAGGTTTCTTTCCAGGCGTCATTCTGTATTTCACCTACTGGTATCCGTCTGTGCGGCGTGGGCAGGTGATCGCGATCTTCATGTCGGCCACCACGATAGTATCGCTCATTGCAGGACCGCTGTGCGGATTCATTCTGAAATACTTTGATGGCTTCGCAGGTGTTCATGGTTGGCAATGGCTGTTCCTGGTGCAGGGATTACCCGCAATTTTCATCGGCTTTTTGGTTTACCTTCTGCTGAAGGACAAACCTGACCAGGCCCACTGGCTCTCCACAGAGGAAAAGGCGGTAGTCGAGGATGCCTTCCGGCATGACATAAAGGACGTCGCAGGCGAGGCTGAGGGGACATTCTTGCAGATGCTGCAAGACCCGAAGGCCTATATGCTGGCGCTGGTCTATTTCTTTCTGCTGGGCGCCACCTACACAATGGTGTTTTGGGTGCCGACCCTGATCCAGAGTTGGGGCGTCAAGGATCTGCTCCTCGTCGGAATCTACGCGAGCATCCCAAATGCCGCCGGCATCATCGGTATGATCCTGATTGGTCGCCATTCGGACAAATGGCATGAACGCCGATGGCACTTTGCGCTCTGCGTTGTCATCGCGGCAGTCGGCCTTTTCATAACCACGCTGTTCCAGGGCAACCTGGTCGGATCGATCCTGGCTCTCTCCGTCGCCGTCATCGGGATTGCCTCGGCGACTCCGCTCTTTTTCGCGCTGACGAGCGAGTATTTGTCAGTTGGAGCCGCCGCCGGCGGTCTTGCGCTCATCAGCAGCCTCGGAAACCTCGGTCCGGCGGTCAGCCCGTCAATCAATGGTTTAATCCTGAGAAGCACCGGTGACAATATATATAGCATATACTTCGTGATGGCACTGTACCTGCTCTCCGGAGCGCTGCTCTTGCTGGCGATTCGTCCAGCCTCGATCAAGGGATTACCGGCGGCCGCGCCCGCGCAATAGAGAGCGCAGGAACGTGTCGATCGCGAGCGATCCGGGGATTCAAGGATGTCCATGGGCCTGAACGCACTGACGCGCGAGCTACACGCGAACGGACGTCCACAATTGCTCGCCCACCTGCTAGCCCTCGATGCGGAAGATCGCCGCCTCAGGTTCGCGCACGCGCTGTCCGACGATGGTGTGCGCCATTATGTCGAAGGTATCGACTTGTCACGCGACGCTGTCTTTGTTGTCACTGATATCAATCTCGCGATTATTGGCGCGGCCCACCTCGCTCGCGAAGACGGACATGCGCAATTGGGCGTGTCCGTCCTGCCGCAGAGCCGGCGCCGAGGGATCGGCGGCGGTCTGCTCGCGCGTTGCACGGCGCGTGCCCGCAACTGGGGCATGCGGGTAATGTTCATGAACTGTCTGGTCGAGAATGCCGCCATGATGCATTTGGCGCACAAGCAGGGGCTAAAGATCGCCGTGTCCAGCGCCGAGGCAGAAGCGTTCGTGCAATTGCCGCGAGCCAGCCTAACCAGTCTGGCCGCCGAGGCCGTCGCCGAGCAGCTCGGCTTATTCGACCACGCCCAGAAATCCTGTTGGGTGGCGCTGCAGACCCGGCTTTCGCAATGAGTTTCGCAGAAGAACATCACAACAAAACCGCGGAAACGGAGAGGCTGAAAGATCGCACCGATATGAATACTAAGGAATGAATCGATGAGAATAGTTTTGTTGGGGCCGCCCGGAGCTGGCAAGGGGACGCAAGCGAAGCGCATTGTCAGTGAGTTCAACATACCCGACCTCTCGACAGGGGACATGTTACGAGCTGCGGCGCAGGCGGAAACGAGTATCGGAAAGCAAGTCAAGCAGACGATGGCGAGCGGCAAGCTCGTTCCTGATTCGCTTGTCCTAGCTGCCGTTATTGAGCGGACCTCCCAGGGGGATGCCGCGCGTGGCTTTGTGCTCGACGGATTCCCGCGGACGATGTCGCAGGCGGTTACATTTGATGACTTTCTTGATACCGAAGGCCTTGAACTCGACCATGTCATCGAGCTTCAGGCTGACCAGAAGGTATTGCTGGATCGGATCACGACCAGAGCTCGCCAGGCAAAGAAAGGCGGTAGCGCGGTCCGCACGGACGACAATCACGAAGCGTTGAAGGTGCGTATCGATGCCTACAATGAACAGACCGCTCCTGTCATTGACTACTATCGCTCGAGAAATGTTCTTAGAACCATCGACGGCTTGCTGCCCGTCGACGCCGTGACCTCAGAGCTCTTCAGAATCATCGGAGGTGGCTCATAAGTTAGGTGTCGCAATCGCAGAACACGCGCTAACGCGCAGCGCCGATCGGAACGAGCCCAATCCTGACCGCAACCCCCGGCATCCAGAAATCCGGATCGGCATCTCCTCAAGGGTGTTTTCACACGGCCAAGACTCAACTGGGACATTTGGCTCGTTTGATTTGGATCTAGCGCCAGGCTCTCCATGCTATCACAGGAACTGGTTGCTCGGCTTCCTTGGAAGCCCCGAACGGGTGATTGTCGCTTTCCGAGCGGCTCAAATCGGGTTTAGCGCTCTATGAAACTTGAAAAATTTGTCCAGCGATTTTGGCACTACCTTGCGATTGCCGCGACGACGGCAATTTTGCTCGGCTCCGGCGTCTTCATCCTGGAGTCGTTGCCGCCGCGGACGATAGTCATGGCCACTGGAGCCGAGGGTGGCGCCAACTACAAATTGGGGATCCGCTATCGTGAGGCGCTGGCGAGAGAAGGTGTTAAGCTGCAGCTACAGCCGACAACCGGCAGTCTCGAAAATCTGCGACGGTTAAGCGATGTTCGGTCGGGGGTAAGCGTCGGTTTCATCCAGGGTGGCACAACGACTAAGAAAGAATCGCCGGAGCTGGAGTCGCTTGGCACCATATTATACGAGCCGCTATGGCTTTTCCGCCGCGCGGAGATTGGTTTTGGAATGCAGGCGCTGCGTGGCCGGCGGCTTTCGATTGGCCCCGAGGGAAGCGGCGGCCGAGCGCTGGCGCTCCAAATAATGTCAAGGACCAAGATCGATGCTATTATTGGCGAACTATCAGGGTTTATGCCGCAGGTCGCGGCTGAGAAACTGATCGCCGGCGAAATCGATGCAGCATTCCTTGTGACCGGCTGGGAGTCTTCTGCAGTCCAGTCTCTCCTCAATGCCAGTGGCGTCGGAGTCGATAGCTTCCAATACGCCGACGCTCTGATCGCTCTTTATCCATTTCTGCACAAGTTGGTACTGCCAGCTGGTGTCGTCGACTTGTTGACTAATCGCCCACCTGCCGATGTCGTGTTATTGGCGCCAAAGGCAAGTCTTGTCGTGCGCGCGGACCTACATCCCGCCTTGCAGTACCTGTTGCTCGATGCGGCCGTCCAGATTCATTCGCAGCCTGGAATTTTCCAGAAGGCGGGCCAATTCCCCGCCGCCGAACCAATCGACCTTCCGCTGAGTGGGGAGGCGCAGCGCTTCTACAAGTCTGGACGCCCCTTTCTGCAAGGCTACCTTCCGTTCTGGATCGCAACATTGGTTGAAAAAATTCTTGTCGTACTGATCCCTTTGGTCGCATTGGTATACCCCGCGTTCAGGTTCTTGCCGCAGATGTACGACTGGATGATGCAACTCAGGATCAGGCGGTTGTATGACGAAATCAGATCGATTGAGAGTGATATGGAGGTTCAGGGGCCGGAGTTTGATGCCGAGGCTTTGAATGCGAAACTGGATCAGATTGACCACCGCGCAAACCATCTCGAATTGCCGACTGTCTATGCAAGCAGCCTATATACACTGCGAAGTCATATTGATCTTGTGCGCACTCGTTTGGCCAAAATCCCGACGTGACCTACTTCCCCTTTTTGCCAACGCTTTCGAGGTGGTTCGATATTCGCCGACATGACCTCACGGCACGAAGCGAACCAGACCGGCTGGACTGGCGATGTCCGTTGATCGGGGTAGACCGGAAGTGGCTGGTTGAGGGTCAAAACGACGCGATTGACCGTGCGCCCCGAGGGCGCGAACTATCAGTGGGGGAGGGTCTCACCCGGATAATTGTCGATTGGTCCGGAAGCTGGCAGGCGACACGGCCGGGTAACTGGCTGGGTCGGAGCCCTGCGACGAAGGCGGCCTTGGGCTGCTGAGCATATAACGTTATGCTGTTTCGAAATTGGTGCCAATCCCACATGGCCCGCCATTCCGACAGTGGCGCTCGAGTCTGGTTGTGGCAGTTGCAATCTGCCAGTGCAGCAGCGAACGCTATCAATGCGCGGCTGGTGAAGCCGTCGTCTTTCTTTCTAGTCAAGTGTGCAAGCCCAATTCAACGATGTGACATGCACGATTCGAGATCGCGGGAATACGGAAGCCAGATTCTGAACGAAAAATCGTCTGCTGACTGTCAACATACGGTGTTGAATGTCAACATGGGCGCGATGTGGCCACGATGCTCGGCGATTTTGAGATCGAGAAGTTTTTTCTCGCAATCTGATAGCAATGCGAAAGTGCAAAAGGCTTCGGGTCGGCGCCTATTGTTGATCCAAGTACACATTGGACAGCACCTTTACCCGGTGCGGGTTTGAGCCGATACGATGCCCTTTCCGGACAAGAAGTTAGGAGCGACGAGCCATGCACGCCATGAAAGCCTACTTGCCTCCGCTTGCGCGCTTGTTGATGTCTAGCCTTTTCGTCTGGGACGGCATCCTCCAGCTGAGCGATCCGACCGGGACCGCAAAGTATTTTGCGAACGTCCACGTGCCAATTCCCGATGTGGCGGTTTGGATTTCTATCGTTTTCCATCTTCTAGCTGGATTGGGCATCCTAGTAGGTTTCAAGATTCGGTGGGCGGCTGCAGCGCTCATCGTTTTTTGCCTAGGCACCGGCTTTGGCGTCCACCTGGCGGCCGGGGACTTCAACAACATGATCCATTTCTATAAGAACTTAGTGATGGCAGGCGGCTTCCTTTACGTTATGACCTACGGCGCGGGTGCCATGAGCATCGACGGTGTGGACGAAGCGTAGCTAGCCTTCACTTCAAACTAACATTCGATGTCGGCTGTTGGCACTTTTCGGACATGGCCGCGGCTGGCCGACGATGTCCGCTGTCGGGGGTACAGCGGAAGTCGTCGCTCGACTCGTTGCCACCATCGAGGGGGGCTCGACTCCTTGGTCGCAAGTCCGAAAATACTTCGAACGCAGATGATGATTGTCAATGAAGGACCGCTGTTGGCGCAAAGCCGACGTTCAACCCGACAATCGCGGCGCGCGCAACTTCGTGTCGACCATCTGCATCGCCGCCAGCGTCATCTTCTGGCTCTGATCAACGAGTCCTGGTGCGGATCATGCCGTCCTCAGCTACGAGTACTTGCTGAGCCATCGTCATGTCTTCTCGTTCGCCAGCATCCTGGCACGGATCTCTGATTTCAACACTTTGCCGACTTTGGAGCGCGGAAGGTCATCCCATACTTCAATCTGCTTGGGCGTTTTGACGCTCCCGACCCGCTGCTTCACGAAAGCCGATACCGCGGCGACATCGACTGTGCGTCCGGCTCTCGGCTGCACCACAGCGACCACGCGTTCGCCCCACTTTTCGTCCGGCAAACCGATGACGGCACAATCCAGGATGGATTCGTGGGCTTGAAGGGCGTTCTCGACTTCGACGGAGTAGACGTTGAAGCCACCAGTAATGATCATGTCTTTTGCGCGATCGACGATGTAAAGGAAATTGTCCGCGTCCAGGTATCCGATATCACCCGTATGATGCCAGCCGCGCACGGAGGCCTCCGCCGTTGCTTCGGCGTTCTTGTAGTACCCATCCATCACCAGCGATCCACGAACGACGATTTCGCCGCGTTCTCCGGCCGGCATCAGGTTGCCGTCGCCGTCCATGATGGCGACCCGAACCAGCGGCCCGACACGGCCCGCCGACGACAAACGTCCAGTCGCGATCGAACCGTCGGGATTGTAATGGTCCTCGGGCGGCATCATCGAGATCATCATCGGCGCTTCGGTCTGCCCAAAGAGTTGTGCCATCGGGCCGATCTTTTGCAGCGCCTCGGTCAGGCGCGCCACCGAAATCGGGGCCGCGCCGTACCAGAAGCATTGTAGCGAGCTGAGATCAGCGCTTCCGAGCTTGGGATGATCCAGCAGCATGTAGATAACGGTTGGCGGAAGGAATGTGTGCGTGACCCGATAGCGTGCGATCAGATCGAGGAATTCGTCGGTGTCTGGATGATGCATGATCACCACCCTGCCTCCGAGCGTCATGATGGGGAAACACAGCACGCCGGCAGCGTGCGTCAGCGGGGCGAGCGCAAGATAGGTCGGGCGCCCCTTGAACGGATAGCCCATCAGGGTCAACGCCGTCATCGTTTCGATGTTGCGTCCTGAGAGCATCACGCCTTTGGGTTTGCCGGTCGTTCCGCCGGTGCCGGGTATGAGCGCAAGATCATCAACGGGATCGCGCTGAAAGGGCTGGCCGTCGACATCGGCAAGCCAACGCTCGAACGACGGCGCGAAAGACATATCAGTGTCGAGACATACAAGCTTGCGCAGCTTCGGCAGATGAGGCCTTATTTTGTCGACCATCGGCGCGAAGCCGCTGTGAAACAGCAACAGGCTGCAATCGAACGCATCGAGGATGAACTGATTTTCCGCCGCCTCGTTGCGTGGATTGATCGGACACCAGACGGCTCCGGCGCGCGAAATGCCGAATACGCAGGCAAAGGCGATCGGATCATTGCCGGACAGGATCGCGACTTTCTCCCCGGGGGCAACGTCGGAATTGGCGAGTCCGCGTGCAATCCGATAGCTAAGGCGCTGCATGTCACTATAGCTCAGGTCCCTTCCGTCCATGGTCAGGCATGGAGCATCAGCACCAAGCGACGCGCCCTTATCCAGATAGTCGACAAGCCGCATGGACTACCTCCCGGATGAAGGCGGGTGGCGCGGTCGTACGCGCCACCCCATTATATCAATTGTGAACCGTCAGAATCGGATTCATCACCAGTCCGAAGCTTCGCAGCTGGCCTAACAGTTCCCGATGCCCAAACGCCTGACAGGCGGAGGCAAAGCCAACCTTCTTGGGAGCAGTCTGCAGCAGCGAGAATGCGGCGTAGGCCTGCAGCATTCCGGTCTGTTTGTAATTGCAGTTGCCGTGGATCACGCAATGGGCGCGACCGAGCGGTCCCGATGCATAGACCGAATCGATCGAAGTATTGATGCGCGGATTTTCGCGCGGCGGCATGGTGGCTTGCAGCGTTGCCGCGATGTCGGCCAGCGCCTTCTCCTGCTGATCGGGCGGGAGTGGCTTGATTTTCTCTTTTACCATCTCCTGGGTTTGAACGACGCCCAACATGACGTCGCGCTGCATGACGCCGCCGAGCACCCTGCAGTTGGACACGCGCGGATCGTTCTTGAACCAGACCGGATGCGCAGTGCCGCCCCACGGCACGGCGATGGCGCCCTCGTGCTGACCGGGAACGTTGACCTCGAAATTGGCAGTCACATCCCATTCAACAAATTTGTTCTGGACGAGATAGTACCAGTTCGCTTTGAGGATGGTGAAAATCGTTTGCGTCGAGGCATGGGTGGGGAAGCCCTTCCACAGTACAAGGATGTCGAGCGTGTCGAGCCCGGGCGTTTCGAGGCATATGTTCGCCGCGATTTCGCCGGTCGTGTACATCTGCGCGATGTTGGGCGCGAGCAGCAATCCGTTTGCGGCGAATTTCGTCCCCCAGCGTTCCTGCGCCAACAGCACCCAGTCCTGTTCACCAGTCGTATCGGAATAATGGCAGCCGGCCGCGAGACAGGCTTCGACAACCTCCGGGCCATACTTGATGAACGGGCCGACCATATTGCTGACGACCTTCGCGCCTTTGAACAGCTTGGTCAGCGCTTCGACCGTGTGCTCAACTTCGGCAACTTCATAGTCCGCGGTTTCGATGCCGGGAATTTTTTCGACAACGGCCTTCACTTTGGCCGCGTCGCGACCGGCGGCAACAAAGGGAATGTTGTATTCCCGCAGATATTCGCAAACCAGACGCCCCGTGTAACCAGACACGCCGTAGACGACGACAGGCTTTTTCTCGCTCATGTTCATATCCTCCCGAATTTCTATTTCTTTGCGTTTAGTTATTTACATGCCCATGCCACCGTCGACCGGCAGGCCGGCACCAGTGATGAAGCGCGCCTCGTTGGAGCAAAGGAAAACAGCGGCGTCGGCCATGTCGCTGACCTCGCCCAACCGGCCAAGCGGCGTCTGTTCGACGACCGAGGCGACGGCGGCGCCGGCGTCCGGTGCGAGTCCTGCGGCGACGATGTCGTTGGCCAGTTGCATGCCCATATCGGTGGGGACAAGCCCGGGATAGAGACAGTTGACCCGCACCCCGTAACCAAGCTTGCCCGCTTCCATCGCGGCGACTCGCGTCATGCGGTCAACAGCCGATTTGGTGCCGGAGTACCCGGCAATGGCCGGGAATGCGATTGTGGCCGCGACCGAGGCGATATTGACGATGGCGCCGCCGGTACCTGCACCTCCGCCAGGTCGCATCGCGCGAAACGCATGTTTCATGCCGAGACCGGTGCCGACGATGTTGACGTCGCACATCCGACGCAGATCCTCAGCCTTAAGATCGACGACGAGTGAGGTAATCTCGATGCCTGCATTGTTGATCAAGATGTCGTAGCCACCGAGCGTGGCGATGGTGGCTGCCACAGCCTTTTCCCATTGCGCGTCGTCGGTGACGTTCAGCTCCACAAAGCCGGTCTTGGCGCCTGTTTTTGCAAGACGGCCAGCGGTTTCCTTGCCGAGATCGGCGAGAATGTCGCCGATCATCACGGAAGCGCCGGCAGTCGCAAGCGCCTCTGCGATCGCAGCGCCGATGCCCCGCGCGCCACCAGTGACCAGAGCCTTGCGGCCTGCCAGACTTTTTTCACTCATCGTATCTCCTCCCTTTGTGGCTTCATTGTTGTGACGCGCGGTTGCGTGCCGAGCGGCAAGGCTGCCGCCCGGGGGCGAGCCTGTTGCTCGTCGTCGGCTGAGAAAGAACCTTCGGATGACCGGAATGAACGGCGCTGGTGTGCTGCCTGCTCTTCCTCCCCCTGCGCAGCTTCTTCCGGCTGCGATGCTGGAAACTTGACACTTGCCCAAGAATATCTTGACGATTGTCCAAAATATATACACTTGTCAAGTAAATCCTTGACCACGAGGGTGGAGGATGATTTCGCAGGGCACTTCAGGGCATTATTGCTGCCGAGGTGACGCGGTGATTCGGAGTTCAGGCTTGCGCAAAGAATCTGGAGTGACGCAGCGGCAACTTGAAACGACCAGACGGCCGAACAGGCCCTCGGATCGAATCGAGCGTGCGCGTGTCGACAAATTCAGTGCACGACGAATCGAACTTGCCGAGGCTGCGTTGGAAACCCTGGCTGAGCTCGGCTATGCGAGGACCAGCCTGCGCGAGATCGCGCAGAAATCCGAGTTTACGCACGGCGTGCTGCACTACTACTTCAGCGACAAGGTCGACCTGATCTGCTGTTGTGTTCGTCACTACAAGGCGAAGTGCGTCACGCGGTACGACCAGATCACGTCGGCGGCGCAAAGCCGCGAAGAACTGATGAAGGGTTTTCTGGAAAAGCTCGGCGAGACGGTTCGCGACGAGGCTCGGATGCATCGCCTCTGGTACGACCTTCGCTCGCAGTCTCTGTTTGAGGAGGCCTTTCGCGACGACGTTGCCGAGATCGACAAGAGCCTGGAAGATATGGTGTGGCGCGTCGCGTCCCGCTTTGCCTCACTTGGCGGCCGACAGCCTGTCGTCTCCCGGGGCGCCCTCTATGCGCTGTTTGATGGACTGTTTCAGCGATGCCTGCTGCGGCATCTCTCGGGTGATCGCAAGGCGATCGCGGACCTGCGGGAAGAAGTAGAGCGTCTCCTCCCAACCGTTGCATAGTGACGCGATTGAGAAACATCGATCGGCGATCGCCGCTTGTTTCGTCCTTTAGCGGAAAATTTGTCACTGCGCATTTTGGGACTTTTGCAACACTATCGGTCAAAAAACTGACGTCCAGTGAACGTCCGGTTCTGGCGCGAAGCGGCCGTTCGCTTCCAAAAGGCGACCGTGTCATCCATGTTCCAAGAGGTCAGCACGTGAGGACGGATTTTTTATACTATAGTGATTGCTATGTTATGGCATTGACGATCTGTCAACGAATTTGTATATTGGTCGTGAGTGAGAATAGGAGAGGAACGCAAGTGACCGAAGCAAAGCAAACATTTGGAATGCTACCGCTCGATATCGCGAGCAAATTGACCGGCCTCGAGTATGTGCAAGGACTTCGCGACATGCGCTTTCCGGCTCCCCCCTTCGCCGAGGTTGCCGATATAAGACCCACGGTCACGGAGCGCGGACGAATTACATTCGAAGGCGTCCCTTCTCCGCGATTTTTGAATCCTATGGGCGTGATCCACGGCGGTTGGGTATCCCTGCTGTTGGACACCACGATGGGTTGCGCAGTCCATTCCGTCCTCGATGCAGGCTACGCGTACACGACGATCGACCTGCGCACGACCTTCGTCAAATCCGTGCGCGCGTCAAAGCCGGTCCGATGCGAGGCCACGCTGCTGCATGCCGGCAGCCGCGTCGCGTCCGCGGAAGCCAGACTCCTCGATGCCGACGGCTCCCTACTTGCGCACGGTTCGCAGACCTGCCTGATCATGCGTATCGACACCCCGCCGCCCGTAGCGTCGTGAATCTGCTTCACCAAACGGACCCGGGAGCTCGTTCGGACGCACGCTCTCCAACCAACCCCACGCTTTTTGAGGTCGTGGGAGACGCCAATGGAACGAAAGCGTTTGCCAAACGACGCATGCCCCATCGCCCGCAGCCTCGACGTCGTCGGCGATTGGTGGACGCTGCTTGTCATTCGAGATGCTCTGGCCGGCGTTACCCGGTTCAACACGTTTCAGCGCTGCCTCGGCGTAGCACGGAATAGTCTCAGTGCGAGACTGACGGCCCTGCTCGAGCGAGGGCTTCTGGAGAAGCGGCCCCCTTCCGACGGAAGTGCTTTCATGGAATATGTGCTGACGGCGAAAGGCCAAGCGCTCGCACCGGTTCTCATTGACTTGGAGCAGTGGGGCATCACGCACGCCCGAGGATCCGCGAAAAACGCACCCACGTTCGTCGACAGGAGGACAAACCGGCGACCCCGCACCCTTCGGATGCAATCATCCGATGGCAAACTGCTGCACGCGAGCGATATCGTGGGTTCGCAGGCCTGGCGAGAACGATTTCGCTTCTAGAGCTTCAGCGCAAGCGTTAACGATGCCTGTTGGCGCGATCCACATCATCATCGGCAGCCGCAGGGACATTTCCCATCGCGGGCGCAATTTCGCGGAAATCGCCGACCTATTGTGAAACACGCGGATCGAAATCCCGCGGAATTTGTGGGGTCGAAAAATCCGATCGCGGGCATTCTTTCGTGGAAACCAGATATAGTAGTTGCTATAGAACTATTAATGGGAGATCGCTCGCTGTGGGACGCCCGCGTGAATTCGATATTGATAAAGCCGTCCGCACCGCGACAGAATTGTTTTGGCGCAAGGGTTACGAAGGAACATCGCTCACCGATTTGACAAACGCGATGGGCATTACGCCGCCAAGCTTTTACTCCGCCTTTGACAATAAGGAGGGGCTTTTCAAAAAAGTTCTGGCTCATTATCAAGCAACGCACTTTCGCTATTTTGAAAAGGCCCTAAAGGAACCCACCGCAAGAGCCGTTGCGAAGCGGCTGTTGTACGGTTTCGCAGATGGTTATACCAGTTCTGCAAATCCGGCAGGATGCCTTGGCATTAACTGCGCGATGCCCGCCGTAGGAAGCTCTGAGCCGATTCGTCGTGAGCTGACACAAATTCGTGAGGCTGGTCGAGTGGAGCTGGCCAAGCGTTTCAAAAAGGCAAAAACGAGCGGCGATTTGCCCGCCGACGCCGACCCAGAGGGCCTTGCTCGCTTCATCATGACTATAGGATGGGGAATGGCGGTTGACGCTCAAACAGGCGCAAGCCGCAAGAAACTCCACCGCGTAGTGGAAACCGCCTTAAGAGCGTTACCCAATTAATGGTTAACGATTCCGTTTTCTACTATGCGTCCAAGCGGGCAGCGCTTGAAAAAGCCGGAGTGCAGGTTGCCGACATCCCGGCACAGATTCCGCAGCTCCTGTCGGCGACGGCCGCGATCTCCCACGTCGCCTGAGGTCGGCGAGTGTGCCGCGGTGCGAGTCTTTGAAATCGGCAGCGAGTTTTTCCAAATGCCGGCGGGCTTTCTGTCAGATAAATCTAGGGCTGGGTTCGGCTTGATCGCGAGGGCAGCCCGCCCGGTTCAAGCCGGCGGGTTTTTCAATGCACGCCGACGGGTTTTCAATGATGGAAGACGATTGCGAGGCTCTGCGAGATGTGAACTGCTTGGCGGCTCCCATCGCCCTAAAGAAGAATTGAACGGAAAGGCCGAGCGGGCGGCGCGTTGTCTCCTTATCTAGGGGCAAAGGAGACAACCATGAAAGTTACAACAATCGCGCTGGCAGGAGCGTTCACTGTGACAAGTACACTCGCGCTCGCGCAAACCACCGGAACTGAAGGATACGGATCAGTCGTGCAGCCTTCAGTGGGATCGTACGTGTGGCCCTCCGTAGGCTCGACACTCGCAGTCCCCACGTGGAGGAACACTGGCCCCGCAGCGACTCCGCCTAGCAGCCCTGCTTTTTCTCCAATCCCCGTCCCAGCTCCGACGGCGCGGGTGTCCGGGGTTCGCAGGTAGAAGAAGGACGCCGCATTTTCGCGGGGGCCTAGGGGGCTAAATTCACATTCCGGTGGTTTCCCGGTCTTCAAAATCTTAACTCTCCGATTCTACTTTAGGATGCCGGGATTTCAGCGCCCGACCATGGGAATAACAGCGCCGCCGAGCGAACATACTCCGCTAAGGCGGCGTTGCTTTTTGGGGCCAAAAAGAAACGGCCCCAGCGCGGGGGGCGAGCTGAGGCCGAACCTTAAGGTGTGTCAGGAGGGACAGCACCCGACACAATTCTGATATCGGTTTGCCATCCCGCCGCCGCCAATAAATTCCGCGTTACAAGCGGCCTATTGCTCCCGCATTCTTTCGAGGAGGGACGCGGCGTAGTCCTCTCGTTCCCGAGCGAAGCGCTCCTGGTGCGCCTTGAAAGTCGCAACGCGCTGTCGGATCTGGTCGCGCTCTGAGTTTTTCAGATTTAGCGCCAGCATCCGGTTCGGCTCGACGACGGCGCGCAGAATGGGTGGTGCGACACGCACGCTCTTCGTAAGCGCCATCGTTTCTTGCACGAGCGCATCAAGATCAGCTTGCCAGTTGGTCATGTTAATTCTCCCCAACACCCAGCTTATCGGACTAAGCCCGACGCCGCCATGGTAGTGAGCTCGGACGACTGGACGCTGTGGAAAACTAATTGAGCGAACGTCATGCTCTGCGCGGCCCGCGGATGCGTTGGCCCGAAAACGCGCACCGGCGGCGCTATGGCGCGGCGGCATTCGCGGATCAGAGAAAATCCCGCAGCCGCGCGAGCTCAACGATATGCTCGCCTGACAGGACGGCACTCACTAACGGCGACTGTGGCGCTGCACGTATTTTGTACAAGTGGCGCACGGGCGTTGGCTTGCCTACGAACTCCCGTATGCACTCTTCTAGGGTGCCGTCGATAAGTAAATAGGGGCTGGCGCCCTCGGTACGACGTTCGTTGTGAAGTGATGACCATTTGCGAAGAACGGCCGGCGCATCGAAATTGACATGAGCCTTGGTACCGCCCATCGGTCCTATTCCTTCGCCTGGGAGTGTACGCGCGAAACCGTGAGGGCGTGGCGGCAATCAGGAGACGGGAAACAGCCTGTCCGTCGCCTTGTCGAGATGCTTTTCGGAAGCGCTCGCGCTCGCGAGATGGCCAACGAGCTCTCCGGACAATTTGTATATTTTGGCGCCGTTAAGATCGTAGAGTTTTTCACCCTTAAGACTGAAAATGCTAGTCTCGCGCACCGTCGCGACATGGACGCCATGGCTGTTGAATATATTTCCGTCCATGGGAAAAGTCCTATTTTGCCTCCGCCTTCAGCAGCAGCTCTACCGCCTACGGACCAAATCAGCTGCGACGCCTGGCAATCTTTCTCAATGGAAGCCTCAGTGTGCTTGCCCTGCGACGTACTGCAAAAGTGGTTCGGTTCAGAGTCTTGGCAATAGTCTCAGTGCTGCTCGCACTGAAGACGAGCTCTCGGAGCTCTTTATCCCGTTCGGGCGTCCAAGGCCGTCGTGGCGTCCCTGTCATTTTCCCTGCGCCTTCAGCCCATCTGCAATTGTTTCAGCCTGATTTTTCTCAAGATTATCCCCAGCTGTCTGGCGCGTGAACAGACGACGGTTTCGGTCCGGTTCATCCGCTTACTGATCGCTCTTGAGCTGAGTCCCGTGAGTGCCAACCTCCGCAGCTTAGCATCGTCGGCCTGCGTCCACGGTCGAGAGGCGAAATCAGCGGGTTCTGTCATTGGTCCATGCGCCCGCTCGACTCACCTGGAAAGCAACAGACGAACACGCGAAAGCCGCCCGTCAGGATTTGGCACCTCAGCAATTCCACTGGTGCCGGCGACGGAGTGATTGGCTTCCGCCTGATCGATGGGGGCGGGATATTTGTCTGTCAAATGGACGCCACCGATCGAGATCATGACCCCGAGCGCAATGGCCAACACCGTCGGAACGACGAATTTCAAAGTGATCGCCTTGTGGGTCATCGCGGATACTCGCTTTGACCTACCCCACGCGCAAGATGCCACCCTCTGCTGAGTCGGGGAATTAGAAAGTTAAGCGCGCAAACCCGCCGTGAGGGCTTCGCGGCTCAACCCTCATCCTTGCTCGGTTTGACTCTCGGTATCCTGACCCTTCGCTTAGGGCACGGGCTCAGCCGCGCCCTAATTCCGTGAAACATCGTTCGGAAAATGGTGCCGCGGCCGCGCAGAAGCGTAGCCTTTGAAAGAAGGGAGTCGGTCTACGATGATGATGCGGATTGTCCTGATCTTTCTGCTGCTTTGCACGCCCGCGCTCGCCCACGATCCCGGCCATTCGGAACTGAACGAATGGTTCAACAGGCTCGCATCCGGCAAGGGGCTATGTTGTTCGTTCGCGGACGGCTCTGTTGTCAGCGATGTTGATTGGGAGTCGAAGGATGGCCATTACCGCGCCCGTCTCGAGGGCCGATGGATCGACGTTCCCGACGATGCCGTAATCACCGAGCCGAACCGCACCGGCAGAACTATGGTTTGGCCCTACACGGCCGATCGCGGGACCGATCATCCGTATACTGAAATCCGGTGTTTCATGCCGGGCAGCATGGGCTAGGGCGCGGGGCTTCGGTCCCGCGCTTTTCCCCGGACTGCTGATCTTCCAATTCAGGATCGCAGGTCTACGCCCTGACTATCGATGCGCCGACAAAGTGCGCCGACGAATGCGACGCCGAGTCCGCGCGCGCGTCTTGACAAGTGCCCGCACCGCGCCGCGCAACTTCGATCTGCAGCCCGCCATTGCCACCCTCCGATTACCCGCCCCAGCTTCATGTCGAGATTGGAACGAATCCGAACGCTTCCGGTAGTGTATGGCGGCAACACTGCGGGCCTTTTTGTGGCGCTCGCCCTCGTCAGGTAGAGGGCCGTCCAGGTGCGATTCGATTGTACATCGTTGGCAAAAACCGGCGCGGGCAGGGCGCGGGGCTAAAGCGAGAGATAATTCGACAGTGTTGCAGCGGCGCCTGTTCTCAGAACGCCCGATTGTTGCCATAGTTGATTCTAGCCGTGCAACACTTGACCAGCGCACTGGCTAGGCTCGGCACACGTTCGGCGGGGGCTGTGTGCCGAGCCGCCGAAATCCTGCGCCTAACGTTCACGCGACGGTCTGTTGCCGCTGGGTCGAGAGTTTGGGATTTGGGGCTTGCGCAACAGCCCCTCCTCTCCTAGTCAGCCCACGCTGAGGCCGTTTTGTTTGCCTCATCATCAATCGGAAATCTCGGGAACTCGCTAGGCCAACTCACATTGTTTTAGCGGGTCGCGTTTTCCGCCGATTACGCGGCCTGCACGGCCGCCCCACAAAGCCCCCAAAGCCCCAGAGGGCGCGGCCGTGCTCTAAGAATTGTCGCGGCAATTGATTTTCCGCCCACCAGCCGAGCCAAGCTGGCGAGCTTCGCCGCCGCACCGATCGGTCAGAAAGCGCGGAACCTCCATCTACCGTTTTCAGGCAGCACTAGCTTTGTTCAACTTCGAGGAGTTCGGTCTGAAGGACGCGAGCTCAAAGTTGGATATCTCGTTGTAAGCCATTGATCTCTAATGATCAGATTTTGGCTCAGTTGGAAAAATTTCCTTGAAATATCAATGCGAACAGGATGTCTCTTAATCATCGGGTCCCAGGTGCGGGCCCCGGTGCGCCTACCATCGCATCAAGCTGACGTACGACGCCATTCCGACAGACGATCAGCGCCTATGGCCGCATAAGTTGCTGATCATTTGTTCGAAGGAAACCTGAGCTACATTCTTCCAGTATCCGGCGCGCACAATGACGCGACAGCTTCTCAAATCCCGAAGAAAAACCGCACCGTTATGCAGCAGCCATTTGCATAATGGTCCGGCCTGAGGTTTGTTGCGCGGATATTCTGTCGGCGAAAGCTGCGGTCTGTCCGTGCTGCAAAGGGCGTAACGGACCGCAGATGCTATCCGTATGCTAAGAGGTTTCGTCGAACGGCTACTTCTTTTTCTTTTTGGCTGTCTTCTTTGCCTTCTTCGCTTTCTTGGCCATGTTGCCCTCCGTGATCCCAAAAGTTGGCTCGGTGCAAGTCGACAATCGACGTGCATAGATTCAGACTACACCATAGTTGCAAAATTGATACTGCGCGCTTCGAAGAGGATAAACGGCCATCACACAGACGCAACTTGCAACCGGACGAAGCCATCAGCTGATGCGTGGACGCAGCGCGCTTTGCCGGATCACGATGGGAAGAAGTTCTCACGTGGTCCGGTAGACTAAGCCGAACCATTCCTTGGATTTGTAATCGCTAGCCACTATTTTCGGCGAAAGTCGATGCGAGATCTTCGGATTTCTCGGACCTCCGAACCTGTTGAGCAAAATTCGCGTATCATAAGGTCTTGACCAGCGCGATTGGAAACCCAGTTGGTGCCAGCTCGCTGCAACTGGAGTGACGAAAGATGGATCCACCTATCCCTGATTTCATCGCGACGGAAGCGCGCTTCGGCGCCCGCAACTACGAGCCGCTCGGTGTCATTCTGTCGCGCGGCGAAGGCGTCTGGGTGTGGGATACGCAAGGTAACCGTTATCTCGATTGCCTCTCCGCCTATTCGGCGGTGAACCAGGGCCACTGCCATCCGAAAATCCTGGCCGCTATGGTGGACCAGGCGGGCAAGCTGACATTGACCTCCCGGGCCTTCCACAACGACCAACTGGCACCCTTTTACGAACAGATCGCGGAGCTTACCGGCTCCCACAAGGTGCTGCCAATGAACAGCGGAGCCGAGGCCGTGGAGAGCGCGATCAAGTCCGTGCGCAAGTGGGGCTACGAGGTGAAGGGTGTGCCGGACGGACAAGCCGAGATCATCGTCTGCGCCGACAATTTCCACGGACGCACCCTCGGTATCGTCGGCTTCAGCACCGACGCGGCAGCACGTGAGCATTTCGGGCCGTTCGCGCCGGGCTTCAGGATCATTCCCTTCGGCAACGTCAAGGCGTTGGAGGAGGCGATCACGCCGAACACAGTCGCCTTCCTCGTCGAGCCGATCCAGGGGGAGGCCGGCGTCATCATCCCGCCGCCCGGCTATTTCACGAAGGTACGCGAGCTCTGCACCGCGCACGACGTGATGCTGATCCTCGACGAAATTCAAACCGGGCTCGGCCGCACCGGCAAGCTGCTCGCGGAGCAACACGATGGCATTGAGGCAGATGTGACGCTACTCGGCAAAGCGTTGTCCGGCGGCTTTTACCCGGTGTCGGCCGTCCTTTCGAACAACGCAGTGCTCGGCACCCTGAAACCCGGCCAGCACGGCTCGACCTTCGGCGGCAACCCGCTCGCCTGTGCGGTGGCGCGGGCAGCCCTGCGCGTGCTTGTCGAGGAGGGGATGATCGAGAACGCGGCCGTCCAGGGCGCGCGCTTCCTCGCTGGCCTAAGAAGCATCCGCGCCAACACAATCCGCGAGGTGCGCGGACGGGGGTTGATGTTGGCGGTCGAACTTCACCCGGAAGCAGGCGACGCACGTCGCTACTGTGAGGCGCTGCAGGGCAGAGGCATCCTTGCCAAGGATACCCATGGACACACAATCCGCATTGCCCCACCACTTGTGATAACCAGCGACCAGGTCGACTGGGCGCTGGAGGGTATCGGAGCTACGTTCAGGCAGTCCTAGCTCGAGCCCTCGCAAGCACACCACGCATCCAAAGGTGCGCGCTTCTAAGGCAAACCCTCACCGCAGCGAGCGCCGTTCTCCCGGAGAACACCGCAACGAAATCGCAACGAATTGGGTGAAACGACCGTGAACAAAACGTGGCGGAAACACCTGCCACGGCAAGAAAAATCAATGACTTAGAAGATATTCACTGCGTTCGGAACGCACGCGCCGCAGGTTCAACAAACCACGTCGCGGATGGTAGGTTGCGCTGCGGCCACCCGCATGGGCCGAAACTACAGGCTCGGTAAGACTGCGGGAAGGCCAAGACCAATGACCGGCAACCAATCCAGACTTCTCAAGGCTGGCGACCGGGTTTGCTGGGGTACCACGACGACCGATCAGGGCACAGTTATCGGAACGGCATGGAGTGGAGTCATTATCGCGTGGGATGATGGCGACACGAACTCTGTCGGCCATAACGACATGGCGAGGGTTGAACGGGTGCCGGTGAAAATAGTGTGAGCGACTGGCCTGCAAACTTTCGCCCAAAGCGCGTGCTTGAATAATATAGGCGCTGCCGCACCAACTTCCCCTCAGCCGCCGCGCATGACTGATTGTAGGCGCTGCATCGGCTCATGCTTCTGTCTGTGCGAGTCGCCTTCAATCGTGTTCGGCCCCATTGCCATGGGACCTGGATGTATCGGCTTCTCCCGAAAGCGATCACCGATATCAAGGTGCGCGAGGTCCTTCCACCGTTCCGCTTCACCCAACCATTTCCAACTGTGTGCGCGGTCTAATATGGCGCGTTGGCGGCACAACCTTTCCATATAACGACAGCCTGCTAAGTCGTTCATGTTGATCTCCCTAGTCTTGGCTTGTTGCGGACAGTGTTATTGATCGGTGTGATGCTTTCGCGTCTGTAGTGCGTTTTATCAAAGAAGCGACAGTCGACCTGACGTGTTGCGCTGACGACGTTCACGGACGTTCGATAAGCCCTCCCTTGCGGGGGATATCTCGGAAAACCCTACCGCTTCCACAAAAATCAGTTGACCTGCGCTCTGTTAGGGCGGTGGCTTCGCTTTTTGAGGTGCTCCTTGGCGCAAAAACCCAGCGATCTTGCCGAGCGTATGTCCAACCGGGGTGAGCCGGTTGAAGGAATCATGCGAGAGACGTTCCGGCTGCCGGTCGAAGCGGCTCGCGTTAAGGCTCGTGAAATCATCAGTGAATTTCCACACGGCGGTTTCATGACGATTGTTGAGCAATGGCGGCAATTGCCGGACGGGCAGATAGAACTCACAATGCGGAGGCTTCGGGCAGCGGATTGAGCCTTGATCGGGATCAACGTCAATCACCGATCCCGCGCCAGCTTCCGCCGTCCCAAATGATAGAGGACCGGCTGTCTAAATTTTCCTGATCAGTTTTTCGGCTGCAACCTTGGCCTCTGGCTCGGATGCGAAATCATCCGGGGTGACGATGCTGGATATCGTCGTGGCGCGAAATATCCAAGATCGCGCCGAAAAGGCCGTCGAGCGCTTGTTCTGCCGGCTGGCAGCATCGGTCGGACGAGTGACCTTCCGGTGCACGGTCTTTTGAGCTCTTGCATGGTGTCTAGTCGCGGCTGTGCGCAGCGTGCCGTTGTCACTGAGATGAGCCGACAGGCGGGACCGGGAAGAGAGAAACCAGTCCCGGCTGCCATCCGACGCTGTTGCTCGCTGTGTGCAGCGCCCACGGCAGCGTCGAATCGAGCAAGAGCGTCCCGCAATCGGAAAGCCTCAGAGCCGAAATTCACCTGTGTGTACCGAAAACCCTATCCGGATTTATCGAATGATAGAATCGGCTAAATTGGCGAGATGATAGCGCTGATTTGCTTTGTTTTGGCTGTGCTGGCCTCGCCATTCAAGTCGAAGTGCGGCTTGAGGCCGAGAATGCTGCGCTCCGACATCAATTGATCGTTCTGCGGCGCAAGATGCCCGGCCGGCCCTGGCTCAGGAACAACGATCGCTGGTTCTTCCTCCAGATGTATCGATGGTTTCCTTCGATCCTGAAGGTCGTGAGGATTATCCAGCCTGAAACGCTGGTGCGTTGGCATCGGGCCGGCTTTCGTTGTTATTGGCGTTGGAAGTCATTGGGACGGGGAGGGTGGCCGCAGATCGAGACGGAATTGCGCGCGCTGATCCGGCGGATGAGTATTGAGGAATCCACTTTGGGGCGCGCCGCGCATCCACGGCGAATTACTCAAGCTCGGCCTTGCCGTCGCTCAATCAAGCGTTGCCAAATACATGGTCAAGCGACGTGGGCCGCCAAGCCAGGGATGGTGTACTTTTCTGCATAACCACGCGCCGGACATTGCCGCCATGGATTTGTTCGTCGTCCCGACCATTGGCTTCAAACTGCTTTATGCCTTCGTCATCGTTCGGCTAAACCGCAGATACCTTGTCCGGATCAACGTCACAACAAATCCGAGCGCCGAATGGATTGCGCGTCAAATAACGGAAGCATTCCCCTGGAACGAGGCTCCGCGCTACATGATCCGGGACCGTGATCGGATCTATGGTGCCGTCGTCACACGCCGACCGCGTGCCATGGGCATCCGGGACAAGCCTATCGCACCGGCCTCACCCTGGCCGAATGGCTTTTCCGAAAGGCTGATCGGGTCGATCCGGCGGGAGTGTTTGGACCACATCATTGTCTTGGGCGAGGAACGTCTGCGCCGGATTCTGAAAAACTATGCGGCCTATTACAACGGCGTTAGAACGCATCGGTCATTGAACAAGGATGAAGCAGCATCCCCCAGGATCGTCGGCTGTGAAACGGCATTGAGGTAGTCGACGAGAAGGTTGGCGTCGAATAGTGCCTTCACCATTCGCTACGCACTTTTTCCTGATACG
>Ga0207051_1029_pt1 | contig 24870 bp, 15 predicted proteins | sample Alteio_BWMinCont_61_FD_153292 | JGI IMG/M metagenome (GOLD analysis project Ga0207051, IMG submission 153292) | Enriched cells from forest soil in Barre Woods Harvard Forest LTER site, Petersham, Massachusetts, United States -... | ecosystem: Environmental > Terrestrial > Soil > Temperate forest >...
TATAAAACCATATCCCCCGAGAGCAATTGTGCGACTTCGCAGAAAGCTTAAACTGAGCCAAGCGGCCTTAGCCAGATTCATCAATACGAGTGTGCAAACAGTTCAGGGGTGGGAACAAGGCGCCAAGAAGCCCTCTGGTACTGCATTAAAATTATTGCATATTATTGAAGTAAAGGGATTGGCTGGAGTTCTTTAATTAAGAGAACTATGCGGGCACTATTATAAAAGCCGTCCGCAAATTTTCACTATCCCCGTATAAGTCCACAAACCCTATACCTACCCACACGCAACACCTAAACACACAAAAATTTGCTAAAATCGCCCAAATAGGGCATACTTGCCTTATATGGGTATGTATCTAAATGTAAGATATATAATTTGCCAAGGGCTTATTTTTGCTTTTTTGCTCAATTCTTTTGGCGCAATGCCACCAGCGTACGCCCAATCGACTCAACAGGGAATGATACCTTCAGCCCAAGCGCAGGACTTTGTTTTGCCATCACCTGGTGTTCGCGTTGGTTTAAGCGCTTCATTTAACCCGCCAATCCTCAAGGGCATTAAAGTCCATCCTGATAATCCTTTCCGTTTTGATTTTATTTTGGACGTAGGGGACGGTTCCAAACCGTCCCAAAAAGGGCGGGTTATGATCCCGCCACTACGGGAAGAATCAACCCGTCTAATCAAATATTTCCTCGCTTCTTTAACAATTCCTGAAAAAGACCTATGGGTGAATTTATCCCCGTATGAGAAAAATCGTATTGTCCCAGAGTCCTTTGGTCAAACGGAAATGGGCCGCGACCTGTTGGCCGAAGACTATATGCTAAAGCAAATAACAGCCAGCCTGATTTATCCGGAAGGTGAGACAGGCAAGAGATTCTGGAAGCGTGTTTATCAAGTAGCGGCCCGCAGATTCGGTACGACAAATATTCCAGTTAACACCTTCAACAAAGTCTGGATTGTACCAGAGAAGGCTGTTGTGTATGAAAATGCCAAGGCCGGAACGGCATATGTCGTTGAAAGTAAGCTTAAAGTCATGCTTGAGCAGGATTACCTGGCACTTGAAAAAAATACTGTCATCCTGAGCGAAGCGAAGGATCTTAATAAACTTAAAGATTCTTCGGCTTCGCCTCAGAATGACGTAAACGCTTTAGGCTCAAAAATCATCCGCGAAATCGTCATTCCACAATTAACCAAGGAAGTCAATGAAGATAAGAATTTTGCCCAGCTGCGGCAAGTCTATAACTCACTCATTTTGGCCACATGGTACAAGAAGAAAATCAAGGACAGTATTTTGAGCCAAGTTTATGCCAATAAGAACAAAATTGCCGGGGTCAACATCGATGACCCGCAGGAGAAAGAAAAGATTTACCAGCGGTATTTACAGGCGTTTAAAAAGGGAGCGTATAACTATATCAAAGAGGAGATCGACCCTGTCAGCCAGCAAAGTGTGCCCAGAAAGTATTTTTCGGGTGGATTTAGGTTTGAGAATATTGATGAAGATATATCTACTTCAGAGCGTGTAAACCCGGATGAATTAACTAATCACAATCTATTTAATGTATCTAGCCAGTTTGATGCGGCGATGACGGGGGTAAGGGGGAAGGCAGATGGGGCGATGAATAGCCAGAAGTCAAGAGGCTTAACTGTGCTCGAAAATTTTTGGCATTCCGTGCAAGGTGAAAAGAACAAATCCCCATTTGATAGCGAACCTCACCGTCAGTTCGATATTATTGGTCAAGATTTAATAGAGATTGTAAACTCCGCTAGAATCGCATCCCAGTCAAGACAAGAAAGTCTGCCTGCAAGCATAATCATTGGGGGAATGAATAGACGAGTGAGAGGATTTGTGGTTCAATTCATTTTTGATCATTCGCGAGTGCTTACAATGGATCGTCAAGATGAGGATACCATACAGTTTACTGTTCATCATTTGACTGATTCAGCGATGACGGGGGGAAGGGGGGAATCGCCGGTAGATGGGGCGATGATTAATGAAGGTTTTAAATATCAATTGCAGAATGGAGAGGTAGAACACTTTGAAGATAATAGGCCTGTTGATATTATCATTCACCAAAGACGTGAAGAAATGGGTCTGACACCAATACAGGTTGTTGAGAACGTAGGAATAGATAAAGGATTATATAGTAAAATCGAAAGCGGGTACATTCCTTCAAAAGAAACATCGTTGAAAATAGCAAGGGTGTTGAATTTTAATGCAGAACAAACAAGTGAGTTAATAAGAAAGGTAATGGTCCAAAGATATCTGAAATTTCCTGAATTCATACGATTTCCTGGAAGTAGTTTTAAAGATAATCGACCTTTTGATGTTATTATTCGCCAAAAACGCATAGAAATGGGTTTAATACAAAAAATGGTTGCCGATTCCGCGGGAATAGATGAAAGGTTATACAATAAATTCGAAAATGGGCTTAGACCTCCAAGACAGGCATTATTAAAAATAGCAGACGTTTTGGGATTTGATAAGGAACAGACAGAAGAATTGTGGAGAAAAATTATGATCCATCAGCACCTGCGGTTTATTGGCTTGCCTGGAATTAGCGACAACCGACCTTTTGATGTCGTTTTTTACGAAAAACGCATAGCATTGGGATTAAGCCAAAATAAAGTAGCTGACGAAATTGGAACCGAAAGGACTTTTTATAGCTTTATTGAAGGAGGGTCAAGACCCAATAAACGAATATTTATGAAAATAACGAAGGCATTAAATTTTAATGAACAAGAAACCCGGGATTTGTGGACAAAAATTGAAATTCAAGCGCAGGGAGAATTTAATGGCAGGCCACTTCAATTGATTGAGCCGATAAGGGAATACTTTTTTGAAGATGATAGGTCTCCAAATTTGATTATTTATGATAAGCGTAGGACAAAGAAATGGAATCAAACTACGGTGGCTGTAGCTGCGGGAATGAGCCGGCCGTATTTTAGTACCATCGAAAATGGATTTAGACCTCCTGAGAGTGATATTATCAGAATAGCGAAAGTAATGAATTTTAATACCGAAGAAACTGAGGAGTTATGGCAAAAGTTAAAATTGCTCGATGATGCTTGGATGTTCCCAGAAATATTCAAAAATGCGGCGATGACGGGGAAGGGGGAAGATGGGGCGATGAGAGGGGGCGATAAAGCAATGACTACTCAAGACTGGTTAGGTGTGGCACTTATTAGTGCCGCTATAATCCATATATTATTTGATATCCAACCCAGAGGTCCTAAAGTCGATCAACAATATGATTTAGATATTAAGTATTTGGACGACCGCGATAGCCTCGATATCAACGAATTAGTGGGGAGATTCATAGCGTTTTGGGGGCTAGAAACAAAAATTTCAAGAGGCGGTACTCGAGAAAATTATATGCTATTATCCCCTTCAAAGCGACGTGATCTAATATATTCTATTGCCAGTAAGGTAACGGGCCCTCAGGCGATAAAATTAGCGGAAGAAATAGTTAACAAAAGCAGTTTTTTTGAAGCTTTGTTAGACGAAATTGAAGTTCAGAACCCTGAGATAGCTCTGGAAATAAAAATGGCAAGGAATAGAACGAATAAGGCTATGATTACCAAGAGTGGAGGTATTGACCTAACTTCTGATAAAGCTTTGTCTGTCCAAAACAATGGCCAGGGGATTAGATTCCACATTGACCCTGCCCAGCTGCAAGAGCTGCAAAACGCTCCTGGCTTTGTGCCGGTGATCATCAACATCCAGCCATTAAATAACTTGAAATTATTTTTAGGTATTGATGATTTGGGTTCCCGATAAAAACATTCGGGAATGACAGTATGACACTGGCCATAATAGCACGAGGTAACTACTTTTTTCTTGCCCTTTTGGGGTTATAAGGTTAGAATGGACACCTAACATGTTTGAAAATCGTCGTCATTTCCGTTTGAGGGAGTTTATAGACGTCGCCTGGAAGATTGTTGGGACACAAGAAGTTTCAGGTGACGGGATGGTTGTTAATATTTCCGCCTCAGGCCTTCTTTTACAGACGGACCGGGTGTTTAAGCCATCGGATAATTGCGTTTTGTCTATAGAATCAGATACGGGAAATATACCGTTTGCCCCTAAAAAGGGCAAAATTATGTGGTTTCGGCGTATACAGACCCCGCTGGAACGTTTTCAATGCGGAATACAGTTTTTGCCGGGAAAAACGGACAATGATTTTCAGCAATGGCTTGATAATAAGGTCAATCAGTTAAGTGAAGCAACAAACGCAAGTATTTTAAGCAATCTGGTCCTTTAATTCAACGGAGGTATTGACGTGGCAGAGACGGTATTAAATCAGCAGGAACCAAAACTTGACCCCAGGACGGACACTCAACGCCAAAATAATAATTTTAAAAAAATAATGGGGGTCATTCTTTCATTAGTCATGATCGCTTTGACTATATATGTGCTTCATTTGCAGGACCAAAATTCCAATATTCTCTCTAAATCAACGGACCTGGCGTTAACTGCCAGTAGCCATGCGACGGTCAATTACATGACCTATGTCGGAAAATATAAAGAGACCAAAATCGAATTGGATGAGACTACCCGTAAACTTGAAGAGGTCAACCGCCAATTGGACCAAGTGACCACGGAGTTAGCGACGACCAAGGGCATGCTTGTCCAAACCCAGGGCTTGCTGTCTGAAGCCCAGGATGAAAACACCAAGTTAAAGCAGGAATTGCAGGGTCTGGATAGTTTGCGTAATACGGAAAATGTCCAGAACACAGGTGAATTGCAGGCCAAGATCACGGCTTTGAAAGACAGGGATACCCAGGTCAGTGTCCAGTTAGCGGAATTAAAGACCCAGATGCGCGCTTTCGAAGCTGATATTTCCAGTCCTGAGGAAGGACGGTCTCTGATTATTTTATTCCAGAACAAGATCAAATTGGTCAAAAGCCACATGCGTTATTTAAACCAGGAGGCATTTTTTGCCAAGGTCGCGGCCCAAAAAGAAAAAGACCGCCTGGCTGTTTTAAACGGCAACAGCGGTTTTGTCGTGCGTAATGGCCGGCCGCAAAATCCTAATGGCAGCAATAAGTCATTTGCTATTGACGTCAAAATCGTCCCTTAATTGTATTGAAATCCCCCAATAAAGCCGTTAATATAGTAAAAATTTAAATTAAGGGGGTTTCTATGTCATTAGAAGATAAAATCAGCCAGGATTATGTGCAGGCGATGAAGGCCAGGGACTCTTTTACTTCGTCTGTGTTAAGTTTTTTACGCGCGCAAATTAAAAATGTCAAGGTCGATAAACGCTTGGAACAAGTCCCTGACGCAGATGTTATCAGTGTCATCAAGAAACAGGCTAAACAGCGTCAGGATTCTATCACCCAATTTAAAGCCGGCAGCCGCATGGATTTGGCCGAAAAGGAAGAAAAGGAATTGATTATTTTAAAGAAATATCTTCCCCTTGAAATGTCTGCGGAAAAATTAAAAAGCATTGTCGATGAGGTAGTTTCCGCAAGCGGGGCCTCATCCATAAAAGATATGGGCAGGGTCATGAAGGAAGTTTTGACCCGTGTCGCAGGCCAGGCGGATAATCAATCGATTGGTACCCTTGTCAAAGAACGTTTAACTGACATGAGGACATGAGTTACGGAGCAAAGCGACGTAACTCATATGTCCGAATGTCATCCCGACGAAAGTCGGGATCTTTATAAAGATTCCGGCTTCCGCCGGAATGACATACTAATAAAGATTCCGGCTTCCGCCGGAATGACATACTAATAAAGATTCCGGCTTTCGCCGGAATGACATACTAATAAAGATTCCGGCTTCCGCCGGAATGACATACTAATAAAGATTCCAGCTTCCGCCGGAATGACAATTAAAGTAAGGCTGTATGCGGATTTTTAGAAATATTTCGTTAATTTTAGCTGCTATTTTGATTATATTGTCCATTGGTTTTACTTTTTGGTTACGAGACCGTTATGTTGTCCCTATATTGACCTACCATCATGTGGGAATCCCTTCAGGTAAATGGCGATTTAATACTGTCAGTGAAAAATCGTTTGATTATCAGATGAATTTTATGAAGCGGCATGGTTTCCAGGTCATCAGTATTGATAATCTGGTAGAAGGCATCAAACATGGCCAGCAATTCGCCCGCAATACCGTTGTCCTGGAATTTGATGACGGGTATGAAGACAATTATACATATGCCTTTCCTGTCTTGAAAAAATATGGCTTTCCGGCGATGGTATTTTTAATATCGGATGTGGTAGGCACTCCTGGTTTCTTGACATGGGATGAAATCAAGGAAATGGAAAAGTACGGCTTTTTAGCAGGGTCGCATACCTGCCATCATGTTTATTTGCCCAAAGCGAGTTTGATAAGAGCCCGAGATGAGATAGTAAACAGCAAAAAAGTGATTGAAGAGCATTTAGGCCACCCCATTGAATATATTTGCTATCCCTCAGGAGGGTTTAATCATGAGATTAAACGTCTTGTCAGAGAAGCCGGCTATAAGGCCGGTATGACCACCAATCGGGGCAAGGACAGGTTTGATGCGGATTTGTATGAACTTAAACGTATCCATATGAGCAATACAGATGATGAGTATTCCGGGATAATTTTATGGGCTAAATTATCAGGTTATTATAATTTATTCCGGAAACTCAAGGATAACGAAAAATTACCTGAAAAAATTATTTATGAACAAAATGTATTATTTAAATGATGATGGTGCCTTTGTCATCGAAGATTATTCCCAAGCCAAATTATTCTCGGATTTTTTTCCGGGTGTGTCCGGTTTGTACGGGATACCGATGTGGGCGTTTTATGTCAACCGCGGGCAGGCTTTAAGCTCATTCGGCATTGAATCTAAAGACAAAGCCATTTTGGAATTTCAGCCGGCCAATAAAGCCTATCGTTTAACTTCAACAGCGGGTTTCAGGACTTTTTTAAAAATCAACAGCGGCAAGATTCAAAAATTTTATGAGCCTTTTGCCAACAGTCTTATCTCCCCGTATAAAATCCATCAGCGAATGCTGATCACATCTCACGATTTGACCATCGAAGAAATAAATACAACACTGGGTTTGAAGACATCCGTCAATTATTTTACCATGCCTCAAGAGCCTTTTGCCGGTTTGGTTCGCCGTGTGACCATCGAGAATACAGGCCGTAAGAATTTGGATATACAGTGTGTGGACGGTTTGCCGGCCATTAATCCGTATGGCCTTAAAGACTGGCTTTGCAAAAACATGGGCCGCACGGCGGAAGCCTGGATTCGGGTGCTAAATAGTAAAAATAAGGCGCCGTTTTACCAGTTAAAAGTAGAGGTGGCAGATACCCCGCAGGTGACTCCCATCATCGGCGGAAACTTTTATTTTGCCTTTGATTCACCTTCCGGCAAGCTGCTTGATATCATTGTGGAGGCGGCAAGTGTCTTCGGCCAAGCCAGTGATTTTTTAGTCCCGGAGAATTTTTTAGGTAAACAGAATTTTTCAACTCCCCAGCATCAGGAAACTGCCAATCGTACACCGTCGGCAATGAGTGTAGGCCGTTTTTCTCTTTCCGGGGGGAAGAAACATGGTTTTACGGCCATTGCGGGTTTTGCCCATGATTTGAATGAATTAAAAAAAGTGGTCAAAAAATCTACAGGGGCAGGATTCATTGAAGATAAGGTCAAGCTTAACCGCCAGATCATCGATGAAATCAAGGACCATGTGTTTACCCATAGCGCTTCCAAAGAGTTTGACCAGTATAGCGGCCAGACTTTTTTGGATAATATATTACGCGGGGGACTGCCGGTATCACTGCAAACCGCCGAGGGGCCGGTATCATTTAATGTGTACAGCCGCAAGCACGGAGATCTGGAACGCGATTATAATTTCTTTATGCTTGAGCCCACTTATTTTTCCCAGGGAAACGGTAATTACCGTGATGTTAACCAGAACCGCCGCAACGATGCCTGGTTTAACAAGGATGTTAAAGACAGCAGTCTTGTCAATTTCCTGAATTTAATCCAGGCTGATGGGTACAATCCTTTGATCGTCAAGGGGACTGTTTTTACCATTAAGGATGAAGGAGCGGCCAAGAAACTTCTCAGGGAGTTTGGCGTGTCCCAAGGATCAGATAAGCTTGAAGCTATCCTTAAAAAAGGATTTATGCCCGGGGATCTGTTAAATCTCGTCACGCGTGAAATCCCCATCAATGGAAAAGCAGAGGATTTTTTAACACGGATCTTGGGAGCATGCACCAAGGCAGAATTGGCTGAACCTGGGGAAGGTTTTTGGACCGATCATTGGACTTATAATTTGGATTTGGTTGAAAGTTATTTAAGGCTTTATCCTGAAAAACTTAAAGAGCTTTTATTGGAAGGAAAAATTTTTCATTTCTTTTTAAATGATTTTTATGTACTTCCAAGGGACAAGCGTTTTGTGTTGACTCCTGCAGGTGTACGTCAATACCATTCTTTGGCTGAGGAAGACAGCGAAGTTCATGCAAAAGCCATAGAATATAAATTACGCAGTAAAAACGGTTCAGGCGCGGTTTATACGACGAATTTATTGGTTAAATTGATCTGTTTATTGGCCAACAAAGCGGCGAGCCTTGATCCCAGCGGTATCGGGATTGAAATGGAGGCTAATAAGCCGGGTTGGTATGACGCGCTTAACGGTTTGCCTGGCTTACTTGGTTCTTCGATCTGTGAAACCTTTGAACTCAAGCGTTGCACTTGTTTTTTAAAAGATTCAATAGATCAATTGAGATTGGACAATCAAGCCCCTCACATGGTTTTTGAAGAATTGGCAGATTTAATCCAGGGCCTTATGCACGTACTTTCTACAGAGAACGACCCGTTAAAATACTGGCAAAAGTCTAATGATCTCAAAGAACATTATCGTCAAAACATCCGTTTTGGCATCAAGGGCCAGGAAAAGCCTTTAACGACTGCTGAAATCAAGAAATTCCTTAATGGTGTCATTGAAAAATGTGACGCCGGCATCAGCCGTGCCAAGTATGATAATGGCCTTTTTGCCACCTATTTTTACCATGAAGTTACAAAGTATGATCTTTTAGACAAGTCTCATCATGGGCAGCATCATGTGCGTCCGCAAGCTTTTAAACGCCATGATTTGCCATTATTCCTGGAAGGGTTTGTCCATGCCTTGCGTGTTCTAGGCAGCAGCAAAGAAGCAAAATCTCTTTATAAAGCGGTGAGGTCAAGCCAATTATATGACCGTGAACTTGGAATGTACAAGGTCAATGCGGACCTGTCCAAAGAATCCGATGAAATCGGCCGTACCCGTATTTTCCCGGCAGGATGGCTGGAGAACGGATCGGTGTGGCTGCACATGGAATACAAATATTTTCTGGAATTGCTTCGCTGCGGGTTAACAGAAGAATTCTTTGCCCAGATCCATGGCGCTTTGGTCCCATTTTTAGACCCGCAGATGTATGGCCGCAGTATTTTGCAGAATTCTTCTTTCATCGTTTCCTCGGCCCATGAAGATAAAAATTTGCATGGACAGGGTTTTGTGGCGCGCCTTTCGGGCAGCACCGCTGAGTTTTTACATTTGTGGCTTATAATGAACTTAGGGGAAAAACCTTTTGCGCTGGACCATCAAAATCGCCTGACATTAAGTTTTAACCCGATATTGCCGTCGTGGCTTTTTACTGGTAAAGCAGAGGACCAATTCGCGGCGCACACCTATAGTTTTAAATTATTTACTAAAATAATGGTCACCTACCATAATCCACGCTTAAAAGACACTTTCGGGCCGAAAGGTGTCGGGCCGAAAAAAATTGTCCTGGCTTATCCGGATCGTAAAAGTATTGAAATTACCGGCGGGGTGTTGGGAGAGTCTCATGCCTTGGATGTGCGGGAAGGTGTTGTCAATCGCATTGATATTTTTTTGGATTAATCTAGGAAAGGGGAATTAATTATGGAAAAACCACTGGTCGGTATTATCATGGGCAGCCAGTCGGATTTAAACCTGATGGGTGCTGCCGCGGATATATTGGATGAATTCGGTATCGCCAATGAGGTCACGTCGATTTCCGCGCACCGCGCGCCCAAAATGACGTTTGATTACGCATCGAGGGCTGTTTCACGAGGTTTAAAAGTCATAATCGCCGGTGCCGGTGGTTCAGCGCATTTGCCCGGCGTGATAGCGGCCATTACGACGCTGCCGGTCATCGGTGTGCCGATCAAATCATCCAATTCCATAGAAGGGCTGGATTCTTTATTGTCCATTGTACAGATGCCGGAGGGTGTTCCGGTGGCAACGGTTGCCATTAACGGTGCCAAAAATGCCGGTATTTTGGCTGCCCAAATCATAGCGACATATGATAAACGGGTTGCGGCCAAGTTAAAAATCCATAAAAATAATTTAAAGAAAAAAGTGGAAGCTTCCGTCAAGGCGATAGCCTCTCAGGGCCATCGTGCTTTACGCGGCCTATCTACAGTAAAATCCTGATATGTTTAAAGAAGAACTGATCCCTTTAGCCCCTTCGCAGAACCAACTGCGGCAGGACATCCGTTTTTTAAGTAAGCTCCTGGCTGAGATCATCCGTGAACAGGAGGGGGAAGCGCTTTTACTAAAAATTGAAGAAATCCGCACCCTTGCCCAGGAAATCCGTCAGAACCATAATCCATTGATGATCGAGTCCCAGAAAAAATTGATCCGTTCCCTGTCGTTGGATGAGGCCTACAATATCGCGCGCGCTTTTACGATTTATTTTCAGCTGGTCAATATCGCTGAAGAAGTCCAGCGTGTGCGGCGGTTACGGGATTATGAACGCTCCCCGGAAGTTTTCCAGGAAATGTCACTTAGAAAATTGTTCAAGGATTTAATGGAAGAAGATTACACACCCAAAGAAATCCTGGCATTTTTAAGTCAATGCGATATCAGCCCGGTTTTGACCGCGCACCCCACCGAAGCCAAGCGCCGGACGGTATTAGACCATCTGTTCTTTATTTCCGGCCAATTGACCCAGTTAAACCGGCAGGACCTGACACTTGCTGAATCAGACTCCCTGGCCAAACGTATCAAGGAGAGCCTGGAAATCCTCTGGCAGACTTCCGAAGTGCGTAACCGTAAAGTCGAAGTGCTCGATGAAGTTGACCAGACCTTATATTATTTCGAACGCACGATCATCAGCCTTTTGGCCAATATCCACGAAAAAATCCACCGGGAATTTGCCAGGCTGGGGGTCGACCCTCAAGATGACATTGACCCTTTTATCCATTTTGGATCATGGGTAGGGTCAGACCGCGACGGAAACCCTAACGTTACGCCTGCCATAACCGTGACAACGGCCAAAAAACAAAGAAAATTAATTGTCAGGTTTTATTTAAGCAGCATTGAGAATTTTATCCGCAAGTTCAGCCAGTCAACGGATTATGTCCAGGTGAGCCGCAAATTCCTTGATTCTCTTGAGCATGATAAAAAAACCTTGCCCCAGCAGGCCCATGAACTGGAACGTTATGAAGGCACTGAACTTTACCGTAAGAAATTTTCATTTATTCACCATAAGCTGGAATGTGTACTGATGGATAAAAAGGGCCGGTATAAAAATGCGGATGAATTCATCATAGACCTTTTAGTTGTACAGGAAAGCTTAAAGAAGAACCTGGGGGTTTGTGCTTCCGACGGGGATTTAAGGAGGCTCATCGTACAGGCAAAAGCTTTTCGTTTTTTCCTGGCGCGTTTGGATTTCAGGGACCATGCCCAAAAGGTGCATATAACGATCAAAGAACTTTTGGGTCCCAATGGGTTGGAGCCGCAATTTTTATTAAATAAAATAGCTGCACCTAACGCTCGAAAAGGAGCTGTCGGTTCACCCGAGGCCAAAGATATTTTGGCCCAATTTAAGACTTTCCGTCAGCTCAAAGAAAAGTTTGATGCGGACATTGTGGATTCTTACATCCTCAGCATGACACAAACGCCGGTGGATATGCTGGCTTTATTGTATTTGGCAAAAAATGAAGGATTGGTCCATGTGGCGCACAAGAGGGTCAAAAAAGCTGCCATCGGAATCGTACCTTTGTTTGAAACCATTCAAACTTTGCAAAATTGCCATGAGATGATGGATGAGCTTTTTGCGATGCCTTTATACCGTTCTTACCTTAAGGCGCGCGGGGATGTGCAGGAAATCATGCTGGGATATTCGGACAGCAGTAAAGACGGCGGATATCTGGCAGCCAATTGGCATTTATACCTGGCCCAGCAGAATTTATACGAGACAGCGGAAAAATACGGTGTCAAGATCAAGTTATTTCACGGCAAGGGCGGCACCATTGACCGCGGCGGCGGGGAGTCGCACCGGGCGATTTTGGGACAGCCGTTTTCAGCCGTGGGCGGCCGCATCAAAATGACGGAGCAGGGCGAGGTTGTATCGCAAAAATACGCCACGCCTATGGTGGCTAAACGCAACATGGAGCAATTGATCACGGCCGTGGCATGGACAAATTTGGTGACTAACCGTGAGATTAAAAAGAACCCGAAGTTAGCGAGCTGGGAAAAATTGCTGGCCCAATTGTCCCAGGATTCTTTTGTTTTTTACCGTCGCTTGGTTTATGAGACACCGGGATTTTTAGACTTTTACAATCAGGCCACACCCATTAATATCCTTAAAATTACCAAAATCGGTTCAAGGCCGGCTATTCGCAGTTCACTTGAGAGTTTTGAACAATTGCGCGCTATTCCCTGGGTTTTCAGCTGGGTACAATCTCGTTATATTATCTCCGCCTGGTATGGGGTGGGGCATGCTTTTAAAAAGTATATGGATGAAAACAGCCAAGGCCTTGATCATTTAAGGCAAATGTACAAGCAATGGCCGTTTTTTACCTCTATTATCCATAATCTCCAAGCTTCCCTGGCCAAGACCGATCTTTATATCGCGCAATTGTATTCAGGCATTGTTTCCGACGAAGATTTGCGTAAAAAAATCCATGAAGGCATTGAGCGCGAGCAGCAATTGGCCGTTGAAAGCGTGCTTTTGATTGCCGAGCAAAAGGAATTGCTGGATTACCATAAAATTTTGCAAGAGTCTATCAAAGTCCGCAACCCTTACGTTGACCCTCTTAACTATATCCAGGTCAGGTTTCTGCAGGAAAAAAACCAATTAGGTGAAACTGCCAGCAGTGATGCCAGGCGCACGAAGATCGATGAAATCCTGCTTTTGACCGTTAACGGCATTGCTTCGGGCATGAAAAGCACGGGTTAAAGCTGACAATAAAACACTTAGAGGGGGCAAGAAAAAAATATGGCTAGTTTGACCCTGCGCCGTCAAAAATGCCACGGCTGCGGCAAGAGGATCTTTGTGAGATATAGCCATACGGAATATTGCCCGATGTGTGCCAGGCTTGCCATCCGCATGGCCGTAAAAAAGTTTGAGGCCGAAACCGTTAAAAAAATTTGGGCTTACGTGCGTAAACATGGGTGTGTTTGTTATTACACGGGCATGCATCTGGATATGGAGGACATCCACAGCCCCTGGTATTGCGTGTTTGACCATTGGATGCCCCGTGATGGGACAAAGATCGTCCTTACCTCTGCCTTACTCAACGAGATGAAAGCTAATCTATTGGAAAAAGAATTTTGGTATATCATCAAGCAGTTAGCCAACCATAAGCGCAAAAACACAAAGGTAAGAAAGATAAAGCTTGCCCTTTGGGAGCGTCACTATTCCGAAGATAGCGAATATCTCTTGGGGCTAAAAGTCAATGGACAATCTTTCCTAAACTCCAAGAAATCTTTATACAAATGCAGCCTTTGCGGTAAACCGGTATTGAGATATAACGCGAAATATTGCCCCCTATGCGCCAAATTCGCCGCTCGCCTGCACTCTAAACAATTACCGCCTGAAACCATTGAAGACACCTTGAACTATGTCCGCCATAGGGGCTATACCTGCAAATACAGCGGGATTGCCCTCGAGTTGAATAATCCCGGAAGCCCGTGGTATTGGCAATTAGACCATTGGATCCCTCAAGATACCCGGAAGATCGTGCTCACCTGCGCGCTTTTTAATGTCATGAAATCCGACCTTTCTGAAAGCGAGTTTTGGTATTATGTCAAACAGTTGGCCGACTTTAAAGAGAAGGGTAAAAAGGTGCGCAAGAAGAAACTGGCCTACTGGTGGCGCCTTTATCCGGTGGAGGACGCATGACGAAGAAATGGCAAATTAATACCTAACCCGCAAAAATTCGCCCTAATGTGCGTTTAAAATGAACATGAACTGAATGCCAAACGCCAAACCCACAAAAATTGGCAGGATTTCTTAAAATAGGGTATATTTGCCTTATATGGGAAAGTATCTAAAGTTAAGGCATATAATATGCCAAGGGCTTATTTTTGCCTTTTGCCTCAATTCTATTGGGCCTGTTGGGACCGTTCAAGCGCAGGACTATGCTTTGCCCGCACCCGGGATAATGGTCAATTTAAGTCCCGTATTTGCCCCGCCAATCCTTAAGGGCATTAAAGTCCATCCTGATAATCCTTTCCGTTTTGATTTTATCCTGGATCGTGGCGAAGGCCAATTAAGCAATAATCAGCTTAAAGAAGAATCAAGTACGTTGATTAAGTATTTCCTTGCCTCTTTAACTATCCCTGAAAAAGATTTGTGGGTGAATTTATCCCCGTATGAAAAAAATCGTATTGTACCAGCGTCATTTGGGCAGACGGAGATGGGCCGGGATTTGTTGGCTGAAGATTATATGCTAAAACAGATAACAGCCAGCCTCATTTACCCGGAAGGAGAGGTGGGTAAGAGATTTTGGAAGCGTGTTTATGAAGAAGCGGCTTTGAGGTTTGGCACAACGAATATTCCAGTAAATACTTTTAACAAGGTTTGGATTGTCCCCGAAAAGGCTGTTGTGTATGAGAACGCCAAGGCCGGTACGGCGTATGTTGTTGAAAGCAAATTGAAAGTTATGCTTGAGCAGGACTACTTGGCACTTTCTCATAGCGTCATTGCAAGCGAAGCGAAGCAATCTCTTTCCACTGACATTCCCACGAAAGCGGGAATCCAGGATACGAGTTTGCTTGGTTCACAGATTATAAGAGAAATCGTCATTCCGCAGTTAACCAAAGAAGTCAATGAAGACAAGAATTTTGCCCAGCTGAGGCAGGTTTATAACTCACTGATATTGGCCACATGGTACAAGAAAAAGATTAAGGACAGTGTTTTAGAGGAGGTTTATGGGGATAAGAACAAGGTTGCCGGTGTCAATATTGATGATCCTAAGGAGAAAGAAAGGATTTACCAGCGGTATTTACAGGCTTTTAAAAAGGGGACGTATAACTATATCAAAGAAGAATTTGATCCTATAAGCCAGCAGAGTGTGCCGAGGAAGTATTTTTCGGGGGGAACATTCTTAGGGAAACTGCCTTTACAAGAAACAATAGATAGAGCAATGGTTAGTAGGGATGTTGGAAATTCAAGCAATCTAGTAGTAGTGGATTCTGATTTTAATTTGGCAATAGTAGGAAAAGTTACGAAGCCAGTAGATGCGGCGATGCGCAATACTTTAAAAGATAAGTTTGAAATGGCGGTTAATAGGATAGGGTTGACCGCTATCAAGAGCTCAGATTTAAAAATCGGGCAGGATGGAAAAGTATCAATATCCGGTTACGCGCTGTTGCCGAAACAATATATTCAAGACATGGAACAGATTTTATCATGGTGCCAGCCGGAAGACTTACAAGGTTTGAATGTAACCGTCAGCCCCTTTTGGCATCCGATGTCCCTAAAGGCGTTAATTAATTTTGCTCAAGGATTTCAAAACTCAAGAGGAATTACTTTAATGGTGCCTCTTAAAAGAGAAAAATTCATACAGCTTTTCATCCATGAATTAACACATTGGATTTTAAGAAATAAAAGGGCCATTGAAATGTCATTATCGGAGCATATATTTGACGCCAGAGACTCTGTGTTGGAAGGGGGGCACCTTCCAACATATTATTCAGGTATTAATAAGAGTGAATACGCTGCGGAATTGGCCGCGTATGCCATTACCCATCGGGCTAATAGCCCGGTGATCACGTCGGATCAACGTGAAATGATCGTTCACGACGTATTTAATACGACCCAAGAAAATTTTTATTTTCCTTCAGCTAATGCTTATGACAGAGGGCCTGAATTGCCTATTCTTATATCTGCCATGGGACATATTTGGCTTATTTCATTGTTCTCCCAGTCTCCGGAATATGTGGCCCAATACAGCGCTTTTATCTTGATCAGTTACCTGCTGGCTAATGCGCAAGAGAAATATAAAGATTTACTTGTGACCAAAAAAGTCAAGCGGACCATAGAAAAAATGAAAACCTCATACCAATATCGTTATAGCTCCGTTATTGCCATCATTGGGTTAGTGTTTATATCGATGGGGGTACATTCAGCTGTTAATGGCGGCATTTCCTATATGCACGAACAATTCGTGGGGCAACAGGGCAATGAAGCTGTTCCTTTTGTTAAAGGGATAAACCCGGCGGATAAAACCATCAAGGTAGATCTAAAATGGGTTGGCCATGAGGGAGAAAATTCTGCTGAAACCAAAGGAGAACCGACCAAGGCCTTTTTGGTTGATGATAGCCGATTTTTAGGTCCTGCGCCTTACATTGATGGCGGTTATGAGCATTCAATTTCCGCGTTGCTTGCTATGGTTTATAAGTATTATGGGATTGACATGGATTTACAAAAGGCCATCAATGCATGGGGCTTTTGGGATAAGAGAAACACTTACCAGGATCCGGTTAACTCAAATAGTACATATTATGGGTTTGTCCATATTCCCACTGATGATATGAAGGCGGCTGGATTAAAAATGCATATTATAGCGACCGAGCGTGAGTCTTTGAATCAACGGATTAATGCTGTATTGAAGGCTTTAAAAAAAGGACATCCTGTTCTTCTTATTCATTACGGGTGGGCTGAATTGATCATTGGCCTCGACACAGGTAAAGAGGATGATGGGTTGTATATCATCAGTCGTTTCCCCACTCGAAATCCCACGATAACATCTATCCCCATTGATCAACTTTTTCCCAATGATAATGTGACTAACGAATATGAGCGGCAGACGCGCCGGACGGTTTTAATAGAATTGTCTCCTGATAAAGCTATGAGCCATACGCAAGCCTCTGAGCAAGATGCGGTGAGGCCGGGGGTGGGGGGGAAGGTAGATGGAGCAATGAAATCAACAGCGGAAAGTCTGATCATGCCCTTACTGAATGAGGGGCAATTACGGGAATTACGGGCACTTGCTCTTTCATCGCAAGACAGTCTCAATGATTTATCTTTCAAACAAGGGAGGTTTTCAATTTTTAAAAGTGAAATACCTGTCCACTTTAGTAGAAGGTACAAAATTGCCCGATATCCTCATTTAATTTTTAAATTGTTGGATAAAGAACCTCCAGAATACTTGACCGTAGGCATTAATCATCAAGACGTTTTTTATTCGAATTATTTTACAAGACAAGTTGAATACATGACTGAAATAGTCAACCATCTACTTCCGAAAGGACTTGTACATACAATAGACGTGGATGGATTTCCGTTTGTTTTTGTCAGTTCTGATAGGGAAGGACAGGAACCGGTTATAGCTCCTTTCGCATACTTTGACGTTGGGGATAACAAGGGGTTTATTATTGAACTAGAGACAGAAACTCCGGATATGACGGAAGAAGATTCAATAGACTTAGATAGAAGACTGATATCTTTAGGTATTGATTGGGAAGATGCTAATCCCACAAACATGGGAGTATTTAAAGGAAAGAGAGTTCTTATTGATAAGGGCGAGTTACATTTAAATAAGGCAATGACCAAGAAAGTTCCGTCCAGTGCAGCGATGACGGAGGGGGAAAGGGAGGCATCGCTGACAGGAGATGGGGAGATGAATGGAGAAGACTTATTTAACCATTCCTTGGCACAAGCAAGACAGCTAATGGCGCAAAATGACTTTGCCGGAGCCAGGAAAATATTGAAGGAGCTGGAAACTTATGAAGGACAAAAAAGCAGGAGAATGCTGGATGTTATGAGCATACTCACTCGCGAATATTTTTCACAGCTTCTCAAGTCGGCAACGCAGGAACTGAGACAAAGAGACCTAATCATGCAAGCTAAAAGTAAACTTGATGAGCTCGAAGGAATGATCCGAACACATTACTTACCACCGGTACTTGGAGACGATTTTGTAAAGTTCCGCAGAAGTTATTTTACGACAGAAGCATCCAGGATTTTGGGTGCGAGAAGATTGCTGCTGTTAGGGGGGCGTTCAATGAAAGAACTGGATGAACCTACTATTCGTCGATCAGCAATGCAGGCTGATGCAAAAGCTACACCCGACAAAAAAAGAGGAATTGCAAGAGCTCGGGATTTCCTTTTATGGATTAAGAGAAGGGATGCGGCGATGACGGGGGTAGGGAAAGATGGGGCGATGATCACTTTAGAAAGAGGTACATCCATATTGCAATCACAAGGATTTCGTCGAGAAAATGCCAGAATGATCATGCGTGAAGTTTTGGCTTCAACGGAAAAATTAACACATAGAAGAAATACACTATTGAACAGTGTCCGGCTCAGAATTCTTCTTTGGAAAATCAGACCTTTAATAACATCTGATCCTCTTCTTGAGGGTACACGAAACTTATTGAAAATAACCATAAAGGAGCCAAGAAAAAGCCGGAGAGCGAACCTGGTTGAACGTGTAGCCCATGAGCTGTGGCATGAATTTCGAAAGCGAGATATTTTAGGTGATGCTTACGCTGAATTACGATTGCTAGAAGAAGACCTTACTACAGAGAGCGTGGATGTCGGTAAACTGTTTAAGGATAAATCTGTTGGTTTGAACGACTATGAGAGAATTTTGGAAGATAAGAATCGTAAATTATATGAAGATCGTCATGATGAGGCTGATCTAGAACCTAGTTGGTATTATGGTTTTGGTGAGGACTTGGGGCAGCTTCTATTTTTGATTACAAATAAAAACATACAAAAATGTTATCGAATATTGGATTTGATGGATACCGGTCTAAATTTAAAAGAGTCGATAGCCCAAGTTGATGCTGCGATGAAGGCCGTTGGACCCGGTGGTATCGACCTAAGCTCTGACAAGATGAATTTACAGACAAAAATGGATTCCCGCTTTCGCGGGAATCACAATTCTGGCATTAAATTCCACCTTGACCCCGCGCAGCTGCAAGAATTGGAAAACGCCCCTGGGTTTGTGCCGGTGATTATCAGTATCCAGCCTTTAAATGATTTAAAAACATTCCTTGGTGTTATGGATTCCCGATAAAAACATTCGGGAATGACAGTGCTCTACACGAAAAAGTTAAAAATATCTAATATCCTTGCATTCTTACTTTGAGTTTTTATAATATTCATTACTGCCGTAACAACCTTTTCGTTAACAATAAAAAATATATTGGATTCCCGCTTTCGCGGGAATGACATTGAATAAGAAACGGGAATGACAATAAGTAAAAAGAAGGAGGCTTTAGATGACAGCGAGTACAGGTGTCAGTATCATTAATGATAAGGTCAAAAAGGAATCAGGTGTGATTGATGCGATACGTTTTGAGACCTCCAAGGTGATTGTCGGTCAAAGTGTTTTAATAGACCGTCTTTTGGTGGGCATATTGGCCAATGGGCATGTTTTAGTCGAGGGGGTACCGGGCCTGGCCAAGACCACCGCGGTCAAGACCCTGGCCCAGACGATACAGGCCAAATTTCAGCGTCTCCAATTTACTCCTGATATGCTTCCGGCGGATTTGACAGGCACACTCATTTATGACCAGCGTACCGGGACTTTTAATGTTAAAAAAGGGCCGCTATTTGCCAATATTATCCTGGCGGATGAAATTAACCGTGCACCTGCCAAGGTGCAAAGCGCTTTGCTTGAAGCCATGCAGGAGCGGCAGATCACCATTGGTGAAAATACTTTAAAGTTGGATGACCCATTTTTAGTTTTGGCCACTCAAAATCCGATCGAGCAGGAGGGGACCTATCCTTTACCTGAAGCTCAGGTGGACCGTTTTATGCTCAAGGTGAAGATAACTTATCCAACCAAGGAGGAAGAATTAAAAATCCTTAAACGCATGGCCAAGACCGGCCAGTCTTTTTCCGTGCAGGCTGTGGCTTCCCCGCAGGACATTGTCCGCCTGCGCTCAGTGGTGGATGAAATTTATATGGATGAAAAAATCGAGGATTATATTGTCCAGATCGTGGAAGCTACCCGCAACCCGGAAAGCTATAAACTCAATGATCTTAAAGGATTGATCCTTTATGGCGCCAGTCCTCGGGCCACGATTTATCTGGCTTTAGCTGCCAAGGCTTTCGCGTTTATTCAAGGACGAGGGTTCGTCACGCCCCAAGATATCAAAAGTATCGGTATGGATGTCCTTCGTCATCGCGTGATACCCAGCTATGAAGCTGAGGCTGAGGGCAAGACGCCGGAAGATTTGGTCAAGCGTATATTAGACCAAGTCGAAGTGCCTTAGATAGCTATTTGTCTTCAATTTGATTTTTTTTCGCTCAGGGATCATTTTTTTAACGGAAAAAATCTTGTCTTGTTGCGGTGTCTGAAAAACTCGCTCCGCCTACCTCTAGATAGGCAGAGCTCAAACATTTCAGACATCCTTCGGCCAAAAGCCTCAGGATTCCCTTACAAGACAAAATTTTTTCCTAAAAATGAAACTTCGCTCAAAAAAATAAATTGAAGCCAAATAGCAAGATATGATTACATTTTAAGGGATAAATTTGTTCTTTGAAGCGACACTGTCGATTTTAGCCGACGCAGGCCGAGGGAACGAGGGAATTCCGAGCCGTAGGGCGAGGAATGACGAAGATGTTCGAGTCCTGAACTTCCAGAGAAGTTCAGGACGAGTTTCTGAGGAACCGAGTGACCGAGGATCGTCGGCGTTAAAAAATCGACCCGTGGAGCGAAAAGAATAAATTTATCCCTTAAAAGGTTAAAGCAATGATACCTAAAGATATCCTCGAGAAAATTTTGCGCATTGACATCACGACCAACCGCCTGGTGACGGATGTATTTGCGGGCGCGTATCACAGCGTATTTAAAGGCCGGGGGATGGAATTTGATGAAGTGCGTGAATATCAGCCCGGAGATGATATTCGATCTATTGATTGGAACGTTACGGCCCGCACCGGTTTCGCCCATATTAAAAAATACGTAGAAGAGCGTGAACTCACCGTCATGATCATGGTGGATGCTTCCGCATCAGTACATTTTGCTTCGACTAATCAGATGAAAAATAAATTGGCCGCCGAGATTGCCGCGGTGCTGGCCTTTGCCGCTATCCGCAATCATGACAAGGTGGGCTTATTGATGTTCACGGATGAACCTGAACTTTATATCCCGCCTAAAAAAGGTAAAAGCCACGTGCTAAGGGTGATCCGTGAGATTTTATGTTTTAAACCTCGTGCCAAGGCTACTCATTTGCCTAAGGTGCTGGAATTTTTGACAAAGGTGCTTCGCCGTAAATCAACGGTTTTTATTATTTCTGATTTCCTGGATTCCAATGCTGATTATACGCCTTTGCGCAAAGCCATCCGGATCGCCAATCAACACCATGATTTGATTGCTATTACGCTGACAGATCCCAGGGAGATCGATTTACCGGATTGTTCCCTGGTTGAAGTCATGGATGCGGAAACAGGTGCCAGGATGCTTGTTGATACTTCTAATGAACGCCTGCGCCAGGAATATCATACAAAAGCGCTTGGTCTCGTCAAAAGCCGCGATCGCTTGTTTGATACCATCGGTATTGACCATATTGATATTTCAACAGATGTGCCTTACAAAAAAGCTCTGGTGAGCTTTTTTGCCCAAAGGCGACATCGGTTGGCAAGATGAGGCTGGTCTAACGGTTAACCGTTACACCTCCGGGAGGTGTAACGGTAAAAAAATACTATGAACGACATTAAAGATGTAAAACCGCCTGTTAATTTGCCTGATTTATGGTGGCTGGTTTTGTGCCTGCTGGTTTTAGCCGCTGTTGCTGCCGGTATTTATTTTTTTTTCCGCTATAAAAAATCACCTAAAGCAAAGGCCGTACCGCAGGCCCCTGAATTACCGTCTTGGGAAAAAGCGTATCAACAACTGGAAGCTCTTCGTCAGGAAAATCTATTGGACAAAGGGCTTTTTAAAGAGTTTTTTACGAGGGTGTCTGATATCGCGCGCCAATACATGGAAGACCGCTTCAAAATCCACGCTCCCCACATGACCACCGAGGAATTTTTATATTATTTGGGGATCACCGGCCATTTGAATGAAGGGCAAAAAAAATCTTTAAAGGATTTCCTGGATTCTTGCGATATGGTTAAATTCGCGAAATACGCGCCTACAATTAATGAGGCTTTAAAGAATTTTGATTTAGCCAAAAGGCTGGTGGATGATACCCGAGTTTAAAACACCTTTGGTGTTGCTTTTAATCCCGTTGCTGCTGGCGTTGTTTTGCTATCAGCATCGGCGCCGGGAAGATGCTTCGTTTAGATTTTCTTCGTTATCTTTGATGCGCCAGATGGCAGGGACCTGGCGGGTGCGATGGAGCTTACTGCCCTGGGTTTTAAGGGCCCTGGTTTTAGTTTTATTAGTGATTGCCTTGGCGTCCCCGAGAAAACTTTTGGCAGAGTCAAAATTGAGCTCTGAGGGTATTGACATTGTCCTGGCGCTGGATGTTTCCGGCAGTATGTCTGCCGAGGATTATGTGATCAACGCCCAGAGGATCAGCCGTTTGGATATTATCAAGCAAACGGTTGAAAATTTTATAAAACAGCGTACAGACGACCGGCTGGGACTGATTGTTTTTGGTTCCCAGGCATATACGGTATGCCCGTTGACCACTGATCATCAGTGGTTATTGGAGAATTTGCACCAGATACGTATTGGTGTTATTGAGGACGCCACAGCCATAGGTTCCGGGATCGCCACGTCTTTATTGAGGCTCAAAAACAGCAAAGCTAAAACAAAGATCATCGTGCTTTTGACGGACGGGGTCAATAATTCCGGCAAGATCCAACCGCTGGATGCTGCCAAAATGGCCCAGGCTTTGGGCATAAAAGTTTACACGATAGGTGCCGGGACCACAGGGATCGTGCCGTTTCCGGTGACGGATGAATTCGGGAACAAACATTATGAGCAAGCGCAGTTTGACCTGGATGAAGACACGCTTAAAAAAATTGCGGACATGACCGGAGGGGAATATTTCCGTGCCGCGGACACTGATTCACTTCGCCGTATCTATGCCGAGATCGATAAGCTTGAAAAAACTAAAATTGAGGAAAAAGGGTATAGACAATATGAACCATTGTTTTGGTTGTTTTTAGATGCAGCCCTTGCCGTATTAGCACTGGAAATAATTTTAACCAATACTGTGTTTTTAAAAATCCCATGATTTTCGCTAATCCACATGCCTGGCATTGGCTCTGGATGCTGCCATTGATAGCAGCGGGCTTGCATTTATTTTACCAACACCGGTGCAAGATGATGTCACGTTTTGCACAAGAGCACCTTATCGAGGACCTTGCCCAGGGTTTTAGCAAGAAACATTACAGATTAAAGGCCATCTTGGTGATGGCCGCCTTTTTTTTCATGGTCGCTGCTTTAAGCCGTCCTCAATGGGGATACCAAATACGCCCCGTTAAACGGCATGGACTGGATATTATGGTTGTGATCGACGTCTCAAAAAGCATGTTGACCCAGGATGTCCTTCCTTCCCGCTTAGAGCGGACCCGTCTGGCTGTCAAAGATTTGGTCATGAAATTAAATGGCTCGGACCATATAGGCCTGATCGCTTTTGCAGGGGATGCGATGGTTATGTGCCCGTTAACTTACGATTATAACGGTTTTTTATTGGCTTTGGATGATCTAAGTACGGACTCTATCCCGCGCGGAGGTACTAATATATCCCAAGCTATTGATGAAAGCATTAGGGCTTATCAAGGAAAGACTGATTCCGATAAGGCGGTTATTTTAGTGACGGATGGGGAAGATGAAGAGGGCAATGCCCTGGATGCGGCACGCCGTGCCCGTGAAAAAGGCGTAAAGATTTTTACGGTGGGGGTCGGGACCAGGGAAGGGGATCTGATCCAGGTGACCGATGCTAACGGACAAACTGAATTCATGAAAGATGCCCAAGGCAATGTGGTCAAGTCCCATTTGAATGAAAATTTATTGCAGCAGATCGCTTATATCACAGGCGGGGCTTATGTCCATAGCGGGGCAGAGCGGTTTGGCCTGGATTATTTATACGACCGGCAATTATCGAAATTAAAGAAGCATGATGCAGAGGAAAAGCAGGCCCGTATTTATGATGAACGATTCCAGTGGCCATTGACGCTGGCGTTCGTGCTCTTATTAGCCGAGGCGATGTTTTTAAATAGGAAAAGACAAACTATATGATTAAGGAATACAAGAATATATTTTTTCACGGCCGTGCATACCCCCCAACCCCCACAACACATGCACGTAGCCGGTGGCGAAAGGTCGGGGTAAGTCAATTGATGGTTCTATTAAAGGGTGGCATGTGGCGGGGGAACGCCGGCCTTATCAAAAATATATTCTTGTATTCCTTTTTACTAATAATTCCTACTCAAGTATTTGCATCAGTTGCATCCGAGGTCAATAAGGCCAATGGCCTTTACAAACAAGGCCAATTCGATGATTCACTTAAGCTTTATCAAGAGGCTTTGGGCCAGGATGACAAGTCTCCGGTTGTTAAATATGATTTAGGTACAGCTTTGTATAAAAAGGGAGATTATGAAAAGGCTTTAGGGTATTTAGAGCAAGCGGCCCAGGATAAAAATGTTAAAATAAAACCTAAGGTAGAGTATAATATAGGTAATGTTCTTTATAAAACAGGCATGCAAAAAGCCAACACTAATGT
>Ga0207051_1031_pt1 | contig 24339 bp, 27 predicted proteins | sample Alteio_BWMinCont_61_FD_153292 | JGI IMG/M metagenome (GOLD analysis project Ga0207051, IMG submission 153292) | Enriched cells from forest soil in Barre Woods Harvard Forest LTER site, Petersham, Massachusetts, United States -... | ecosystem: Environmental > Terrestrial > Soil > Temperate forest >...
CAAAGCGCATGCCAGGAAGTTTAAAGAAGAAGCGACCGATGATGCCATGATGGTCGAGAGCATGGGCGGCAGGGTCAAGATGGTCATGGGCAGCTATTGCAATATCAAGGTCACGACACCGGAAGACCTCATGTTAGCGAAACAATTGCGGCAAGTCTGGGACAGGACCCGCTAGGGAACGTCAGGCTATGAATTACAGGGTAGGCATAGGACACGATGTGCATCGGCTTGTTTTTGGCCGTAAGTTGATGCTGGGAGGCATTGAAGTGCCGCACACCCATGGGCTTAGCGGCCATTCCGACGCGGATGTGGTGTTGCATGCCATTTGTGATGCTATTTTAGGCGCGGCGGGATTGGGTGATATTGGCGAACATTTCCCGAATACCGATGCGAAATACAAGGGAGTACCGAGTTCCCTATTTTTAAAAGAAGTTAATAAAAAGGCCGGTGACGCGGGTTGGGCTGTTGAGAATGTGGATGTGGTGATTTTAGCCCAGGAGCCGAAATTGCAGGAATTTAAGCCGAAAATGAAATATCATATTGCAAGCCAGCTAAACATTGACCATTCCCAAGTCAATATCAAAGCCGGCACCAATGAAGGTTTGGGCTATATCGGCGCCCAAGAGGGCATTGCGGCTTATGCGGTTGTGCTTTTAATGAAACGGAGTTAATTATGATAGGCTTACTGATCATTTTAGTTATTTTGATTGTTACCATTAAGTTTATGGCGATTTATATCCTTTTTACCGATGAAATTAAAACTATCCGGGACCGTGACCCGGCGGCAAAAAGTGCTTTGGAAGTTCTTTTGCTTTATCCGGGCCTGCATGCCCTGGTGTCTTACCGCGTCAGCCATCAATTGTGGGCGTGGAAAATCCCTATTATTCCCCGCTGGCTTTCGCAATACGCGCGTTTTTGGACGGGAATCGAAATCCATCCGGGAGCACAGATCGGGAAAAGTTTTTTTATTGACCACGGCATGGGGGTGGTTATCGGTGAAACTGCCATTGTGGGGGACAATGTTCTATTATATCAGGGCACGACTTTAGGCGGTACCGGCAAAGAAACAGGCAAGCGCCATCCGACCCTGGGGAATAATGTGGTTGTGGGGGCCGGGGCCAAAATCTTGGGGAATATCACCATCGGTGATAATTCCTATATCGGGGCCAACGCAGTAGTGATCAAAAATGTACCTCCTAATTCGACCGTTGTCGGGATCCCGGGACGAATCACCAAACAGGAAGGCCAAAAAATCGATTTTGAATTAGACCATATGCATGTCTCTGATCCTGTCATGGAAAATATGAAGAAACTTTTGGGACGTATCAAGACGCTGGAATTAAAAACAGGCTGCGAAGCGCCTAAGGGCGAGCGTGACGCTGATTTTAATATTTAATGCATGGATTAAACAGCCATTGGGATAAATTTTTTCCGACAAAATGCTACTTACTGATTCCTGGATAAGTCAGGAGCAAAAGCACGCATTTTGTCTCCAAAAATTATCCCAACGCCTGTTTCACATAGTCATAAATACTTTATGCCAATTCAGATATATAATTCTTTGAGCGGGAAGAAGGAAGATTTTGTTCCTCTGTTGGGCAATAATGTCAAAATGTACACCTGCGGCGTCACGGTCTATGACCGCTCCCACATCGGGCATGCGCGCAGTTTGTATGTATTTGACGTGATACGGCGTTTTCTGAAATTCCGCGGGTTTAACGTTACCTTTGTCCGCAATATCACGGACATCGACGATAAAATCATCGACCGGGCCAATGAAACCAAACGCAGCGCCCAGGATGTCAGCCAAGAGCAGATCCGTTTTTATGAAGAAGACTTAAAAGCATTGGGAATTTCTCCGGGCGATGCGGAGCCCAAGGCCACGGATAATATTGCGGACATGATTACCCATATCCGGGGGCTCATTGACAAAGGCTTTGCCTACTCAATACCGGGTGGGGATGTGTATTTTAATGTGCGTGCCTTCAAAGATTACGGCAAGCTATCCGGCCAGAGTATTGACAAGATGCATGAAGCCGTACGCATCGAGAAAGATTCGCAAAAACGTGATCCTTTGGATTTTGTTTTATGGAAATCTTCCAAGCCCGGCGAGCCTTCTTGGGAAAGCCCTTGGGGAGGCGGCCGTCCCGGCTGGCATATTGAATGCTCGTGCATGAGCATGAAGCATCTGCATACGAAAACCTTGGATATTCACGCTGGCGGGCGCGACTTGATTTTTCCGCACCATGAAAATGAGATCGCCCAGTCTGAGGCTTTAACCGGCGTGCTTTTTGCGAAATACTGGATCCATCATGGGTTGCTGACCGTAGGGGGACAGAAAATGTCCAAATCTTCAGGTAATTTTGTGACGGTCCCACAGGCCCTGGCTAAATATAGCGCTGATGAAGTCAAAATGTTCTTTTTGTTTTCGCATTATGCCAGCAATATTGATTATTCCGAGGAGAAGGTCCTTGAGGCCCGTAAAGCGCTGAATAAATTCGATGTGCTTTTTTACAGGGCTTCCGCTTTGCTGAAAGATAAAAATGTCGAACCCGTTCAGGCGGGTTTCATCGACAAATACAAGCATGAATTCATTGAGGCCATGGACGATGATTTCAATACGCCTAAAGCCCTGGCGGCATTGTTTAACCTGATCAATGATACAAATATATACATCGACCAAAACAGTGATGACCCTAATTATTTGGGAGTCGTTTATCACGCGGTAGATATATTGGAAAACTTGGCCCGCAATATATTTGGCTTATTTTTGCAGGAGAAGACGCAAGAATTATCAGCAGAACTAAAAGCCCTGCTTGATGAGCGCTCCAATGCCCGCGAGCTCAAGAATTTCAAGCGCTCTGATGAACTGCGGGTTTTATTAAAACAAAAGGGCGTTGCAGTCGAAGATGGTAAAACCGGCCAGACCTGGCGTTGGATTTAGCGCCCTGTCATTCCCGCGAAAGCGGGAATCCAGATATGCCTTATAACGTATGCAAAGACTTTGGAAACGAATTTTTTCAACCACGGGTTGTCTTTTTCCGACAATCTTTTCTAATCTTTCAGAAATACAACGCCCTTCGGGCTGTATTTCTGAATCGGTGTCGAAGATTGTCGGGACAACAGTGGTTTTCAAAAATTGTTTCCAAAGTCTTTTAGCAGAAAAACATAGAAGAATGAGGCATTATTTATGAAAACATTATTACCAGTATTGTTGTGTTTGGGATTAGTTGGTTGTGCTGCGAATCCAGGAATCGTAAGACTCTCACCAGATACTTATGTGCTTTACAGAGAATCCCATGCTGGCATTTTCTTGAACGCAGCCAGGATGAAAGCTGATGTTATTCGTGAGGCCGATGAATTTGCTGAAAAACAAGGCAAAGTTGCTATACCCATTGCTGCGAAAGAAACGCCCATGAGGCCTGGAATGAATGGACAATATGGTGCATTCGAGTATCAGTTTAGGGTGGTCGATAAGAACGACCCAGAAGCACGTAGAGCATCTCTTGTTCCGAGACCAGACTTAGTAATAGATAAAACAGAAAAAGTTTCCGCAGATATTAGCAGTAAAGACATAACCGAAAAGAAGCCGGATTTGTATACAGAGTTAATGAAGTTAGATGATTTGCGTAAAAAGGGGATTCTTACGGAGGATGAGTTTCAAGCTCAAAAGAAATTGTTGCTTGAAAAACAGCAATAAAATTCTAATTTTGAAATGTTAGAGTGAAAGGATAGAAAAATGACAGACGAAATTGAAAAAGCCTTAAAAGAAAAGGAAGAAGCTGAGGACGGAGTCCTTGAGCAGTATATCTGGAGCTCCGATAAAGATAAGCAGTGTCTTGATGATGAAGCAATAGCAGAGGCTAAAGAAAAATTTAAATTGGCCGAGATAAAATATGACAAATTAAAGGGATGCAATGTTTAATTATGGGTTTTATGGTCAAATCTATCGGTGGATTTGATAATAAAAAAGGCCGCGATGAACGCGGCCCAATGGATAATGCACTTCCCTCACGAAGGAAACTTATCTATAGTATAGGATAAATAGGGAAGTAATTCAAGAAAAAAGATGGCCTCAAGAAAGTCCATCATTCATTCTTAAGGCCTTTAGCGCCCCAGGTGGGATTCGAACCCACATCATTTCCTTCGTGATTGGAAAGCATTAGTCCAATTATGCTACCGGGGCGTTAAATTGATGAATGATTATAACATTTATTGATAATTAATCAATATTTATTTATGAACGGCAAGTTTATTACATTTGAAGGCGCGGAAGGCTCAGGCAAAAGCACGCAGGCAGCGTTAGTGCTGGAGTATCTGAAATCAAAAAAATTGCCGGTGATGCTTTTGCGCGAGCCGGGAGGAGTCAAGATTTCAGAAAATATCCGAAAACTCCTGCTCGACGTGAACAATACCGACATGGGGGATGAGTGCGAAACCCTGCTTTATATGGCCGCGCGCGCTCAAATGGTCAAGGAAGTTCTAGGGCCGCAATTAAAATCAGGGAAAATCATTTTGTGCGACCGCTTTTTGGATTCCACCATTGCCTATCAGGGGTATGGCAACGGCATTGACATTAAAACCATCGGGCAAATAGGCCTTTTTGCGACCAAAGGCCTTGTTCCTGATCTCACCATCCTTTTTGATATTCAGCCTGAAAAGGGTTTGTCCCGTACAAGCCAGATAAAGGACCGCATTGAATCACGTACATTGGAATATCATAAGCGGGTCCGCAATGGGTATTTAGATTTGAGTAAGCAATCACCTTCACGTATCAAGGTCATCAAAGTTGATGCTCCCCCGGAAGAAATTTTTAAAAGGGTCAAGGTCTATATTGACGCGTTAATATGATAAATTCAGCGCAAATCAACTCTGTTGCGATGCAGCGTTTTAGCCGCCTTGCAGCCAACCATCATTTGGCGCACGCCTATTTGCTGGTGGGTCCCAAGGATTCCGGCAAGACCCAGACAGCTTTGAGCCTGGCCCAATTGGTCAATTGCGAAAGAGCAGCAAACCTGCCTTGCGGGGAATGCGCGGCCTGCCGGAAAATTGCATCGGGCAATCATCCCGACGTTCTTGTAATTGGAAACGATGAAATGGACAGTATTAAAATTGAGGAGATCCGTTTCCTCTTGGGCCGGGCCCATCTGATGGCCTATGAAGCCAGGACAAAAGTTTTTATTATCCGTAATGTTGAGCTAATGACTTTAGAAGCTGCTAATGCGTTATTGAAAACATTAGAGGAGCCCGCGGCCAATACCTTGATGATTTTAACGACGAGTGTGCTCGAGGCTAATTTGGATACGATCAAGTCCCGCTGCCATATCGTCAAATTTTTTCAAAAAAATGAAATCATTCCCAACAATCGCAAGGTCATGGATGAAATGCTTTTAAACCGTCATAATGATGCTTTTCTTAAAGAGCTTGCCAGCAATCCGCAGGAGACCACTCAAGCCCTGCGGCTGTTATTGAGTTTTTTCAGGGATGTCATTTTGTTTAAAAGCGGTATTTCTAAAGCAGCATTGGTGCATCAGGACTGTTTAAAAGAACTGGAAAAATTTGCCGCACGGGGGTTTGAGGATATAACCCAGATCATCCGGCAAATCGTACAAACAAAAAAACTCGTGGATGAAAAACTGAATGTTAAAATGTCCTTGAGTCTCTTGAGGGAACATATATGGGCCAACTAGTGCAAGTTAAATTAGGTGAATACCGCTCGGTCATCTGGGTGGATGCTAATTCAGTGGCGGTCAATCGCCATGACATGGTGATTTTAGAAGTGGAGAGGAATTTAGAATTCGGCAAGGTCGTCTCGGAGACTGACAAGGTCTGCACGGGCAAAACCGAGGCCGCTGCCGGCAAGATCATGCGTTTGACCAGCGATGGTGATTTGCGTCAGGTGGTTAATAACGAAATAAAATCCGTCGAAGCTTTAAAGTCTTGTAAAATCAAGATCACAGAAAGCAAAATGGACATGCAATTAGTCCAGGCGGAATATTCTTTTGATGCCACCAAGGTCATCATTTTCTTTACGGCGGAAGGCCGGGTGGATTTCCGTAACCTGGTCAAAGATTTGGCTAAAATGCTGCGTGTGCGCATTGAACTCAAACAGATCGGCGTGCGCGACAAAGCCAAGATCGTCGGTGGTTATGGCGTTTGCGGCCGGGAGTTGTGCTGCTCCTCTTATATGAAAGATTTCCACCCTTTATCCATTAAAATGGCCAAAGACCAGGGTTTGCCGTTAAACCCCCAGAAAATTTCCGGTGTTTGCGGCAGGGTCAAGTGCTGCATGGCTTATGAGTATCAGGTTTACCGTGAATTTTCAAAGAGCCTGCCTAAAATAGGGACCAAGGTCAACACCCCTGAGGGAGAAAAGGGCAGGGTCGTTGCCATGGATATTCTCAAGCATTATGTGACCGTGGATTTAGGTGATGGGAAAATGATTAAGGTTGATTATCCTCTGGTGGCGACCTAAACAGCCATTGGGATGAATTTTTTCCGCCAAAATGCTAATTGCTACTTACTGATTCCTGGATAAGTTAGGAGCAAAAGCACGCATTTTGGCTTCAAAAATTATCCCAACGTCTGTTTAACGCATACCAGCAAATTTTATCCATATTAAATTAAATATGAGCAAATTTTTTGTTACGACTCCCATCTATTATGTCAACGATGCCCCGCATATCGGGCATGCGTACACGACTATTCTCGCCGATGTTTTAAGCCGGTATCACCACGCCGCCGGTGATGAAGTTTTCTTTTTGACCGGCCTGGATGAGCATGGCCAAAAAGTCAAGCAGGCGGCTGAAAAAAGGGGACTTTCGCCCCAGGCCCACGCGGATGATCTGGCACCCAGGTTCATTAATTTATGGAAGACATTGAATATCGAATACGATGATTTTATCCGCACCACCCAGGAGCGGCATAAGAAAATTGTCCAGCTGGTTTTACAAAAGGTCTTTGAGAACGGGGACATTTATACGGATGAATATGAGGGCTGGTATTCGGTGGCAGAAGAACGTTTCATCAATAATACTGAATACGAATCAGGCCGGTTTCGCGATGTTAAAAAAATTAAGGAGAAGAATTATTTCTTTAAGATGAGCAAGTATCAGCAGAAGCTTATCGATTATATTAAGGAACATCCGGATTTTATCCGCCCCGAACACCGCAAGAATGAAATGATGGGCTTCTTGCGCCAGCCTCTGGAAGATTTATGCATTTCCCGTCCCAAAGCCCGTATGGATTGGGGCATTGAAATTCCCTTTGACCGTGATTATGTGACCTATGTGTGGTTTGACGCGCTGGTCAATTATATTTCCGTGCCGGGGTATGGCAGTGACGAGAAAAAGTTTAATAAATGGTGGCCGGCGGATGTGCATTTGATCGGCAAGGACATATTGACCACCCATTGCGTATACTGGCCCACCATGCTTTTTTCTTTAGGGCTGCCCTTGCCTAAAACCATTTTTGCCCACGGCTGGTGGCTTATTGGAGAAACCAAGATGAGCAAGTCCTTGGGGAATGTGGTCAACCCTTTGGATTTGATTGCAGACTATGGTGTCGATGCCGTGCGGTTTTATTTGATGCGCGAGATGGTCTTGGGGCTGGATGCCAATTTTACGCCGGATTCATTTATCAAATGTTATAACAGCGATTTAGCCAATGATTTTGGCAATTTGCTTAACCGTGTCAGCGGCCTTATTAAGAAAAATCATAACGGACAAATTCCACAGCCGGGCACTTTAACCCAAGCTGAGGAAGATATCAAGCAGCAGGCCAATGCTTTGCCTGGCAGGGTCAAGGATTTAATCAATGAATATAAAGTGCAGGAAGCTGTTTCATCTGTTTTGGATTTTGTGCGAGTGCTTAATAAATATATGGAGTCCCAGGCGCCCTGGAAGCTGGCAAAAACGGACATGAAGGCAGCGAATCGTGTCTTATATACCGCAGCGGAAGGATTGCGCATAGCCACGATCATGTTAGCTCCGGTAATGCCTGAGAAGACGGCAGAAGTGTTGGATATTTTAGGCGCGGGGGAAACCCCGCCTGTTTGGGGCCAGATAAAGCCCGGAACTGTTTTGAGGGTCCATCCGCCGCTGTTTCCCAGGATTGAAACGGAGAAATCTTGATGGTTTTCGGATCCAGCAATTTAAAATTCTTTAAAACCTTGATTTTTTTGGTACTGATGCCGAATTTTTGCTTTGCTCAAAGCTCCAGTCACCCGTTTATCCCAAGGGAAGGAAAACTCATAATTATTGGCCAGCAGCGAGATGCCATTGACGGGTATATCGAAAGTACCGGTATTGTTCCAGGAGGTTTTATGGTTTATACCTCCATTCAAAATATGGATGGTTTAGATAAACCGGCTGATCATGATGGAGGTATCAATGATGCCCAGTATTTTATCAATGCTTATCCCCGTATTGTTATTCAGCTTGGGTTGTATATGGTGGGGGCCTTAAGTGATACTTTAAAGGGCCAGTATGACGATAATATTTTGAGTTTGGCCAAATGGATGAAAAATACGGGATGCCCCATCTATTTTCGGATAGGCTATGAATTTGATCTGCCCCAAAACGGCTATGACCCGCAAAAATACAAAGAAGCTTATCGCTATATTGTTGATCATCTGCGCTCAGATGGAGTTGTTAATGTCACCTATGTTTGGCATTCTGCATCCATGATAGTTCCTCATGGTAATTTCATGGATTGGTATCCCGGAGATGATTATGTGGATTGGTTTGCCGTATCCATTTTTGATCCGATGCAGATAGCAACTGCAGAAAAATTCTTTACTATCGCGCGTGAGCATAAGAAATCTTTGATGATTGCAGAATCTGCCCCGGCAGGATTATTTTCTACGCATGCGAAAATGGAATGGTATAGGCATTACTTTGATTTTATCCGTAATGATGATGTGAAAGTCGTTAGTTACATTAATAGCGATTGGAATGCCTATCCGCTTTTTCAATCGATGAATTGGGGGGATTCCCGTATTGAAAAAGACCCGGAAATTAAAAAGATGTGGGTCCTGGAAATGGGAAAAAACTATATACAATATTCGCTGGATTTATTAAAAAAATTCATAGCACTATAGATATGAATATTGAAACCATCAAATGGGTCAATGGTTCGACAGGCTCACCACTAGGTGGTTCTGCCCGCATCATTGATCAAACTAAACTTCCTAATAAATTTGAATATATCTATTGCCGTGATGTAGAAACGATGTGGCAGGCGATCAAACGCCTGTCTGTGCGCGGAGCGCCGGCCATTGGTGTGGCTGCTGCTTTCGGCGTGCTTTTAGGTATTCAGAAATTTAAGGGTCGTGAAAAGCCTGAATTTTTGAAACTTTTCAATAAGACTTGTGATTATCTAGCCCTCTCGCGTCCCACTGCGGTCAATCTTTTTAATATGCTCAACGAAATGCGCGCTGTGGTCAATCACCATCCTCAGGCAGATGTGGCCCATTTAAAGAAATTGCTTTTTAAGCAGGCCATGATTATTTTTAAGACAGACCAGGATGTTTGCCGCCGCATGGGAAACCATGGGGCAAAGCTCATTAAAAATGGGATGCAATGCTTGACCATATGTAATGCCGGTGCCCTGGCCACGGTGGATTATGGCACTGCCTTGGGAGTGTTTTACAGTGCAAAAAGAAAGGCCAGGAAATTTAGTGTCTATGCCTGTGAGACACGTCCTCTGCTACAGGGGGCAAGGCTGACGTGCTGGGAACTTCTCCGTCATAAAATCAACACCACGCTTATATGTGATAATATGGCGGCTTCATTAATGGGTAAAGGAAATGTAGATATTATTTTTACCGGTGCCGACCGCATCGCCTCAAATGGTGATACTGCTAATAAGATCGGCACCTATATGTTGGCCGTGCTGGCCCGTCACCATGGGATCCCTTTTTATATCGTGTCCCCGCGTTCGACCTTTGATTTAAATATTAAATCCGGAAAGCAAATCCCTATTGAAGAGCGAAAAAGTGAAGAAGTCACGCATTTTGCAGGTGTAGCTACAGCCCCCAAAGGCGTTAAAGTCTATAATCCCGCGTTTGACGTAACACCGGCTAAGTTGATTACAGGGATAGTGACGGAATACGGCATTATCCGCCCGCCGAATGGAAAAAGTATTAGAAGAATGTTAGGATAGCCAACTATTTGGATTCAATTTGATTTTTTATCGCTCAGGGTTCATTTTTTTAACGGCAAAAATATTTATCTTGTTACGGTATCTGAAAAACTCGTCCCGAAGTTCTCTAGACCTTCGGGACTCGAACATTTCAGACATCCCTCGGCCAAAAGCCTCGGGATTCCCTTACAAGATAAAATTTTTGCCTAAAAATGAAACTTCGCTCTAAAAAACAAATTGAATCCAAAATAATCTGTATCAGCCCCTAATGGTTTATAATATGAAAATTTTACAACTCGGTGAATTCGGTTTAATTGAAGCGCTCAAACAATTCGCGCCTGTATCGAAAGCAGTTATTAAAGGCATTGGTGATGACGCGGCTGTTTTGCCCTACAGTAAAAGTGAATATTTGTTATTCACTACTGATATGCTTGCTGAAGATACGCATTTCACCCGCCGTATGCCGCCTCAAGGCATTGGACACAAAGCCCTGGCTTGCAGTATCAGCGATATAGCAGCCATGGGCGGCTGGCCTTCGTATGCCGTGGTCTCTATCGGTATTCCTAAAAGTTTGTCCGTAAGTTTCATTAAAGACGTTTACAAAGGAATACAGCGCACAGCCAGGGATTTTAATGTCAGCATTGTCGGCGGGGATACCATTAAAACAGATAAAATGGTGATCAATGTTGCTTTGCTGGGTTTGGTTGAGAAAAAATACCTCGTGACACGTGATGGCGCAAAATCAGGTGACTGGATCTTTGTTACCGGGTCTTTGGGCGGTTCGTTTAAAAGCAAACGTCATTTGAATTTTACCCCGCGTTTAGCCCAAGCAAGGTTTTTAGTTGAAAAATTTAAGCCAAATGCCATGATGGATATATCTGACGGCCTCTCCGGAGACTTAAATCATATTCTCCAAGCCAGCAGGGTCGGGGCGCGCCTGGATCATGCATCCATCCCGCGGCGAAAAGGGGTCAGTTTATCCCAGGCTTTAAATGACGGGGAAGATTTCGAACTTTTGTTTACGCTGTCCCCAAAAAAGGCGCGCTCGCTCATGGATTGGCAGGCCAGGGCAAAATCATTTTATTTTTATCCGATAGGTGCTATTACCGCTAATGCTAAAGAAAAAATACATTCCAAAAGTTTCACTCATTTCAAATAGCGAAGAAGAAACTATAGCTTGTGCCCAACGTTTTGCCAGGCAGCTTAAAGTTGGCGACATTGTTTTGTTGCAGGGTGAATTGGGAAGCGGTAAAACCACCTTTGTCAAAGGCTTGGGGAAAGCGTTTAAGGTAGCCTCTAAAAAAGTCAATAGCCCGACCTTTGTTCTGATGAATTATTACAAAGGGAAACTGCCGGTATATCATTTTGATCTTTACCGTCTGGGAAATTCCAGGGAATTAGACTCCCTTGATTTTGACGAATATTTTTATGGAGAGGGCATCAGCCTTATCGAATGGCCGGAGCGCTTGGGAGAGTATAAGCCTGAACAATATTATTTGGTAGAATTTCAACATATAAGTGAAACTAAAAGAGAAATATGTATTTCTTATCTTTCGAAACCTCAGGCAAAATCTTCTCATTAGCCCTTAATAAAGATGAGAAGGTCTTGCGCTTCCGGAATTTAGAATCCTCTTCGGTGCTGGAGGATTCTATTTTACCGGCCATGGATAAAATCCTCGATTCTGCGGGAATTAAGTTTAGCCGGATTGACGGCTTTGCCATTGCTTTGGGGCCGGGGTCTTTTACCAGCCTTCGGGTGGGACTCGCCACGGTCAAGGCTTTTGCCATGGCCACAGGAAAGCCTGTTGTCGGCATTCCAACCTTGGACATCATTGCTAAAAGTTTGTCATTCCCGAATGTTTTTGTCGGGAATCCATTTAAGAATTACGACGAAATCTGCGTCATCAATGATGCCCGTCGAAGCAAGGTGTACGCGTGTCTTTATGGCCCCAAGGGACGCATCAGTGATTATTTATTGGCCACACTTGAAGATGTTTTAGATAAAGTGCATGGCAGGACGCTTTTTATGGGTGATGGACTCAGTCTATACCGCAAAGATATTGAAGAGGCGTATCAAAAATATTCAGCTAAAAAAAATAGTACTTGTAAATGTTATTTCGCTGATGAAAAATGGTGGTATCCTCAAAGTAAGGTGATGGCAGCTCTGAGCTTTGAGCGCTTTCGAAATAAACAATACGATGATGCCGCAAGCCTTGTGCCGTTATATTTATATCCTCAGGATTGCCAGGTGACAACCCCAGCGGGGTTGTCATCCCCGAATGTTTTAGTCGGGGATCCAAAAAAGAACAACAAATATGGACGTTAAAACATTAAACATCGAAACAGCCACTCATCCGCCGACTTGGTGCGACATAGACCTTAAGGCTTTGGCGTATAATTTTGAACAATTACAGAAACTGGCCACGAAGAACATGTCGCATCCCGCAGGTATTATGCCGGTCATTAAGGCCGAAGCTTATGGCCACGGGATGCTGCGGGTTGCCGAAGCTTTAAGCGAGTGCGGGTGCAAATATTGGGGAGTTTCCAATGCTACCGAGGGCATGGCCTTGCGTGCGGCCGAGTTTAAACAGAAGATCCTGTTATTTGAATCCACCTTGGTCTCAGAAGCTAAGGATATCGTCGAGTATAAATTGACCCCAACGGTCTGCGGCCTGGACATGGCCCACGCTTTGGACCATTCTGCTCATCAGACGGGCATTCAAATCCCGGTGCATATTAAAATAGACACAGGCATGGGGCGCTTGGGGGTCAATGAAGATCAGGCCTTGGATTTTGTGGAGTCACTGAAGAAGAAATGCCCTAATTTGATTTTGGAAGGTATTTATACCCATTTTCCCCTTGCAGACTCGGATCGTGATTTTACGTTAGGCCAGATGCGCCGTTTTCGCGACATTGTGTACCTATTAGAGAATCAGTTCATTACTTTTACTTATGTGCACGCCGGCAATAGCATGGGGCTGGGGGATTATAAGTCAGATCTTTTTAATTTAGCCAGGCCCGGCATCATGCTTTATGGCATTTATCCGCTTGAGGATTTAAAGAAGAAAGTCCATTTAAAACCCGTGATGTCGGTCAAGGCCCGCATTATTTTTGTGCAGACCATTGCCAAAGGACGGGGCATCAGTTACGGCCATACATTTAAGGCCAAGGACGATATTACGGTCGCAGTATTGCCCATTGGCTACAGCAACGGATATTTGCGTTCCTTGTCCAACAAAGCTTTTGTTTTGGTGGAAGGTGTTCGCTGTCCGGTGGTGGGGCGTGTGACCATGGACCAGATCATCGTGGATGTTACCGCGGCCACTCTTTCAGGCCGTATCCCTAAAATCGGTGATGAAGCGGTCATTATGGGTGAACAAAAAGGCGCATCAGTAACAGTCGACGAAATTGCCCAATGGGCAGATACCATCAGCTATGAAATCCTCTGCTCATTAGGCAACCGCCTTGCGCGTGTCTACCATTCCTAAGTGACGTCCCAATGTTATTCCCACTAAACAGCCATTGGAATGAATTTTTTCCGCCAAAATGCTAATTGCTACTTACTGATTCCTGGATAAGTCAGGAGCAAAAGCACGCATTTTGGCTTCAAAAATTATTCCAACGGCTGTTTGCGCATAGCATAGCTGTCAGTTGGCATAATCTAAAAACATAGTCTATACTTAGCTAATAATGAAAAAAAATGTATCTATATTTATCATGGTGTGTTTTATCATCACGGGGCAGATAGGGACATGTCCTGTCTATGCTCAGGATTTTGTATTGCCTAAGCCCGGGGTCATGGTTCCTCTAAGTCCTGAGTTTAACCCGCCAATTCTAAAAGGCATCAAGGTCCATCCCGATAATCCTTTCCGATTTGAATTTATTCTTGATAAAGGAGATTCCTCTGTCATTCCCGCGAAAGCGGGAATCCAGAATCAAGAACAACTTAAAATCGAAGCCACCAAACTCATCAAATACTTTCTTGCCAGCTTAACCATTCCCGAAAAAGATTTGTGGGTTAATCTATCTCCTTATGAAAAAGACCGCATTATTCCCCAAAGTTTTGGTTTGACCGAAATGGGCCGAGACCTGCTTGCCGAAGATTATATGCTTAAACAAATCACCGCCAGCTTGATATATCCGGAAGGTGAGGTAGGTAAAAGATTTTGGAAACGAATATACGAAGAAGCAGCCAAGAAATTTGGCACAACTAATATTCCGGTCAATACTTTTAATAAGGTATGGATTGTTCCCGAGAAGGCTGTGGTTTACGAAAATGCTAAAGCCGGCACAGCTTACGTTGTTGAAAGCAGATTGAAAGTGATGCTCGAGGAAGATTATTTGTCAATGCAGAAACATAGTGTCACTAATCCCTTCGGCTCCCAAGTCGTTCGCGAGATCGTCATCCCCGAACTCACCAAAGAAGTCAACGAAGGCAAAAACTTCGTCCAACTGCGCCAAGTGTACAATTCTCTTATCCTCACCACCTGGTACAAAAAGAAAATTAAAGACAGCATTCTGGCTCAAGTTTATGCAAATAAAAACAAAGTTGCTGGAATCGTGTCATTGCGAGGGAGTGAAACGATCGAAGCAATCTATCAACAATATCTCCAAGCCTTCAAAAAAGGCGCCTATAACTATATCAAAGAGGAAATTGACCCTGCAACTCAACAGCCTATCCCAAGGAAGTATTTTTCAGGTGGATTACGCTTAATTGTTCCTTTACAAGAAACAACGGATAGGGCAATGGTTACTAATACCATTACTGGCTCAAAGCGAGGCAAACTCAGTTTAATTGGTGTTTTATTAAGTACAGTGGGCTTGGGTGTTCCTTTAGGCAAAAAAAGTATAAATACAGGATTCAAATTTAGTTATAGAGGGCGGATTGAAAAAGAAAAAACAAAATTGCGGGAGTCAGCGTTCCGATTGATGGAAGAACTGCCTGTAGATTCACAGTGGAGAAAATACTGGATGAAAGCGGCCGAAATTCCTGTTGAAGAAGTAGTACGTGAACCCAAAGAGAAAATAAAAGGGATAATCCATACGCCCTATCAATTGGCTTATTACCTAAATCAGTACTCTTTGAGGGAAGCTGTATTAACTATGATGTTGGAATCCATTGTAAGTAATTTCGATATTGATAAATATCATGATTTTTTAAATTCTGCCCACAGAATAGAGCTGATTGGCCGAGATCAAAATACAATTTATTACGGATGGGATTATATGTATGGGGTTAGAAGTCGGCGAAATAAGGCAGAAAAAAGATCCATTGTGCGGCAAGTGTTGGAAGGGAAGAGGGATTTAAAAGAGTTTTATAAAAGGTATAATTTGCCGGCAAGTTTTAATGCATTTATGCGCTATATCCATTTATCACCGGATGCATCAAAGGATGAAATTATTGATGCGATCGTTAGTTATTATTATGAAACAATGACTGATCTTCCGTTTGGCCCAGCGGGTGTCAATCACTCATTCGTTATGAATATTGTTAACGCCATGCTTAGATTAAAAGGTCTAAATGGAATAAGCCACAGTGAGTTTGATTATCATATGAGGAGTTTCCATGTAATTAAAAGAATGTTTTCGCATAGCATCCAGGCAACAAATCAAAGAGAAGACGCGGCGATGGCCGGTGACAAAGATATTTTAAGGGGAGTCAAAATTGGGGACCGGGTGACTTTTCAAGTGAAAACAGCAAGATATAAGGGTGATCATGGCGGAAGACTTAAAATTAGAGAGGGCACTCTTATTTCTATGAATAACTGGGAAGTGGTTATTGATACTAAATTTGGCCCAAAAGTTCATCGCATATCTTATTCCAGAAATTCATATCTTAATAGCCCTCAAATTTACGGTGTAGTAGACATTCTGCCTGAACTTGATAGTCTGGTGGTCAAAGACAAGATAGTAGTGTTTGGGAACGGAGAGAGATTTGAAAAGGATGCGATCATTCCCTTCCTTGATACGTTGATATCGGCCATTAATGATCAATTAGTGTTTAATCAAAGTAACATCCTTGAAATAGCTGTTCATGGAAATTTCCGACGCATTTTACGTACACTGGAGTACGCGGCTAATCACAGAAAGCAGAAATCATTTGATTTTGTAGTTACTCCAGGAATCTCAGGTTTTATAGTCAAGGCAAGAGCAGATAATCATATTGCTATTTACAGTGTATTGTTTTGGGTAAAACAATTGCGGAGCTTGATTCAAGATAAGGCGATGATAGGCCGGCCAAACACGGACAAAGCGCAATCAGCGCATATGAAATTAAAAGATGCGGCGATGATAGGCCGGCCAAATGAGGGAATCAAGAAGTTTTTAAGGGACGCGTATAGTAAAGGCCTTTTGAATAGAGAATATATTTCTCAAGATAGATGGGATCACCTTGATTTTTTTAATCGAACAGAGGAAGCTCAAGCAATTAAAACAGAATTTTTTGAAAAAATTTCTAGTGATCAGAATTCACAGTTTGTCAATCTTTTAGCTTTACTGCACCAAAGAATCGGCGATCCCCCAAATCCTATCATTAACCGTGAAGGAACAATAAGACAATTAGAAGAGCTGGAGTCTGAAGGAAAAATTTCTTCTCCAATTGCTGATTGGCTTAAAAAGGTAGTCCAGGCCGTCTGGAATCCATACGGTATGTGGAATGAAAAGATAAGATTCAGGGGTTTGAGAAGAGAGCAGTTTCTACAGAGAGCCCAGGATCAAGGGGGTCTTTTCATAATTGCCTATAGCCAAGGTATTGCAAATTATGTCAAGGCCATAGCTGCAGGGAAAGATGCGGCGATGGCTGAAAAGGGTGGTATTGATTTTAATTCTAATAAAATGAATTTACAGGTAAAAACTGGATCCCCGACAAAAACATTCGGGGATGACAATGGAGGGATTAAATTCCATCTTGACCCTGCCTTGCTGCAGCAGCTACAAAACGCTCCTGGCTTTGTGCCGGTGATTATCAATATCCAGCCGCTGAAAAGCCTTTCAGATTTTTTATGTATTAAAAATTCCTGAAAATAATGAAGAGGGCCATGAGGGTAAATAAGATGGGGGTGATCCATGCCCCTTCCCACGGCAATAAAGCCCCGCCCTTGGCCAGGGCCAATCCCACCGCGTCCGAGACGTAATAAAGAAATCCGATGACCAGGGCAATGGCAATGGAAGTGAACGTCATGCCCCGGCGCCTGCCTCCGGCCATCAGCGCGAAAGGCAATCCGATCAAAACAAGGATAAAATTGCGAAGGGGAAAAGTGATCTTCTCATGCAAATCAACCCGGAGATTAGTGGTCGTCTTAAGCGCCCCGCTGCCTGAGAATCGTTTGATATAACCGTGCAGTTGGCGCAGGTTCATCGCTGAGATGTCCATACGCTGCCTTAAGAAATCCTTGGGCGTTTCTTTAATGTCCATTAATTTTTCCAGCGACATTCGAATATTGCTGGGAGGGTCATTGGGCAAAGCGCTGTTATACGTTGTTATCTGGCAGTTAAAGAATTTCCAGGCGATGCCCGTCCAATTGCCTTTGAGGGCCACGATCTTCTCAACCAGGTTTTGATGGCGGTCATGCCCGATGATGGTTATGCCGGTCAATTCGTTGGCATTAGGGTCAAATATATCAATAAAGAAAAGGCGGTTTTTAAGGCCGTAGAAGGTAAGATTGTGGATGGGGGGCAAGCCATGGCCTTTTAGGGAAGGGACGATTTTAATTTCAGTGTCGCGTATTTCCTGGTTGATCATCGAGGACTGCGGCACGAATTTTTCATTCACTAAAAATACCAGGGCTGAAACGAAAAGGGCAAAAACAAGGGCCGGGCGGGTGATCTGCCAGAAATTCATGCCGGATGCGCGTATCGCGATGATCTCATTGTGCGCATTGAGGCTGCTATAGGTGAACAGGACAGAGATGAGGCATGCCATGGTGGAAGTCTGCACGATGATCGACGGCAGGAATGAAATGTAATATTGCACGATCACGTTTAATGCCACATTTTTTGAAATAAAATCCTGTAAATTGCTGAATAGATCAATGAGGATAAACAAAAACGCGAAGGTAAATACAGTCCCCGCGAATATGACCAGGATAGATTTTAAAATATAACGATCCAGGATGCGCATAAGATCAACTTCCTAACGTGTGCAAAGTTTCCAGTTAAAGAAAATGGCCAGAGCAAGGGCCAGGGCATTGGGCACCCACATCAATACAATGGGGCTGTATACATTTTGGGAGGCCATGCCCTGGCAGGCCAACGATAAAATATAATAAGGGGCGGCGAATAATAAGGCGTACAAAAGATTGGCGGACCTGGCCCTGCGGTGGGTGATGGCCGCGAAAGGAAAACCCAGAAAGATGAATATCAACGGCGACAGCGACCATGCCAGGCGGCGGTGAAATTCGGCAACCAGGGGTGAGGGGTCAATGGAGAGTTTGCGCAAGCTCTTGATTTTATTGTGTAATTCCCGCAAGGTCATGGCTTTTGATTTTTTTTCAGCCCGCACATTTTTTTTGGCAAGGTCCATCCTGATAAAAGACTGCTGGAAATTGAGTTTATAAAAATTATTGGGATTGCTCAAATCAGGCTCGTCCGAGGTGCCGTTGAGGAGCTTGAGCATCAACTGGTCCTTGCCAGGGACATGGACAAATTCACCTTGTTCGGCAATGATGGTCTTGGTGGGTTTATTGGGTGCCGGCTCATAGATCCTGACACCGAATAACAGGTCATTGTCAATCCGGTAAATAAAAATAATGTACTTATCAAAGGCATTGATAAAACTTCCGGGCTCCAGCATGGCGGTGGGGTCCTGGCTGCCTGTTTGCTGCAGGATGCGCGATTGGGCATCATATGCTTCAGGAATGATGCGGTCGTTGAGAAGATACATCACCAGGCATAAGGCGATGCCCACGATTGTTAAGGGGCTAAGCAGGCGCAGCAGGTGAATGCCTGAGGCACGTATGGCCAAAATTTCATTTTCCGAAGACATGTGGCCCAATGCCAGGATCACCGTGATCAGGCAGGCAATTGGCAGGGTATAACCTAAAAGGATGGGAATATAATACAGAAATACCTGGCCCATGGCGGACAGGGATATGCCGTTATTAATGACTTTGTTGGCCAATTGCGGTAAATACCCCAGAAGAAAAACGCTGGTCAATACACAGATCGACAGCGTAAAAGGCTGAAGGCATTCCCTTAAAATATAATTTCGTATGATACGCATATTTTCGTGATTGGATGAATAGCTGCTAAACATCCATTGGGATGAATTTTTTCCGCCAAAATGCTAATTGGCTTAGACTGATTCCTGGATAAGTCAGCCGCCAAAAACACGCATTTTGGCTTCAAAAATTATCCCAACGTCTGTTTGACGTATAGCAATTGTGCCTCACACATAATAGCCATTCATCCTAGCCATAAATATTTTACACTAAACTGTTATACTAAAAGTCAACGCTCCGACTTTGGCGGCGCCGGCTGTTTTTAAAATTTCAGCAGCGCTATGAAAAGTGGCCCCTGTTGTATAAAGATCATCAACAAGAACGACACTTTTACCCTCCACATCCGTCGAATTTTTTATTTTAAAAGCACCTTCCATATTTGTCCAGCGTTGTTTTGCCCCCAATTCCGTCTGGGTGTGGGTGTTCTTTTGACGTATTAATAAATTTTCCGTATGCAAAATTCCATAATGCCGGCTTAAGCCCAAGCTCAGGAGTGCGGACTGATTATATCCCCTTTCCCGCAGCCTTACCGGATGCAGGGGGATGGGGGTGATTAAGTCAAATTTTTGTAAGGGCAAGGAATGCCGGTCGATGTAATCGATCATTAAAGGGACAAACGTTTTACTCAGGGATGTTTTTGAATTATATTTGAAGGCGTGAAGAAGCTTTTGGGCTGGTTCATTATAAAGACAAACGGACCAGGAATGGTCATTGGCAAATGGCGTTGGATTGAACTCCAAAGTTCCCAGGCATTTAGTACATAATTGCCGCTGATGGCGGCTATTAAGAAATTGGCGGCAAAGCAGGCAATTGTCAGGGAAAATAAGTTCAAGAGCTCCCTGTAAAAAGGCTTGAAGCATGCCGTATGTTACCATATTTATGTTGTTGACCACATAAGACTGCTTATGTGGCGTTGTTGATTATGTTGCATAGATTTTTCTTTCAATTTACTCTATAGTAATTTTTTAATTATACACCACATAATTCTAACACCATAATTAAACAAATTTTAGCCAATTGGCCACAGGATGGGCCCTGGGAAAGGAACTAAATGAAAATAACGATAGAGCAGGCAGACAACGGTTTTATTATATTTTACCCAGACTATATGGAAGGTGCTGACAGAAAAGAAATAGAGGTCACAAAAAGTTATGTTGTTGAAGAAAAGGGAGGTGAGTTCGCGGAACAAGAGGCATTTGTCCAATTGTGTTTGGAATTAATAGAATTATTGGGTGTCCCTGATAGTAAGCATAATCGCAGACGAGTTAGGATCGAGTTAACGGAAGAAAATAAAGAAGCCGATCAGGAATAAATCTCGGCAGGAGTATTATTTTCTAACTTGAATTCATCGACGAATGATTTGGAAGGGGGCATTGTAAATTAAATAGGTAAAATTAATTTGACAAGTAGAGGATTACGCTATACGCTTATAAAGTATGCAAAATGAATTTGGAAAGAAAATCAAGAACAAGCGTCTTCACCTGAATCTAAGTTTAAAAAAAGTATGCGATGCAGTAAAGAATGATGACCTTAAGTCAATTTCAGTATCGTATCTCAATGATATTGAACAAGGTTATCGTAACCCTCCTGGAGGGAAAATCATTGTTCAGCTTGCTAAAAAGCTAGAGCTTGACTCTCAAGATTTGCTTAATTTGGCGGGAAAGGTTGATCCGCTGATTGAAGAAACCGTAAGTAAAAAGCCAGAGATGGCGCTTCTTTATCGTCGTCTCGCTGAGTTACCTGAAGATTCTGATATTATCCAGAAATTAAATAAAGAACTTGAAAAAGGAAATGGAAAGAAATGATGCAGTGGGTTGATGACAAGGAAAGTCCTTATGGATGTCGGCTAGTTTGTTCGGGGGCTGATATCGATGATATCATGGAAGAGAGGTACCTAAAGTTTTATAAAGGCGCCTGCAACATGATTCATCCCGCCATTGATCTTGATCGATTCGTCGATGAGGCGCTGACTCAGGAAGATATTGGATTCGATTCCCAGGCCCAACTTTCAAGGTTTATTTTAGGTGCGACAATGTTCAATCCTGATGGATCCAAATTAATTCAGATCAATGCCATTCTTTATCATCAAAGAAATACACCGGCATTTAAAGGTCGGTTTCGTTTTACCTGTGCGCATGAGATTTTTCATTCTTTATTTCACGGCCAACTTTTTCGTAATGCCGGCGATGATCGCACATTAAGATGTTTTGAAAATCATTTTATGGAAAGTACGGTTGCTCCATCACAGAACACAAGAGATTTTATTGAATGGCAGGCCAATAGAGGATCGGCGGCGCTCTTAATGCCAGTTTCAATTTTTAAAGAAAAGGTCAGACAGTTTAGGTCAAAATCACATAACCAAAATGCATTGCTACAGGATTTAGTGTCCTGTTTCGATGTTTCCAGGCAGTCTGCTGAATTAAGGTTGAAAACGTTAGGACTTTTGATTTTGCCAGGAGATGATTTTGTGCTCGAACATGATGGGATTAATAGTTATGAAGATCCCCGTCGGAGAGAATGGCATTGATATTTTTTTAATCACAATTTACGCAAGTTGCGTAAAATAACCCAGGAGGTAAGTATGAACCATGAAAAACATGAACACCACCACGAAGAGCATCATCAGCAAGTTGAGATCATCGTTAACACACGTATCAAGGCCTGGGACAAAAAGGAAATCACATACGAAGAAGTTATCATACTTGCTTTCAGCACATATGTGGATAATCCAAACGTTCTATACTCTGTAACATATATAAAAGGCCATGATCCGAAACATGAAGGGTCTTTGACCAAGGGCCAAAGCGTCAAAGTCAAGGAAGGGATGATTTTCAATGTCAGAAAAACTGATAAGTCTTAGCCCGGACCTTCAAAGGCTGCGTGCTGAGGGCTATGAAATAGAAATTAAAGGCACTATCTTGCTTGTATATAACGTGCCGTACGTTAATACTAATAAAGAGATTAGCCCCGGAACTTTGGTATGTCTTTTAAATATTTCTGGGGAGCAGCTCCTTGGTCCGGCTGACCATACCATATACTTTAAGGGCGACTCTCCATGTGATAAAGATGGATCCATCCTTAATGCAATAGTTAACAACAGCGTAAAAAAGGATCTGGGCTATGGGGTAGTAGCTGACCATTATTTTTCGGCAAAACCACCCAGCGGCAATTACCCGGATTATTTTGAAAAAATTGAAACTTACGTTTCGCATCTGGAGTCCCAGGCGCAGGCATTGAATCCAGTTGTTACCGCGAGGACAGGTAAGGTGATCGAGTCTAAAGAGCAAGATGTTGTCTTTAAATATTTAAATCCAAGTCCAAGTTGTATTGAACTTGAGGTCGTTACTAAAGAATTAAGGGACTTAAAGGTCGTCATTATAGGGTTAGGGGGCGCAGGTTCCTATATTCTTGACTTTATTGCTAAAACGCCGGTTAAAGAAATTCACCTTTTTGATGGTGACATTTTTGTTTCAAAGAACGCATTTCGGGCTCCTGCCGCCGCTTCGGTTGAAACATTGAGGCAGATGCTAAAGAAGGTCAATTATTATAGCGATATGTACTCCAATATTCATAAGCATGTTGTACCCCATGATTGTTATGTAACACCTGCGGTATTCGACGAGCTTCTATCGATGGATTTTGTCTTTATTTGCATTGATAAAGGGGATGCAAGGAAGTTAATTGTTCAGAAACTTACTGGGCTATTGATTCCTTTCATTGATGTAGGTATGGGTGTTAACCTTGAGAATGGGAAGGTAAGTGGGAGTGTGCGCAAGACACTGGTCACTAAAGAAAAGAATGATCACATTGAGTTAAGAATACCATTCACTGATGAAGGGGAAAATGAATACAATAAGAATATTCAAATAGTCGAGTTGAATGCATTAAATGCGGCTATAGCTGTTATTAAGTGGAAAAAATATTTTAATTTTTATCATGACCTCACAGCAGAGAGTCATTCGATTTATGAAACCAATGTAAATAAAGTGATAAATGATTAAATTGACGCACAAATTTATAAAGCATGCCCCGGACAAATTGGAAGATGGCGTTTTGTATATTTCCATCGAATATTCAACAGTAATTCATAAATGCTGTTGTGGCTGTGGGGAAGAAGTTGTGACGCCGCTCTCCCCGACTGATTGGAAGTTGATTTATGACGGGGAGACTGTGTCTTTATATCCTTCGATTGGGAATTGGAGTTTTAAGTGCCAATCACATTATTTTATTACAAACAGCAGGGTACAGAGGGCACCTAATTGGACTAAAAGTCAAATTGAGCGGGCTAGAAAGTGTGATGAATTGATTAAAAAGGAATATTACAAAAATAAAAGCAAAAGTGAAAAATAAAAAACAGAGTCTATGCTTTTAAATCAATGCTATAAGTCTAAAAGGAAGGAGGTATAAAGAAATGAATAAACATTCAAGGGGCCTTGATGGCCGTAGCCGTGATGAAGACGGAGAAATCCGTCGGAAGAATGGCAACACCTTAGTTGGAACTCTTAGGCATACTTATGGGCCAGATTTTCTGTCTGGCGTCCGTAGCGATGCAAAGCTTGAGAATGTATTAAAGAAGACCGGAAAAGATTCCCTCAGTGATCTGCGAAAGAATTCATAGAATCATAAGGAATCAATTTTAATATAACTGCCCGTAATCAAAATACGGGCAGTTATTATTTAGTAATTTACAACCTTCCTATAAACCGCAATAGCAGCTCCTGCCTGTAACCCTTTGACCCTGTCATCAACGGTATTCTTGGCGCTTAATACTATGACAGGGGTTAGAATTTTCTTTTGACGCAATCGGTTGATCAAACTTAAACCATCAAGTTTAGGCATCATAATATCTACAATGGCCAGATCGTAGTCTTCTTCTTTAGCAAAATGCAGACCATCTTCACCATTATCAGCACGATTTACGGTGTATCCAGCTTGCTTTAAGCCTTTAACGATAAACGATGCTATCTGGTCATCATCT
>Ga0207051_1032_pt1 | contig 24301 bp, 21 predicted proteins | sample Alteio_BWMinCont_61_FD_153292 | JGI IMG/M metagenome (GOLD analysis project Ga0207051, IMG submission 153292) | Enriched cells from forest soil in Barre Woods Harvard Forest LTER site, Petersham, Massachusetts, United States -... | ecosystem: Environmental > Terrestrial > Soil > Temperate forest >...
GGCGAGCCGAACTTGAATATCACTGTCGACCGCAAAGCGACAGCACGGTTTGGTATCAACGTAACGGATGTGCAAGATGCCATCCAAACAGCGGTGGGTGGTTTTCCGATCGGCCAGGTTCTCCAGGGAGAGGCTGTATACAACCTCACGGCGCGCTATCAGAAACCTTATCGCGACACAAAAGAGGCCATTCAGGATATTCGCATTCTAGCTCCTTCAGGCGAACGCGTGTCCCTGGCGCAGGTGGCCAACGTCCAGGTCAAAGACGGCGCCGATGATACCGCTGAACGTCAGATACAGGGCAATGAACAAGCTTAGAAGTCCCACCCCGACGGTGACGTAGCGGAATTCGATGGCCCGCCGCACCCCCGCGCGATATCGCTCAATGAGGAAAGTCATCACCGGGTTGTGCCATTCCTTGACGCCTTTGCTGAACAACCAGCTACTCAGAACCGGCGCAACAAGGATCGAGTAGGTCAGGGCGCCGAGAAGGGCGAAGGCTACCGTCCAGGCCATGGGCTTGAATAGCCTGCCTTCGACGCGTTGGAGGGTGAAAATCGGCATGTACGCGGTGATGATGATGGCGATGGCGTAGAACACGGGCCGTTGCACTTCGTGGCAGGCCTCGCGGATGGCCTCCGCGGGCGATTTTATGGTCACGGTGATGCGTCCCGGAGAGGACGAGGAGCCAGAACCGTTTTGACGATGACCCAAGTGCCGGATGATGTTTTCGACCATCACGACGGCGCCGTCCACCATCATTCCGAAATCGAGTGCGCCCAGCGAAAGCAGATTGGCGGGAATATGGCTCAAATTGAGCCAAATCGAAGCGAACATCAGGGAAAACGGTATCGTCACGGCGACGATCAAGGCGGCGCGAATATTGCCCAGGAACAAGAGCAGGATGATGGTTACCAGGATCATGCCCTCGCCCAGATTGTGCAGCACCGTGTGCAGCGTAAAATGAAGCAGATCGCTGCGGTCCAGCATGGGAATGATCTTCACACCTTGGGGCAAAATCTGGTTATTCAGTTGGTTCACCTTGTCGTGAATCCCGTCGAGCGTAGGCTGTTCCTCCGCACCCTTTAGCATCAACACACTGCCCTGGATGACGTCCGGCTCATCGACAATGACGCCATCCGGCCGGTGGGTTGCTCTGGCCATGTGGCCCAAGCGAATTCTGGGGCCCATCTCGACCGCCGCGATGTCCTTCACGCGAATCGGCGTCCCATTTTTTGTCAGCACCACCGTATTTTCGATATCTTGCAAATTGCGGTAGAGTCCGATGGCGCGGACATTCATCTGCTGTAAACCCGTCTCCACGAAGCTGCCACCCGCGTTGACGTTGTTGATCTCGAGCTGTTGCTCCAGTTGGCCGATGCTCAGTCCGTACGCTATGAGCTTGTTCGGGTCAACGCGCACCTGATATTCGCGCGCGGTGCCTCCGAAGTCGCTGACGTCGACAACGTTAGGAACCGTCTTGAATTGCTTATACAGAGTCCAATCTTCGATCGATCGTTGATCCATCAAATCGTATTGCGGATTTGTGCTTCTGATCGTGTACCAATAGATCTGACCCGTCAGGCTCCAGTCCGTTCCGATTTGAGGCTGAACGCCGGGAGGCACGCTGACTAGCGTGAGCCTTTCGAGGACCTTGGCTCTGTTCCAGTCGTTTATGGATGAGTCATCAAAGACCAGCGTCATAAGCGACAGGCCAAAGAGGGACTCGGATCTCAGCGAGGCGAGGTGCGCAAGTCCGCCCATCTGAATTTCGATGGGAACGCTTACCTGTTGCTCGACCTCTTCTGCGGACCGACCCGGCCACTGACTGATAATCGTCACGTAATTGTCGGCGATATCCGGATAGGCCTCGACGGGCATCTCGTGGAAGGCCAGCGCGCCGGCGAAGAACACCAGGAGCGCCAAGGCAATGACCACGAATCTGTTGTTGAGTGCGAAGTCTACCAGTTTCCGAATCATTGCCTTTTGCTCGGCCCCCCGAGTTCTGCGTCACTCATTATCAATCGCGTTTTGCATAACGACCGCATTGGACACGACCTGTTGGCCCGGCTGCAGCCCGCTTACAATCTCTTGCATGTTGTTCGGCAACTGCGCGCCACTGGTGACTTCGGTACGGCGAAATTTGCCTTGCACTGGAATAAGTACCCAATCGCGATCGTGCAAATGGAGGATGGCGGACGACGGTACCAATGTGAAGGTTTGCTTCGCGAGGCTGTAGAGCGTCGCTGTCGCGAACATGCCCGGCCGCATGATCAAGCCGGGGTTGGGAACCTCAATGCGAACCTTGGCGGTGCGAATATTCGGATCGAGAACGTATCCGATGTTGCTGACTTTACCCTTGAAAACCCGGCCGGGGAATGCGTTCAGCTTGATATCGGTCGGTTCGTCCAGACGCACGCTGGCCATATCGTTCTCGTAGACGTCGCACACGACCCATACGGTGGTCAAATCCGAAATCGTGAACGGGTTCGGCGCGGAATAGGACTGCACCGTCGCAGCAATGGTCACTTCTTGATCGGTGATCACGCCCGTGATGGGCGCCACGATATCCACGACGCCGTTCGGTTTGTCGGGATCGTTCCCCAGAAGCCGAAGGTGCTCGGTCGCAGTGTCCAGGGTAGTCAGGGCGTCATCTTCGGCGTCTTGGGCGGCCTCGAGATCTTGCTGTGCCAAGGCGCCGTGTTCGTAGAGATCCTTGGTTCGATCCAACTGCTTTCGCGCGAGAAGCTCGTCGGAGACGGCCTTGCGATAGGCGTCGAATCCCATTCCAACGTCATCGCTGCGCACGCGTAGCAGGACTTGGTCCTTTTGCACCGTGTCGCCCAGGCGCGCGCGAATGTCCACAACGCGGCCCGAGGCCAGAGTGACAACCGGCACGCTCCGCGAGATATCCGGCATCACCATACCGGTGACCGACAGTTCCGATGGCGCCACATATCGAGTCGCCGCCACGAGCGGATACTGCTCCGGATGCTCCACCGCGAAGTCGGTGACATCCACGCCCGGAATGATGTTGGCAGGAGGCGGTGCCTCCTGCGCTGGATCACCGTGCGTCGATCCGCAGCCGGAAGAAGCCAGAACGAAAGAGACCGAGACTAGGAGAAGGCCAATTCCCCAACCCTTGCGTTCCATGAGTACACTCCAATCCGCCAAAATTGAACGTTACACACTTCCAGAAATCCGAGTGGACGCTCCCTTCACGGCTACCAGGTAACACGCCCACTGCACACACCTGACCCGACATCTGCCAGTTAGCGCCTGTGCTAAATTTATGTCGTGAGCGTGAGTGCGGGGGGCGCTCTTCCGAACCTTGATGAGGAACCCAGACCAGTTGCAGCCGACGGGGTGATAGCAGAAAGAAGCTTCCCTTGCGACCGGGGAGGGAACAGGCCGCTGCCGTTGGTAAGACCGCCTGTGTTGAAGCCCGAAGAAGTCAGCAGTGCGAAAGACCGCGCGTCACGCGATTTCGACGCGTGGTCCTCATGCGATCCTAACGTGCCCGGAAAGGCGCCGGAAACGGCCACTACAAAATGATCGTGGCCTTCATTGACCAAGACGGCGAGGGGCCAGTGCAGCAGCGCCGGAACCAGAACCAGATCGTTGGGAACGTGATCTCCGGTCATGTCGCGCATTTCGACCCGCAGCCCACCGGGCGGGGCCCGCAGGGCGATCGATTGTTGGGCGCCCGAGGCGAGTTGTAATCCAACCGTGTAGCTTATGAGTCCGGTGCGAACCTGCTCGACAACCGTGGCAGCCTCCACACTGCGATCACCGTCAAGCTCCATGTCGTAACGCGTGACTTGAGGGAGATTGCCCAATGCTAATGGCCGTTCGGCAACAGCACGAACTACGGATGACTCCGGCACATTTTTGATCGCGCCGGTCTGAAACTGGCTGCGAATCATTTCTTGGGAGCGGGCGTCGACCCAGAAAAACAGGGTGAGTGCGAATAGCAAACCTGAGGCCCAAAGGACCCGGGCGAGTGCTGGAGCGAATCGTGTGTTGGTCCTCATCGATGTTGTTGTTCGTCTTCGTCGTGCGCTGTCTCGTCTGTGCCAAGCCCCGCAAGAAGTGAGGCCGCAGTGCGGCCTCACCTCCCCGGGTCAACCGAACTAGAACTTCACCATGATGGCAAAGGTGTTCACGAATTGATCCTTAACCAAATCCGGGAACCAAACGCCGCCGCCACCGCTCTCGCCGCCGCAGGCCGCTTGTGCTGCTGACAAAACGTTCGTCCCCGAATTGGTTGATAGCGTTGCGGCAATCGGGTTGTTGCAAACGAAGTTCTGCGGCGCACCGTTATTGCCACCGGGAGGCGTTATCCCACCCTTCCCTGACCAATACGGGATATCCGAGTGGCGATAGCCAGCCTCCACGCGGAAAGTAATGAATTGGTCGGGCATATAATCGAAAGTAACCGTGCCGTCGATGCCGTGAAATTTGCTTCCAGGACCACCTGGAAAGTATGCCGATCCCGAGACAGCATTGGCTCCGTTGATCGGCGGGAGCAGCGTCAGATATTGGCCTGGGTTGTTCAGAAAGCCGCCGCCCACCGTGAAGCCGTAGTGATCCTTCTTGAAGTTCATGCGGTTGTAGGCCATAGCCCCGATGAACTGTTGTTTCGGAGCAGACCCATGATTGCCGAAGCAGCTCACCCCGCCGCCATATTCGCACCCTAGGTCGCCGGTAACGGAGAACGCCATCATATCGAGGCCTCGGTCCGGGTGATCGTAGTATTTGACTTCAACGCTATCGTCGGTGTGTATGCGCGAACGGGCAGGATTGCCAAGCGTGTCCGTGCCCATGCCGTAGTTGTTGAAGACGAACGAAAGCCATCCATTCGGACGCCACAGGATCTGCCCTCCCAAACCTGGCCTGCTGTTGAATTTGGCATAGGATTGCCATCCATTGATGAACCAGGGCTCAATCTTCAACTTCGCGGTGGGAAAATACTGTACGCGAACGCCGTTGAAGAACCAGGGTGTGTTCGAGGAAACGAAGGAGGGCTGGTAGGCCCAATTGTCGAAGTTGTAGTAGCTGAACAAGCCGATGTAAGACACAAAGATTCCGGCGTCGACGTTCAGCCCGCCGTTATGGTTCACGTTGAAGTGATACCCGCCCCATGCTTCCGATACGTAGCGATAAGCGTCGTTCAAGTCCCACTGGCCGACTCCGGCACTGGCGTCATTTCGCGGCGTTGTGGTGGCAAACAGTCCGAACATAGTCAGGACCCTGCCGCGAACGTTGTTCACTCGCAAGTCTCCGCCGAAGCTCAATTGTTCCAACTGGATTTCGCCGGACCGGAAGCTCTCGGTCGCGCCGCCCATGGTGTGATCCACTGGGTGGTTGTAATCCAAAAAGTAATGAGTGTCCGCTCGGAATTCCGGAGAAAAGTACTTGGTCGCAAGCGGAGTGTCGTGGTTTCGAGAATTGCCGTTCATCCATGTGTAGTCATAAAGCGAAAAAGGATCCACATCTTTTTTGGCTGGCTCCTGCGCGGCCGCTGCTGGTGCAGACGAGGACAATGAGTCCGGCGCATCGGCTGTTGCGGCTGGTGTGGGAGTAGTTGCCGCCGGCGCCCCTGCGGTAGCAGGCTGTTCTCCAGCAGAGGGTCGTTCTCCCGCCGCTCGATTTCTGAGCTCCGCCTCGAGTTGCGCGATACGCTCTTCCATAGCTTCGAGTTCCCTGGCGACCGCGGGCGGTACTTCGGGATCCGCCGCGGCTGTTGAGCGAGCGGGCGATTCAACTCCGGGCGCGCCCTCGGTCGAAGCAGGCACAGTAGGCGGCGGTTGTGCAATTGCTCGCGCTGGTACCGCCGGACTCAGCCCGAGCGTCATATCGACCTTCAGGCTTTGCCTAGCGGCTACATCTACAGTTACCGGGCGCGTCGTTGCGAATCCTTCACTTGTTGCCGTCAGTCGGTATGTTCCCGGTTTGAGATTGGCGACGAGGAAGGCCCCGTCATTCCCGCTCGTGACGGTGCGATCCGTGCCCCGGTCCACACTGTGCACGGTCACTTCGGCTCCAGGTAACGGCAGCAATCCCTTTCGCGTCACGCCGCGAAGGTCGCCCACCATCGGCTCCGCGTAGGCAGTACTGGCGGGAACCGGCGCTGCTAGTTCGTTGTGTAAATCGGTCTGCACGTTCGACTGCGCTTGAGCTCCACAGATCGGAACCAGAGCGCATCCGAGACTCGCGAGAGATATGGCTTTGACAAACCTCAAGCAATACTTTGAAGCGGCGGCTCTCATCTAGGTTCTCCCTTGGTGTCGCGCTCGGGCGTGATTCGTGAGTTCGCGACGGTGCGCGAGCTACGATACGGACGACCGACCCCGTGAGTCCAATGCAAAGAATCGATATAGTGTATCGACAATTTATTAAGTGTATTAATATTATATAAACAGTTTATATCTATGGCAGTTACGGTAGAATCGCACGCCAGGCGTGGAGCCGGCGCACTGCGGAATTCCCGCTGCTTCTTGCCATCACGCTGCGCAATCATGATTGATACCTTAGGCCTCCGGACCTAAGGAAGGCATAAACGGTCCGTTCGGAGTTAATAAACGACTGCAACTCATCACAAGATATGGACTTAGGGCTTTTTGAGGAAGCCTGGCCCGTGCTCACACCCTCAGAATCGGCGCGCGATCGAGGTACGAGCCCAAGCCCCGTGTTCTGATGCGCACTCGTATTTCCCCGAATGGGCGAACGATGCGGCAAGACGCTGCAGATCGGAGCGAGGCCAAAGCACAAGTATGTCGGGGGCCGTCCAGGCAAAATGAGAGTTCGCCGGGGAAGTTCTTGTGCGACTACTATTCCGGCAGCCTCAGACGATATCCGATCCAGGGCTCGGTGAGCAGATACTGCGGGTCATCCGGGTTAGACTCAATCTTGTTTCGCAGTCGATTGATGAATACGCGCAGGTATTCTTTTTCATCGCCGGAGCCTGAACCCCATACTTCGTGCAGCAATTCGCGGTGCGTGAGAATCTTGTTGGGGTGGGCGGCCAGATAGGAGAGCAGCTCAAATTCCTTGGGGGTCAATCTTTCCTGCTCCTTGCCGCCCTTCACCTGCCGCGTCTCGAAGTCGATCTCGGTTTTGCCCAATCGCAGATGAGTGCGTTCAGCCGAGGAAGAATGACCCTTTCTCCTCAGTCTGGCGCGAATGCGTGCCAGCAGTTCCGGCGTGCTGAATGGCTTTGTCACATAGTCGTCGGCGCCGGCCTCGAAAGCCTCCGTCTTGTCTTTTTCGGCCTTACGCACAGTCAGCATGATGATAGGAACGTCGGACGCAGCCCGAATCGCTCGGCAGGTCTCAAACCCTGTGATGCCGGCCATATTGACGTCCAGAAGTATCACATCGTATTTCGAGGAACGGAGCCGCTCCAGCGCCTCGCCGCCGCTACGAGCTTCGGCGGCCTCAAAGCCTTGAGCGGTTAGGATTGTTCGCATCATGCGGCGAATTTGCGGTTCATCATCTACGACCAGAATGCGCCCCTGACTCATGCGATAGCTCTCCAGGTCCGCGACCAGCGACGTAGCGTGCGTCACGCAAACACTCTAGACTGAAGAGGATAAAGAAGGCATAAACTCTTCCTAAGGATTCCGTAATGGGCTCCGTGGAGAAGGTTTTTCGCGACTCCACTTAGATCTATCCTTTTGTCCGAGATCACCCTGCGGCCGGATCGCGTCCTCGTGTACCACCCACCTGCCCTCGGCCCGAAGGCACTCCGTCGGTAAATAGATTGTATCGATGAAATAAATTGGACTTGGGCCGATTTCAATCTGTATCGTAGTGACGGCTAGGGTTCGCTCAATCTTTCCGGGAGCAAATTCGCGTGCGCGAAACAGAGTCCGCAGCCCCCACCCCGCAAACGCGTGCTCGCCCGAGACCTGCCGGCGGGTACCATCCTTCCACACGCACGAATCTATTCGGACGGATCGCTCGCTACGTGGCGGGTCTTTCGATCATTGCATTGATTATGCTGTTTTACGTTCACGGGGGATTGGTCAACGCGGCGACCGTGGGGTTCATGTTGCTTCTTGCAATTCTGTGCGGCTCCACAGTCTGGGGGCTGGGCGTTGCAGTGGCCATGTCCCTTGCCGCCATGTTGGTGTATGACTATTACGTCTTGCCTCCGGTCGGCACCTTTAATATTTCCGATCCCAGAGACTGGGTCGCATTGTCTTCTTTCATCGCCACGGCCGTCATCGGGAGTTATCTTTCAGCTCGAGCGCGACGCGATGCGGCCGAGGCCAATCGACGGCGCCACGAAGCGGAAGGGCTGTACGACTTCAGCCAGCGTCTGTTGCGCGCCGGTGATCCCATTGAACTATTGCAGGTTATTCCCCGGCACATCGCGGAATCGTTCGATGTCGAGGCAGCTGCATTGTTCCTTTCAGATCGCCAGCAGTCCTATCACTGGGGCCTTGGTCTACTTGAGGCGGACGCAAGCCGCCTAAGAGCCATGGGCGCTCGTGAGGACTCGGAAGAGGGCCTGCAGGTAGAGGCCCAGCGAAGGACGACTGTTGTGCCCCTACTGTTGGCGGAACGCGAGATCGGGAGCGTCCGCATCTCCCAATCGAGTCTTTCCCGAGCGACACTGCAATCCATGGGAACACTGGTCGCGGTTGCGGTCGAACGGGCGCGTACGATCGAGCACGCGGGCAAGATCGAAGCCGAACGAGAAAGCGAGCGGCTAAAGGCAGTGCTGATGGATGCCATCACGCATGACTTTCGGACCCCACTCACCTCGATTAAGGGATCGGCGACAGGTTTGCTCGCCAACATAGACTTCGACCGCGAACAGAGCAAAGAACTTCTCCTTATCATTGATGAAGAGTGTGATCGGATTAACCAATTGATTGGCGAGGCGTCTGAAATAACTAAACTTGAGGCCGGAGAAGTCAAAGTTGAGTTATCGCCTCATTCGGTCGGGGAACTGATTTCGGCAGCGCTCTCTGCTCGAGCAAACGTTCTGCGGAGTCGGCCAATCCTTTCCGAAGTGAAGGACCCAGATCTGCGGGTCTTGGTGGATCTACCCTTGTCACAAAAAGTACTCCTCCACTTGATTGACAATGCGAACCTCTACTCTTCCGAAGGGCAACCCATCAAGATCAGCACGGAAGAAAGGGATGGCTTCGCCGTGCTGAGTGTCTCAGATCGCGGTCCCGGAATCGAAGAAGCGGAAATCAGACAGATTTTTGACAAGTTCTATCGTGGCAAGGGACACCGCCACCGCGTCCCGGGCACAGGTATGGGCCTGGCCATCGCGAAGGCGATTGTCGAGGCACACGGAGGCACCATCGAAGCGGTCAGCCGGTTGGGGGAGGGTTCCGTCTTCACCTTCAGGTTGCCTCTGGCCACCAGTTCGAGCGTTCGCGCAGCAACTCCACGGCGGTAGGAACTCGGTCTTGCGCACCCTTAGTCACTTCGACGGGACGCGCCCGGGCGGCACCATCGTCGAGAGCCTAGCGGCTGTCGTTCTCACGATCTACGCGAGGAGCGCCGTGATCGAACGCCAATCCGGGCAACCTGCCGTCAAGGTCCCTAGGGTCCTTGACGCCTAAACGCAACATAAATACACTCCGTAGCCGTGAAGGACCGCTCGAAAGCCGTCGCCGGGGCTGTTCTTGTGCTGATCGCGCTTGGAGCGGCAGTGGTCTTGATCGGGCGATTTCTTTGGCATCGGAATTGAGTTGCCCATTTTAGATCTTGGGCTTTTTGATCGCCTCTAGAGCTATAGGGACGGCGGCGCACCTGCCTGAAAGAAAGCTGAAGAATCACGCCACGGTTTTCGGACACAAAAGCTACTGCTCAAATCCTGTGCCAACTTCCCCACCGTTTAGAATCGCCCCACAGGCTTTGAATCATTCGTTGTTGCCCCGGGTCAAATGCCAAACGTTCCGGGGCCCGGTAGAAGTGCCATCCCGAGCAAGAACGAAACCCGCCTGGGCCAAGCAATTACGCCGACAATCGTAGGCGATATCCCACCCACGGTTCGGTGAGCAGGTATTTCGGCCGGTCCGGCGAACGCTCGATCTTCTTTCGCAGCCGATTGATGAACACGCGCAGGTATTCTCTTTCCTCGCTGGAGTCAACTCCCCAGACACTTTGTAACAACTCGCGATGATGGATGACTTCATTGGCGTGGGACGCAAGGTAGGCAAGTAGCTCGAACTCTTTGGGGGTTAGTCGCTCCGCTTCTTTGCGGCCCGTCACCCGGCGCGCCGAAAAATCGATTTCCACGTCTCCGAGCCGAATGTGGCTGTGGCGGACGTCCAGTAAAGGAGCTCTCCTGCGGAGAGCGGCGCGAATGCGGGCGAGCAGTTCGGGAGTACTGAATGGTTTGGTCACGTAGTCGTCGGCGCCGGCCTCAAAGGCCTGCGTTTTGTCTCTTTCGGCGTCGCGAACGGTAAGCATGATGATGCCCACGTCGCAGCCCGCGCGGATGGCTTTGCAGGTCTCGATTCCCGTCATGCCCGGCATGTTGATGTCTAGAAGCACCAAGTCGTATTTCTCGGCACGCATCCGCTCGATTGCTTCGATGCCCGTTCGCGCATCGCTAATCTCGAAGCCTTCCGCGATGAGCGTTGTTCGCATGACCCTGCGAATCTGTGGATCGTTGTCTACTACTAAGATGCGCTCTTCGCTCACGTCATACCTCCCCGGTTCAAACCGTAAGAACCATAGTCCGCCTACTGGGAAGGATCATATGCCTGACCTTCTAAGGAAGGCATAAGCGCGGCGTAAGGAAATGATAAACGCCGTCCTTTGGCATCACCTACCGCAAATTGTTTTGGCTTCGACCCAGAGCTACAATCTTGCTTTGATACCGCGCAACTAGCCTGCCGGCAAGCGCAGGCGGTATCCCAACCAAGGCTCAGTTAGGAGATATACCGGATTTTGTGGGGAACTCTCAAGTTTCTTTCGCAGCCGGTTGATGAAGACGCGTAAATATTCCCTTTCCTCGCCGGCGTCCGAGCCCCATACACCCCGGAGCAATTCCCTGTGAGTGACAGTCCGGTTGGGATGGGTCGCGAAATAATGGAGGACATCCCACTCCTTCGGCGTGAGCCGCTCTTCCGCATCCGGTACTTGTACCTGGCGCGTTTCGAAGTCAATTTCGACGTCTCCGAGTCGCATCCGGCTGCATGCGGACTCCGCGCGCCGGCCTCTTCTCCTAAGCGCGGCTCGCATGCGCGCCAGCAATTCCGGAAAGCCAAAGGGCTTGGTCACATAGTCGTCGGCGCCGGCATCGAGAGCCTCCGTCTTGTCCCGTTCGCCCGCGCGCACGGTGAGCATGATGATGGGGACGTCAGAGGCGTGGCGAATCTCCCGGCAGACGTCGATGCCATTCATGTCGGGCATGTTGACGTCGAGAAGCACAAGGTCATATCTCGCGGCACGAAGGCGCTCCAGCCCCTCAGTACCGTTTCGGGCATCGGCGACTTCGAAGCCTTGTGCGATCAGAGTTATCCGCATCATGCGGCGAATCTGTGGATCATTATCGACCACTAGAATGCTTCCTGTGCTCACCGTGACCTCTTTCGGTCCAGGTGGCGGACGCCGCTTGAAAACTTCGGTGTCCGCTCGGACCCACGAGTGACAATAGGGGCGTGTGAGTGAGCGGTCAAACGCATTAAATTGATGAGATCTATTCACTTAGCTGGAAATCAAATAAATATTCGCTCAATGTGGACTAAACGACTTCTAAACACTGCTCAGCATTGGCGGTTGTGTGTGCGGGCTTGTTGGGGGCGGATCGTGACGATCGAGATCGCGCCCGAATTCAAAGGCGCTGGCATAGCGCCTCCTGGGATCACGCTGCAAGGCGCGACAGACGATCTCCTCCAAGTCGCGAGAGACTTCAGGGGCGATCGTGCGTACGGGAGCGGCATCATTGATCAGCCGGCCGTTCATAATGACCAACGCATTGCAGCCTTCAAAGGGAGTCCTGCCGGTCAGCATTTCATAGAGCATGGCGCCAAGCGCGTAAATGTCGCTGCGTGCATCGCCCCGTATTCCTTTGACCTCCTCCGGAGAGATGTAATCTGGCGTTCCCATGGCTTCCGACGGCTTGCCAAGGGCCATCCTTTGGGCTCCTCCCGCAACGGCGATGCCGAAATCAATCAGTGTAATGTGATCTGCCGAAGTGACCATGATGTTCTCGGGCTTGAGATCCCTGTGCACGACGCCGCGGCTGTGAATGTAGTACAAAGCTTCACAGATGTTCGCGGCGATGCGCGTGGCGCGCGCCGGGTCAAGGCGCCCTTCCCGGTCGAGGACCTCGCGCAAAGGTCGTCCTTCGACCCACTCCGTTACGATGTAGAAGCCGCTGCGCCGCTCATCGCGCAGAACTCTCACCACGCTCGGATGATTTAGTTTCCTACCGATCTTTTCCTCACGACCGAATCGCTCGCGGACGGTCAGATTGTTCTCCGCGTCTCCGTGCGGCATTTTAATCGCAACCTTACGACCGGTGCCCAGGTCCGTACCCCGAAAGGTTGATGCCAGAGCGGTACGTGCCACGAGGCCGTCGATGCGGTAGTGGTCGATTTGATCGCCCGCCCTAAACGAGAGCCGTTCGAGAACGTCCACGGAAATCCCGCCTTCTAAGCCGATATTGGATCTGCCGCCGACATCGTTTTGCCGGACCACAACTGCCGCTGCTCTGCGGAGTCAGCGGCAAGGCCACAGGCTCGTCGTACTGCGGACGTCCCGCAGCCCTGCCGCTTCCGCGAAGCGCAAATGCTCACTGCAAACCAGCAGTTGCGGCAGACGGGTTATAGATTTGCACGTCCGCCACTTCGATCGTCTTCTTCGAGCTATCGAAGGCTCCCGTGACGGTAACTTTCTGTGCGACAAATTGCGCGGCCCTTGTTTGGTCGCTCAATGCATACACACCTTTGGAAGTAACCAGCACGTACTTTCCTCCCGCTCGTACAAGTCTGCGGGCGCAGTCTGCCTCACCGTGGCAATTGAGGTGCTTCTCCCATATTCCAATCGACCCCGTTGAGGCAATCTGACTGGCAGTGACGGTTCCGCTGTAGCTTTTCTGATCTTGAGCTGCAACGGATCCCACCGTGAGAAACGCCAACAAAGCTGCAAAACCTACTGTTATGCTCTTCGTCATTGTGGTTCTCCAGTCGGCGAACTTAGGTCGGACTGCTTGCACGAAGTCTTCAGCCTTGCTGCGCCGAATCGCTCGTGCTGTCCGCCTATCGTTCACAAGGACTACGCTAGCGCAGAACTACTAAAGGAGGCATAAACGGGCGGTTAGAATTTAATCAACGGGTTGTCGCGAAGGAACGCGCGCTACGAAGGCAACCGGAGGGACCGGCCAGGCACCATCGAGCGGCCGCCGGCAAAAATAGGCTTCCGCACCACCGATGGCGTTGCACTGTTGAATCCGACTTCATTGAAGAAGAAATCCACCGAGTAGCTCGGAGAAGACTTCCTGTCCATCTCGATATACGGGTAGACGATGTAGTTCAACGACCCCGCCTCCGGAGCCGGCATGACGGCGATATCGCGCCCCATCGAAACCATCACGCGGCGGGCGTCAATCGCTCCGAAGAAGTCGTCTCGTTTGCTGGGATCTTGCGAGGCTTGCGACGCATCTACCGGTATCCAGCCGATGCCGTTCACGTAAAATTCCGCCCAGCTGTGATAGCCGGAAACGATCCCTTCTTTCTGCCCTTCCGGAAGCAAGAAGCCGATTTCGAACCGCGCCGGAATACCGGCGGCCCGGGCCATCGCGATAAACAAGGAATGGAAATCGGCACAGTTGCCGCGGTGCGAGCCAAACGCCCAGAGAGCGTCACCTCGACCAGCGCCGGCATCTTCGCGGTCGTAGCGCATCGTCGAGATCAAATACTCATAAATGCCCCGCGCCTTCTCGAGAGGACTCGCGAGCCCGTGCGTCTGCTCTTGCGCCGCGCTCGCGATAGCACCGTCGGTGGGTACGAGCTTGTCTGGCTGCAGGAACGCTGCAACATCCTTCGGGAAGGCGCCTGGCGGATCAATCGCCGATACCAGATCGAGACGGCGCTCGTAACGAACTACATGGAAAGTCAGCCGAATTTCAAACGGAGCCTGGATGCGCGACGAATCAACGGTGAAATATGCATAGCGGTCGCCATACTTCGCCTCTTTGCGCATCCGGACCCTTACCGGAGCCTCGATCCGCACTTCCGAGATCTCCTGAAATTCGTCGGTCGACGGCAAGGGAATCCACGCGCGCACGCTGCGCGTGCCCGGAGCAGGGGACACCCGGACAACATAGGAGAAATCAAAGCTGCTCGACAAGCGATTGGACGGAACGCTGGTTTCAGGGATCGCGCCGCTTGTCGACAGCGCCAAACAGAAAACGCCGGCTCCGACCGCCGCAAGTAGTCGCACAAGATCAGCTCGCAGAGGAAATCGTGCCGTCAGTTTTTCGAAATCGCTTCGTCGAGTCACCACAGCGCTCCAGCGAACAGGCTCACAAACATAAACGCCACATAAATGTTAACCGCTTTCCCGAAGCCGAATCGCACCAAAGTTTGGGCCGCTGCCATCGAAAAAACCGATGGGGAACATGCACGAAGCTAAGTGATGTCCTGTGATTACAGTGACTTATGGCCTTGTCGTTTCACAGCTGCGCTTTCAGTTTGAGGCTGCTTCCTCGCGGCAAGCCAGCTTTATGTTGTCCTTATGTTGTGTTTAGTAGGTGTTTATGTTGTACTGAGGCGCAGAGCCGCTGAGTAACGCATTACCTAATCGGCTCAGGGAAGGACACTATGAGCGAAGCGCAAATTCTGCTAGGCGTCACGCCAGATTGGAATCGGAGACAGGTCGCTGGCCGTAACGCTGCTCAAGATTCGGTCGCCGCAACGCAGATGAAGGAAGGGGTTGATGCCCGTATCGAAAAGATCGGCGTCATTCCCGCAGTTCGCCTGGACTCTTCAGAAGATGCTCTCTTCGTCGCCGAGGCGCTTGCCGAGGCCGGTGTTCCGGTCGTAGAAATCAGCATGGCGGGACTCGGCGCCCTGGACGTGATTTCCCGTTTGGCGCAGCAGGCATCCGGAATGATCGTGGGAGCTGGCGGCCTCTTCAATACGGACGCAGCCGGCCAATGCCTGGATGCCGGCGCGAAATTCTTGACCAGCGACATATTCGTTCCGGGAATCGTGGAGCTGGCGGCCAAGCAAAGCATCACAGTCATCCCGGGGGCGTTGACGCCCGCCGAAATTATGACCGCGTGGAACGCCGGTGCGAATTTCGTCAAGGTCACGCCGTGCGATGCGATGGGCGGTCATAGCTACGTACGGTCGTTACGGGCGGCCCTGCCTCAAGTGCGTTTGGTCGCTGCGGGGGGCGTAAATCAACTAACAGCTCTCAGCTTCATTAAAGCTGGGGCTGCCGCACTGAGCGCCGGCAATGAATTGATCCCAGAAGAAGCGATTTGGCTACGCCAAACCCGCCGGATTCAAGAATTGGCCCGCCGGTTCCGCAACGCGGTAGACGCTGGTCGCGCGTAGGCGGCGGAACGCCTTCAGACACGAGGGTGACCGGAGACATTCTTTCGGACTCTCGGTTGTGTTGTGGCGCAGCTATTTCATCCTGAGCGGCTCCGTTCGATCCTCTAGCATTTCACGAAACGGCGCCACTTTCGCAAAGCACGCCTTCGAATTGGCCTATCTTGGACTCAGTGCCTCCCTGGAGGGCTTGGTTCGCGATTTCCCGCCATTCTTCGTTTTTCGCTCGCAACACAGCGGCGGACCATACATTCCCAGGTAGCCCCAGAGGGCGCGCCCGTGAAGGATGTACAGCACTGTTCGTTTCATCTAACATTAGCTCGTGATTCAAGCCCGCAGAAGAAGCTGGCAGGTGAGTGGATCTCTGAAGGGGCAATCTCCGATCAGAAAGGTAATGCTAGGAGCGATCGGATTAGCGGTTCTCTCGAGCGGCAGCCTTGCGGCTCAGAAGCCTATAACATACATGGGCGAAATCATGGACAGCGAGTGCGCCAAGATCGGTTCGCACGACAAGATGATCGATAGCGGACGATTGAAGGACGCGGAAAAGTGCACGCTCGCCTGCGTGAAGAACGGCGGAACGTTCGTTCTGTTCGATACGACCACGAAGGTTGTGTACCTACTGGATAATCAAAAGAAGCCCCGGACTTTGCAGCAACCCAGGTGATTGTCACTGGCACTCTCGACAAGTCCACCATGACAATTCACGTCAAGAGTATCGAAAGGGCACCGACTGGAACAGCAGGTCCAGGTTGGTGAGCGCAAGACCTGCGTCGGCCGTCGCCAAAAAACAATAGATCTCGTTAAACGTTCGAGCTTTATGGAGGAGGACGTTCGAAAGAACGCTCCAGTGGGCAGGGCTTAGCGGCGGCAGTCCCAAAAAGTCGTTCAGAATAAATCACGAGTCCTTTCGAAGTAGTGGCCGGTAGCCAGGCGGCGAAGGCACGGCGCGACGCGACTGGAGCGAGAACCAGCTCCGGAGTGGATCACAGGGACTCGAAGAACAGCTCGTCTTGCTATCCTGAGCAGAACTCTTACGTTCTCTGGCGGGATGCATCTACCGGGTTGGCCTACCACTTTTCTGCATCGCCGCCGAAAAGTGCATTGCGGCATAAGCGCGCCAGGGTTTGAACGTTCTGAAGATGCGGAGTAGTTCTGCGGGAGAGACAGGTCTGCCGTCAGTAGCCAACGCTTGACGCAGCCCTCGATCCGTATGTGGAAGGGAGTCAGGCTCTCCGCAACTTCGCATCGCAATGTAAGACGCAACACTTTCGTTCAATCCGGGATGGCCGTGTAAGCGCGAGAGTGCACCCTTCAAGCTCTTACTCGAATTGAAGGCCAGTTTCCCAGCCAACACGGCGTGTGCGAGAGAGCAAATTGTGGCAGCCTGATCGGCTGGAACACCTATGTTTGTAAGATTCGCCTCGGCAAGAATTTCCGGCCGTGGGAACACGTGGGAAAGCCCATGGATGGGAGTCTGAACGGGCCGGCCAAACGCCCGCACGAGACGCTGGGCAAGGACCGGTGTATCAACAACCGTGAGCTGCTGCCCGAGAATAGCCCGTACGGCTAACTCAAAACCATCCCACGCCCCTGGTAGCCTTAGACCTGGTCGCTCCGCCAGCATCCTTGCGAGCCTTGCATCTTGCGATAGATGCTGCTCGATATGAACCGTGTCCGCCTCAAGATCGAACATTCTCCGAGCGCGCTGAACGACTTGCATCAAACAGTCACAGTTCGAAATGATTACTCGCATCGACAAACGCGCATGGTGAGCCTCATGCCACACCTCGATCGCTCCAACGATGTCACCGATCTCAATCGTCCGCCGATAACAATCGTCCTCAACTGCTTCTACATCGGGAGTGACCCTGGCCTTGATGAATTCGATCGTGGAAGACCAATCGAAAGGGGTACGGTATGGAAGATGGACAACGATTCCAGGTTCGCGGTCGATTCTTTTAGAGGCTCCTTGCAGGAGGCGGAGTCTAATGGGCGACTGCCCAAACGCTGTCCGCACCGAGTGGTTAAATTGGCGAATGCTTCTGAATCCAGCGCGAGATGCAATTTCAGTAATGGCAACTTTTGTCTCAAGAATCAGCTTTCTGGCGGCATGCAGACGGTGAGACCGCGCAATCTTTAGAGGCGATGTCCCCAAATGCTGGCCGAATAGTCGGCGCAGGTGACGCGACCCGATACCCACGCGTTCGGCAAGCTGCTCTAAATTGCCATTGTCAAGGGCACCCTGCGAGATGAGCTTGAGAGCGTGAGAAACGACAGCCAGGGTGCCAAACCACGCTGGGCTCCCCGGCGAGGAGTCCGGGCGGCACCGCTTGCAGGGACGAAAACCTGCCGCCTCTGCCGCCGTGGCAGAGGGGAACCATTGAACGTTGGCCGGACGCCCGAAAGACACAGGGCAAATCGATCGACAATAGACTCCAGTGGAGTCCACGCCAGCAAAAAAACGACCGTCGAAGCGACGATCACGACTGTATGCGGCCTGCCAACAAAATGCCGAGTCGAGTTCTGGCTTCCCACCCGCGGGTCGCGCTAACAGGCTTCTCGCGGCACGATTGAGTGCAAGACCCGTGGTCAGCGTGGCATTCATGATATGCCTATATGCCTTCTAGGTTCCCCGTCGGGCTATATTCATTCGACGGACGAGTCATACTTCAGGGAACTCGGTCGGATCGGGCCCGCGGAATTCACGCTTGCGATAATCACCCAAGCGAGATCCAAGACGTAGAGTGCGATCACAACATCGCCTAATTTCTTGGACAAAGCATTCTTCGCCATGAGTTGAACGGCGCCCCACAGTACGAAGGCCGAAGCGAGTAATACGTTCTTCGCCAGTTCCGTCCAGCGCGGGCGCAGCATCGCTTGAACGATTAGGAACGATACCCCAATCAACAACAAAGACGCGGCTGAGATCGCAGAGGCCGAAAGTCCTAGTGGGATGTGCATTTTCGTATCGCTTATCAAAAATCCGATACTGCAAGCCACGGCCAATCCTACAAGAACCATCGTGAGCAACCGAAGAGCCTTATTCATGTTAAACAACACTTCCCTCCATCTGACTTGATAGCCTGCAGCCTCGCTGTTTCATGTGAGCTGGCGTCACCGGACCAACGGACTTTGGTCGCAATTTGCAAGATGCCGGTGCAGCGTAGGCGGCCTCAAGTCGCGGGGGCCCGTGCGCAAGGCTCGCGAAGAAAAATACGTGGGCCGCTTACCAACTTCTCGTGTACCCGATGCTTGTGGTTGTATACCACGGGGTCGTCACGATTTTATTGAACGTCTCTTGGATCCAAATAGAATTGTGATCGTTGAAGTGAACCACCGCACCTAGAGACTCACCGTCGTAAAAGCGATTCTGAACCTGGGCATTCCCCGTAAAGCTGGTGATGCCGACTTGAACCCACGTGTAACCGCTAACCTGCTTCGTTTTCGGCAGCCCAAAATTCTTCATAACCCCAACACTCTCAGTATGAGAACCGAACTGCGAATGCCAAAAACCTGAGCCCGCATCCTCGTAGGTGTATGCAAATGTAAGTTCGTCCCCTACGGGGTCCTTCTTCAAAAAGCCGAAGGTGTGGCCAATGCCAACGTTGTAGTTCGCCTTGGCCTCGAGTCCGGGCCGGACAAAATCAGATCCAAGCATAACGAACAGGTCAGTACTTGTCCCCGCATTTTGGGCACTGCCGGCAGCCGAAGCCTGTGGCTGGTCCTGCGCCCAACAGACCGGGGCCAAAAGGGATATCAGAGCCAAGGCAAACAGGGTCTTTGCAGCGTTCATCGAAAAAGAAGAGGAGAGTACCATTGTGTTTCTCCGTTCGAGCAGCAAATCGAATTGATTCTTCCTGGTGTGTCCACTTTCCACGGAAATAGCCCACGCGAATCGAACACCAAAAACAACTGGAATATACAGAACCGCACATAAATAAGTCGTGAAGGAGGAAGGACTAAATTGCAATAGCGTCCGAAAGTTGCCATCGTTGAATGCAGCAAGAATAATCCGGCGGGACCGCGATTCGAGTCTGCGAACGACTAGCGGCTACACGCACTTTCTGGACCCATTCAAGCGGGAAATTGTGGAGTAGCTGGCGCCGTCGTGGACTCACTCGTACAGATGGACTCAGTTGCAGTAGAAACTAACCGGTCGTAGAACAAGGGGCTCGGAATTGAAGAGAGCCGATTTCGCTGGGTCTGTTGCTGAGTTCCTCACGCCCTTTCTGTTCCCTCGCGAAATTAGTGGCGTGTTATTCGAACACGCTGACAGCACTCCACGTTTGCCGAAATGAATTGTCCAAACCCGTCGCGAGGTTCTGATGGCTGAAGTCAGGACCCCCGCCCTACCAACCTCAAGCAACCGGGTATCCCTCTGGATGAGGTCGGAGACCTAATGCGCTATGGGGTGGGCTTCGTCGAGGTCGAGGTTGAGTTGCAGCACGTTCACACGCGGCTCTCCCAGGAACCCCAGTTGGCGCAATTCGGTATGCCGCGCCACCAAGGCGCGCACGTCCGTTTCGCTCATTCCCCGCTCACGCGCAATGCGCGGGATTTGAAACTCCGCGGCTGCAGGGGAGATATCCGGATCGAGCCCTGAACCCGACGTCGTTACCAGATCCACGGGAATTGGTGCGGAAGGGTTCTCTGCTTTCATGCCTTGCACCGCGCCGCTGACACGGTCTTGCAAGGCCTTGTTCGTGGGCCCCAAGTTCGAACCACCACTGGAAGTCGGGTCATACCCATTCCCAGTTCCCGCCGCCGAGGGGCGCGAGTGGAAATAGCCCGGTCCTGTGAAGGCCTGCCCAATCACTTTCGATCCGACGAGTTTGCCGTTTTTCTCGATCAGTTGGCCGTTCGCCTTGTCACGGAAAAGCAGTTGTGAAATGCCGGTGACCACCAGGGGGTAGACCAGCCCGAATAGAACGGTCGTCACCAGGGTGAATAGCACAGCAGTCAGAAGGTTCTTTTTCATCAGTGTGTTCCCTATCCCTAAGCCAGCCGCAGCGCCGTCAGAAGCATGTCCAGCAGCTTAATCCCCACAAACGGAGCAATAACTCCGCCGACTCCATAAATGAGCAAGTTACGCCGTAGCAGAGCCGCCGCGCCCAGGGGCCGGTAGCGCACGCCGCGCAGCGCCAGCGGGATCAGCGCGATGATGATCAGAGCGTTGAATACAACCGCCGACAGAATCGCCGATTCCGGTGTGCGCAAGTGCATGATATTCAGCACGCCGAGCACCGGGAACGCCCCGGCAAACATCGCCGGGATGATGGCGAAATACTTAGCCACGTCGTTGGCCACCGAAAAAGTGGTGAGCGAACCGCGCGTGATCAGCAATTGCTTGCCGATCTCCACGATCTCGATAAGTTTGGTGGGGTTGGAGTCCAGGTCCACCATGTTCCCGGCTTCCTCGGCCGCCTGCGTACCCGTGTTCATGGCCACGCCCACGTCGGCCTGCGCCAGGGCCGGGGCATCGTTGGTTCCATCGCCGGTCATGGCCACCAGCTTCCCTTTCGCCTGCTCGCTCTTGATCAGCGCCATCTTGTGTTCCGGCTTGGCCTCGGCGAGGAAATCATCCACACCGGCCTGCTTGGCAATCGCCGCGGCGGTCAGCGGATTATCTCCCGTGATCATCACGGTGCGGATACCCATGGCGCGAAGCTGGTCAAACCGCTCCCGCATGCCGCCTTTCACAATGTCCTCCAGCTGAATCGTTCCCAGGACGGTTCGATTCCGGGCCACCAGCAGCGGCGTGCCTCCGCTGCTGGAGATCTCTTCGACCACTGCTTGCGTTTCGGGCGGCACACGATTTCCCCGCTCGGCAACGTACTTGGCGATAGCGTCGCTTGCGCCCTTGCGAATCTCCAGCCCGTCCAGGTTCACCCCAGACATCCTGGTCTGCGCAGTGAAGGGAACGAACTCGGGGCTCTGCTGGGCCAGTTCGCGGCCCCGAAGCCCATACTTCTGCTTCACCAAAACGACGATCGACCGGCCCTCCGGCGTCTCGTCGGCCAGCGATGCCAGCTGCGCCGCATCCGCCAGCTCCGCGTCATTCACGCCCGGCGCCGCGTAGAGCTTGGTCGCCTGGCGGTTGCCGAGCGTGATGGTCCCGGTTTTGTCGAGCAGCAGCACGTCCACGTCGCCCGAAGCCTCCACTGCGCGCCCGGACATGGCGATCACGTTTCGTTGAATCATGCGGTCCATGCCGGCAATGCCGATGGCCGACAGCAGACCGCCAATGGTCGTGGGAATAAGGCAAACCAGCAGGGAGACCAGCACGAAGATATTCTGCGGCGCGCCCGAATAGATCGCGTAGGGTTGCAGTGTAACAACCGCCAGCAAAAAGATAATCGTCAACCCGGCTAGCAGGATGTTCAACGCAATCTCGTTGGGCGTCTTCTGGCGGGATGCGCCTTCCACCAGGTGAATCATCCGGTCCAGAAAAGTCTCGCCTGGATTCGAGGTGATGCGCACCTTGATCTCGTCGGAGAGCACGCGCGTCCCGCCCGTTACCGCCGACCGGTCGCCGCCCGATTCTCGGATCACCGGAGCCGATTCTCCTGTGATGGCCGATTCGTCCACCGAGGCGACGCCTTCGACCACCTCGCCGTCCCCGGGAATAAATTCTCCCGCCGTGACCACAACAAAGTCTCCGGCGCGCAACGTTGAACTCGCGACGTTTTCCGTCGAGCCATTCGGCTTCAGTCGGCGCGCCACCGTCTCGCTGCGAGCCTTGCGCAAAGTGTCCGCCTGCGCTTTGCCGCGGCCTTCGGCCATGGCTTCGGCGAAGTTTGCAAACACCACGGTGAACCATAACCACAAGGTGATCTGAAGTCCCCAGCCGAAATTGCCCGTGTGATGGAAGTGGTCCCGCACGAGCTGAATCGTGGTCAGCAGCGCGCCGATTTCCACCACGAACATGACTGGATTCTTGACGATGGTTCGCGGATCAAGCTTGCGGAACGAATCCACGATGGCCACCCGCAGAATCTTCGGATCGGCAAGCGATATGGCCTGGTGCTGTGAATATTCGGGCATGGCGATCTCAGAATACCTTTCCGGCCAGCATCTGCAGGTGCTCGAGAATGGGCCCCAAACTCAGCGCCGGGAAAAAGGTCAGCGCGCTTACAATCAATATCGTGGAGACGAGCAAAGCCGTGAAGAGCCATCCGGTCACCGGAAATGTGCCTGCCGACTCGGGAGAAATCTTCTTCCTCGCAAGGTTTCCAGCGATGGCTAATATCGGAATGTGCATGAAGAAGCGGCCCAGCAGCATGGCGATCGCGCCGGTCACGTTGTACCACATCGTGTTGCCGTTCAAGCCCGCGAACGCCGAGCCATTGTTGCCCACCGACGACGTATAGATGTAGAGGATCTGCGAAAGGCCGTGCGGCCCCGCGTTGCTGATACTGGCCGTGCCGTAGGGCCGGACGACGGCCCATCCGGAGAAACCGAGAATCGCAAATGTCATCACCAGGATGGAAAGCATGGCCATCTGGACGTCGTAGGCCTCGATCTTCTTTCCGAGGTACTCGGGCGTCCGCCCCACCATGAGACCCGCGATGAAGACGGCGAGAATGACAAAGACAACCACTCCGTAAAGCCCCGAACCCACCCCGCCGAAAACCACTTCTCCCAGCATGATATTAATCAACGGCACCATGCCCCCCAGCGGGGTGAACGAGTCATGCATGCTGTTGACCGCTCCGCAGCTCGTGTCCGTCGTCACAGTGGCAAACAACGCGGAATTTGCGATCCCGAAGCGCACCTCTTTACCTTCCATGTTGCCACCCGCTTGCAGTGCGCTGGAATGATCAGCCCCACCCAGCAGCGGGTTCCCGTTCGCTTCCGCCCAGTAAGCCGTCGTAACACCCATGAGGAATAGCAAAGCCATGGCGGACCACACCGCCCAGCCGTGCCACGGCGAGCCTGTCATGCGGCCGAGCGTGTACGTCAAGCCCGAGGAGATGGCAAGGATCATCACCATCTCGAAAAAATTGGAAAATGGCGTCGGATTCTCAAACGGATGAGCGCTGTTGGCGTTGAAGAACCCGCCGCCGTTCGTGCCCAGTTCCTTGATTACCTCCTGCGAAGCCACCGGCCCTTGCGCGATTACCTGCTCGCGCACGACTTGGGTTGACGTCTTGCCGTCCGAACCGGTCACCTGCACCGTCTGCGCTTCGGTCAACTCCGCTGTGTCGTAGGGCTTGAAATTCTGGATCACTCCCTGGGAGACCAGCACGAGCGAGCCTACCAGGCATATCGGTAGCAGGACCCATAACATGCAGCGGGTCGTATCCACCCAGAAATTTCCCAGATCGTTGGTCTCTCTGCGCGAGATGCCGCGGATGATCACGATCGCCAGCACGATCCCAACCGCAGCCGACGTGAAGTTGTGGTACGCCAGCGTGCCCATCTGCGTCAGATAACTCATCGTGGACTCGCCGCTGTAATTCTGCCAATTCGTATTGGTCGTGAAGGACACGGCCGTGTTGAACGCCAGCGCGGGAGGAACGTTCGGCAACTTTTGCGGGTTGAGCGGTAGCCAAAACTGGACCCGCTCGATTAAGTACGTCAGAAGTAGGGAAACGCCGCTGAACAGGAGCATGGCGATCGTGTACTCCGTCCAGCGCATCTCATGGCTCTCGTCTACCCCCGTCAGGCGATACACGAGCCTTTCGATCGGACTCAGTACCGGGTCCAGGAACGTCCCTTCCCGATTGAAGACCCGGGCCATGAAGACGCCGAGC
>Ga0207051_1034_pt1 | contig 23981 bp, 18 predicted proteins | sample Alteio_BWMinCont_61_FD_153292 | JGI IMG/M metagenome (GOLD analysis project Ga0207051, IMG submission 153292) | Enriched cells from forest soil in Barre Woods Harvard Forest LTER site, Petersham, Massachusetts, United States -... | ecosystem: Environmental > Terrestrial > Soil > Temperate forest >...
CGGACTTCCGGATGTCTGCTCAATTTCCTAGTCGCGAAACGCACAGCCGATCGGCCTAATTCCGATTGTGCCAGGGATTGCAACACGAAATTTGTGCGTTAGCAAGCTTCTGGCACGGCTTGGGAAATCCGTCAGGCCGCGCGATCAACCCCGATCACCCTGTGGCCTGGGAACAACAAGGCCTGGCAATCGCCTCTGCCGGCCGGCCCTCACCGATTGACGCTCCCCAACAACTGGGGGCAAATCGTCCCCGGCCGGCGGCGACTTGCCATCTTGCGGGCTGCTCGCCGTTTAGGGAAATAGCTTTGATGTCGTGCGCATGGCGGTCTTCGAAAACCATGGAGACCGGGGCTGCCCGGCAGCTTGCAACGGCCCTTGCCATATCTTTCGTGCTCATCGTGGCGGTTGGCTCGTCGGTTCAAGCACAGACGCCCACGCCGACGCCAACCCCGACGCCGGTCCCTTCACCCCAGCCAACGACGATAAATTCCGACCTGTCGGCTGGTGCTGCGGTTGCGAATCTCGGCAGCAATTTCCTGGAGCGGCTCGGAGACCAGGCGTCCGGTGGGTTCGGCCGCGCGTGGCGAAGCAATCCGGGCGGTGGCGGTGCCTCGGAGGCGACAGACGCGCCGCGTTTTCGGACCTGGGGCGAGCTCTATGGAATCTCGGCGAGGACCGGTCCGCAGGGCGAGTTCGTCGGCGATCGGCGGCAGACCTTAGGCGGCGTTGCCGGACTAGGCGCGCGGATTGCGCCCGGCGTTAATGTCGGCTTCTCGGTTGACCAGAGCCGCACCGCCATTGACGTGCCGATGGCGCTGCAGCCGGCCACGCTCGATCTGACCCAGCTTGGCTTCACCGCCTCGGTGGACAAGGGACCCTGGACCTGGGCCGTCGCTCTGGTTCACGGTTTTGGCAAGATCAATTCCAGCCGCGACACCGGATTCGGGACAGCCAGCGCCGGCTACAACGGGCAAAACTCCGGGGCGCTAACCGAGCTTGGCTACTACTGGAGCACGGACCAGAGCCGTATCGTGCCAAAAGCAGCGCTCGAATATGTTCGCGCCTCGACGGGATCGTTCCAGGAGGTAGGCGGTCTCAATCCGGTGATGGCGAGCGGTGCGACACTCGAGCGCTCACGCATCCTGCTCGGTGCGGAGATCGGTCGCTACTGGATCGTAGACCAAAAGGTTTTCGATTTGTCGGCCTACGGCAAGTTCGTCGACAATTTTGAGCAGAATTTCAACTCGGTCACCGTCAGCCTCGGCGCCCAGAGCATCTCGGTTCAAGGCATCGGCGAAAGTAGATATGGTGCGGACGCGGGCGCGTCGGCGTCACTCAGCCTGAGCAATACGGCGCGCCTTTACCTCAACTATGACGGCAAGTTTCGCGCCGCGCTGCAATCGCATCAGGGGACGGCAGGAGTCGAATTAAAGTGGTAGCGCGCCGGACGAGCTGCGCGTTTACCCCCGGCTACTTTGCAAGTCGTTCGGCGAGTTCGATGAGGATACGCCGGTCGGACGGATCCTTGATCTTTCTGAAGGCAACAACAAGCCGCAGTCCTTCGACAACGTTCAGATCGATCTGATTATCCCGAAGCAGTTGCAACAGTTTGTCGCCGGGATGATCGAAATCTTCGATGTTCACAGTGAGAGCTCCAGAAGCGTGTAACAGGTGGCGAGCCCAGAAAACGACCTCAACTAACCGGTGATCATTATTTCGACGTCGATGCGATAGCGCGCCGACTTTTGCACAGCAGCACTTATATTCCATCGATGCTCTTGGTGGAAGTAACAGGAGCCACGAAAGCCCGGAGGCCAACGCCTAAGTTCGCGCAAGGCCGTAATTTTTACGTGTCAACCCAAGGAATTACACGTATCGCACGTGGCTGTGCAGGGTTGACGACCGTGAGACTATTCTCGGTCGACCTTGACGACCCTGCCTTTTTCAATTGCCAGCGCCAGCCGGCCATGTTTGAGCGCCAGCGCGGCTTCACCGAAGAGCTCGCGGCGCCAGCCGTGCAAAGCACCGACGTCGGCGTCGTCATCGGCGGCTATCTGCTCAAGATCATCGACGGTCGCGATCACTTTGCTGGCGACCGCGTGACGTTCCGACGTCATCCGCAGCAGAACCTTGAGCAGCTCGACGATCGCAGCACCATTGGAATTACCGCGGGGCTTCTCGATCTTCGGTAACGTCGCAGGATCGCGCGCGAGACCGCGCTGTACGGCGGCGACGATATCGGTGCCCCATTTCGATCGATCGAATCCCTTCGGCAGCGAGCGCAAACCGGCGAGCCGTTCGAGGCTCGTCGGGGCATGGGTGGCGATATCGCCGACCGCATCATCCTTCAGAACACGGCCGCGCGGAACGTCCCGGCTCTGCGCTTCCTGTTCGCGCCATGCCGCGACTTCCATCAGCACCGCAAGTTCTTTCGGCTTGCGGACCCGCGTCTTCAGCCGCTCCCAAGCGCGTTCGGGGTGAAAGTCGTAGGTCTTCGGTGAGGTAAGCACCTCCATTTCCTGGCTGACCCAGTCGCTGCGGCCGCGCTTTTTGAGATCGGCGTCCAGCGCCGCGAACACGTCCCGAAGGTGGGTAACGTCGGCGACGGCGTAATGCATCTGTTCTTCGCTCAACGGCCGGCGGGACCAGTCGGTAAAACGGTGGGTCTTGTCCGGCCGATGGCCGGTAATGCGTTCGACCAACTGGTCGTAGGCGATGGAATCACCATAGCCAAGCACCATGGCGGCGACCTGGGTATCAAAGATCGGGTGTGGAACGATGCCCGCCCGATGCCAAACGATTTCGATATCCTGACGGGCGGCGTGAAAAACCTTAAGTACGTTCTCATCGGCCATCAGCTTGAAAAACGGCTTGAGGTCGATGCCCTCGGCCAGGGTATCGATGACAACCGCTTCTTCCTGGCTCGCCATCTGCACGACGCAAAGCAGCGGGTAGTAGGTCGTCTCTCGCAGGAATTCGGTATCGACGGTGATGACCGGGTGCTTGGCGAGGCGGGCGCAAACGGCGGCAAGTTCGGCGGTGGTGGTAATCAGTTCCATGAACGGTCCATACGCTTTCGGCAGAGGCGTTCTGCCGAAAGCGCTGATATGTCAAGGGTCTTGCGGAAAATTCGAGCCTTGCAATTGCGGCTGACAACACCTTTTAGACAGGTTCTGCGTACTGCAACCGCGCGCTGTGGCAGCTTTGATCCCGCCAGAATCCCTGGCTTTGGAAAAAGACCGGTCAGAAGTCGCTGGCGTGCCGGCCGGACGGCCGCCGCGAGATAGGAACCGCCAGCACGATGATGCAAAGCGCGAGCATCGCAAGCCCCATGAATTCAAACACCAGCGCGTCCACGGTGATCTCCCCAAACAAACCGCTAGATTTGGAGGGAAGCGATTGACCGCTTGTTAATTCATGGCGGTAAGCCGCCTCCGCTGCGACCAAAATTGGACGGAGGGTTAACGGTTTACGTCCCGCAAAATGTCTGAAGCACGCGCTGGTGTGGTTCAGGCGCCTCCGCATAGCCCGACAATGCCGGCTGGTCTTCGTAGGGCTTTGACAGCACCGCGAGAAGCTCCTCGAACGGCGCAAAATCATCGCGGGTGACGGCGGCCTCGATGACCGCCTCGATCCGGTGATTGCGCGGAATGAAGGCCGGATTGACGGCGCGCATGGCGATCCGTCGCGCGGCGGGAGTTTGAGGCTCGTCGCTGATGCGCTTGCGCCAGCGGACCGCCCATTCGTCGTAGGCGGTGGGGTCGGCAAACAATTGACGCACCCTTTGATCGTCATCGGCATCGAGCGCGGCCTCACTCAGACCGCGGAAGGTGAGGGTGAAATCGGCCTGGTTTTTGGCCATCGCGTCCAATAGATCCTGCACCAGCGCCTCATCGCCCTCGCGCTCGGTGAAGAGACCGGTCTTTTGGCGCAATCCAGCTTGGTAGGCCGTTGTGAACTTGTCGGCGAATTCGCCGAGAATGAACTGCGCCTGTTCGATGGCCGTGTCTTTGTCATCGGAAAATAGCGGCAGCAGGCATTCCGCAAGCCGCGTCAAATTCCACAGCGCAATCCGCGGCTGGTTGGCATAGGCATAGCGGCCTTGCTCGTCGATGGAAGAAAACACTGCCGCCGGATCGTAGTGATCCATGAAGGCGCATGGACCGTAGTCGATGGTCTCGCCGGATATCGAAGTATTGTCGGTGTTCATGACCCCATGGATGAACCCGACCAGCAGCCAGCGCGCGACCAGCTCCGCCTGCCGCCCGATCACGCCTTGCAAGAGCGCGTGATAGCGGCGTTCGGTATCTGCGGCTTCCGGATAGTGTCTGGCGATGACGTGGTCGGCCAGCCGCTGTACTCCCTGGGTGTCGCCACGCGCGGCGAAATACTGGAACGTTCCGACGCGAATGTGGCTGGATGCGATGCGGGTGAGGACAGCTCCCGGCAATGCCGTCTCGCGCAACACGTGCTCGCCAGTGACCACCGCGGCGAGCGATCGCGTGGTCGGAATTTCGAGCGCCGCCATCGCCTCGCTGACGATGTATTCGCGCAAGACGGGACCCAGCGCGGCGCGGCCATCGCCCCGGCGCGAAAATGGCGTTGGTCCGGAACCCTTGAGCTGAATATCGCGGCGTATCCCATCCGCATCGATCACTTCGCCGAGCAGGATGGCGCGGCCGTCGCCCAGCTGCGGCACGAAATGACCGAACTGGTGACCGGCATAGGCCATCGCAATCGGGTCGGCGCCGCCAGGCACACGCTTGCCGGCCAGGATTTCGGTTCCTTCCGGGCTCTCTAGCCTGTCGGGATCGAGGCCGAGCCGGGTTGCCAGCGGCCGGTTCAACTTGATCAGCCGGGGTGAGGCCACAGGCGTGGGTGCAACCCGCGCGAAAAAGCCGTCCGGCAACGCGGCATAGGTATTTTGGAAGGGGAAATGGACCGTCATGACATCAAGATAGGCATAACGGCCGGCATTTTCGAGCCCAAAACGCCCGCGCGGTGTCTTACTGCGTCATAACCGCTTTATGCCCTCATCCTGAGGAGCTTGCGCAAGCAAGCGTCTCGAAGGACGAGGCCCGGCATGCGCCTCGGGGCCTCATGGTTCGAGACGGCGCTGATGCGCCTCCTCACCATGAGGAATGACTGACGCAGTGGAGGTCGGTTGCCGCGCCCGAAAGCCTCGGGTAAACCCTCAGCCTCTTCGGGCAGGCCCCTGGTCCCCGATTCGACCCTCCGACATTTGTTCCTGGAATATCCATGCATCGTTACCGGTCCCACACCTGCGGCGCGCTCCGGGAGAGCGACATTGACCAGATCGTTCGTTTGTCCGGCTGGTGCCATCGTATTCGCGACCATGGCGGTGTGCTGTTTATCGACCTGCGCGACCATTATGGTTTGACGCAATGCGTCGCCGATCCGGATTCGCCGGCATTCAAGGACGCCGAAAGACTGCGCTCGGAATGGGTGGTGCGGATCGACGGCAAGGCGCGCCGCCGTCCCGCAGGCACCGAGAACCCGGAATTGCCGACCGGCGCGGTCGAAATCTACGTCACCGAGATCGAGGTGTTGGGACCGGCGGGCGAACTGCCGCTGCCGGTGTTCGGCGAACAGGAATATCCTGAAGATATAAGGCTTAAGTACCGTTTCCTCGACCTTCGTCGTGAAAAACTGCATCAGAATATCATGACCCGCGGCGCGATCGTGGATTCCATGCGCAAGCGCATGAAGGACCAGGGTTTCTTCGAGTTCCAGACTCCGATCCTGACGGCGTCCTCGCCGGAGGGTGCCCGCGACTTCCTGGTGCCCTCGCGGATACATCCGGGCCGGTTCTACGCGCTGCCGCAGGCACCGCAGCAGTACAAGCAACTCCTGATGATGTCCGGCTTCGATCGATACTTCCAGATCGCGCCTTGTTTTCGCGACGAGGACCCGCGCGCCGATCGGTTGCCCGGCGAGTTCTACCAGCTCGACGTCGAGATGAGTTTTGTGACGCAGGACGACGTGTTTGCGGCGATGGAGCCGGTGATATCAGGCGTGTTCGAGGATTTCGCCAAGGGCAAGCCGGTTACCAAGACCTGGCCGCGGATATCATTTACGGATGCAATCCGTAAATACGGTTCGGATAAGCCCGATTTGCGTAATCCCATTGAAATGCAAAATGTGTCGGACCACTTCCGCGGCTCCGGTTTCAAGGTTTTCGCGCGCATGCTTGAGGATGACCCAGACAACGAAGTCTGGGCGATTCCAGCACCGGAGGGTGGTTCCCGCGCATTTTGCGACCGTATGAACTCATGGGCGCAAGGCGAAGGTCAGCCGGGCTTGGGCTACATGATAATCCGAGGGGGGCACGGGACCGGGCCTATTGCCAACAATCTTGGTCCCGAGCGAACGAATGCTCTGCATGATCAGATAATCAAAACGAGCGAGCACGGGGGCGGTGCTGAGGGCGATGCGATCTTCTTCGTAGCTGGCCATCCTACTCATTTTGCGCGTTTCGCAGGCCTTGCAAGGAACAAGATCGGCGAAGAACTCAACCTGATTGATAGGAATAAGTTCGAGCTTGCTTGGATCGTCGACTTTCCGATGTATGGGTACAACCCCGAAGAAAAGAAAATCGAGTTTTCGCACAACCCATTCTCGATGCCTAACATCCCGACCGATCAATTTTTGGCTCTCGACACAGCCAAAATTCAAGCTGAGCAACATTTGTGGCAAAAGAGTCGAGCAGTTGTAGACGCTCTAGATATCAAAGCGTTCCAGTATGACATCGTCTGCAACGGCTACGAGATCGCTTCCGGCGGCATTCGCAACCACCGGCCCGAGGCGATGGTGAAAGCGTTCGAGATTGCCGGCTATGGCGAGAAGGACGTCGTCGAGCGCTTCGGCGGCATGTATCGTGCCTTCCAGTACGGCGCGCCGCCGCATGGCGGTATGGCGGCCGGTGTCGATCGTATCGTCATGCTTCTCTGTGGTACCACCAACCTGCGCGAAATCTCGTTGTTCCCGATGAACCAGCAGGCGATGGATTTGCTGATGGGGGCGCCTTCCGAGGTCACGCCGAAGCAGTTGCGCGAGCTTCACATCCGGCTCAATCTGCCGGACAAGGGATAGACTAGCCCCTGTCGTGCACCATCGCACAAACGCATTGCATTTACGCGGGCAAACCGGCCCGTCTCTATCCCACTATGCGCGTCAGTGAGGCGGTTTTTGCATCGTAAGTGTAGCCGGTGATCGTTCCGTCCTTTATGCGCTCGACTGCTTCGTCCACCACAAAACTCGGAACGAGGAACCATTCGCGCGGGATTACCGGATTGCCGAACCGATCCTTGATTTCGATGTCGAGCCGCGCGGGGTCGAAGACACGATGGATGATGGTTTCCAGCTTCGTTCGATTAATGTTGTAGAGTTCATAGGTGGCAACGATTTCCACGTCGGCCATCAGGAAGGTCGGGTCGAGTTTCGCGTTCGCAACGCGCCGTCCCACGTCGCCGCCGGTCACGCCGATCTTATGCAGAATATCGCGGTGGGCCGCAACAACCGGATGATCTGACTTGCTGCGCAAAACATAGATGGTGCCGCTCGCCAGATCGTCACCATCGGATTCATCCGCGAACAGCGGCCCGGCGGCGGGGTCGGTGATGCGCCGTCCTGCCTCATCGCGGTGAAGCGCACGCTGGAGCGAGCGCACCAACACGTCGCTCTCGGTCCCATTGTCGTAAATGACGCGCAAGCGGCTGTCGCGCCGTTCATACTGCGTTCTGAACTCTTCGCCCACTTCCGCGACATAGGCGACTTGGCCGCCGACGATGAAGAACTCGCCTTTCTTGATCTCCGCCATCGTCTGGAAGCGGCGCGTCTGGCGGATGCCGGAAGCAATGTCTTTTTTCACCTGCTCAAAGAGCGGATTGAATTGCTCGAAATCCTCGCAGACGGCGCGGTTGGCGATCTCTTCGGCGGCGCGCTTGTCGGCGGTCGTGCGGACATGGCGAAGCTCGGTGATGTCGGAAGCGCCCGCCGCGCCCTCTAGCTCGGCAAGAAGCTCGTCATCGTCCATCGTCTCCACGGGAGCGGCGGGAGCGTTTTCCGCTTCGGCCAAGAGCGCCTGATGGTCGAGCGGCGCGAGAAGCGAGCGGCATTCCTCAAGCGCGCGCAGGCGGTCGAGACGCGCGGCACAGAGTCGCTCGAAGATGTCACGATCTTCGCCATGCTGCGGTGCGCTGCCGTGCTGTTCGACAAAACGCTGGATCTCCTCAAATCCGGCGATGATGCGATCCTCACGCGGGGGGCGTCCGCCCCGCGCCTCCGGCTGGGCGAAGTCGTCGAGTTCCGCGCGTAGCTCGTCGAGGTCGAGCTCACTCATAGCGGCCCTCATCCTTGAAGCGAACGAAGGCGGCGGCGCCCTCGGCCATCCGCTTTTCCCAAGCGTCCGTCGAACTAATGGAGGGAAGCCGACCGCGTTCCTTTTTGAATTTGACGGCCCGGACAGCCAATTCCTTCGCTTCCTCCGGTGTCAGGCTGGTGCGTTTGGCGGCAATCGCCGCCGCGACTTGCTTCAAGCTGTCCTCGCTCATAGTTTTGGCGAGGATGGCGTAAGCTTCGCCGAACGGATTGATGCGGTCGATAAGGTCAATATCCAGTTCGCGCACGTCCATCGCAAACTTGCGCACACCGTCAATCAGCGCGGTGTTGGCGCTCGGCTCAATATCGCCGCCACCACCGCCAAGCGCAACCTGTTTGGCCTGCTGGGTGAGGTTGAGAGCGGTGATGGCGTGTTGGCGCACAGCCTCCTGATCTTCCTCGTCGAGTTCGGGATATTTGTCTTTGATGATCTTGCCCATGCGGACCTGTGTCAGCTCCTCAGGCACAAGCTCTTCGTCAAACAGGCCGCGCTCGATGGCGGTTTTGTCCTGGACGAAGGCGGCGATCACCTCGTTCAAATCCTCCTGGCAGATGCGCGCGGCTTCCTTGCTCTTGGGTTCGGCCAGCCCTTTGATCTCGATCTGGAAGCGGCCCGTCTCCTCATTGAAGCCGACATTGCACTTGTTCGGGTCGTAGCCACCTTCGCCATAGTCGAAGCCTTCCACCGGGCCACTTGCCGGGTTCTTCGGCTTGAACTCGAAGCGCGGTGCAAGCACCTGCTCCATAAGAAGGCTGGCAGCGATGGCCTTCAGCGTATCGTTCACCGCCTCGGTAACGGCGGCTTCGGAAGCATCCGGTTCGGCAATTAGGTTGGTGAATCGCGTGCGGGTCTTGCCTGGCGCGTCGCGGGTCGCGCGGCCGATGATCTGCACAATCTCGGTCAGGCTGGAACGATAGCCGACCGTCAGCGCGTGGTCGCACCAAATCCAGTCGAAGCCCTCCTTCGCCATGCCGAGGGCGATAATGATGTCGACATGGTCGCGGTTGTTTTTCTGCTCGGGGTCTTTCAACGCGGCGGAAACGCGGTCGCGCTTGGCGGGGTCATCATCGACCAGATCGGCGACGCGAAGGATGCGGCCTCCCGGCGTCTTGACCAACTGGAAGCCGGTCGTGGGGTCCGTCCCTTGCCATTCGCCTAGCGCCCCGATGATGTGCTCGACTTCCTTGATCTTGTCCTTCGTGCTTTCGCGCGAGTTGACGCTCGGAATATGAATGATGGTTTTCTCGGCGGGGTCGAGCACGCTGAGAATGTCGTCAGCATAGGTTTCAGGATAGGTGCGAGAATAGAAGAAATAGCCGATGTCGAGCTGTTTCAGATATTCGTAACCATTAAGCTGTTCGTAGTAAGTGTAGGTGACGGTATCGAATTTCGCCTCATCCAGCGGGACCAACACCGCCTCGGCGTCGCCCCGAAAATAGGAGCCGGTCATCGCCACGACATGCACGCGGTCGCGGGCGATGAATTGGCCGAGATGAAAGCCGAGCTTGTTGTCGGGGTTGGCCGAGACGTGATGAAACTCATCTACGGCGATCAGCCGGTCGTCAAACGCTTCAACGCCATATTGATCGACGGTAAAGCGGAACGTAGCGTGCGTGCATACGAGCACCTTGTCGTCGCTGTCGAGAAACGCCGCGACGGACTTGACCTTCCCCCCATTGTCCGATCCAGGCGCATTGCAGAGGTTCCATTTCGGCTCAACGCGCCAATCGGCCCAAAAGCCATGCTTGGTCAGCGGCTCGTCGTTGAAGCTCGCGCCGATTGATTTCTCCGGCACGACGATGATGGCTTGCTTCAGGCCCTGATTGTCTAGCTTGTCGAGCGCGATGAACATAAGGGCGCGGCTCTTGCCCGAGGCGGGCGGCGACTTGATGAGAAGGTATCGTTCCCCCCGCTTTTCGTAGGCACGTTCCTGCATGGGCCGCATCCCAAGGGCATTAGCCTTGGTCGAACTGCCGTTGCGGGCATAGGAAACAGAGACGGAGGGGACTGATTTCATTTTGTCGGTCACGCGCTTGTTCCCGCCTTGCGCTTTTTGATTGTGCCCTGCGCGGCGATCATCTTGGTGTAAAGCTCAAACAGCTTTTCCAGTCGCTCGGTGTCGTTGCGAAAGCGTCGTCCAATATAAATGCGCTCAAGCACCTCGTCGTTACGCTCGTGTGCCTCACGCAAATTGGCAGGCATCTTGTCGGGTTCGTAGAGATCGGCAATCGTCGCCGGGAAATGCGCCTCGCGCGCCAACAAGATGTCCTCGGCGCAGCGGGTCAGGTCAGCTTTCATCTTGTCGGTGAGCGTGGGAACTGGGAAGGTGTTCCAGCCGAGAGTATTGGAGTAGGAAAAATCAGTTCTCATTCTCGCGCAAACTGTCCCCATCCATACCCAGTGAAGCCTGGATACCAGGATTGAGAGATAAAACAGATCACAATCGTAGAAGGCAAAAAGTTGACTGCTGACTATCGTTCCGGCGGGAAGCAATCCAACGGGTAAGTAATCTCTGTTCTCCGAGGTTATTCGAGGAAGCGCAATGATTTTTTCATTCCCAACCTGACGTCGCTCTTCAAACTTATGCGGTTGCGAGGCACCTGCTCTTGTTGGCGCTTTCGGACTCTCAAGCCTCATTTGTCGGACAGCACGAAGTCGCTCAGAGATAGGCTCCATGCTCTCAGCAACTTGCACTTCATCGTCATTGATCCAAAAGCAGTAACGTTCCAAACCTCTCACGAGTTCAGCAGCGCCAAATACACGCCTGATAAATCGTGCGCACTTTGGAGACGCCTTTTCGAGAGCTTCCTTCTCATCGCGATCTAGGTAAAGGTGCCCCCCATCAACCGCTTTACTTCCAAAATCCATTTCTGAAAGTTCATCAGTGCGATGCCGGTTCTTATCGACAATGATGTCCTTTGATCCTACTAGATAGGCATTGATGTTCGGAACAGTTCTAACGATGTTTGAAACATCATGTCTGGCCTCAAAAAGGCGGCCCTCCCGACGCAACTTGTTGCTGCCAATACCTACAACCACTACCGTAACGCCAGCATTTCTGCTCGCCAAATTTGCCCATTTAAATGAAGTATGGGCAAATACAATCCTCTGATTCATCTTGAAAACAAAGGGCCAGAGGCTCGGCACTTGGACACCTTGGCAGATGGAATTAGTACATACGAAGGCGCTTGTGGCATCGACATTCTGACTGTAGCAGGCTGCTTTCATGATCCACCCAGCTACATAGTCAAGTGAGTTCCAAGTGCGCGAAATGCCGTCGAAGACCTGCTGAAGGTCTGCCTTTTGGTCGGGAGTTTGGTACTTGCTTCCGCGATATGGCGGATTTCCGCAGACAAAAGTCTCCCCACCTTCATTCTCAAAGTCGATCTGGGCCTGATCGAGCGGGGTGTGAAACAGGTCCTCGGCGTGATGCTTGACGCCGGTTCCCGTTGGGGGGCAGATGCTCAGCCAGTCCAGCCGCAGCGCGTTGCCACAGGTGATCCAGTTCTCGGCGTCGAGAGGTAGAAACCCTGCGAGGGCTTCCTTCTGCCCCCGATAGAGCACGTCGCACTGAAACTCCGCGATGATGAGCGCAAGACGCGCGATCTCCGCCGGGAAGTCGCGCAACTCGATGCCCCGGAAATTCGTGAGCGGGATTTCAGTGCGACGGTCGGCCTCGCCGCGCCGCTTGTTAATCTCGGCCTCGATCTCCCGCATTGCCTTGTAGGCGATGACAAGGAAGTTGCCAGAGCCGCAGGCCGGATCGAAGACTCGTATCTTCGCCAAGCGCTTGCGCAGGTTGAATAACATGCGCGCGTTGTCGCCCGCTTCATCAAGCTGTGTCCGCAGGTCGTCCAGGAATAGCGGGTTCAGCACTTTCAGGATGTTCGGCGTGCTGGTGTAGTGCATCCCAAGCGCGCCGCGCTCGTCATCGTCGGCGACAGCCTGGATCATCGAGCCGAAAATGTCCGGATTGATCTTCGTCCAGTCGAGATTTCCGATATGGAGGAGGTAGGAGCGCGCGATCCGGCTGAAGCGCGGCACGTCCAGGCTGCCCGAGAAGAGCCCGCCGTTCACATAAGGAAACACGTTAGCCCAACGGGGCAGGCTCGCGGCGGCGCGGTCCTCGATCTTCGTGTTCATCGCTTGAAACAGCGCACCGATCACCTCATGGGTGTTCGACGAGTCCCGTGCGCTCATCTGTTCGATAGTGGCGGTGAACAGGCCGGTGCCATTGAAGATATCGGTATCCTCGGCGAAGAAGCAGAAGATCAGCCGCGCCATGAAATGGTTCATGTCGGGGCGGCGATCAGCCGTGCCCCATTCGGGATTGTCCGTTAGAAGCTCGACATAAAGCCGGTTCAGGCGGCTGGTGGCCCGGATGTCGAAAGAGCTTTCGCGGACCTGCTTGACTGTCGTGATGCCAGCGAGCGGCAGGAAGAAGCCGAAATGATCCGGGAAGTCGGCATAGTTGCAAGCGACCGTCTCGCCCGACGCTAGGTCCTCGGCCTCGAACGTGTCTCCATCCGTCGCCAGCGCGAATTTCGCCTTGGCCCTAGTCGTCGCCGGGCTGGCCTTCAGGGCGGCAAGCGTCTTCGTGACCTCGCCGGGAGCAGCGACGGCGATATGGATATTGTTGGTCTAAAGGACGCCGCCGAGGTCGGATTTGTTCGACTCACCTTTGCGCAGGCGCTTGAGGGTCGTCTCCTTGTTGCCGAAGGCTTGGAGGAAGGCGAAAGGAAACTCCTGGGCGTCGAACGGCTGCTCGGCTAGGGCAGATATGGCCTCCTCGATCTCGACGGCGTTCATGCTTCCGCCTGCCTTTCCGTGACGGGCTGCGCGGTGGTGCGGAAAGGCTTGACCTTGATCTTGTTGGCCCGACGCATGACCTCGGTTAGCTCGTGATCGAGCTGTCGAATCAGCCATTCGCGGGCCGGCGTGCCGAACGCTTTTTCCAGCCGGACGGCCATCTCCGGCGAGATACCGGACCGGGCATTCAACAAATTGCTGAGGGTTTGCCGATCGACCCCAAGGATTCGGGCGGCGTCGGTCACGGTTAACCCATTCTTCTCAATGCAATCCTGCCGGACGGTTATCCCTGGGTGCATGTCTACGGGTCATTCTTGGGTGCATGTCTGTAGAATCGCATGGCCCTTTGTTCATCAATGCCTATAGTGATAATCGACACTCGACAAGCAGCTTTAGCGTGGCCATCATGTCCGCCAAATCGCGGTTGTACACGATCTGCCCGACAGGCAATTTCCGCATGCACCCCATGCAGAAATTGCCCGTCGTGCCAATCTGCCGCAGGTATCGGCGCTTGCGGCGTCGGGCAAATCAGAACGATCTTCTCGCGCATCCTGCCTCGATGAAGAGGGACGTACGCGCGGTCGTCACGACACGTGAGGCGGGGATGCGATGGACGCGGATGGCACGTCAGACGAACGTGGCTTGCGCGGACGGCGAAGTCGCGTGGTCCTGGCCTCCCGACGCTGAGGCTAAGGTCGCGAGATCATCTCGCGGACGACGGGGGCAAGAAAGCCCGGTCCCCGAGGAGATCGCGATATAAGCCGTAAACTATCGCGCAGGGAATGCCGGTTGATCCGGCCGAACCTGTGGTGACTGCCGCCTGCTTTTTTTGTTGCAGGCGGGCCATGGGTGAGGTCATCACCCGGCATTCCCTGCGCCCTCTTCGATCTTCGAGGGCCAATTCATTTGCAGCACTCGGGCGTGAACGCGTCGCGGGATAGCGAAGGTGTGTGTTCACCTAAAGGTAGTATTACTTGAGGTCGCGAGTCTAAGGCGCGATTGAGCAGCCAAGCCCGATTCGGCCGGCTTGGCAGCTATCCGCAGGCCTGCTCAGATTGCTGTGGGGCCATGGCCATTGTCACAAATTTGGCTAACTGCTGCAGGGTAGGGGGTGTCTGGCGAGCCACGATCATCACCGCCGGGGCTGTTGACGTGAGCCATTTCAGATGTTGCGCGTAGGCACCTGTGCGTGCTTCACATGCAACTTCCATCCGCCGGAAAACTTCATCCCGAGCCTGACGAAATCGAAATTTCCCGGCCGGCCAGATACGCTGGAGTACGTATGCCGTCCTATACTGAAGATCTTCACACGGCGGCGCTCGCCTATCACCGGCTGCCGCGGCCAGGCAAGCTTGAGATTCAGGCGATCAAGCCGCTCGCCAATCAGCGCGACCTTGCGTTGGCCTATTCGCCGGGGGTTGCGGCCGCCTGCACCGCGATTGCCGCCGATCCCGCCCAAGCGGCGTCGCTGACGACCCGCGCCAATCTCGTTGCCGTCGTTTCCAACGGTACCGCCGTGCTGGGCCTCGGCAATATCGGCCCGCTGGCGTCAAAGCCGGTCATGGAGGGCAAGGCGGTTCTATTCAAGAAATTCGCCGGCATCGATGTGTTCGATATTGAAATCGCCGCCGACACCGTCGAGCGCGTGGTCGAGACCGTCGCAGCGTTGGAGCCGACCTTCGGCGGCATCAATCTTGAAGACATCAAGGGCCCGGAGTGCTTCGAGATCGAGGCGCAGCTCAAGGCGCGCATGAAAATTCCGGTATTTCATGACGATCAGCATGGCACCGCCATTATTGTCGCTGCCGCGATCACCAATGCGCTGTTGTTGAATGGCAAAAAGCTCAAGGACGTCAAGATCGTTGCCTCTGGCGCCGGCGCGGCGGCGATCGCCTGTCTCAATCTCCTGGTTTCGCTGGGCGCGCAGCGCAAGAATATCTGGGTCGTTGATATCGACGGCGTGGTGTACGAGGGCCGCAAAGCGCTTATGGACCGCTGGAAGGCGGTCTATGCCCAGAAGACCGACAAGCGCACGCTGGCGGAGGTGATCGACGGCGCCGATATTTTTCTGGGCCTGTCGGCGCCCAATGTGCTGACGCAAGAAATGGTCAAACGGATGGCGGACAAGCCGCTGGTGATGGCGCTCGCCAACCCGAACCCAGAGATCATGCCGGATGAAGCGCGAAAGGCGCGTCCCGATGCGATGATCTGCACCGGGCGTTCCGACTTTCCCAATCAGGTCAACAACGTTTTGTGTTTTCCGTTCATCTTTCGTGGCGCGCTCGACGTCGGCGCCACGGCGATCAATGAGGACATGAAGCACGCCGCGGTGGATGCGATCGCGCAGCTTGCACGCGATCCGCCGTCGGACGCGGTGGCGCCCGGCTTTGACAGCGGCGAAGCGCAAGGGTTCGGCCCGGGCTCGCTGATCCCGAGCCCGTTCGATCCGCGGCTGATCCTGCGCATTGCTCCCGCGGTTGCAAGAGCGGCCATGGATTCGGGCGTCGCTACCCGGCCGATCGCCAATTTCGACGATTACAACGCTCAACTCGAGCGCTTCGCGTTCCGCTCGGGGCTTGTCATGAAGCCGGTGTTTGCCAAGGCAAAGACCCAGCCGGTGCGTGTGATCTACGCCGAGGGCGAAGACGAGCGCGTGCTGCACGCAACGCAGGTCGTCCTGGAGGAGAAGCTGGCGCGGCCGATACTGGTCGGGCGTCCATCGGTGGTGGAAGCGCGGATCAAGAAGTTTGGCCTCGCCATAAGGGCCGGCCGGGATTTCGATCTCGTCAACCCCGAGGACGATCCGCGCTATCGGTCCTATGTCCAGTCCTATATCGATATTGCCGGCCGGCACGGCGTGACCCCCGAGGCCGCACGCACGATGGTGCGGACCAATGCGACCGTGATCGCCGCGCTTGCCGTAAGTCGTGGCGAAGCCGACGCCATGATCTGCGGCGTCGACGGCCGCTACATGAGCCATCTGCGTCACGTGCGCGAGATCGTCGGCTTTCTCCCCGGCGTGAGCGATTTCGCGGCGCTGGCGCTGATGATCACCAGCAAGGGAGCCTATTTCATTGCCGATACGCAGGTGCGGCCGAACCCGAGCGCCGAGGAACTGGCGGAGATGGCGGCGCTCGCGGCGATCCACGTGCAGCGCTTCAATATCAAGCCAAAAATCGCGTTCGTGTCGCATTCCGATTTTGGCAGCTACGACACCGACTCCTCGCGCAAAATGCGCCGCGCCACGGCATTGTTGAAGCAGAACCATCCCGAACTCGAGGCGGATGGTGAAATGCAGGGCGACACCGCGCTTTCGGAAACCGAACGGAAAATGGTTCTGCCTCATTCGAGGCTGGAGGGGGAGGCTAATATCCTGATCATGCCGAACCTCGACACCGCCAACGTCGCCTATCAGATGATCAAGGCGCTGGCCAACGCGCTGCCGGTCGGGCCGATCCTCATCGGACCCGCCCGGCCAGCTCATATTCTTACCCCCTCGGTGACCGCGCGCGGCATTCTCAACATGACGGCGGTTGCCGCGGTCGAAGCCCAGGAGCGCGCCGGTCGCCAGCAGCCGTCGCTTTTTGGTTAATCCGTACCTGCAAACTACGGTTGGCGATCAAGGTTGAACGCGGAGTCGATTCTTGACCGTTTGAAAAGCCGAAGCGGAACGATCATAATCGCTCCGCTGTCCAGCACCCCGCGATTGCAGCATTCAGTGAGGCCGACCATGCCAGCGTTCATTACCTTCGGGCGAGTTCTGTTCGCCGTGCTTTTCATTGTTTCCGGAGCCTCCAAGCTTCTGGATCTGGCGGGGACGGCGCAAATGACGGAAAAGATCGTTCTTCCCGCGGCGCTCGCAACCTACACTTCACAGCTTGAAGGCCTGACCGGGATGTCGATGCCGCAGATGCTGGCGATTGCGGCGGGTGCGCTTGAGCTGATCTGCGGCCTGATGATCGCGCTCAATTTCGGCGCGCGCTTCTTTGCGATCCTGCTCATTCTGTTCGTGGCCGGCACGACCTTCTACTTTCACGATTTCTGGAACCAAACCGGCGCCGACTCCCGAAACAACATGGTCCATGCGTTGAAGAATCTGTCGCTCATCGGTGCATTGTTCATGATTGCGGGATATGGCCGGGTGACGCGCCCGCCGGAGCCCGCCTATGACGTCTAAGATATGATTTCTAAAATGCTCGCCGCCAGGGCGTGACGCTGACGCCATTGGCGACGTCGAGGATCTGGCTTTCGCCGGCCTTCAAGCCATGCGCAGCCAGAATTTCCTGGGGCAAATGCTTAGGGACGCCCGGGAAGCACGGCTCGCCCCCAGGCAGCCGGACCCGCGGCGCCAGTGAGAGCCAGAAGGCGTCGTAGCGGTCCAGGAACATGGCAAACACATCGGGTCCGCCAATGATCGCAATCGTGCCGGAACGCACGCCGGCGTGGTCGCAGGCAGCTTCGAACGAAGCCCCGGCCGGATTCCACAGCGTCGCCCTCGGATTGGATGGATCAGGCGCGATGCTGCCGATCCTTCGGGTCAGGATGATGCGCTTTCGTCGCGGCGAGTTCGGCTGGTCTTCATGGGAGTGACGGCCATGAACGATCAGGTCGGCGCGGTCGAGAGCGGCGGTGAAAAATCGTTTGTCGCCCTCGAATTTCAGCTCAACCGGCATCACGCGATCGGCGTTCGCCAGCATTCCGTCGGCGGATACGATGACATAGCCGTCAATGTGAAGCGCCGGCGCAGGCGTTGTCACACGCCGCTCGCTTATTCCGAAATCGTCTGCACCACGCTGGAGACGGGCCGAGAACTTACCGTCGGCAGCTTGGCGTCTTTCAAAACCTCTTCGTCATATCGCGCAATGGTCTCGACCGGTGCCTTTGCCTTCATCTGCACGACCTTGTAGCCGCCGGCCTTCAGCTTGCGCAGCAGGGCAGGCAGCGCCTCTGCGGTATGCTTGTGGAAATCGTGCATCAGGATGATGCCCTTACCCAGCTTGTCGAGCTTCTTCATGGTGACGTCGATCACCTGTTGCGGGTTACGCGCCTTGAAATCGAAGGAGTCGAGGTCGCAGGAGAACATCGCGACGTTCCTGGTGCCAAGATAGGTCACCATCTCGGGCGGATGCTGCAGCGCTGGGAAACGGAAGAAAGGTGAGGGCGATGCGCCCAACGCCCACTTCACCGCGCTAAAGCCCTTCTCGATTTCTTCCTTGCGCTGATCTTCGGTCAGTTTCTTATTGGTCAGCGTCGCATGCGACCAGGTATGCGATCCGATGGTGTGGCCGGCCGCGGCAACCTGTTTCAGGACCTCCGGATAATAGGTCGCATGCTTGCCGATCGGAAAGAAAACACCGGTCGTGCATTCTTCCGCGAGCGTCTTGAGCACCGATGGCGTATTGAGCGGCCACGGGCCGTCATCGAACGTCAGCACGATTTCCTTGTCGCGCAGGAAATCGAGCTGCTTGAAGTGCTCGAAACCGAACCCCGGTCCGCCGGTGGTGTCGATCTCAACGACGCGACCGATCCCAAGCGCATCCGGATTTGCGCAAGGTGCCTTTGCCACCGCGGGCGCAGCCGCCGCGGCTGGCGCCATGCTCTTGGTGGCGGGGGTCTGCGACCACGCTGCGCCTATCACGCCCAGCGAAACCGCGCTTGCAAAGATCAAACTTGCCGCAATTCGCATGTTGTTCTTCCCTTGTCGTGATCGCGCACGCTTTGGCGTCTACCGTCGACCCAAGCGATTTGCTGTCCTGGTTCATCATAGCCTATTTGGACCGGCGCAGCCACGGCAACGGCTTTTTCACCACCGCTGAATTTGTCGGTCGAACCGGATGATTTCGCGAGGTCGGCGGCAATATCAGATGCGTTGCGTCAGGAGTCGGCCAGCGCCCGTGCGACCGCGGTCTTGATCCGCGTATCCAGCGGTTCGACGGTTTCGGGAAAGACCTCCGCGATATAGCCATCGCGGCCAATCAGATATTTGTGGAAGTTCCAGTGTGGAACATCCTTCGGCCGCGCATTGGCAGCCCACCTGTAAAATGGATGCGCCTCCGCGCCCCTGACGACCGCCTTTGCCGCCATCGGAAAAGTCACGCCATATTGGTGCTGAGCGGTTTGCGCGATTTCCGGGACGCCACCGGGCTCTTGGGCCCCGAAATCGTTGGAGGGAACGCCGACAATCATCAAGCCTCCATCATGAAACTCGGTCCAGAGTTGCTGCAATCCGGCATATTGCGGCGTGAAACCGCACAATGATGCGGTGTTGACCACCAGCACCGGCCGGCCGGCATAATCGGCAAGCCTGATTTCGCCTCCTGCCAGTGCGGGAAAGGAAAAGGCGTAGGCGGTGACTTTGGTCATGGCCGCCTGCGCGTACGCCGTCCGCGTCCGGGCCAGGCCCAGCCCGGCCAGCATTGAAGTGAGAATTGTCCTGCGGTCGATCATTGCAAGCCCCACGATTCGCACCATCAAGGCGGGTGGAGGTTAGCGCAACCGGCGCGCGGATGTCTTTCAATAAGCTGTTATGAAGCGGTGGCAGGGCACCAGGGGAGCCCCAGCAGCGGAAGGTAATGTCGATTCCACCCACATATCGGTTCCGGCCCCCTCCGCATGAAAGCGTATTTGACGGGCTCGGCCTGGCCGACTGTGATGTGCAATCCAAACAGAGCCACCGCCACAGGGTAAGCCCATTTGTGAAAGCGCAGGTCGGTGAAGGAATCGAGCAGAATCGCGCCGGCGAGGATGATCAGGGGATCGGTGAAGATGAAGTATTCGGATTTCAATCCGCGCCGCACGCCGAGTGCGTCTACCCCGGCCGCTGCCAGCACCAGCACGAGGGCCTGGATCGCGGTCTGTCTATCGCCACGTAACCAGGCTGTGATGATGCCGGGCACGATCAGCCAGATGAGAAATACGGTCGGACGAGGCGAGGGGTGCAGCACGAAACTGTAGCGCGCGAGAACCGACGATCCCATCGAGCAAGAGCCAAAGAATTCCCGACGGGCCGGATCCGCGCACCGCAGCCGCCGTGTCGGCATCCGCAAAGGCCAGCATCTTCTCCAGCGGGTTGAACACCGCCATCACGTTGCCGGCGTTGTATTCGATATTGAGCGCGAGCAGCGCCAGCAAGGCGCCGACGGCAATGGCCGACATCGACGCCAGCATCTCGGCGGCGCTGACGCGCCAGATCATGGCGTAGGCGATCATGCAGCCACCGATCAGGACGATCAGCGCGGTCTGATAGAGGCCGAAGCGGCCGAGTAACAGCGGATGGAATTGCGCGGCATCGAGCAGCGCGCGATCAAAGCCTGTGACGATGAGCGGCCAGGCTGCCCATGCCGCTGCCATCGCCGCGACAGCGGCCATGATCGCCGCCGTCCAACCCGATCGCGGATGACGCCAGAACGCGACGCTGGCGCCTTGCGCGCTTCCGAAAGGCAATATCAGCACCGGCAATGTGCCGATCAGCAGGATCGCTTGCACCTTGTTCTCAAGACCGAACACGCAGAGCGCGGCCGCCACCGCCATCCCGAGCGGGCGCGCAACGCTGGCGCGGCGCCCAATCGCAATCAGAATCAGTAGCGCGAAGATGACCGGACATGCCCCGACCAATTCGGTGCGCAAAATGCGTGAATGCACGGCCACGCCCCCGGAGAAGGCGAACGCGAACGTTGCGATCAGCGCGACGCGCCAGTCGCGTACGATGACACGCATAAGCGCCGCAAAGACCAGCACGCAACCGCTCGCGATGAGAAAGGCGAGCACGCGCCCGGCGCGAACCGCGTCGGTCATTGCGGCTTCGAAGGCGCTGGGGTCCGAAACCGGCGGAATCGCTGAAAGCGAATAGCCGCCGAGCAGGCCGAGGCCGTGCAACAGCCTAAACCAGACCTTCACCGACAGGATGGTGATGTAGCCGGTATGATCGAAGAACAGCTGCGGCTTGCCGTCGTTGAGGACAAGGGCGTTGTAGATCACCATAAAATCCATGTCGGCGTTGCGCCAGTAAATCAGCGGTAGCCGAACAGAACGAACGAAGCCGCCATCCCGGTGACAATTGCGGTCAAGCCCCAAGGCCAGCCGAGAAAAGTCAGCCAGTCGAGGGCATCTTGCGCCGCACTGATCTGTGGTCCGGGCGTCGAGGCTCGCGTCGGGGATTGGTCCATGCCGGCGGTCTTTTAGCCCAGCCTCTGGCCCAAAGCGACCGGCGGCCGAACGGAAAACGCTTCCCGAAAAGGCCTACCGTAACGAAACGATGAAATCCGTTCCCTCACCAGTTTCGCCGACGCCGACGCCCTGATCCGAGACGATGATCGATCCGCCGGTCGAAAGCGCCTCGGCAATTCTTGCCATGGCGTCTGCGGGGACGGTGAGACGATCCAGGGCTTCGGCCGGACCATCCGGCAGCGGCAACGGCTTCACCTTGATCGGGACTGCGGCGGCGAACTTCCGCCTGCGTGAGCTGCGCTCGTCTTCGCCGCGGCGATCGGCGTACTTGATTGGTGCGGGGAGCGAGACCACCGACCAGTGCAGGACATTGACGTCGTGCTTGTCGACCTGCGCGGTGAATACATGCGTTCCAAGCGGCCGGTCGCTTGGCGTGATCGTCACGGGCGCCTCGAACAGCGGAGCGAAATTCTGCCGGACATAGAGCTTCGAATCCTTGCGGCTGACCAGCACCGCGATCTGACCAGCGCGCCTGGACGCAGCCGGATCGACCTTAGGTGCGCCTGCCTTCAAGACGTCGCTCCGGCGGGCCTGATCCTTGTCCAGTTCCGGGGGTACGGCGGGAGCGGCCACCGCCTTAACGCCATCGTCGGGCTTTTGGCTTGTCGTATCGCTTGCCCTATCGTTGGCGGCATCGGCATTCGACGGCCGAGCCTTCACGTCGTCGATCCGGGCAGCCAATTCTGCCACCTCGGCCTTGTTCGTTACGATCGGAGCGGCCTCGACCTTTACAGTCTCGCCGCCGGTTCCGGACGATTTGCCCTCGGCTCGATTGTCGTCAGCGGATCTGTCGTCCGATGAAGCGACGTCATCGTGGTTCGCATTGTCCGGTTCAACCTTCGATTTGGCTGCTTCGATGTTGGGTGAATCGCCGGGTTCGTCGGAGACGGCTTGCGCGGACACCAGGGCGCTCCCACCGGCGGGTTTTGCATCGGACATCGAGACCGGGGGATTCGCCCCCGCGTTGCTGGCATCTGCTGTTCGCCTCTGCAGCGCCGAAGCCCTTGTCCCGTCCACTGCGGGTTTTGCGTTGTCATCGTGCCCGAGGGTTGATCTCAGTTCAACGTGTGTCCCGGCGAAGGCGCCCGCGTCGGCGTCCATCTTGTCGACTTTGGCCGCCCACGGCGCGTTCGGCTTCGGTTCGTCGGCTGCGGTCGGCTGGGGCGAAGCCCTCACGCTGGCAAGGAGGGGATGAGAGAAGCTGGCCGGGGTGATCTCACCGGGCGTGATAACGACACGCGCACCCATCTTGGTCCAGTTCCACATCTTCACTGCAAAGGCCATGGGCATGCGGATGCAGCCATGCGAAGCCGGACGACCGGGGAGCACGCCAGCGTGCATCGCCACGCCCGACCAGGTGATCCGCTGCATGTAGGGCATCGGGGCGCCGCTATAGATATTTGAACGGTGGAACTTGTGTTTTTGGATCACGCTGAAAACGCCCATCGGCGTCGAGTGGCCAGGCATGCCCGTGGAGACCGGCGTTTCGGCGAAGAACCCGTTGGCGTCGTAGATTCTCATTTTTTGTTGGATAATCGAGATCGAGATGATCAGCGGCCCCTGCGGCTTGGAAGCCTCCTTGTCTCCGAGCGCGGTCTTTTTCGCTGGATAAAGGCGAGGTCTTGGGCGCCGCAGCGGAATCGTCGGTGCGGGCTGCGAGAAGCCTGGGTCGGAATCCTGCCAATAAAAGATGGCGCCTTCCGCCTGTGAGGCTACGCCGATCGCTCCAGCCGCTGTCAAAATTGCAACTCGCCAAAGCCGTTCAGCCACGACAGTATCCCTATGCCCGCGTACGCGCACCATCCTCGATTCCCGCCCTTGAAATTAAGTGTTGCAGACGAGATACGCGTTCACCAGCGTAAACGCGTCCGATAACAGAGAGTTTAAGCCTAAACGTAGCAAAAAAGCCTCACACAAGATTAAACGCGCGACGGCACCCGTTACCTGCGGCCTTCCTGGCAGGGCGTTCAGCACCTACATCCATGGGATCGCCGACGGAGATATCCATGAGACGCCACGCCACAATCCAAGATGACGTGAGAGGGGGACGCTGGGCCTTATTGGCGCTGGCGCTGGCGTTGGCATTATGGCCGGGATCGCGGGCATGGGCGGCCGATGAGCCGGACCTTATTTTCCGTCGCTCTACCGTGTTCAAATGGCTCAGCCCGAACGACAAGCTTGCGACCTATGGCCTCGATGATCCGGAGGTCGAGGGGGTGGCGTGCCACTTCACGGTGCCGGAGAGGGGTGGCATCAAGGGCTGGCTTGGGCTTGCCGAGGAAGTCTCGGACATCTCGCTGGCATGCCGCCAGATCGGCCCGATCCATTTCAAGAATAAGTTCGAGCAAGGCGACGACATGTTTCGGCAGCGGCGCTCGCTCTTCTTCAAGAAGATGCAAATCGTGCGCGGCTGCGACGCCAAGCGAAACGTGCTGGTTTACATGGTCTATTCGGACAAGCTGATCGAAGGATCGCCCAAGAATTCGACCTCTTCGGTACCCATCATGCCCTGGGGATCAGGCGATACGTCGGTCCAAAAATGCGG
>Ga0207051_1035_pt1 | contig 23875 bp, 18 predicted proteins | sample Alteio_BWMinCont_61_FD_153292 | JGI IMG/M metagenome (GOLD analysis project Ga0207051, IMG submission 153292) | Enriched cells from forest soil in Barre Woods Harvard Forest LTER site, Petersham, Massachusetts, United States -... | ecosystem: Environmental > Terrestrial > Soil > Temperate forest >...
GTCAGCCAGGCGGCATCATAGTTGATTTTATTCCGCCAGGAATTTTGCCAGCTGACATTAAAAGATACCACGACCGTCTTGGCATTAGGGTCGCGTGCACCTAAAGTCACGTTAGTCACCGACAAATTATTTGCATAACTTGAGGAAGCACTAAAAAAGGCCCCCAGCACAACTGCCAGCAAAATTTTTCCGAAATATTCGGTCATAAAAAAACAATTCTAACGGGTTAAATTATAATAGCCGTCGCTTTTATCTAAAGGAGAGTCCATCTTGGTGCGCAAACTAAACTTGGCCTCAATGATTTTTTCTTTGATAGCAGGGGCATCAGAGGCATCGGGTTTCAGATACAAATACCATTGATAATGTTTAAGCGCAGTTTCCTGGTCTCCCAAATACTCAGCGCTGACAAAGGCCAGATTGTAATGAGTGTCCGGGTCATTAGGTGTCAAATCCACAGCCTGGTAATATTCCACGACAGCCCGCTGGTATTCGCCGCGTTGAAAATAGATATTACCCATGTTGTAATGGGCCTTGGCCAGCTCTTGCCTAAAGTTTTGGTCCTGCGGGTCCATGCCCCCTCCTTTAGAGAGCATTTCATTGGTCTTGTTTTCCAATTCCTGGGTAGTCTGTTGGCTTTGTTCCTGATCAAGTTCCTTTTTAGCATTCTCATCCTGCTGGGCCGCCAATTTATCTTCTAATCCTTGCATACGTTTTTGATAATCAGCATCTTTATCGGATAAAAGGGAACGGATATCCTGGATTTCCTGGGTATATTTTTTATTGAGATTTTCCACCCGGCGGATCTCTTTGGCAAAATCCTCCCTTTCAGCCTGTGCCTCATCAGCACCGCTGCCCACGGCCTGCTGGGGCGGGGCAACATCCGCAGCATCCTGGGCAAACGCCCGCAGAGCGTTTCCCCAAAAAGCGAATATACAAATCACCGCAATGATATCAATCTTTTTCATTTGATTATTTAATCCTTTACATAGTTTGACCATAATTTAATCTCCGTCCTTGGGATTATTTGGATTCGGCTCCCGCCGGATTGCCAAGCTCATCCGGTTTAATGCCCATGCTATCGCTATAAGTCTTAGCCGCCTTGATGGTGCCTCTTGCTTTTTCAAAATCATCACTCCCTTTGACAATATGGGGCGTGATTAAAATGACAATTTCCGAATTAGTAAGGGTATCGACGGTGTGGCTGAAGGCCCCGCCTACCCAGGGAATATCCATAAGCCCCGGAATTCCTTTTTTTGCGTGTGTTTTATTCTGATTGCGAAGGCCCGCCATCACGATGGTTTGGCCGTCCTTGACCATGACGGAGGTTTGCACTTCGGTTTTATTCACCTGAGGGATAGAACTGCCAGAGGCTGATGTGACCTTGGCCACTACCTCGGAAATTTCCGGCGTCAGCTTCATGGTCACCATACCGTCGTCATTAATGGTCGGGATGACACTCAATTTCAAACCGACATCAACGAAGCGCACATCATCGCTGGTAATCGCATTTGTCCCCGTACCGTTAGTCGTGGACACAATGTAAGGGACAGTGTCCCCGACGTGGATCTTGGCTTCCTCATTGTTAGTCACTAGGATCTGGGGAGTGGAAAGGATTTTGGTGTCACTGACCTGCTGCAAAGCGCGTAACGCCGCTGTGAAATCAGTGGCATTGAAATTGCCAACAGCGATCCTGCCAAAATTACTTGTCAAATTACCAAGGGAGGCTGCGCCGATGTTTTCACCCAAAGGGCTGCTCGATAAACTTAAAACCTGCTTTCCGCGGCTCAAAAACGGAGCTGTTAAATCAACCCCGATATCATAGGTGGGATTGATAACAACCTGCAAGACCCTGGCCTCAATTAAAACTTCTTTGGTGGGAACATCCAAACTGCGGATGGTTTTTTCCACTTCATCGCGGCGGCCCGGGAATACGCGTACCAATAGTTCATTGGAACGCTCATCCGCAGTAACAGTACCCACGGCCTTGGCATCAATACGGGAACGCAGCTTTTCAGCAATCACATCCGCTTTAGCGTATTTCAAGTCGAAAACCATGGTATCCAGCGGCTGCTCCATTTGATCAATGGCTTTTTTCATCAAAGCAATGGATTGGGGAGTGTCCACTAAAACCACGGAACCGGTGTCTTCGTCAATAATAATCTTGCCGCGATTGCTGCGCATATTGTCAAGTGCGGCCAGCACATAGCTGGGCTTGGCATACTGCAAATGCACAATACTCACAAGGGTCTTATCGCTAAACTGCTTGCCGTACATGGACTCATATTCACCGGCGGACATGATCTGGACGATGTCATCATCAATGTGATATGCCAGTTTATTGGAGATGATCACAATGTCAAGGGCGTCTTTGATGTCCACATCATGCAAAAGCACCGTGCTGCGGCCTGCCACTGACGGTGAAATGATGACGTTAAATTCCCCTTTTTGGGCCAGGAATTTAATCACGTCCACGATGTTCATATCACGCACATCAAGCGTGATTTTGCGCAGCATCCTGTCGTCCAAAGACTCCTTGGGCTCGGTCATCAGGATGGGCTTTATCACCTGGCCCTCATCGTCCGTTTGCGCTTTTGCAAACGTCCAGTAAGCGATTGAGCCCGCAAGGCCAAGCAACAATATAATCAGAAACTTGAGAGTAGGGGTGTGTTTGCTCATAGCTTTATCGTCGTCTCCTCATTTTCGTGACTGAAGACCGCTCTATCCGTATAGATGGTCTTGACAGTGACGCCTTCTAATTGTTCACCTGCTTTAAGAAAAAAAGTTGTGTTTTTCTGTGTATTTTCAATCATGACAGTTGCTGTTTCCGGCACATCGAGCCACGCGATACCGACTAATTTATATTTAGACATCAATTGCTGCAAAACCGGTATTGCTGCTTTTTTGGCAACTTTAGGGACATACGGTTTAAAAATATTACGCCCGTTAATGTCCCGCAAATAATATTCAACCCGGGGAGTGGAAGGTAAGGCGATATCAGATAATGAAACAGCAGTTTTTGCCTCGCGCGGGAATTCAACCGATTGATTAAGTAATGCAAAGCCGTTGCGCAACTCAAGGCTCAAGGCGATGATACAGCCGATGATCCCTAAAAATAAAAGTATATTTAAAAAGCCTACACTGAAAGTGAACTTGAATTTCTTTTTAGGAGGGACCGGCGCCGATGACTTAGCAGCAACGGAAGGCGCCGTTTTTTGCATCATCTTCAGCAATTTTTCTTCTGCGGATTCTTTAGCCATAACTTCAAACCTGCGCTGGCTTTCCCATCAAGGATGTCTTTTTTTATATATATAAAGAATGAGGAATTGGTATTTTTTTGTATTGTAGTATTCATATTAACATAGGGGATATGTGTTTCAAGGTATTATTGAAGAATTTTAAGGACTTTTTGATGCAGTAATGACAGAATTCCCGTCGAGAAACCAATCATGCGCGCAAAGGCCCTGCCCAAAAGAAGAAAAGAAAAGAAAATCCCATCAAAAAAACAACGTGTCACGATAAATGCGCTAATAATCTCAAATAGTAAAAGAATTAATAATATAGACAACCCCGCAAGCCCACACAATAAAACGCACCCTGCTAAAGGTATTTCAATGATGTCTTTCCAGTACGTATACCCATCCCCTTTTATCATGCGCGGATGGTCCTTGTACATTTTCACCCGCCAAAATCCATGCCGGAATTGCTCTTTCAAATATTTGACCACTTGAGTTGGATGATAATGGTCCACCAGGGCTTTACGCTCAAAATAAATCCGCCAACCTGATGAGGTGATTTTATAACTAAGATCATTGTCCTCCCCTGAGGCCGTCCGGTAAGCTGTATTGAAACCTCCCACCTTGTCAAAGACGTTTTTTCTGACGCAAAAGTTATAGCTGCCAAAGGAGTTAGGAAAATCTGGCATTAAATGCGTATGCCGCCAGAGGATCTCTTTAAAAATACATCGTGCCAGCCAGGAATCCGGGTTAGCGATCCCGTATGATCCGGAAACTACACCCACTTGCGTTTGGCCAAAACCTGCCATTAACTGTGAAATCCAGTCCTCATGAGGGATGCAATCAGAATCGGTAAAAGCTAAAAATTCACCCCTAGCAAATTGGGCCCCGTGATTACGGGCAGAGGCCGGGCCGGCATTTTCCTGACGGACATACTTCACTGACGTAAATGAACGGACAATGTCTGCGGTGTTGTCAACGGAGCCATCATCCACGACGATCACTTCAAATGGCTGGAAACAATTTTGTTTAGACAAAGCTTCAAGGGCTTGGGCCAAGGTGGCCGAAGCATTGTAGGCGGGAATAATAACGCTGACGCAAATAGGGTTCATATCATTCGAGTTATGCGGAGGACATTATGTAATCGTTTTTGAAAACGAATTTTTTCAACCACGGGTTGGTCCTCATACCGGACACTCCCAGTTGGTCGTCTTATTCCGTCAATCTTTCCTAATCTTTCAGAAATACAACGGCCTTCGGCCTGTATTTCTGAATCGGTGACATAGATTGACGGGACAATAGTGGTTTTCAAAAACTCTTTCTATTGTTAACACATGCACAGAGAATACACATAAATTCCGAGCCACCCGCCGCAATTTTAACGATGAACAGTTTTTATCTCTTGACGTGTACATTGTAAGGACTAAATTTATTCTTTTTGCGACTGTGTCATTTTTAGCCAAAAAACTTATGATGTCGAGGGCATTTAAGACTTCAGTCTTAAATGGTCAAACTTGATTGAGCTCTTTATTTCCAGAGAAATAAAGAGCGAGTTGTTTGACCACCGAGACATCATAAGAATTTTTGGCGTTAATAAAATGACTTTCAGGAGCAAAAAGAATAAATTTATACTTACAATGCTTTTGCTACATTTTAAAAGAATTCTAACTTTAAGTAACTGGGATAAGGAAATTGGTCCGGACTAGCCCCTTGCCCAAATACCTGCCCCATTCTGGATATTTTTTCCGCTTCTTCCATGCGCCCTTTTTTTCTCAAAGCATCCGCCGCATAACTATAAACCAGGGGATTTTTAGATTTTGCCTTGATGGCCCGGTTAAAAAACGATAAGGCCTCGTCGGTATTTCCCTTGGCCATCGCAATAGCCCCTGCGTAAAAATAAAACGGCTCCCGATTCGAAATACCCCGTGAATCCACCCCTTTCATGGCGAATAAATCCGCCATGTCATAATTATGTTTGTAATAATTCGCGGCCGCCAGCAAAAGGACCGCATACTCGCGCGCATGATTCAACCGGACTTCCAACCCCGAATTCAAGGTCTCCGTAAAAAATTGCCGGTAAATAATGGAATTTCCCATAGTGTATACCATCTTGGTACTCGGTGCCAGCATGGCCAGCTCCAAATAAAGGATCGCATGGTCCATATCGCCGATCTTGAAAAGAAAAAGGCCTGTATCATAGACGTTCCAAAAGAAATACGGCATATTGTCCGCTGAGTGGCGGATATGTTCAAACGCATTTTCTTCCTGGCCCAAGCCATAATATTCACAGTACCCCAAAAACATTTCCGCGTCTTCCTGCGCCGGGAAAAATTTCATGATCATACGGAAATATGCAGTTAATCCCTTCCAATTGACAGCTGATGACGGGATCTCGCCATTGGAATAAGAAAGCAACTGCGACATATTAATGCCTGCGACCAGGTCATTAAGCTTGCGGATTTTGACTGATTGCACAACGCCGGGCACATCCACCAACAAAAGGGCAACGGAAAATACAAGAACATAGACGGACCATTCCCTGAAGAAGAACCAACGGCAACGGGCAAACAACCGTTTAACGTCCAATCGCCACCTCTTTCTCAACCAGGAACCCTTCCCTTAAACCCAATACCACGACGATGACCAACACTACCGCATACGCAAGCAATAATACATACGCCGCCGCATACCTCAGCGGTGTTCCAAAGCGAAACGCATAGTCCGCGCGCAACAGGCGGCCCTTACGGCCGTCGATATAGACGTGCCAACCCGAATGATACCCATTGGTCCACAATAGGAACCGAGGGCGATCTAGATGGGTCCGGAGGCGTAGTGTGTTGGCATCAAACGATAATACCTTCACCGCAGAGTCACCCTCATACGCTACTTGGGCTTTCAATATACCGGGAGCAAGGGACTGAAAGTCATCCGGCGAGCTCCCATCCCAAGAAAAAAAAGCCAGATTTTGAAGCGCCCCCCACATCTTGTTAAGCTTAACAAAGAACTTTTCTTGCGAATAATCATCCTCCGGCATCGTGTTGTCAAACAGCAGCAGTTTGTTCGTAACGAACCGCTGGATATTGTCTTGAAAAATAAACTGCCGGAGATTATTGAGCCAGGGATTTTCATAGTACCCTGCTGACGATTCGTGCACCACGTCTCCCCTTTTAATATCATCCTCACCCGCCGGTATAGCGGAAGTTCCTTTTTGCAATAAAAAATTCCCCTGACCATCATAAAAAGACGTATGATCTGTAACAAAAACCTCTCTCCATGGGGAAGAATTTCGTTCAATGGTCCATGCGAAGGTGATGGGCTGAATGATAAGGCTAACCCACAAAATCATGGCCAGCGCCCTGGGTTCCCAGCGCCCCATTATACTCAAAACAAAAAACACCAGCGACAACACCAGCGCAAGATAAGAACTCCAAACCACACCCTCCTGTGTCAAGAGCCCTGCCAAAAAAAGAACATGGACAATAACAACAAATGCCAGGACCTTGATGTTCTTGCGGCCATAATGGTCTTTTAGAAATACGCGCAGTTGTTCCATGGCCATCAGGACAGCCATCGGCAGCACAGCCAGCCAGAAGAATAATTGCAGCATTCTCATGTAACGGAAAATAAACACATGCTCCAAAAGAAATGAGTACACCCGCCCCTTGGTCATGGCGATCAATGTTATGAAAACTGCCGACACCAGTAAAAGTGCAGTCCGACGGGAAATAGGGTTAATCAGGCTTAAGACCAGCACAATGAAAACGGGATACGCGATATTAAAATCCCCGACCCCCATGTCCTGCTGGTCCGCAAACACCCTGTCAAAATATCCGTGCGCGATAATGTCCCATACCGTACGGGAAACAGCGATACTCCCCACGGCGTTGTGAACGTTGACCGCGACCTCGGAGGGGTCTGTTGACCCAAAATGACGGGACGGCATGACAAACCCTCCCTGTCTGGACTCAAGGTAGAAGTCAATATTAGGCGCACAGGCCAAAAGGAAAAATCCCAAAGACAACGCCGCAAAAAGTTTATGCGAACGTAAAAAAAAGAGGGTGTCCTTTAAAAAAACAAAAGATTCCTTCATAAAAAACAGGAAAAAGAAAACGGAAAAGACACCGATGATCGTCAACGTAAAAAAAGGGATATAAGTCGTGGCCATGAGCGCCGCGGCAAAACAGGCCCCCAAGAATTGGTGCTTCTTTTTTTGGCGGGCAAAGGCAAAAAGGAAATAAAAAAACCACGCCAGAGGGACAAACAGCAAAACATCAAAACAGTAAAAAAGCTGCCCTCCCCATGAAAAGAGCAAAAGCAGGAAGGCGGCCGTAGATGTCAGACGGTCTTTTAAAAAAAGCCTGGCCAGCAGCCAGAAGGCGGCCATGCCCAAAAAATAATAAAGAACAAGGAATGCGAGATGGGCCTGTATCGGGGAGGCGCCAACATACTTAGAGACGTTATTGATCCAATAGAAAGGATTGCCCTCACCCATCCTCCTTAAAAAGAAATTCCACGGCACCCCGCCGGAATAATCCGGGTTCCACAATGGATAGACGCCCCGGCTGATATTGTCTAAAAAAAACCTGCTGTCCCAATAATAAAAAAAAGCATCACCCTCCAGGGCAAGCCTTCCGGAAACAAAACCCCACCAGGACACTGCCCATATGAAAAAAGGAAAGGCAACTAAAAAAATGACCATCATGCTCCGTTTCTTTTTTTCAATTCCTTAAGCTCAAACTCAAGAAGAGCAATTTTTTGGGCCATCACATCATTACGGTTATTCTGCTGGCACAAAAATACCGTCAGCAAAAGGCTTAAAAAAACAAACACACAAAACAACGCGAAAAAAATAAAATTGCTGGGCAGCTCAAAACCAAGAAATGCCGCGCAGCCAAAAAGCAAACGGTAAAATACCGCGAAAAAGATAGCGCCGGCAGAAACCAAAAGCCAGCTAATCGCATATTTAAACGTCAACCGCCGCCGGCGGACGAGGTCGATAACGAATAAAAAAATTACCACAGAAACCACCATCGCCACTATATGAATGTTCATGCCTTGACCTTTCTTTGACGGATCATGAGCAAAAGGATCGCCAACGTCACCTTGGCCATATAGTACAAGGTTTTAAAATACCGGATAGAGCTACTGCCCGACTCCCTGGCGCGCATCATGACCGGTATTTCAACAATACGCCCTCCGGCCTGTTGGGCCACGACAATAGCTTCAGGCTCGGGAAAATCATGGGGATAATATTCAGAAAATAACGCGATCATTTTTTTGTTGAATGCCCTGAATCCCGAAGTCGGGTCATTGATCCGGACCCCGGTCAGCCCATTGATCAAGTGTACAAAAAAATGGATGCCTACCCTGCGGCTGAACGACGACTGAAAACCGCCGGTTTTTTCCAAAAAGCGGCTGGCGACAACCATGTCTGCTTCATCGCGGCGGATAGGCCCGGTGATTTTGTCTAAAAAAGCCGGATCATGCTGGCCATCCCCGTCAATTTGAACGGCGATATCATACTGATACTTTTGGGCATATTGAAATCCGGTCTGCACCGCGGCCCCGATCCCCAAATTAAACGGCAAAGAAATCACCATACCCCCTGCCTGGCGGGCTTCCTGGGCGGTGGCATCCACAGAGCCGTCATCAATGACCAAAATATCAACATGAAGGGGACTGTCCCCCTGAGTTTCTGTGGACAGCCCCCTTAAACGGATCTCCCGGACCGTGCGGCCGATATTACCGCACTCATTAAAAGCAGGCACGATGGCTAAAATTTTTATATCAGCAGGATTCACTTCGGATCTCTAGATTCCCTGTCCCAGCATTTTTTCAGAAAAAAAAGTGCTCCACAAGTAAAAACGATTTGAACGGTAATTAAAATGAAGACCATATAATTTACTGCCGGGTTTTCATGGCGATCAGGGCCGCGGCCAAATTAATCAACCCGTCTTTGGGGGCATCACTGATTATTTTATTGGGGGTTATGCCGTCAAAACCAAAAACTGATCCGTCGGGATAATGCGTACGGGCCGTCACCAAAGCTATCGATGAGCCATCGCCCATAGGGAACATGGACTTCAGCAAAATCTGGCCCGCTGTATTGACCCCCAGGACAACCGCTCGGCCCCTGAACTGCATAATGCCGGCAAACAATTCCGCGGCTGAACCGGTATCAGCATCGACGAGGATCACGATGGGGCCGGTAAATTGTTCTTGCGGATCATAGGCCGGGACCACCAGATCAGCCTTGGGCGCATTACGCTTTTGAAAATACGCAAATTCGTCCCCGCCTTTTAAAAAAAAGCCGGAAATTTCCATTGCGGCCAAAGGCGGGCCGCCGGGATTGCCCCTTAAATCCAGCACCAATCCTTTAGCATTCTGCGCTTCTATCACTTTTAAAAAACGTTCCATGTCCGGGCCGGTCATGCGGTCAAATTTAGGGACTTCCAGGCAAAACACGCCATCCACCGGCACCGGATGCAAAAATACGGTCTGTTTGAAATATTCCTTGCTGACTACCTCAATGGTTTTGTTGACCTTGGTCTCATGGCTAAGATAGAATAATTTGACATGGGTGTTGATCAACGGTGTTAATTTACTTTCTATGACTTCCTGGGTCATTCTCTTAACAGGCGCTCCATCAATCTTCAGGATAAGGTCATCTTCACGCAAGCCCTTGTCATAGGCGTCCGAGCGCGGCTCCATGCGGGTCACCAAAAAACCGATTATCTCCTTTTTACCCTCAATGCCCAGGTCGATCTTTTGGCCAAGGGCTTCATGCTGGAATTTCACTGCGGGTTTAGGCGGATAAAATTGGGTAAACCTGTCATCCTTGGACCTTAAAGCATCCACCAAATACCAGGCACTGCGCCAGCGGACATAATCATTGCTTTTGCCTTCACTTTTAAGCTGCGCGTAAATATTGGCATTAAATTTCTTTAAAAAATGCTCATAGACGCTGCGGTCGGGCGCCAAATAATAATTTTCTTCAAAGGTTTTATAGACCTTCTCAAAATAATCCGTGTACTGCTGATAATCTTTATCAGTATCGCTTGTCATGGGACCAGCCGCAACCGGGCGGGATACAATGCAAAAACTTATGATTATTAATATAAGAAAAGAAATTCTGGCAAACATTATTTTATACTATCACAGTACCTTGTTTAGCGCACTAAGGAATTCAGGATTAACAGCATATCCTAAATCTTGCGCCCTGTGGGCATCCGCCAGTGCTTTGAGGTAATCTTTAGACCCATAATAAGAAATAGCCCGATTGTAATAGTAACCTGCAACATTAGGGTTTATGCCAATAGCTTTGTTAAAATCAGAGATAGCTTGAGAAAAATTACCTTGCCGGCTATAAATATACCCGCGATTGTTATAGGCATTCGCATAGTCAGGGTTTATTTCAATGGCTGTATTGTAATCAGACAAAGCGCCGGTAAGATTACCTTGTTTATCGTATACACAGCCACGGTTGTAATAAGCATCCGCATAGCTGGTGTAATTGCTTTTCAACACATTTCCGATGGAAATTGTGTTAATCCTGCCGAGCCAAATGTCATTATCAGTTGGTAACGCCACGGGAGGGTATAGTTGAATGGCTTTATTATAATTGGACAGGGCTTGGGTCAAATTACCCTGGATTTCATAGATACTGCCGCGGTTAATATAGCCTTCTGCATAGTCAGGGTTTAATTCAATGGCTTTGGTAAAATCTGAGATGGCTTGGTTCAAGTTACCTTGCTTGCTAAAACTTAGGCCGCGGTTGAAATAGCTTTCTGAAACCTGAGGGTTTATTTGAATGGCTTTGTTGTCATCTGACAGGGCTTGAGTGAAATTACCTGTATCATCATAAACAATACCTCGGTTAATATAGGCCTCTAAATAGCCAGGTTTTATGTCAATGGCCTTGTTGTAATCTAACAGCGCTTGCCTGAAATTACCTGATTTATAATAGGCTAAACCAAGGTTGTAGTTCGGCCTTGCTTTATGGGGGGATTTGCGGGCTGCATCACTCCAAAGTGTTATCTCGTTTTGCCATACCTGATTACGCTTAAAACTGACTAAAGACAATACGGCAATGAGCGTGATCAAAATCCCCCGTAAAATTTTACGGTCTTTAATGATCATTGATAAAGTACAAACAAAGGCCAGAAAAAATCCAAATGATATCAGGTATAGTTTATGTTCAAAGATCACATTAGCCCGGGGAGCGGTGTTGATGGAAAAGGTGATTAAAATCCAGGCCAGGCCAAAGGAGATCAACGGCCAGCCTTTACGCAACCTAAAGATCAAAAAGGTCATAAGGCCAATCACACAAAGCCCCGCCAAGGTAAGCGGCGGACTGAGTAGCCCTGTTGATAACGGGTAATCGTAGTCTATGTTCTGGTTGACTGGCAATATGAACAATCGTAAAAAAGTCAAAAGAACACGCATTTGGGTCAGGATATATTTGCCAACGGTGATGATGTCCCCATCGTGAGACTCTGATGGCGCGTAAAAGTTAAAGAAAATACTCAAATCCGCCCTTACCAGTTTCATAAATAGCATAAAAAAGAGCAATCCCCCCACCATCAAAAAAATGGTCCTGCGGCGGTTACCTTTAAAAAAGATCAATTCAACCGCCAGGATCATAAAGGGAATAGTTGCCGCCACCTCCTTGGTCATTATCCCAAGGATGGCAAACCCGGCACAGCAGGCAAATAAAAGGATTTTATGTTTCTTTGAAGATGATATCCGTGCGCATAAATAAGAGTAAATACTCCCGAGATAAAAAACGGTAGCCATTGATTCAAAGCGCTGGGAGATATAGGTCACGGCTTGGGTCTGGCAAGGGTGGACAAGAAAAAGCAAAGCAATAACAAATGGAAGCTCGCCAGGGGCTGATTTCACAATTTTAAAAAGTAAAGTGGCAGTGGCCCACACTAACCCCACCGCCAAAAGATGGACCACAAAATTAAAAATGTGATACCCTTGGGGATGGGATTGGTTAATGAGGTAATTGAATGCAAAGGAATAAATTCCTATAGTGCGGGTCCGGGGAAAGGAATTCCAAATATAATGCACGTGGTCAAAACTTGTAATATAGTAATTGTTGACAATGAAATCATAATCGTCAAATATAAATTTATACCCGAATGTCCGGGCATAGACGGCCAAACCCAATATGATGAGAAGCAACCAGCGCCAATGGATTTTATTCATTGTTTTATTAATTTTTACCTGAGGCCTTCTTAAGTGAACCGATGAAACCAGGATCAGCAAAATATCCTAAATCTTCTGCTTTATGTACATCTGTCCAGGCCTTATTGAATTCTCTTAACTGATAATAGATAACGGCCCGATTGTAATAAGCCTCTTGAAACTTAGGGTTTAATTTAATGGCTTTATTATAATCCGAAAGGGCTTGAATGAAGCTGCCTTGTTGGGCATAAAAAGTGCCGCGGTTAATATAGGCCTGTGCATCTTCAGGGTTTATTGCAATGGCTTTGGAATAATCAAATTCGGCTTGAGTGAAACTGCCTTGCCGGCTATAAAGATTCCCGCGATTAATATATGCTTTCTCATAATTAGGATTTTTTTCAATGGCTTTATTATAATTATTTAAAGATTGAGTGAAATTGTTTTGTCCCTTGTAGGTATTCCCGCGATTGTAATAGGCTTCTGCATAGTCAGGATTTATTTCAATGGCCTTGTTATAATCTGACAGGGCTTGAGTGAAATTACCTTGTCTTTCATAAAAAATACCACGGTTGTAATAAGCATCCTCATAGCCGGGATTTATGGCAATGGCTTTATTATAATTGGAAAGAGCTTGGGCCCAATCCCCTTGTTTGCTATAAATATCCCCCCGGCCATTATAGGCATTTGCATAGCTTGGGTTTATAGAAATGGCTTTATTAAAATTAGTCAAAGCTTGAACGAAGTTACCTTGATTGATATAGGCAACGCCAAGGCCGTTGTACGGCCTTGCTTTATGAGGAGATTTTTGAACAGCATCACCCCATAAAGTCAAATCATCTTTCCAAAACTTATTCCGTTGATAAGTCAAAACAGAATTAAAGGCTATTATCATCAGCAGGGCAAAAACCATCATATTGATATTATTCTTACCCAAAAGATAATACAAAGCACTGACCAAAAACATACTAAACCCCACCAATGGCAAATAAAGCCGGTGTTCAAAAATGACATCCTTTTCCGGCAAAAAACTTGATTCAGGCAATAGGGTCAAAAAAAACCAAAAAATAGAAAAAGATACCAATCTGTATTTTGAGAACAGATTTTTTGTCCAAAAAAAGATGATTATTAAAAACAAAAAGCTTATTAATACAGGTAATTCAAAAATACTCTTGAAAACGGGATAATCATAGTCAAAATTCTGGTTTAACGGGAAAAAAACTAACCTTATATAAGTAACCGTCACCCTGAATTGAGTAAGAAGATAATGTACGGGAGATATACCTCCTGGCCCCTGGGCAATAACTTGGATATCATGAAAAAATTTTGACTTGGTAAGCAACATCGTTAAAGGGATAATAAGTATGGTAAGCAAAAATGGGATGATGCGTCTCCAATTTAAATTTTTCTTTGTTTCAAAAAAACTAAACTCATAAAGTAATACCATCAAGGGCAGGGTTATGGCTGTTTCCTTGGTAAACATGGCCACAATGGCCATTATCAATGAGCAGAAATAATAAAACCTTGCCAGCCCCGGGGGTTGACAAGGTAACCTTGATTTAACATAGAGGCATAAGGATATCAGATAAAACATGGCCGCCATGGAAGCGGCCCGTTGGCAAATATATGTTACCGCTTCAATTTGGGCAGGGTGACTTACAAATACCAGCCCTGCTAATAAAGCAATAATATTGGCATGGCGGGCAATATTCTCTTCTTTCATTGCTGGGGTGGAAAAAGTCATAAGAACAAACCACCAGATAAAAAAAGCTGAACCTAAATGTATGGCTATGTTAAAGAGATGATAACCAAATACATCAAGCTGATTAAAATGATAGTTAAAAGCAATGGATAAAAAAGCAACAAAACGACAAGGGTAAAATGCCCAGATGTTTTGTAAATGGCGCATGTCCCTGATAAAAAAATTGTCGATTATATAAAGACTGTCATCGAAATGAAACGAACAATGAAAAGTGTTAGAATAGACGAGAATTCCCAAACAAAAGATGAGAGTTAACGAAAGCAGTTTAAAATAAAACGGCTTCAAAATGAGTCCTTTAGTCATTTATTTACCCATAATTCGTTTCAATTGATCACGCCTCGTTTGGGCGATGGTGTCTCCCTGGGAATAAAAACAAGCCAATTTATAATCTTCAAGGGCTTTTTGGCTTTCTCTCATGACAAAATAAATGTCCCCCCGTGTTATTAACGCGTGGTAAGGATACAGCTCCAGACTGATGGCATTCGTATAATCTTTTAAAGCAAGGCTATACTGTTTTTGTTGGATATAAATGATGCCCCGGTTATTGTAAGCATCATCATAATAAGGAAAAAGAGAAATAATTTTGTTAAATATCTCCAAAGCTTTTTCATCATTGTTGTCCGTTAAATAAAAAACCCCAAGAGCATTAAGTATTTTTTTATCATTAGGGTCTTCTTGCAAAGCCCTTTTATAATCTTCTTGGGCCAAAAGAAACTGCTTTAATGCCTGATAACTCTCCCCCCGCTTAAAATAACTGACTTTTAGGTCATTTTTTAATGAAATCGATTGGGTAAATTCATCAATGGCATTCTTGTATTCCCCTAAATCGTAAAATAACAGGCCGCGTTGGAAATAAGGCCTTCCTGATGAGGGGTTTACTTTGATGGCTTTATTAAACCAGATTAATGCTTGATTAGGATCATGCATGCTCTCCAAGGTCACTCCTGTCTGGATATAGGATAAAGCATTGTCCGGTTTCAGGGCAATGGCTTTTTTAAAATCATCCAAAGCATTTTTATTTTCTTCTCTTAAAGCATACAATTGGCCGCGCATATCGTAGGCCGTATAGTTTAATGGATCAATCCGCACAGCTTTATTAAAATCGCTAAAAGCCAAAAAATAGTCCGCTTCCTGTAAAAGGGCTTTTCCTCTTTCAATATAATTTTTGGCTTCTAAAGGATTTTTATCAATGTCCTCGGTCAGTTTCTTAAAATCAAAACCTTGACTTCTTGGGCCATGAATAATGGCATCCTGATTTTGATTAGCAAGGACATTTTTAGGATCAAGGCTAAGTACCGTTTTCCATAAGGTGAAGTCATCCTTCCATATATAACACTGATGATACGTTAAATACCCCATAACAATGACCATCAATACGGCAATGGTCTTAAATTTGGACAAGTATCTGCCTAAAAAAAGGCAAATACCTAAAGAAGGTAAATACATAAAACGGTCCGCCACAATGTTATTATCGGCAAAATCAAATCTCCAAAAGAAAAAAATCGTACCTATCCAAAAAAGCGAAGCAAAAACAAATAAACGGTTTTTACGCCACAAGAACATGAAACACCAAAAAATAATAAAAGTCCTCAGTGATTGCAGATAGATCAAGTTTGATATTGTTACTGGTAAGACAGGGGTATATACAGGTAGAAGGTTAAATGGTAAAAAGAATTTCTCTAAATACCACGAAAAAGTCCATAAACCGATGAGGACAGAATTATGGGTGATATGTGGATGGGGCGACAATGTAAAAAACGTTATTGAAGCAATGGGAAAAATAAAAAAAGCAAAAGGTAATTTATCCAGCAATACCTTTTTGCTCCAGGGCCGCTGATAAAACCAGTCCAACAACAGCAATACCCATGGTAAACTGACAGCCATAGACTTGGTTAAAACGCTTAAAAACCCGAAGAGGATGCTTAAACTGTAATGCCCCTTTGAGTTCTTTTGAAGATACAGCCAGTATTGTTTAAGGCACAAGACATAAAATAAAATACCTAAAACATCCTTGCGTTCGGACACCCAGGCAACAGACTCAACGTGTAAAGGGTGGAGAGCGAAAATAGCACTGGCAATAAAGCTTTGCCAGGGAGAAAATTTCAACACAAGCGCAAAATCAAAAATCACCAGTACAATCGCCAAATGCAAAAGAATGTTTATTAAATGAGCGATAAAAGGTGAAAGGCCGAATAAGTGATATTCCAGATTAAAGGAAAGGGTTGTTAAAGGGATATAGGTAGCATTGACGGTTTGCTGGAAGAGATTGCAGATATTATACCAGGACAAGCTGTAAACGCAGGGATTGGAAACAAAATGCCTGAAGTCATCCCAGCGTAAAAATTGAAATGTTACGCAAGGCCAAAAGACCACTAACACCAGGATAATAAGAAGGATTGAAAATAGCGGGATTACTTTTCGCTGATCCATAGAAATAAATGGTGTATTTAAAAATTTAATATAACACAATTCCCGTGTCATTGCGAGAATCGAAGCGTAGTGAAGCTGCGAAGGACTTTGCCATTTTTTTGTGTGTCGGAAAGAGGATTTTTGTTAATATAGTAATGCCCTTTTTAGAGGTCATTATGCTAAACAGTTTTAAAAATATAACCCTATTTTTCGTCTTTTTTTTGTTGATAATATGCCCAGCCACCTCTTTTGCTTGGCGTAGTTATGGTTATTGGGATTAACATGGCAGCGGTCGCGACTATCCTTATTCTTACTACATTGATAATTATTATTCTCAGGGGCATGCTTTTAGCTATTCCATATATCAGCCGGATTTTATTGATGATGACTTTTATTTTAGCCACGTAACAACACCAGCTATCATACCCTTACCGGTACAATATTCACAAATACCGGTAGCGCTTTCCGGCCAACAGAATGAATTTACCGTTAATGTCCCCAATGACCATGGAGGCTATACAGCCGTTGTTATCAAAAGATCAGGGAATGGATTTACAGGTCCCCAAGGGGAATTTTACCCTGAATTTCCTAAAGTTTCTCAACTAAAAATCATGTATGGGAAATAGAGGCATGAAAAATTTTTGCCAGATGATCTTTAAAAACACGAGGATCAATGGGGATATTGGTGACAAAATCCGTGTGAGGCCGGTGCTTGCGGTATTCAGGAATGTCCCTAGGCATATTCAAATAACGGCTAATGAGAGATAGATCAAACTTGTAGAGAATCGTGCCATGATGCAGGATATAGTGCTTTTTGCGGCGCTGGGCATTACCGGAAAATTTTTTCTCACTTAGGGACGTGGCCAAATCTGACATAGGCCTGAAAAACGCTTCCACCCCTGCCCTGCCCAAAGCATCAATAATTTTATCAGAGATCCATTCGTAAGATTTACGTAAATCATTAAGTTCGGGATGCTTTTCTTTCGAAAGGACCAAGGTGTAGTTAAGACAACCCGGCCCTTGAACAACTGTCCCCCCTCCCGAAGAACGCCTTAACACGGGGATATTGTCTTTTTGAGTATGGATGGAATTAACATCTATGTCCTCGCGGCCAATACGGCCAAGTACAATAAAAATTTTAGAAGATTCCCAAAAACGCAAACATTCACCAGCCTCATGCTTTTCTGCCAAGTCCAATAAAACTTCATCATAAGCGATATTTTCCTGCGGTGTGGGGAAAGAAATGTCTCTAAACTGCATCCGTGGGAGAAGTTGCCAAAAAGAAACTGGTTTTGATGTCCCGGGCCGCTTTGACTTCATCCGGACGGGTAACCGGCATGGTCTTGGGAAATTCTCTAAAAGCCGCGGGATCAGTTTGAGAAAGTTTATCCGCCTCGATCATTTTCTCGATGAAATTATCCATGGTCTGTTTGGACTCTGTCTCGGTCGGCTCAATCATGATGGCTTCAGGGACACTGATGGGAAAATATACCGTCGGAGGATGGATCTGCCGGTCGATCAGGAATTTGGCGATATCAATGGCATGCACCCCGCGCTGGGCTTGTTGTGAAGCGGAAAAAACACTTTCATGCATGCAAATGCGGTCAAAACAAATTTTATAAAAGGCTGACAGTTTTTTCATGATGTAATTAGCGTTAAGCACCGCGTGATTGGTCGTGTCGATCAAACCTTCTCGGCCCAGCATCAGCAAATACGCGTACGCCCGCACCAAAAGCCCGAAATTGCCGTAAAAAGATGCTATATACCCAATTGAATCAGCATAATTATAGTCCAGGGCATAAACACCGTCGCTGCGTTTGACAACGCGCGAAATCGGCAGGAATTTGGCCAGCTTTTCATTGACACCGACAGGCCCGGCACCGGGGCCGCCGCCCCCATGAGGGGTCGTGAAAGTTTTATGCGTATTGATATGCATCACATCAAAGCCGACATCACCGGGGCGGCAGCGGCCCAGGAGCGCGTTTAAATTAGCCCCGTCATAATACATGATGCCGTCGACCGCGTGGATTATCTTGGAAATTTCGCTGATGTTTCCCTCAAACACGCCATATGTGCTAGGGACCGTCATCATCAGGCCGGCGGTCTCTTCATTGACAGCGGCCTTGAGTGCTTCCAAATCCATGCCGCCGTCTTTATTGGAAGGAATGGAAATAGTTTCATAACCAGCTACTGCCGCGGATGCAGGGTTGGTCCCATGCGCAGAATCAGGAATGATGACATATTTTTTCTTAGAGTTGCCTTTGGACTTATGATACGCCGCCATGAGCATGATGCCGGTCAATTCTCCATGGGCGCCGGCCAGAGGCTGCAGGGTAAAATGACTGAAGCCGGTCATTTCGCACATCCACCGCTCTAACTCAAACAGAATTTGCAAAGCCCCCTGGGTCCATTGTTCTCCGCCGGACAACTGGGCCAACAGCGGATGCAGGTCTGTGAAACCCGACAAGCGTGCCAGGGCCTCGGTAAACTTAGGATTATATTTCATGGTGCATGAACCCAATGGATAAAAATGCGTATCAATGGAAAAATTCTTCTGGGACAAACGGGTGTAATGGCGTACCACGTCCAGTTCAGAGACTTCCGGTAAAGGAGCGTCTGCTTTGCGCGCGTATTTGGATGAAATATGCGCATGAGTGGGGACATCCGAGGGCCCAAAATCAAACCCTTTTCGCCCCGCTATAGATTTCTCAAAAATTAATTCCATTCTCTCTCTTTCTTAGCCGACTGATTGGCTTCAATTTGATTTTTTATCGCTCAGGGATCATTTTTTTAACGGCAAAAATATTTATCTTGTTGCGGTGTCTGAAAAACTCGCTCTGCCTATCTCTGGATAGGCAGAGCTCAAACATTTCAGACATCCTTCGGCCAAAAGCCTCAGGATTCCCTTACAAGATAAAATTTTTGCCTAAAAATGAAACTTCGCTCTAAAAAACAAATTGAATCCAATCAGCAAATATGAAACATTAAAAGCTGATACCGATATGTTCCTTTTGCTAAAATTTGACATTCACGCTGGGACCGTAATTTCCCAATTAATGATTTATCCATCTCACATATTGTCAGGATAAATTTGTTCTTTGAAGCGACACTGTCGATTTTAGCCGACGCAGGCCGAAGTCACGAGGGTATTCCGAGCCATAGGGCGAGGAATGACGAAGATGACCGAGTCCCGAATTTCCAGAGAAATTCGGGACGAGTTTCTGAGGAACCGAGTGACCGAGGATCGTCGGCGTTAAAAAATCGACCCGTGGAGCGAAAAGAATAAATTTATCCTGACAATGAACAGTAATTAATCCAATACTTCCTGCAACGCTTTTGCGTAGCGCTCGATTTCTTCCCTGGTCCTCTTCTCCGTGACCGCGACCAGTAAATAGCGCTCCATGCCTGGATAATAACGGCCCAGCGGAAATCCTGCCGCAAAACCTTTTTTCATCATGGCCGCAACCACTTCTGAGGCGTCCTTGGGCAAATGCACGGTGAATTCATTGAACGTCAGCGAGGAACGCTTGACTTCTACGCCCTTGATCTTGGACAAAAGTTGTTTGGCATATTCCGCTTTGTCCAAATTCAACTGCGCCATTTCCTTCAATCCGCTTTTGCCGACCAACGCCATAAAAATCGCTGCCTGAAGGGCGCATAAAGACACATTCGTACAAATATTCGACGTGGCCTTCTCCCGGCGGATATGCTGTTCACGCGCTTGCAAGGTATTAACGAAACAACGATTGCCCTTGGAATCTATTGTCTCCCCAACAATGCGCCCGGGCATTTTGCGTATATATTTTTTACGCGCGCACATAAACCCTAAATAAGGGCCGCCAAAATTAAGCGGCAATCCCAACGATTGGCCCTCTCCGGTAACAATATCAGCACCCATGTCCGCCGGTGTTTTCAATAGTCCCAATGAGATTGGGTACACGCTGACAATAGCCAACGCCCCAACCTTATGGGCTTTCTCGATGATATCAGTCAAATCATCAATGGCCCCGAAAAAATTGGGGTTTTGTAAAATAACGGCCGCGGTGCCCTTGTCCAATATCCGGTATATTTCTTCTCGGCTGCTTTGTCCGTGCACGACAGGCGTTTCCTGGAATTCAAATGACAAATGATGCGTGTATGTTTTTAAAATTTTGCGGTAAATGGGAGAGACCCCACCGTCCATAATCACTTTATTGCGCCCGGTAATGCGGATGGCCATCATCATGGCTTCATAAAGAGCTGTGCCCCCATCGTACAAAGAGGCGTTGGAGACCTCCATCCCCGTCAAGGCGCAGATAGCGCTTTGATACTCGAACAGGGCCTGCAAGGTCCCCTGGGCGCATTCGGGCTGATACGGAGTATATGCCGTATAGAATTCCCCCCGGGAAGTCAATGACGGCACGGCCGTTGGAATATAATGATCGTAATATCCCCCGCCGATAAAAGGCACAACATAAACATTATTTTTTAAAGACAGCCCCGTCACATGGCGCACGACTTCATATTCTGAAAGGCCACTTGGCAAATCAAAAGATTTCGGCCTATGTCCGGGCTTAATGTCGGCAAAAAGGGCATCGATATTCTTGACGCCGATACCTTCCAGCATCTGCTCAACTTCTTGGGGGGTGTTAGTAATGTAAGGGTTCAATTAAAAATCCTGCTCAATGGGCGAGTGTTTCTAAATAGAAAGGCTTCAGTCGTACGTCCTTCGACATCATTAGGTTTTTGTCAATGTAAAGATTCCAAATAATTGCGATACTCTTCTGCGCTCATAAGATTGGTACTTTCATCCGTATCACGCACTTCGATTTTGGCGATCCAGCCTTTGCCAAAACAATCCTTGTTGATCAAAGCCGGGTTGTCCTCCAGTTTGTGGTTGACTTCAGTCACCTTGCCGCCCATGGGCGCGTAAATGTCGCTGGCCGCCTTAACTGACTCGACGGAAACAAACTGCTCAAACTGTTCCACTTCCGTATCAATCTCGGGCAGTTCAACATAGGTCACGTCACCCAAGGCTTCCTGGGCGTAATCGGTGATTCCCATGGTGGCGATATTGTCCTCGATAGAAACCCATTCATGTTCTTTCGTATAAAGGAAACTTTCTTCGATCTCCATACCCTTCTCCGCTATGATTTTAATGATCCGTTTTTATAAAAAGGCCTTTTGGCAACAGTGGCCGCAGTTTTACTCTTTTCATCCCCGAAAAAGATTTCAATACCAGCGTCTTTGCTGTGGCGGTTCATGAATCCTATGCCAATGCCGACCTGCAAAGCCGGTGAAAATGTACCGCTGGTCACGACACCAATTTCACTCCCTGCAGCATCAAAAATTTTATTCCCAGCCCTGGGACTTTTGCGCGAAGCGCTGATAAAATAACCGATGGTGCGCTTTAAGTGCCGCGCTGACAGCGCACGAGCCCCGATAAAATCTTTTTTCCCATCGATAAATTTATCCAGTCCCGCTTCCCGCGGAGAAATATCCTCCCCTAATTCATGGCCGTACAGGCTATAGCACATCTCAACACGCAGCACATCACGCACCCCTAAGCCTGTGGGTTTTACTGTAGCATTGTCCAAAATATTTTGCCAGATTTCTTTACACTTTTCCCAGGAGCAGTAAATTTCGTAACCTAGCTCGCCGGTATATCCGGTGCGGCTGATCAAACAAGGTATTCCTTTAATTTGGAATTGGCCGAAAGTGTAATAGGCCAGTTTTTCTATGCCAGGCGCTAAAACTTTTAATACATCGCGCGATTGGGGCCCCTGCACATCCAGCTTGGCTGTTTTAAAAGAAGCATCTTCGAATTGGGCATTTGAATTCAAATGGGCCCGAAAGTGCCGGGCGTTCTTCTCTATATTAGCCGCATTAACGACAATCATCCAATCTTGAGGGCCTTTGCGGTACACAATCAAATCATCAATCACCCCTCCTGCTTCATTAAGCATAGCGCCATAACGGCAGGTATTAACAGGCATGTCCGCGATAGTCTGGACCACTATGGTATCCAACCCGCAAGCCTTCGCATCACCTTTGATCATAAACTCACCCATGTGGGAGCAGTCAAAAAGCGAAACAGTTCTGCGGTTATGCTCCCATTCGGCAAGAATACTCTCATATTGCAAAGGCATGTTCCAGCCGCCAAAGCCCACCATTTTGGCGCCCAAAGCCGCATGCACATCTGCTAAAGGAGTACTATATAGAGAAGTTTCCACGGACAAAGATGCCCCCTTTGATTTACCTACTGTAGCCAAAAGTTATTTTAAAGTAAAGAAAAAACGTTTTACTTTGTGTTACCTGATACTTTTTTTAAGTCCTCGAGAAACCTGGGATTGACTTTAAGCCCCAACGATTCCACTTTTAACACGTCTTCCCAAGCTCTATCGTATTTCTTAAACTGATAAAAAATAACGGCCCGATCGTCATACACCTGTGCATAGTTAGGATTTAAGGCAATGGCCTTATTATAATCTGACAAAGCTTGAGGCAGGTTACCTTGTTGTGAATAACAAATTCCACGCTTGTAATAGGCATCTGCATTGCCATGGTTTATGTCAATGGCTTTATTATAATCAGAAATAGCCTGGATGAAGTCTGATTGTTGTGCAAAGAGGACACCACGGTTAATATATATCTCTGCATTCTGAGGATCTATTTCAATGGCTTTATTGAAATCGATGATGGCTCGGCGCAAGTTACCCTGTTTGGCCAAGAGAAGGCCGCGGTTGTAATGGGCCCCTGCAACGCCAGGATTTATTTCAATGGCTTTATTATAATCGGACTGGGCCAAGGCGAGATTCCCCACTTCATCATAAATATTGCCGAGGTTAAAATAGGCCTCTGCATAATCAGGATTGATGGCAATGGCCTTGTTAAAATCTGGCATTGCTTTGGGTAAGTTACCTTGGGTGTAATACACAATGCCGCGGTTAATATAGGCCTGTGCATTTTCAGGGTTTATGTCAATGGCTTTATTATAATCTGAGACAGCTTGAGTTAGGTTGCCCTGGTAGAAATACGCAAGGCCCCGGTTAACGTAGCCCCTGATTTTATGCGGAGATTTTCGCACCGCATCATCCCAAAGTGTGAAATCGTTTTTCCAAACTTGATTACGCAGAAAACTTGAAATGGATAATAAGGCAATCATGGCCATCAAAATTCCGGCTAATAATTTCTTCGGACGAATCAAAATAAATAAAGCACTGATCAGCATTAGAAAAAACCCAAAGGACATTAAGTAAAGCTTATGTTCAAAAATCACATTGCTGCGAGGTGTCAGGTTAAT
>Ga0207051_1033_pt2 | contig 23209 bp, 24 predicted proteins | sample Alteio_BWMinCont_61_FD_153292 | JGI IMG/M metagenome (GOLD analysis project Ga0207051, IMG submission 153292) | Enriched cells from forest soil in Barre Woods Harvard Forest LTER site, Petersham, Massachusetts, United States -... | ecosystem: Environmental > Terrestrial > Soil > Temperate forest >...
GACCTGGACGCGCGTTATCAGCACTTTACAGAGGCCGACATCGCGCGACTGCGGGCACTCGGCTACACTGCGCCCTTCACCGAATTGGAAGCCGGAATTAAAGAAACAGTTTCCGCGTAGTTTTCCAAGAACAAACATTTCCCATACGAGGAGTCTCAGTGAAGGACCTCTCACGCGTCCTGTCTCTCATCGAACGAGGCTTTTCGTCGCTCCGAGTACTCGTGGTTGGTGATGTGATGCTGGACCGATACGTCTGGGGTAGCGTCGACCGGATTTCACCCGAGGCCCCCGTTCCAGTGGTGCGATCTCTCAACACAACCAGTGTTCCGGGTGGCGCAGCCAATGTTGCCATGAATCTGGCCGGGTTGGGAGCGCACGTCACGCAAGCCGGGTATTGGGGCGCCGACCTCGAAGGGCGGGAACTTGGAGAATTATTGAGCAAAGCGGGCATCGATGTATCCGGAATGATCGAGTCTGCGCATCCTACAATTTCCAAGACGCGGATCATGGCGCGTAGGCAACAATTGCTGCGAATGGATATCGAGAGCCCAGCGGCTCATTCCGCCAATGAGCACAACGCCCTTCTCGATCGCGCGGTGCAACTGGTGTCGGCGGTCGATGCAGTGATCGTTTCTGATTATGCAAAGGGCACGCTCTACCCGGCGCTCTGTCGGGTCGTGATAGACAAAGCTCGCGATCGCGGAATTCCTGTCCTGGTGGATCCAAAGGACAAGAGCTTTGCCAAATACGCCGGGGCCACGACCATCTGTCCCAATCTTGTCGAGCTGTCTCTCGCAACCAATATCGACAGTGCAAACCTACGAGAGCTCATCTCGGCTGGGGAGAGGCTCGTCAAAGAGACGCGCATTGACTTCTTGACGGTGACCATGAGCGAGAAAGGTATCCTGCTCGTGTTTCCAGACTCCTCTGTCCATTCGCGTGCGCGCGCCCAGGAGGTATTCGATGTGTCCGGCGCGGGCGACACGGTCATTGCAACCTTGGGAGTCTGCCTGGCGAGTGGTTTGGACGCGGAGGCAGCGGTGGACCTGGCGAACGTGGCCGCAGGTATAGTGATCGGGAAGACCGGAACCGTGCCGATATCGCGAAATGAGCTCGTGGCGGAGCTTACTGCCTCTGTAGCCACGCGCGGCCCGGAAAAAGTGCTCGACGATGAACAGTTGCTGCTGAGAAGCGCCGAATGGCGCGCCACCGGGCATCGGATCGTCTTTACCAACGGCTGCTTTGACATCTTGCACATCGGGCATATAGCCCTTCTCGAACAATGTCGGGAATTCGGTGACAAACTGATTGTAGCCATCAATAGCGATGCTTCCGTGGTACGCCTCAAGGGGCCAACGCGTCCGGTGGTGAAACAGGCGGATCGGGCGCGGTTATTGGCGGCTCTGGCGTCCACCGATGCGATAACCATCTTCGACGAACAGACCCCACTCAGCTTGATTCGCCGTATTCGGCCCGATGTTCTGGTGAAGGGAGGTGATTATAACGCCGCCACTGTGGTGGGCGCCGAAGATGTTATGAGTTGGGGAGGCAAGGTGGAGATCGTGCCCTTCCTTCCTGGCCACAGCACCAGCAATATGATTGCACGCATGAGCACCCATCGCGTATCGGAGCCCGCAAAGCGCGGTTGACAACCGTGTCAGCCGTTCGAACCGGAGGCATCAGCAAGGCGCAGCTTTGCCGGGATTACCGTATTTCTTGGACAGAGCCGAATCGACCGCAAATGCCATCTCATCGACGGTGATAGCACTTAAACAACGTCGCCCTTCGACAATGCAAGTTTCGAGATTGCAGCCCGAACAACTTACTTCTCGATAAAGAATTTCATGGTTGCCGACAGTTAGATACCAGACGCCCGGCAATCCTCGGGCGGAGAATGCGATCACCGTCCGTACGCCCACGGACGACGCCAGGTGCATAGGGCCAGAATCTGGTCCCAGGAATACTGAAGCGTATTCCAATACTGCTGCAGTTTCGCGGGGACTGAGGCGACCACAGAAATTAACCTTCGGTCCGTGCCAATCCTGCGAAGAATAATCGCTGGCTTCACGATCTTCCTTCGCGCCGATGAGAGCGAGACCATACGTGGGATAAGTCTCGCTGAGTCTAGCTAGCAGGGCCCGCCAATTTTCCTGGCCCCAATCCTTGGCCTGCATCTTTGTGCCGGGGCCGCACGCGATGAGAGCCCGCCCCGCCAAATCTCCGAGTGCCCTGCGTGCAGATTCTTTCTCCGATTCTGCGAGACGCAAATCCCAGTTGACCGGGTCCCCGATAGCGGCATCACCGAGTTCAGCTAGGCTTCGGGCCAGCCGCACTGCCTCGCTTTCATAGAGGCCACTGGCGGGATCCTTCCTGCGAGCTGTCTGATCTGCCTTCGAAATGCCAACGATGTGTTTGACCCCTGCGGCCCATTGAAAGAATCGTTTGTCGCGCTGTACGGCCGATTGCTCCCGGGCGGGCATGAGGTACACCAGGACGTCCGGCCTGAACCGGCGGATTTTCATCGCCAGCCGCAGGATTTCTCCCGGGTTCCGCGTGCCAGCGGTATATCGCATGTAACCGTGAATCAGGTTCGAGCCATCAAGCACGGAGGCTGCGGGAGGGGCCTTTAGATGGACAGGGAAGTTCGTCAGCAATATTCGCTCAGCGTCTGGAAAGCTTCGTTCGATGAGGTGAAAGCAGGGTAAGGCGACTATTGTGTCACCTAAGCTGCCAATTCGGCAGACGAGGACTTTCTTTATCCTTGGTGGTGAATTCATGTTGAGTCCCGGGCTAAATCGGCGAACGTCTACAGTTACGAATGCGCGCTCGATCCGGTGAAACCGACTGATCGTTTCACACATTTAATATATCGCGCTCCGAACTCGTAGCTGTAGTGCAGCTGCCAGACATAACGGCTCTCGTTCGACCGGGGTTGAACTGCGACCGGGGTACGGTGCGACCATCTGCCGAGCACTTTTGCTATCATAGCGGAGTGGTGACTGATTCCCGCCTTATCCGGTACACAGTATTTCTGGACCGGGACGGCGTTCTCAACGAAAAAATGCCCGAGGGCCAGTACGTCACCTCCTGGAGTGACTTCCGTCTTCTGCCCGGAGTAATCGACGGGATTCGCAAGCTGAATCAGGCTGGTATTCGAGTGTTCGTTGTTTCTAACCAGCGTGGCATTGCTCTGGGACTCTATACCTCTGAAACAGTGCGAGCAATCCACGATGAGCTCCAGAATCTCCTGAAATCTCATGAAGCTCGAGTGGACGGGTTTTATTTTTGTCCACATGACAAAGGTCAATGCAATTGCCGCAAGCCGCTGCCTGGATTGTTCGAACAGGCCGTGGCGGAGTTTCCCGATGTCGAAGCCAGAACCTGCGCGATGCTCGGCGATTCCCTGTCGGATATCGAGTTTGGTAGACGCCTAGGCATGTTAACAATCTTCCTGCAATGCGATTCTTCCCGGCAGAAGCCCGGCGCGGACGCCGCCAAGGATCTGGCCGACCTGCGGTTCTCATCCTTTCTTGAAGCTGTGAATGGCTTACTCGAGGGCTGATTCTCGTTCAACCGCCCCGATTATTCAGCTAGCAGTGGCACTGATAATCAACATTCGAAGTGTTCCGCTTCGTGGATAGGATTCTCGTGCCAGACTTGAGGATCCGCAGCACCGTTTTGCCGGCGTCTGAGCGCAAACAAACGGAGGTTGTACCAGTCGGATTCAGAGGTATGTTGGCAGTTGAGGTCTTCAGAGACACGAAATGAGGAGGTTGACAACCCCAGGAAGCAGCACTCGGAGGTGCGGATCATTGGTGCCATGACGTATAATGCAGCAACCCAAGCGGGGGAGATCTGCCGCAACGTCTAAACCAACCTTTAACCTGTGGAAACAGCAAGTCCGCGGGTCTGGATGCGCGTGAACTGCACGAACTGCGCCATCTCCGGGAAGAGAACGCCCAAACCGGGAACATGACTAAGCGCGGGAAGCGGGTGCTATACCTGAGTCCCTTGAGGGTATTCTTGAATTGGAGCAATTAACTCGCCCGGATCAGGCGATGCAAACAGTTGGTACAGAGAATATCTACCAGTAATGACATGAAGGTCTTCTTCAACGACCCTTGTGTGCTTTCTCACACCATCCTTAAGCAGACGGCCAAAGCAATGATACCCGTGCTGCCAAAGGAGTTTTAAAACGTTTTTTGTTGCGTCACTTCCATGCAGTTCAAGAGCAATCCGAGATATTTGCCGCGACAAGAGTTCTTGAGCGCCCTCAAGGGCCAGGGCTTCTGCACCTTCTATATCGAGTTTAATGACGTTTGGCACCGGAATTTGGCCAGTTTGCACCAAGGTATCGAGTCGGACCCCGTGAACAAATACGGTGCGAGGCGGAAGTCCATATTGGGCACGGGATTGGGAGGCGCGGCCTCCAGTAACTACATCGAGAGTGCCGGAATTAGAGGTCAGGTCGTCCACCTGAAACTCCAGCGTGCCGTCTACGTTTCCCACTGCATATGGGAGAACAGTTGCCTGAGATGAACAACCACCGATCGCGATGTTTTCTGCAAGTAATTGACGATTATTTGCCATCGGCTCAAAAGCGTAAACCTGCGCAGCGCCGCAGCATTGGACAAAAAAACGGCTGTAAAGACCGATATTTGCACCCAGGTCGTAGACCACATCTCCCTTGTGAACAAGTCTTTGTAGTGCGCCAAACATGTACCTGTCGTCTTGTAAATGAGGTCTAAGCCAGAACAGGCGGTGTTGTCGCAAACGGATGGCCATCCTTCCAATTGGCTCAACATTGATATTCCATTTGACATCAGGAATTGCCTTGAGGATAGTTCTGCCAAGCCACGGAGTTTTTCGCACCAGTTGATGAAGACCGGAAAACATTCTTAAATCATACCCGGTCAGGCGGCTCTGAAGGCGGATCATCGTGGGGGTGAATACCTTTGTAAAATCGGCATCGCGCAGGTCACCCCCCGGGTCGTGATTGAGCAGTGGTATCGTTCAGCTTGTCAGAGTGGCCAGGCTGGATGACCTCTCAACGATAGTCGTTTCGTCTGACTCGGGTGCGCTAGTCTCCTGTCCCACTGGTTCGTGAAATAAATTAATGGCGCTGACCGACAACGGTTGGCTGGGCATAGCGTGCGATGCTGTCCAGTATTTGGTCTGCGGTTCTTGTCCATGCAAAGGGCTTGGGATCTTCGTTGTGCACGTCGATGTAGTCACGGATGGCGAGTTCCAGTTCCTTGACCGAGCGAAAGACTCCACGGCGAATGCGTTTGTTGGTGAGTTCGGCGAACCAGCGTTCCACCAGATTGATCCATGATCCGTAGGTGGGTGTAAAGTGCAGGTGAAACGAGGCCGCTTGGCGATCCATTTCCGGATCATGGCGGTCTTGTGCGTTCCATAGTTGTCCATGATGAGATGTACATCCAGTGCCGTTACGCTTGTAATCGTGCGTGCCCCGCCCCAGTTGGCCGGGTCGCATGGGTAGCAGCGGTTGAGTGCGGTCCAGAGCCTGAATCTGACTCTTCTCATCGATGCACAAAACCATGGCATGATCGGGCGGGTTCATGTACAGGCCCACGATGTCTCGTACCTTTTCAATCAACTGCGGGTCGGGCGAAAGTTTGAACGTTTCACTCCGATGGGGCTGCAAGCCGAATGCATGCCAGATTCGACTTACCGTCATCCGACTCAATCCGGTCGCTTTTGCCAAGCCGCGTGTAGACCAGTGAGTTTCCCCTCGCTGCGTGCTTTCCAAAGTCTGAATGACCACCCGCTCGACCTGATCATCGCTGATCTTGCGCGGGGCTCCCGGTCGCGGTTCGTCGTAGAGACCTTCCAGACGCGCTTGCAAAAAGCGGGAACGCCACTTGCACACCATAGCTTTGGAGCAACGCAACTTCTTGGCTACCGCCTGATTGTCGAGTCCCTCGGCACAGGCCAGCCCGCCTTGCCTGCATGGATTGACTCCGTGCCCGGTGGGCGAGCGACTGAAGCCGCTCCCGCTCCTCCTCACTCAAAATCAAGGGTCGTTTCGGTCGTCCGGTTCGCATCTCCACCTCCTACATGGTAGATGCGATCCGCTGTTGATTAGTTCACGTATTTATGGGACAGTAGACTAGCCGCCCGTGGTGTAAGTCTTGATGCCCAAGCGCGAGAAGGCATGGTGTTGGTTTTGGTGAATCGGTAGTGTTCAGGTATGGGGATGGGCACGCGGCACGGGCCAAGATAAGCAAGAAGACATTTGGATCGCGAACGCGGAGTTGGCGCGGTCGCCGGGGCATCCTTTCTATCAACGGCTGAACGAGCTTCTGGACGGCGAGAAGTTTGACCTGTTCGTGGAAGGGCTTTGCCGGAAGTTTTATGCAGCCAGGATGGGCCGGCCGAGCCTGGTGCCGGGAATCTACTTTCGTGCGCTGCTGATCGGATATTTCGAGGGGATCGACAGTGAGCGGGGCATTGCTTGGCGGCTGGCCGACTCCCTGGCGCTGCGGCAGTTTGTGCGCATCTCCATGCCGGAGTCAACGCCGGATCATTCGACGATCTCGCGCACCCGGCGCCGCGTTCAGGCTGGCCGGGAAAAATGCCGCAGGAACGCTGCTCGTGGCCAATCATCCGTTCGGGGGCATCGCACGGGTGCAAGCTTGCCGGTCCATCCTGCAGCAGTTAGCCGCAACGTCGGGCTTCGATCCGGCTTTAAAAGAAAAACTTGGGCAAGTCGACGATCAGGCCCTTGCCGAAATCGTGTTCGATTGCATCTTGCGGGATACGAGCATCCACCTTGTCATTCCTTCCATGATGCGCGTCGATCACGTCAGGGTTAATGTACGCGCTGTAACGCACTCACGGTTTACGTCCGCCAAAGTGCAAATCCTTCGTGCTTCGTTCGGCGCCATAGCCAACGGGCAAACAATTGCCCATATTCGGCTACCACATTGCAAATCAATCTGAGACAAGGCAAGAGGAATTCTCTGCGATACTAACTATCGCTAGGCAAACCGAGTGCTTTGTACACTTCCTGAGCCGCGTTCTTCAAGGCATATCGATGTTCATAGCACAATCTGGCTTTTCGCCGCATCGTGTCTCGCTCTGCAGTCGACAGAGCGAGAAATCGCTCAATCAAACGGGTCGTGCCCTCACAGGTGTCGGTCTCAACGATGGCTGCAGCGTCGGCTTCGACATCGCGCGCGATATTGACCTTGTTGGAAATCAGCGGAATTGTCCCACAAGCCAGGGCGTCGGCGACCGCGATTCCAAAGTTCTCCTGATGCGAGGGCAGAATAAACGCCTCCGCGCCGTAAAATGCGCCCCACTTTGCATCGCCCCGGACCGTTCTTGTCCAGTGCACCCTATCTTCGATCCCCAGATGCTCAGCTTGAGCACGCAGTTCCGGTTCCCAGCCAACCTCGTCGGGGCCCGCGATTACTAGGTCTAAATCGTCAGGCAGTGTCTTTGCGTATGCATCCAGGAGCAGATCACATCCCTTCTTGGGGTTGAGCCGGCCCAGGAACAACAGGTAACGCCGCCCATCCAGCCCAGGGCAAATCGCTCGAAACGCTTGCTTCAGGGTTTCAGGATCGCCGTTCGGGCCGATCGTGCCGTAAGGCACCACTACTCTCTTGAGGCGATGGTGAAAAGGAAATCCTTTCGCAGCCACCTGCATCTCTTCCTGGCTGGTGAAACATACGGCTTCCGCAAGCTCGAGGTTTTTGCCTTCCCAGAAGACCCAGTAAAGCAGTTTCTTCAAATGCTTCAGCGGAAATCGCCGCATAAAGTATGGATCAAGCATACCGTGGGCGAATACAACATACGGCCGCCGTCCGGCAACGGCGCGACGTGCCGCTAGCGTGTGGTATTGCCAGATGCCGTTGACGATGACACCATCGAAGCGTTGGCAATTTTCCCTGAGCCAGCTTTCGAGTTTCGGCTCGTAATGGTATTTCGGCTTGGTGGGTCCAAACGCATGGACCTGGCTCCCGGGAAGTTGGCTGAAATCAGCTGCGGGATCGTCGAGCGTGGCGACTTCAACGCCGTTGCCGATTCTTTGATGGGCGGCAACAAACATTCGCACCGAATCTGTGGGGCCCCCAAACACTGGGTTTAACGATCTGATCACGTGTAACAATCGCATATTTTTACCGTACCACAAGACATGTCCCATCGATTAAATGTCGAAGTTCAAATGAATTTTGCGCCGTCTTATAGCTCCGATTAACGGCGGGTTTTGTGTAAGGTGTTGCGCTCTCGGCTGGCGACCGCAGACTTTATCGAGATGGAATCGGTGCCGACGTCTTCCACGGAGCAGGAGCGTCTCGTGGTCAGCTAAGCAGCAGACTCTTTCTCACCAGCGAAAGCTCGAACTGAGGCGCCTGGCCGCCACACTGGCTTATAACATCACCCGCCTGCACGCCCTGCGTAACCGTGTAGTGATCCCCTCTTGAGCGGACGGTTTCGCGTGGGAGTGACGCTTCTGCGAAGTGTCCACTTATTTTGTAGCTGTTGAAAAACTCGACACTGTTCTGACACTGAAGCCAAGTTTCTGCTTGTGGTGCGCGGGACCTTCACGCATGATTTCGATGTCGGTGCCGGAGACCTCGGCTGAGACAACTGAATAAGACACTGTTCGTCGTTCGCTGCAAATTGGTCGACCGGCAGGATCACCGTAACGGATTCTGAGCGCAGCCGGTGAAGCAGAAACGGGCTCCGGTGGAGAGGTGGAGACCGCCCCGCCGAGGAATAGCCGGTTGCGACTCATCCGTGCCGATGAGAGCCGGGAGTGGCACCAAACCTGCTCCCGGTTTGTTCTTTCCACATCGGATAGATAGATCGAAGATGCCTCGGAAAACTCGTGCGACAAACTGCGGCGGAGGCGCCTCCATATTTCTCGCTGTCAGTTGCGCCTCGAACCGGGCCAGAGGCAAGTAGCCCAGCGCCGAGCGCAGGCGTTTTTGGTGATTGAGCAGCCCTTGCTGGCATACCCGATCATAGATCGTCGGCACGGTGTTCTCATAATGCACCTTCTCCAGTGAGCTTTGGGGATGCGGTACGAATTCTGTCTGAGTTTCGGACCCAACTCTGGAGCTTTTGTTCTTCCGATTCGTTAATGGTGATCCAGTATGGAGAGCCGGCGTTCACCTTGCGTGCCTGAAGATGACCGCGTTCGATCCAGTAGTACACTACGCCTGGACTGACGCCAAAACGTTTTGCCGTCTGAGCCACGGTCAACTCGTCGGGAGGGTGTTTTGAATTTTGTGTAAAGCGTTTGTTCCTCGATACTGGAGGAACCGATGGGAATCGACAAAGAGCTAATCGATAAATTGCTTGCCGACTACAAGGGTCCGGAGGATCTGATCGGCGAGCAGGGTCTATTGAAACAACTGACGAAGGCGTTGGTGGAGCGTGCGATGCACGCCGAGCTGACCCACCATCTGGGGTATGAGAAGCACGATTCCGGGGGCAAGGGCAGTGGCAACTCGCGCAATGGAACCAGCACGAAGACGCTGAAGGGAGATTTCGGGGAGGCGGTGATCGAGGTTCCTCGGGACCGGAACGGCACCTATGAGCCGAAGATCGTACCCCGTCACCAGCGTCGTTTCAGCGGATTCGATGACAAGATCCTGTCGATGTATGCCCGGGGGATGACCACACGGGAGATCCAGGGTCATTTGCAGGAGATCTATGGTGTGGAAGTGTCTCCGTCTCTGATCTCGGAGGTTACCGATGCGGTGATCGAAGAGGTGAAGGCCTGGCAGACGCGACCACTTGAGCCTCTGTATCCAATTCTCTTTCTTGATGCCTTGATGGTGAAGATGCGGCACGAGGGCCGGGTGGAAAACCGTGCGGTCCACGTGGCCATCGGTATCGATCTGGACGGACGCAAGGACGTGCTGGGGCTTTGGACCTCGGCCAACGAGGGCGCCAAGTTCTGGCTGCAGGTGCTGACCGAGCTGCGCAATCGCGGAGTGAAGGATATCTTCATCGCCTGTGTTGACGGGCTGAAAGGCTTCCCTCAGGCTATCGAGTCGGTGTTTCCCCAGGCGCAGGTGCAGTTGTGCATCGTGCACCTGGTGCGGGCCAGTCTCAACTACGTCGGCTGGAAAGAACGCAAGCCGGTGGCGCAGGATCTGAAGTCTGTTTACCGTGCCGCCACCGAAGAACAAGCCCGGCGGGAGATGGCCGCCTTTGCCGAGCGCTGGAATCCAAAATACCCCACCATCGCAGCGCTTTGGCAAAGGAACTGGGAGAGAGTCATTCCTTTCTTTGCATTTCCGGCCGAGATCCGCAAGATCATCTATACGACCAATGCGGTGGAATCACTGAATATGTCCCTACGCAAAGCGCTGAAGACGCGGGTCGCCTTCCCCAGCGAGGAAGCAGCGCTCAAGGTCATGTATCTGGCGCTCCGAAATGTGATCGCGAAATGGGAAAGCCCGTTGCATTGGAAGGCGGCCTTGAACCAGTTCACGCTGCTTTGGGAAGATCGGATACAGATCGTGACCAGAGCGTAATCCTTGTTACCCTTTGCCCCCGCATCGAAATCGATAAGGCTTGCGAGGACCGCCGTCAAGGCTCAAGATGAACTCGTTGCGCTCGGCCTTGACGGCGGCCCCCGCAAGCCAAATAATTCCAACTATCCGGGGCATAAGGGTAACAAGCAAAAACGAACTCGCCCCGACCACCGAGGCACTAACCAGGGGAACGGCGTTTACACAAAATCGCGGACACTCCCCTCGTCGGGCCTGCGAAGCACAGCGGGTGGGATTCGATGGCGGAAGCGAATCCGACAATCCAACGGATTATTGCCGTCGAGTATGGTTTGCCGGTTGTGCTGATGTATCCTTCCTGGCGGAATAGCTCGGCGATATCAGCATCGTGCAAATGGCGCGCCATTTCTCGCACTCGAGCCGGTCGCCGATCACCAGCCTGCAATACTTCGCCGACATCGTCGACGAAGTGCGTGCCTCACCGATACCAGAAAGCTACTGGGAACCGCTTCGCGCCAAGGTCACACGGATGGAGAAACAGTGGTTACTGGCGCAAACTGCTACGCCATGATGCCGCAACCTGTGGGGCAGTCGTCGGCTGCCCCACGGCGCCGGAGCACCTGCCCACATCAGCGGAATGACTGCCCACATAAAACGGAATCACTGCCCACATGAAACGGAATCCCACCAACGTGCCTCAGAAAAACAAGGGAAATGAAATGACGACAAGGCAAAAAACGAAATGACGCTAATCGATATCTACTTACACTCTTCTTGACCTCATGTGGGCACCCCCACTACTGTAAAAATCAACCAGCGTCGCTTCGCTCCGACGCCCTGCCCACATCACCGGAATCCAGTGCCCACATCAACGGAATAAGCACTTTTGGATATGACACCCCTCATCTGAGTGTCAGAGGGACTTCAAACCTCCTGAACAATGCGCTGCTCAGCGCACACTACACAATCATCCGACTTCCCGAAAGCGTGCATGTCGGACGGACGGCAAGTTGCCTTCTCCGACCGGTCCGCCGCTCCATCTTCATCGGCGGACACTCTCGGGATCTCCCGGTCCCGTGCAGGAAGTTTCCATGTGTGCTCAGGGTCTGCGACTGCGCGGGACTCGTCGATGGCTTGCCTATAGCGCCACCGGCGATGTTGCCTTCCGCTTCGCTCAACGGCGTCGGCGTCCCGGATGATATTTCGCAGCTCGATACCTGGCCCGCATGTGCCGCTGTCAACGCTTCGCCGTCGATCTTACGACCGCCGTCGCATGACTCGGGGCCAATGTGGCTGGCTAGGCCTTTATTGTATGACTCTTTCATTCACTACTTCCTGCCGGTTTTCCCGGCGCACTGAGCGGTATGTGAAGTGCAGGTTCGAGGGTTATTGTTTCGGGATTGCCATGCTGGGTTGTTGGCGCTGCTTCCATTTGTCTGGTAGCCAGTGAGGGAGATCGCTGCGCAGGGTCGTGGGTAGTTTGTCAGCAATTGGGTGAGATAGAGTTGCGGGTCGTGTCGGCGGCAGGTGCTGGTGAGGCTGGCTACTGCAACAAGATCAGCGCTTCTACTCCATTAGAATCCAGCCCATTGCCGTCAGGAGCCCACGCGTTTTTCAACAGCTACAAAATAGGTGGACACTTCGCAGAAGCGTCACTCCCACGCGAAACCGTCCGCTCAAGAGGGGATCACCACACGGTTACGAAGAATCCGGCCCAGCACCGGTTATTAGTAACCAATGCGCATCGTGGGAGAATTTGGGGGTAACCCATTCATCGGCTCTACTGCAAAATGGGGTGCCCAGGAGGCCGCCAAGGCAAAAGGCAGGTTTGATGGCCTGCTATGTGGCTTTACTCCGATGATTTGTACCACCAGATCGGCTTCGGCGCGCTGGCCTGCTGAATTTGGATGGAGTTGGTTCAACATTAGCGGGGATGTAGCCGGACAGATGGTGCCATATTCCTTGGCCATGACGTCATATACCAGAACATTCGGATATCTCCCGGACATTGCCATCACGGCATCGTGCATTATGTCGGTGTAGGCCTGTGCCGCCTCGGGGGTTTCAGGCTGAACCCATTGGTAATTCCCGGGATCCGTAGTAAGTAATGAATTTTCGGTCGTCAACAAAATAGAGGAATCGGGAGTGCATTGTTCGAGCCGCTCTAACGCCCGCTGAAGGCGCACCGTTGCACAGCCACGATCGCAATTCCCGAGTCGCACGTCATTAATCAAGGGGCCCCGCATGATCAGCAGATCAGGTTTAGCCGTACAGACAGCTTCGATTGGATAGGGATAAGGACTGGAACCATTTAGAAGTTCCTCTAATGTCGCCCCGTTATTCCCGTAGTTGTAGATATTTCCGAGGATCCGTGGTATTCCGGTCACGTCTTTGGTAACTGGGCTACACGTCAACCCGTCGAGGGGTTGACCTGGATTGCAGTAGGTAGCAAGTTCGTAGAAGAAGGAGACCGCATTTGATACGGTGCTGTTTCCCCACACGACGAGTTTCTTGCCCGCCAAGCCATTGCGCAACCAGTGTGCCAGCGGAGTGACACACAGGCGCTCTGGCGGCGTCTCGTGCCGGTAAGGTGATAGATCATCGTGACAGGGGGACTTACGGTCCATCGACTCGCTATTGGCAACAGAACCAACCACATCGATTGCAACCCTCTCCGTGCCGATAGGGGTCCACGTTAGAGTAGCTGATTGACCTGGCACAGTGGTATTCGGAGATGCGGATATGGATGTGGTGAGCGATGGAGTAACTGTACCCTGCATTGACGCGTTCTGCGGGTCTCCCAGTTCCATGCCGGTAAGGTGAAAGGTGGTCGTCTGCGTCGGAGCGACAGACTCGGATCCCCTGCTTCGGACCGATTCTAAACTTTCTCTGAACAGTGCAACCTGGAAGGAGATTTGGGTTGAGGTTGTAGTTGTAACAACTCCCGACATTGGAGTGGGTTGAACAGCACGCGTAGAGCTTCGTTCCGGTTGCGTTTGGCCTTTGATGATCAAGAGAAATGGACTCATTCCAAAGATGCTTGTGATTACAATGCTGATCAGGCAAAGCCGGAGTGTGCTCAAACCGCGCTGAGCTTTGGGTGATTTTGCGTCCATGTCTTCCTCCGTTCTAAGGCTGGGCCTATTACCTATGGCGCAGCTTGAACCGCTTTTAAGTCTATCGCTCGCCCCGCGACTTAGTAGAAGGTTTTCTAGTGTTGTGTCCCATAAATAACTTGCAATAAGGTCATGCGCGGCATATTCTTGGATATGTTGCTGGGGCGTCCCAAACCTACTCTGGAACTGAGTGTGGAAGAGCGCGAGGAATTGAGCGGATTTGCGGCTTCGCGCAGCCTTCCTCATGCGTTGGTCTCGCGAGCCAAACTGGTGTTGTGGTCTGGTGATGGGGTTTCCAATTCGGAGATCGCCGAGCGCCTGGATTGGTCGAAAGCGACGGTGGGTAAATGGCGGCAGCGATTTATCGAACATCGCATTCAGGGGCTCTACGATGAACTCCGTCCGGGCCGTCCGCGCACCATCTCCGACGAGAAGGTGGCCACTCTGCTGCGGCGGACCATCAAAACCAAACCGCCGGGCGCGACACACTGGAGCGTTCGGCAAGCGGCGGAAGCCAACCGCCTGTCGAAATCCACCGTCCACCGGGTGTTTCAAACTTTTGCTTTGCAGCCTCATCGCAGCAAGACATTCAAGCTTTCCAACGATCCGTTTTTTGTCGAGAAAGTACGCGACATCGTGGGACTGTACCTCAACCCTCCAGATCACGCCATTGTGCTCGCCGTCGATGAAAAGTCGCAGATCCAAGCCCTGAGCCGCACTCAGCCTGTGCTGCCGATGGGTCTGGGCTATGTAGAGGGTGTCACTCATGATTATGTCCGCCATGGCACGACCACGTTATTCGCTGCTCTTGACATCGCTACCGGAACGGTGTTCACCGAATGCAAGCCCCGGCACCGACACCAGGAATTTCTGGCCTTTCTGAAGCGCATCGACAGTGCCGTTCCCGCCCATCTGGATGTGCATCTAGTTGTGGACAACTACGCCACCCACAAGCATGGCAAAGTACGCGCCTGGCTGGCCCAACGGCCTCGCTTCCAGGTTCACTACACACCGACATATTCCTCCTGGCTCAACCAGGTCGAACGCTGGTTCGGCCTTATTACCCAGCAGGCCATCCGTCGGGGTAGCTTTCGCAGTGTTCGTGAACTGATCCGGCGGATCGAGGAATTCGTTCAGCACTACAATCGCCAATCCCGCCCATTTGTCTGGACTGCCACGGCCGATTCGATCTTTCAGAAACTCACCAGACTTTGTTCATGTATTTCCGGGACATCCACTAGCAGCTACTCGCCAAAACGGTCAGGCGCTTATGCACGGCCAGGACGTACTCCGTGGTCATATGCGCGTATCGCTTCGTGGTCTCAAGGTCATTGCTCGATGGCCTTTTGCAGTGCTATTTCAGCGCTTCAGCCAGAGAAGATCCGAAGATCCGGCATCAGCCGGGCTTTGGGAATCTGCAAGAATCGCATCGTGAAGGAGGGCAAGGTCACGGGGTCAAATGGGAAGTACTATCAGGCATTCCCGGAAGCACAGACGGTTCACTGAGTACCACAATGCGGTATGTTGGTGTTTTGAGGCGGGTTTCATTGCCGGTGTAGATAATTGTAGGTACCGGCGTGCGCGGCTTCTCAGGCGCTGGAGCCGACGCCCTTTCAGCCGAGCTCGATTTTCCCACTGGAGTAGCAGTTGGTAGTTGTTTCCAAGCACAGTTACGCCAGCGCTTGAACCGATGCGACCAGATGCGTCGCACGATCCATCGGTCAAGTTGGTTGAAGAGCTTCCGAACGTGAGCACGTTTGTAGTACTCGCCCCAACCTCGCAAGAGCGGGTTCAACCCTTCGATCAACTGTTCGGTCGCCAGAGGCACCCGACGCTTCGTACGCTGCCGCACTTGATCTTTGAAGCGCCGGATCGATTTCTCGCGCGGATAGGCATACAGCCCGCCCGAGCGTGCCCGGCTGCGGATCTTGTTCGCAGGAAGATAAAGCCCCTTCCCGCGCTTGATCTTATAGCCGAGGAACTCGAAACCGTACCGGACATGAACGATCCGCGTCTTTTGCGGATGCAGCTCGACGTCCAGTTGCTTCAGGATGCGGCCAGCAGCGTCTATAGCGGCTCGCGCTTCTGCAGCGGACTTGCAGGTGACTACCCAATCGTCCGCGTACCTCGTCAACTGATATCCCTTATGCCGCATCTCCCGATCAAACGGCGTCAGGAGGATGTTGCTGAGTAAGGGTGAAGCTACCCCGCCTTGAGGGGTCCCGCGCTCGGTTGGAAAGAGCCGCCCTCTCCCATAGCTTCCCGCCTTGAGCATTGCCTCAATGAGGCGCAGCACACCGCCATCAGCTATCCGTTGGGCTACAAGGGTCAGGAGCTTCTCATAATCCACCGACCCAAAAGAAGCTACGACACACTACCCATCATCAGCACCTTCCCGAGCGGGTCACGATTATCCGTAGTCACCATCCATTTGAAGCGCGTTCACTCGAGGTTCTCAGCAAGATCCATCGCAATGGCCGCGTTTACCTCATCCTGATCCTGCCTGACGGCAGTAAGTCCATGATCCCGGCGGAATGGACCGATTATGCATCATTAAGTCAGCCCCGACAAGCTGTTTCCGTACTGGGTTCCATCGAGGACTTGCTGCATGCACGGGACATCGCTGACGCTCTGCTCAACCGACTTGCAGCGCTAACAAGCAAGGCGGATGAAGAGGAGAGTCAACGTGCAGCAAGACCAACCGAGTCTCTTCGATCTGCTTCTCGACGAAAGCGGCCCTTGGGAAGCGCTGGAAGCCGATCAACAGCTCCAGGCCATCGACATCCTCGCCCGGCTGATCGCCAAAGCCACCATGGACAACCACGAGGAGGACGAGGATGACTGAAGCCAAGGTAAAACTCACTCATACGCGCCGCGCGGCCTTCGTCTACATCCGTCAGTCCAGTCCTCAGCAGGTGGAAAACAATCGAGAGTCAACGGCGCGACAGTACGCATTAGTGGAAAAGGCCTGCGAGTTGGGATGGACCAGAGAACAGGTGACCGTGGTCGATGAAGACCTGGGCTTATCGGGCTCCGGAACGGCGAAGCGCTCCGGTTTCGCCCGCATGACGGCGGAAGTAGCTCTGGGACATGTGGGCATCGTGCTGGGTCTGGAGGTCTCGCGCCTGGCGCGCAACAACGCCGATTGGTATCGTCTGCTGGATCTGTGCGGCATGACGGATACTCTGATCGGAGACAGCGATGGGATCTACCATCCGGCAGCTTTTAACGATCGATTGATTCTCGGCTTGAAAAGACCTGATTCATATTGCACCTCTTGTTCAACGTTTTCGGCATTGGGGTGAAACGCAGGGCTTGTCGCCTTCTCGCGCACGCGTTTATTTGTGCTTGGTCAACCCGTCCCGTCGGCAGATATAGCCTACATGCTGGGTATTGAAGTGGCGTCCGAAAGCGGTACGGTAGCCCGCAGAATTCAGCTGCCGGGCGATATCCGCATAGCTGTAATGGCCTGCCAACTCATGAATGCGTGTGACGGCATTCGGAGGAGTCTTCAGAGATCCTTCGCCGGGCGCCGGGCGCTTGACCGAGGAGCGCGTGACCGTTCCCGAACGCCAGCGAATCTGGATTTCGATCATGCCCGGCTGGCTGACGCCGTCCAGTTGTACCGATTCAATAGCCATGCGCAGCAGTTGCTTTCGATCCTGATTGGTCGTTGTCTGCGCCTTCCAGAGAGCAGGCAGATTGCGGGATAACTTCTCGATCGACTCGCGTTCCTCGGCCGTAATCTTCCAGGCGGATTGTTCTTCGGCTCGCTGATAGGCCTGCTCCAGACGGGCCAGGGTCTCCAACTTCTCATTCCATCGCCGCTCCAACTCCGACGCCACCAAGCGGTTGTCCGGGTCCACGGCATCGTACTGCCGTTGCGCAAGCCGCGCCTCATAACGGGCTCGCTCCAGTTGCAGGTCGCGCTGCCGTTGTTGAACCGCCAGATCGTTCTCCAACTGATCAACCACGCGCAGACCGATGGCTAGGCTTAATGGGGAGACCGAATCCACAAAGGCTTCCGCAACCGCCGCATCCACCGGCCGTGAAGTCATACACTGGCAGAGCCTGTCTCCATCTTCGTAGCCGGACTGACACGTGTAGGTCGAAGATCGCTTTTCACCCCCTGAATGATGATGAACGCCCATCTTTCGCCCGCAGATCCCGCAGTAGACCATGCCCTGCAGAAGAGCCTCTCCTTCCCGCGCCACACCCAGGGTCTCGTCGCCGTCATGCCAGTTCTGGCGCATCTGTTCGTTGTTCTTCACGTACTCCTCCCAACTCAGATAGGCGGCATGATGGGCGTCGATCTTCACTGGCCATTGTGCCATGGGACGGGGGTGAGGGAGGACCTTACCCGTCTTGGCCGAACGGCGATCGCCGCCGTAGTCCCATTTGCCGAACACGTACGCTCCGGCATAGGCCGGATTGTGAAGGATACGGACCACGGCACTCATACTGGGCGCCTTCCACACCAGAGAACCGTACCCCTCCCGACTGACTACGCGCACTGGCAGATTCAGTCCGTCCAGTTTCAGGCCCGCACTACGCGGCGCACAACAAGGTGACGGCGGAAGGAGGCAAACACATACTGCAGCCGCTCCCGCACCTGGGCGTCCGGATCCAGTTCCCAACCGCCATCGGCGCCGTACACAAAGCCCACGGGAAGTGGAAACTGCAACAGTCCCTTGCGGGCTTTGTTCCAACGTCCTTCGTACAAACGCGTACGCAAGGTGAACAGTTCTGCCTCTGATAAAGTACCCTTCACTCCAAGCAACAAGCGATCGTTGGGCTCCCGCGGATTATAGATCGCGCTTTCATCAGCGATCAGGGTGCCGGCCAAACCGCAGATCTCGATGAGCCGGTACCAATCGCTGTTATTGCGGGCCAGCCGCGAAGCTTCAAGCATCAGCACGATACCCACCCGGCCCAGACCCACTTCCGTCACCAGTCGTTGAAAACCGCTGCGATGCGCCGCCGTGCTGCCTGAGCGGCCCTGATCCTCATCGATGACCTCCACGCGGCTGGCCGGCCAGCCTAACTCCTTGGCCCGTTCCTGCAGATGATACTGCCGCTCCGTGCTCTCGCGATGTTCAATGACCTGCCACGGAGTCGACTGCCGCACATACACGTAAGCCAATCGCTCACAGTGCCGATTTTGGATCTTCACTATGCTCACGGTCTTCCTCCTTCGGAAACGGAGACGAGCACGTGACGAGAGGCCACCTCCGTCCAGAGTTTTTCCAACTCCGGGAAGGACGTTTCTGTCGCACCGGCGGTGAGATTTTGGAGCTCTCGCTGCGCGCATAGATGGGTAACACGTGGAGTTTCCGGCCCTATTCTGGAGTTCGGTCGCGGCATAACTCCGCCTGCAACAGCCACGCCAGGAGCCGAACCGTCTTCGCCGCGCACACAGCGAAGCACCAGGTGCGCAAAGAAACTGCAGTCCTCAAGCAGGGCGAAAAGAAACTGCTCGCGAACGGCGTTGCTGGGCCGCCGGGAAGCACTGCAATCGCCAGCCACAACAAGGGAACCTGTGGAGCACTGAGAGAGATAATAGTTTGCCCATCGGCGAAGCTCTTCGGCAGTTACAACCGTTTTCTCGCCCCGGTTGGCTACGCGGTGCTCGGAATGCACTGGCACCGCTGTTGAAGGCACAGGGCAGTTGAGAATACCCCACACCTTCGAGCAGAGGCCAAGACCCTCGCGCCAAGAGATATTTCCTCCCGACAAGGTCACCACCTGGTAAATGAAGAACGCCGCGATCCACATGGGCTTTCACCGTCCTTCGCGATGGCGGAGGAATCGAATCAGGTCCAGCAACGCTTGCGGCGACAGAAGCACCGGCACAGCCCGCACAGGAGATGAGACCGGCGGCATGGGAAGATCCGTCTCCTCCCATGTGAAGGCCCGCAACACTCCGCTCTGGAGGCGAACCAACACCCTTGGTCCGCCGCGCCAGAAAATGCGCTTTACCCTTCCTGACTGCCCGCAGCTGGAGTTACGTTCGGATGTGATCGTGACCGCACATCCGCAAAATGCAACATAGGGTGCTGTCTGTTCGTTGTTTAAAAGGCACCATGTCGGAAGCAGAACTTCATATCTTGCGCGCACGGCTGGAGGGCGGGATCCGCAACAAGGCGGCACGCGGCGAGTTGCGCCGTGGTTTGCCTGTGGGCTTCGTGTGGGGCGGGGGGGACGGCGAGGTGTGCTTCGATCCCGATGCCGCCGTGGGTCGGTGCCATCCGTACGGTGTTCGCGAAGTTCACCGAGTTGGGATCGGCGCGCAAGGTATGGCTGTGGTTTCGTTCCGAAGGCCTCAGCTTTCCTCTTCGCGCCCACATGCACAGTCCGATTCGCTGGGTTGCCGCAACGTATACCGCCATCCATACTGTGCTCACCAACCCGGTGTATGCTGGCGCATATGCCTACTGTAAGAGTCGTCACGAACGTTATGTCGATGAAGAGGGCAGATTGCGCAAGCGGACGCGTCTTCTTCCCCAGGCGGAGTGGGCGGTGCTTCTTTCCGATCACCACCGGGGATACATTGACTGGGCAACGTATCAGGCCAACCATGCCCGCATCGACGCCAACGTTCATCCTCAACCTCATCAGGCGGGAGGCGCAGTGAGAGAAGGCGCCGCGCTGTTGCAGGGGCTGGCTATCTGCGGCAAGTGCGGCCGGCGTTTGCATACGCATTATCGCGGACGAAACGCCTCGCCTGGTTATCACTGGTCCGGCAAAGATATCGTCCAGGGACGCGGCGTTTATTGCCTAAACGTCGGCGGAGTCCAGATTGATCAGGCGGTAACCGAAGCTTTTCTGAAGGCTTTAACACCGGCCGCGGTAGAAGCTACGGAACAGGCCGTTCGGCAGCTTGAGGCGGATCATGATGCCGCGCTCAGCCAGTGGCGGCTTGCTGTAGAACGCGCACGCTATGAGGCAGAGCGCGCCGAGCCCAGTATCGCGTCGTGGAGCCGGAGAACCGGCTGGTGGCACGCGGGCTGGAAACCGAGTGGGAGAAGCGGCTGCGCGATTTGGCCACAGCGGAGGCGGAACTGGAGCGCCGGCAACAACAACGCCCACGTGACTCAGTCCCGAAGAAAAAAGCCGACTCCGGGTTCTGGGCTCCGATCTGCGCAAGGTCTGGACCGCTCCCACCACCACGGATCGAGACCGCAAAGAGCTCTTGCGTACGCTTCTGGAAGAGGTGATCGTAGCCGTTTATCGTTCGGAACACCGGGCTCATCTGACGCTGCGTTGGCGAGGTGGCGAACTGACTGAGATCGACCTCGTGTTACCACGCTCCCAGCCACGCGGCCGCCGCACAAGTGAAGACACCCTCTCGCTTCTGCCACGTCTGGCGGCACTCTATCCCGACGAGGTCATCGCCGGCATCCTCAACCGTCAGGGACGCAAGACCGCGAGTGGAGAGCGGTTCACCGCTGTTCATGTCGGCGCTTTGCGCCGCTATCGGGGCATCCCGCGTTTTCAGCCGCCAGCCCAGCCTGCACAGGGCGATGTCGTCTGCATTCGCAAGGCCGCGCAAATCCTGGGCATGAACACCTCCACCATCCATCGCTGGCTGGCCGAAGGCTTCATCGCTGGTGAACAGATCACTCCGGGCGCTCCGTGGCAAATCCGCATCACCGATGAACTGCCGACGCGCATCGTACCAGAGGCTCCACCGGAGTATATTCCCATGTTGGAAACGACCCTCAAACTGGGGGTCTCGCGTCAGACCGTGTTGCAGCGTGTAAAGCGCGGCGAGCTCGAAGCCATCCTTGTCACCAGTGGGCGCCGTAAGGGCTTGCGAATCAAGGTCGTGGACTATCAACCCAGCCTGTTTGCAGCCACTTCATGAATATGGGGGCAGTATGAAGAGGGATCCAAACAGCCTTTTATGTCTCCTTCAAGAATCCACTCCGGCGCATCGCTTTTCGACAGAAATTTGAAACACTGTTCGATTGCGTCTGCAGTGGAGCGGCCTTTCCGGGAACCGTTAGAGTTGGGGTCCGCGCAGGTTTCGGCGATTGGTTCCAGAGCCATCTGATATAGCGCTTGCATGGCTCTGTCCTTCATCACGGGAATCGAGAGCGGCCTCAACTTGCCGTTGGACTCTGGAATGTACACCAGCCCTAACGGCAGCGGGCGATATCCCCGGCGCTGTAACGATACGATCGCTTTGAGTTTGGACTGCGGCGTGGACCAGAGTACTTGGTCCACACCCGAGGTTCGCTTGCCCTTGTTTTCTGTCACTCGTTTCACGGCCAGAGCCTTGCCGCTGAACGAGCAGGTGAGCAACCGTTACAAGGCTTTGACCTTGCCCCAGCGGCCCTCCCGGGATGCCTTGACGATACGCGCCTGCAGCCGAGCTACCTGCTGTTCACATCGTTTCCAGTCGATGTGGTCCCAATGCTCTACGGCGGCTGAGGATGCACACGCGACGCGTTCCGCGTTCATTTGCGATTTCCTCATGTGATGGTTCTGCCTGCTTATCGCAGAGAAGTTGCCGCTTCCTATCCGCTCCATTACAGAGCGGCCTTTGCTTTTTCCAGCATCCTCTCCCCGCAGGCCTGTCGGCGACTCTTGCGAGGCGCTTCCCGCGATTCCCGGGGAGGCCAGCGGGGTTTCCATGTTCTGATTCAGCGACAAGAATGATTTAGCCCCCGCCTTCACACCGGCAGTCCGAATGTCCGTGTGACCCGTAAAGGTTATCGGGTCAACCGACTGCTTTACCTTTTGCTTCAGCCTGTCAGCGTCTTTGGCTGGTCCATGCTAACGATGCCTACGGCGGTTCACATATGTTGGGCGTGCCATCCAGCCTAACCCTCTGACCGTTTTGACGCTGGCAGTCAAGGAGATTCCCTCACGGCAATCTCCACCGCTTGCGCGGAGGATATTGTCTCGGCAGCTTCCGACCCGATCGTTACCAATCACGCCGGTGCCGATAGGCTACTGCGGACGGAACCGCAGGTTCATTTCACGATGTATCCATGTTGAACAATCGTTGAATCAGCGTCATGTCACACTCCCTTGCGCATATCAGTTGCGCCGCAGGCCACGTAGATCCGCGTGGCAGGCCCAAACCCGAACACCGCCTACGCCCTATCCAATACCGTCAGCAGGCGCTCCAATGTCCCCGCATCGAATCCACGATGCACTTCGATCCGACGCCCGCTTCGCGACTCAACCACAAATGCGCTATCCCCATCGAAATCACTGCTTGCCTCCCGCGCCGGCGGCCGAACCACTTCAACAGGAACGATCGGCCCGGTTACCGATCGGGGCCCACCATGCAACCGCTGACGATATTTATCCAGCGTTCCAACAGCCGGGCCTCGCTGCCGGCAGAACGCTGCCCGCATCAATCCACTTGCTTCGAACTCCGCAACTAGAGCCTCGGCCTCGGCCCGGCTACGCCGCCTCCGCACCACTCCCACTTCGCTCATAACTCAAGTGCACCACGAAACCATGCCGTACAACAGGGTGCGTTGCTCAGACGGATACGCTTCGTCGTAGGAGGCCTCTGGATCCGAGATTGCGAAGTCGCCGGGCGACCTGGCGCAGAGTAAGAGGCGCTTGCGGGCT
>Ga0207051_1036_pt1 | contig 22810 bp, 20 predicted proteins | sample Alteio_BWMinCont_61_FD_153292 | JGI IMG/M metagenome (GOLD analysis project Ga0207051, IMG submission 153292) | Enriched cells from forest soil in Barre Woods Harvard Forest LTER site, Petersham, Massachusetts, United States -... | ecosystem: Environmental > Terrestrial > Soil > Temperate forest >...
TCCTTTTTTAAAGTGCGTGAGGAACTAAACGCAAAAATCGTCATACGGGTCCGGGGGGTATCATTTTATGATCTTAACCAAGAGACTGACCGCAGGCATCTACAGTCCTGGGAAGATTTCTGGAAACGTTATTGCAGGCCGGATGACCGCGTTTACATGAAACGGGCGCACAACTGGGGCAATCAATTAGCGGCTGTTACAGATAAAAATCCGGACATTTATCACCCATGCGTATTACCTTGGTCAACGATGCACATTACCACCATGGGCATCATTGCCCTTTGTCCGATGGACTATGACGCTGTTTACCACTTGGGAGATGTTAATAAGGAATCTATCGCTGACATTTGGCGCAATGACAAGTGGAAAGAGATCCGCCGTCTGCACTCCACAGGCAACAGGAATGAGATGAAAATGTGCCGGGGCTGCCGGTTATTCGATTACGATTTTAGTTTAGATAAATGGCAGCAAAAACAATTATGGGAGACGTAAGGCCATGGATGTTGAGGTTCGTCCTTGCCTGGAAGGTGACCTTCCGGAATTGTTCGAACTGTTTAGGAAGGTCTATCAATATAACCCCAACATGGTCAAGAAAAGTTATTTTGACTGGTTTTATAAGGAGACCCCTTTTTCCAAACGTCCGGGTTACGCGTTTTATCTTCTTTTAGAATCCAATAGTATTAAGGCTTTTGCCGGATCCTTACCGACAGAATATCGTTTGGACAGCAAGGTTGAACGGGGATGTTGGATATTTAATTGGCATGCCTTTGCCCCTGGTTTTTATGGTCTTTATCTTTGGGAACATTTAAAAGAACAATTCGGGACGGTGTTTTTTAGCGGCTTAACCGAAGAAGCGTCTCGCATTTATAAGCTTAAAGAGATCCCGGTCGTAGAATGTACGCCTCGATGGATCGGTGTTTTAAATAAAGATTACTGCAAATCCATTTTGGGAGGGGATGATGAGTGCTGGGGGCAGTTTGGGCCGCTATCATCTTTACCCGGGCAGGAAGTATTTCCAGTGGACCGATTTGAAGATCATGAGGAATTCTTTCTTGAAAAATTACTGAACGTCCGGGGGTATTGCCGCAGGACAGGGGCTTTTTTAAACTGGAGATTCAAGGATATTCCCGGCCATGATTACCAGCTGGTCCGTTCAGCCAATGGGCAGTATGGGGTTTTTCGTATTGAGAAGATCAAAGGATACGATCAAGCAGTGACACGCATTATCGAATGGGTTTTTGATGACCGTCTTGGGCTAGAAGCATTGGGCCTGGTTTGTGAGGCCAGTCAATCCGAAGGCAGTATTTTAATCGATTTTTTTTCTACGGCGCCTCAACCGGGACGTTTTCTTGAACATTATGGATTTTTACCTGAAAAGGACCTTGGGTTTACCATACCGAGATTATTCCGGCCCTTGAAGCCCTCTTCAGGAATTTCATTCGGGGTTGATCGTTCTTTGGGACCGTCAACTGACCGGATGTTTTCTGATTGGTACATAACCAATGCGGACAATGATTCAGAACGGATCAAGTTATGAAGAAAAAAAAGCCAAAAGAATTCCATGAACACATCAAAGCTTATAGAGAAGGGCCAAGCAAAGATGAGGCGTTGAGCGGAGTTAAGATTGCTGTATTGACTTCTTTCGCGGTTGAAGGGATAAAAGAAGTCTTGAGTGTGAGGTGTTGGCATGAAGGGATCGAGCCTGAAATCTTTGTAGGGGATTATAATCAATATTCGCGTCTAATGTTGGACCCGGAAAGCGCATTATATAAATTTTCGCCGGATATCCTTTTTCTTTTTATTGATGTCAGAAGCTTATGGGGTGAGGATTTTTACAGGCCTTATTCGATTTCATCACAACAGCGGCAAGATCTTGTCAGTAGCCAGTTAGAGCAAATAGAGGTCCTGCTAAAGAGTTTTCACAGCAACAGTAAAGGGCTGGTTGTTATCCATAATCTTGAAATCCCCGGCTATTCACCCCTTGGTTGGGCAGAGTCAAAACAAAAAGACGGCTTTTTAAAGATGATCCGGATGTTTAATGAAAAGCTCGAAGATATAGTACGCGATGATCCGGGGAGCTTTGTCTTTGATTATGAAAGTTTTTTGGCCAGGAAAGGCAAAGATTTTTCCATTGATCCCCAAATGTATTATATGGCAGACATGCGGATTGCTCCCGGATTGATCCCGGCGATGTGTGACGAATACATATCCATTTTAAAGCCGTTTTTATCCAAGACGCGTAAATGCATCGTTTTGGACCTTGATAATACGCTTTGGGGAGGAGTGGCGGGTGAAGATGGCATGTCCGGGATCGAACTCGGGCCTACACCCCAAGGACGCCCTTTTTGGGAATTCCAAAAGCACTTGCTCGCCTTGTTTGAAAGGGGAATTATTTTAGCCGTCAATAGCAAGAATAACCTTGAGGATGCTTTAAAGATCATTCAGGACCACCCCTTTATGGTATTGCGTCAAGAGCACTTTGCGGCCATGGAGATTAATTGGGACGATAAAGTTTCAAATATGCGTAAAATCGCACAAAATTTAAATATTGGCTTAGATAGCCTGGTTTATTTTGACGATGACCCATTTAACCGGGAGATAATGTCCGAATTCTTACCTGAAGTGTTTACGGTTGACTTGAATGAAGACCCCGCAGATTACGTAAGGGTCCTGACATCTTTAAAAGAATTGAATACTTTATCGATAACAGATGAAGATCGCTTGAAAGGGCGCATGTATGTACAAGAACGCAAGAGAAAGGAATTAGTTAAATCAGCAGGAAACGTGGAAGATTATTTGCGCCAACTTGAAATGGTGGTATCTATCCACCCCATGGATAATTTTTCATTACCCAGGATAGCCCAATTGACCCAAAAAACTAACCAGTTTAACTTAACAACACGGCGATACCGGGAAATGGAGCTTGCTGGTTTAATGTCATTGCCCAACTGGCGGATTTATGGGGTTTGGGCAAAGGACAAATTTGGCGATAATGGTTTGGTAGGGGTGATGATGTGCCGGATAGAGGGCCAAACTTGGATCTTGGATAATTTTTTGTTAAGTTGCAGGGTCATCGCAAGAGGGGTGGAAGACACGATGCTGGCATTTGTCACGAGGGCCGCCATGGAGCAAGGGGCCACACAGCTGCTGGGAGAATTTATCCCGACGCAAAAGAACAAGGTTGCCGAAGATTTTTTTAAGATGAATGGATTTTCCCCCGACGGCCGCCTTTTATTGAACAAGGAACCCAATGGAGCAATTAAAAAAAGTGTTCGGTGATGTGTTGGGTGTTAATGCAGGTCAGATTGGCCCTGCATTCTCTCCTTTGAATTGTCCAGCCTGGGATTCATTTCACCATGTTGTCCTTATTATTGCCTTACAAAAGGAGTTTGGCATTAAATTGACGATGAAAGAAGCGATGGCCATAGATACGTATCAAACAGCTTTTGAATTGATCAGTAAAAAAACTTCGAAAGTGAAGATATAAAACAAATGAGAAAAGTCCCCTTCCTTGATTTAAGGATCACAGATGCCCTGGAGCGCAAGGAGCTTCTGGAAGCCGTTGATAAGGTTTTTGACCATGGCCGTCTTACTTTAGGGCCTGAGGTCAAAGAGCTTGAAGAACTATTGGCAAAGTATTGCGGCCGGCGTTTTGCAGTAGGCATGAATTCAGGCACCACTGCGCTCTTTCTTGCTTTAAAGGCCGTCGGGATTGGGAAGGGTGATGAAGTTATAACAACATCATTATCATGGATTGCCACTGCCAATGCCATCGCTTTAACCGGAGCAACACCGGTATTTGCTGATATACAAAATGATCTGAATATCGATCCTGCCTCTGTTAAAAAACTTATAAGCAAATCTACGAAGGCCATTGTGCCTGTTCATTTCACAGGCAAGGTATGCCGGATGGATGAGATCATGGCGCTGGCCCAAGACCAACATCTGATCGTCATTGAGGATGCGGCGCAGGCCTTCGGCGCTTCTTTCAATGGGCGTCCAGCGGGATCGTTTGGGGCCTTGGCCTCTTTTAGCATGAACCCCATGAAAGTATTTGCCTCTTGCGGGGACGCGGGAGCAATCGTTCTTGATGATGAAAAACTCTACAATCGCCTGGTTGCGTTACGCTACAACGGCACCGTTCGCCGGGAGGAATGCATTGAGGTCAGCTTAAACGGCCGGATGGATACCCTTCAAGCCGCTATCCTTCTCAAACGGCTCCCCCGCGTCGATAAAATTATTGCCAGCAGAAGGGAAATTGCTTTGCAGTATACCAAACTATTAAAGGGATGCATTGAGCTTCCATGCGAGAAAACCGGTGATGTGGATGCTTATTACACATTTATGATCCAAACAGAAAAGCGGGATGAATTAAAAAAGTATCTTGAAGAATGCGGGGTAGAGACAAAAATACAACACCCTATTTTAATGCCCAACCAACCGGCCCACGCAGGGATCTCGCGCGGGGAATATCCCAATGCGACCAGGCTGGTTAAAAGGATACTTTGCCTTCCTTGTAATGAAAAATTATCGTCCGATGACGTTGAGTATGTGGCCCAATGTATAAGAAAGTTTTTTGAATAGAGGAAATAAGATGTCCGTGCGCTATTTAGCTGGCCAGGAAATTATAACGATCAAAGGCCCATCTTTAAAAGAATTGAAAAGTATGGCTGAGCAGGCGCCATTGCGGCGTGCCAGGTTCTGTCTTCACCAGAATGACCAGTCCAAGGTGCATGAGATGGTCATTGCCTTTTGTCAGGATTCTTATATGCGTCCGCATAAGCACCACCATAAGACAGAGTCCTTTCATGTTATTGAAGGAGAGTTGTTGGTGGTTTTTTTTGACGAAGAAGGCAAGATCACCCGGTCCATTCACATGCAACCGGTACAACAGGGGGGATGTTTTTTGTACAGGCTTTCCAATGACCTTTGGCACACTGTTATTCCTTTGTCGGAATACGTGGTGATTCATGAGGTCACCAATGGACCGTTCATTAAAGAAGATTCAATGTTTGCCCCTTGGGCGCCTGATGGCAGCGACCAACAGGCTGTACAAAATTTTATAATGAACATAAAAAAAGAAACACGGATTTAAGTGAGAAGAATTCAATGAAATTTAAACAGATCATGGGGACAATAGACCGGGCCCGTCAGAAGGGGATTGTTTTTCTGGCCGGAAGATGTTCGATCTTTTTGATATCCTTGCCTGCCATTATATTAGTACGGATCATAAGGCCTTTAATTTGTTTTCGGTTTTCTCCACTTACCACGTCCAGAATAGGGCATTTATCTACAGATACGGAATTATATTTACAAAAAAGAAAGATGGCCGAAAATACTTTTAAAAGAACCATTGATATTTTTTACTGCGATGATTCTGCCTGCAATCAACAGCTTTTCAAAATGTGGAAAGAACATCTAAGGATATGGCCGGCGGCAAAGTGGTTGGACAAGGTTAACGGCTTAATACCTGGTAGTGAGCCGCATATAATTACAGAATATTCGGCTGATGGGACAGACTATGAAGGAGTGCTTTCGCAAACAAAACCCATTTTGTCTTTCACTGCTGACGAGGAGAAATTAGGCCAAGAGGCATTAAGCCAGATGGGTATTGGGCCAAAAGATCATTTTATCTGTTTTCATTGCAGGGATTCCCAATATCTTAAGACAACATTTCCTGATCAGGATTTTTCCTATCATGATTATCGTGATGCGGACATCAATAGTTACCATCTGGCGCTCAAGGGCCTTTCTCAAAAAGGACATTTTTTAATCCGCATGGGAAAATATGTTGAGCGTGGGTTGGATGCGCCTTGTGAAAAGGTCATTGACTATGCATCCAGCTCCCTGCGGTCTGATTTTTTAGATATTTATTTAAGTGCCAAGTGCCGTTTTTTCCTTTCGTGCAATGGGGGTATTAATGCCGTGCCCAGGATTTTTCGCCGGCCGGTCATTTTTTTAAACCATGTTTCTTTTGAACAATCACCTTCTTCATCGCCGGATTATCTTATTCTTTTTAAGAAATACTGGTTAATACCGGAAAAACGTTTTATGACATTTCCTGAAATCATTAAAAGCGGGGTAGGATTATTTTCTTTTACTCATGAATATAAAGATCGAGGCATTGAACTGGTGAATAATACCGATGAAGAAATCAGGGAAGTCGCTATAGAAATGGAACAAAGGATATCCGGAGAGTGGAAGGCGCAGGGCGATGACGATGAGCTTCAGCAAAGGTTCTGGGCGTTATTCGACGGCAGCAAATACCATGGAGTAAGGACAACCCGCGTAGGTGCTGCTTTTTTGCGGGAAAACCAGGCATTGTTAGGAGAGTCGGAAGCGCGCGTAGAGATTAAGATACGATAGGAAGGAAGAGGATAAACTATGTTTAATTTCTTAAATAAAAATCCAAAGAAAAAAGACCTCTTGGGCCACACCGTCAAGATGATGAGCTCATCCATTAAGGTCAATTTTGATTTTGAAGCTTATGCCCAAAAACATATCTTTAACCTGATGAGCAAAAATTCCGAATACGGTTTTTATTATTATCCCTACGGGTATCTGTTCCGTTATCCGAAATGGGGCACGATCAATGAAATGGGCTTCCGCTGCAAGGAAAACACCTATGAAGTCCGCCAGGCGTACCCTGACCGGTTGATTGTGGCTGTCTTTGGGGGATCGACGGGCTTTAGCGTATTATTGCCGGATAAAGAGACTTTTTCCTGCCAGATGGAAGAAATACTTAATAATGACGAAGAATTACTGGCCAAAACCGGGAAAAAATTTAAGGTTGTCAATCTGTCTCACCCGGGCAATGTGTTGATCAACCAGATCATCAATTACCTGCTTTTCTGCCAGAGGCTCAATCCCGATGTGGTGGTGTCCCATTATGCGTCCAATGATCTGTGCACAGGCCAGCATACCAACCGCACTTTTTTAAGCAAATACGGCATTTGTTATGTGGATGTCCTGGAGGCATGGGGACGCAAAATCCACGATGCCGATGATGTGGCCATTGACTATGATTTCAGTGATCCGTCCAGCCCGGATTTTAAACCTGTCGAATCCCAGAATACTCCCCAGGACATTATTCGTGCTTGTCATGAAAAGATCATTCAATTCGAACAAATTGTCCGTGCTTCGGGAGCATTCTTTATTGGAGGTTTTCAGCCCTGGATATCGAGTAAAAAGAACTTGTCCCCCGCTGAGGAATCCGCGGCAAAGGCGTACAATCCGTATTATCAGAAGATCTATCAGAACACCGTATTACTGATGGATATGTACGAAGATCTTTTGCAAAAAGAACAATTGCCTTATATTTTGAGTTTGCATGATCTTTTTAAGGATTTGAGCAAAGAGATTACACATTTCGGTGATGTCGTCCACATGCTGCCCCCGGGTGATAGAGTGATCGCGGAAGCCTATGCCAAAAAAATCCGTTCCTGCTTTTTAAATGATCAACCCTTGGCCAAGAAAGAGAGCTATGAAAAAGTTAAAACAAACCGCTAGGCTTTTGGCGTCATGTTTCGACGGAAGGCCGTTGGCTGCCAGCGTATTCAAAATACTGGCATTGATCTTCGTTGGACCGGTTTTGGACGGCAATGCTTCAGGAAAACCATCGATGTTCGTGTATACGATTTATTAAAGGAAAAGGGCCGTATGAAGCTGTTGGACCGTACTTTGTCAATTATTTACCATATTATTTTCTTCTTCGAACGGATTTTTCGTTATTGTTCTAAAATGCGTTTTAGGAATCCGGATATTTCCAGGATGGCATCCCTAAAAGGTTTCAGGAAGGAATACTGATCCATGCGCACCCTTGGAATATCTTGCCATTACCATGATGCAGCGGCTTGCCTTGTCGATAATGGTATTGTCATGGCAGCTGCTGAAGAAGAGCGTTTTTCGCGTATTAAACATGACTATCGTTTCCCTTCCTTGTCGGCCGCTTTTTGTTTGCAACAAGCAGGGATCGGCATTGATGATGTAGATTATGTTGTTTTTTATGAAAAGCCGGCGATCAAATTAGACCGTGTGATCACAACCTTGGGCAAGAATTATCCCCGCTCAAAAGAACTTTTTAAGGAAGTTTTTAAGATTTGGGGCCGGGAAAAGTTATGGATCAAAGAAATGATCCGCACCAGGCTTGGCGTATCAGAAAAAAAGATTCTTTTTTCTGAACACCATTTGTCGCATGCGGCCAGTTCTTTTTATTGTTCGCCATTTATGGAATCGGCGATCTTGACGCTTGATGGCGTTGGTGAGTGGTGTACGTCGAGCTGGGGAAAGGGTAAAGGTAATGTCATTGAGCGTAGTCAAATGGTGCTTTTCCCCCATTCATTAGGTTTGTTGTACACCGCATTTACGGAATTTTTAGGCTTTGAAGTCAACGAGGGAGAATACAAGGTCATGGGAATGGCCGCTTATGGCCAGCCTGTTTACGCGGACAAGGTCCGTCAGATGTTCCATTCGGTAAGTTCCAATGGTTTTGAGCTGGACCTGGAGTATTTTAATTTTGAGAACTCGACATCTTCCAATTTATCGAGTAAGTTTTTGCAGTTTTGGGGGGAAGCACGAAAACGGGAAGAGCCATTTTTTATAGAATCTTATCGCGATGATTTTGGGGACAAAGCAGAATATAACATGCAAGTCATGCAAAGAAGCAAGCATTATGCAGATATCGCTGCAAGCCTTCAAGCTGTTGTCGAAGATATCGTGCTTGGGTTTGCCCGGTATTTACGCCAATCGACAGGTTCTCCCAATTTGTGCATCGCAGGCGGCGTTGCTTATAATAGCGCAGCTAATGGAAGGATCATCAGGGAAGCGGGATTCGATCAGGTGTATATCCAGCCCGCCGCAGGTGATAGTGGAGCGGCACTGGGCGCGGCGCAAGCTGTCTATCATACGGTCATGGGACGGACTTCACCGGTTATTTTAAAGAGTGCTTATTTAGGCAAAGAATATTCATTGCAAGAAACCAAGGATACGTTTGATCGGGCTGGTTACAGCTATAAGGTCATTGACGATAAGAACGAATTAGCCGGTCACGTGGCAGATTTATTGGCCCAAGGTAAGGTGATCGGCTGGCATCAGGGACGGTTTGAATTTGGTCCACGGGCTTTAGGTAATCGCAGTATCCTTGCCGACCCTCGCAGTGTAGCTATGAAGGAAGTCGTGAATGCCCGCGTCAAGTTCCGTGAACTTTTTCGTCCCTTTGCCCCGGCAACCATAAAGTCGCATGCTCATCTTTATTTTGATCTTCCGGCTAATGCACAGGAACAGTACCCTTATCATTTTATGCTGGGTGTAGCACCGGTCAAGGCCCATGAGCGTAACCGCTTGCGCGCTGTTACACATGTGAATAATACGGCACGGGTCCAAATTGTTGATGAAGAGACCAATCCTTTGTTTTATCAATTGATCAAGGCTTTTGGGGACAAGACGGGTGTTTATGTGCTTTTGAATACATCGTTTAATCGTCGGGGAGAACCCATTGTTTCTTCTCCCAAGGACGCATTGACTACTTTCGAGTGGAGTATGATTGACTTTTTGGTAGTAGGTAATTGTGTGGTGGCCCGCCTATGAACAAGATATCTTGGTTTAAAACATGCGTGGGTGAGCCGGAATTATCTAAAATCCGTGAAGCCTTCAGGCATGAATGTGTCAGCATGGGGCGGGTCACAGAAGAGTTGGAGGCCAAATTAGCAGCCAGCCTTGGCGTCCCTTATTGTGTGGTGACAACCAGCGGCAGTGTGGCGCTATTACTGGCGTTATTGGCCTTGAGTGTCCGCCCGGGGGATGAGGTCATTGTTCCCAACCGGGGCTGGGTTGCCGCGGCCCACGCGGTCCTTTTGGTAGGGGCAAAAGTAGTTTTGGCAGATGTCCAGCCTGAGCTGCCTTTAATGGATATTGAAGATGTCAAACGCAAAATCACTTCCAGGACAAAGGCGATCATTCCGCTGCATTTAAACGGACGTTCAGTGGTTGGCATGAAGGCGTTGCTTAAATTAGCGCGAGAAAAGGGAATTAGCGTTATTGAAGATGCTTGCCAAGCCATATTTTCAAAAAACACAGATGGCTTTTTAGGAACACAAGGCACCATCGGTTGTTTTTCATTGGGCATGGCCAAGCTTGTGGCCACGGGACAGGGGGGTTTTCTGGTGATGAAGGACGAAGCTGTTTACCGCGATGTGCGATCTTTGCGAAGCCATGGTGTGCGGGACAATTTTACTGAAGCTTGGTATAAATTCGGGTTTAATTTTAAGTTTACGGATATCCAGGCTGCCGTGGGACTGGCACAGCTGGAGCGCGTTGGCGGACGCATCCAGCACCTGCAGTCCATTTATAGAAAATACGACGAGGCTTTGGCAGGCATGCGAAGGGTCAAGATGGTCCCTGTCAAAGTGGCGGAAGGAGAAATCCCTCTTTATATAGAAGCTTTGGCCCTTCACAGGGATGATTTGATTGAATTTTTGAAACAAAGAAATATCCAAGCCCGGCCAGCCACCCCTGACCTTGATCCCTCTGCGTATTTAGGACAAAAAGGTGATTTCCCTTATTCAAGAAAATTTGCGGACCAAGGCATCTATTTACCCGGTGGCCCTGAGCAGCCCTTGGAAAACATTGATAGCGTTATCGAAGCACTTAGGGAGTTTGAAATTGGTTAATATAGATAAGAGAAATTCTATGGATATAGTCGTTGTCGGAACAGGGTATTTTACATTGGAGTGCTGCCGGGCAATTTTGGATTCTGGTGCCCGTTTGACAGCGCTTATATCTATGCCTGTAGATCAATTACCTTTGAATTCCGCGGACATCAAGGGTTTTGCCCAGACCCATGGGGTTTCCTATTATGAATTTGGAGATTTAAACAGCAGAGCTGCGGTGGATGTTTTACGCCATCTGGCACCAGATTACATTTTATCATCATGGCCAAAAATATTGAGGCCTGAAGTTTTGAAAGTGCCGCGGCAATATGTTATTGGCTCCCATCCGACACAATTACCGTTTAATCGCGGCCGGCACCCACTCCATTGGCTGATCGCGCAGGGCAGTGGGCAAACTTTTTTAAGCTTTTTCCGAATGGACGAGGGGGTTGATACCGGGGATATCCTTTTACAGCTGCCTGTCCAAATAAAACCAAGAGACACTATTAATGGCCTGGCCAACAAAGTCAATAAAAATGCTTATCTGGGGATGAAAAAATTGTTAAAAATCCTTAAAAAAAACCCCCCTTATAAGGGAAAAGCCCAAAATCATTCACTGGCTAATTATTGGCGAAAGCGCACTCCTTATGATGTGACCCTGGATTTCCGGATGTCCGCACAGCAAATTGCCAGAACAGTACGTTCTTTTTCCAAACCATATCCCTGCGCCAATTTAATTTATGAGAACAAAGTCTTTAAGATTTTATCCGTACAAATCATCCGCAGGGCATTGCCCTTGAAGGAAATGCAGCGCTTTGAACCCGGCAAGATCATATCGATCAAAGGGGACCGGCTGACCGTTAAAGCGGCTGACCAGCTCGTAGAATTACAAATGTCGGGGCTAGTCCCAAGCTCCCTCAAGGAGGCCCGTTACATCCATCCTCCGTTGAAATATTTTAATGATCATTTTTCCGAGCTATCCGCTCAGCTAAATACAGTCTTTTCGCAATAGGAGAATACCATGGGATTTTATCGCCTAATATCATTTGTTCACAGCCAATTCAAGCAGATTAGGATCGGCGGTCCGCGTGTTTTCTATAATAAAATAAAACGGGCGTTCACCTTGGCATCCTTAAGCGTTGCCGCGCCTCTCGCGGTCTATTTCAAAATGGATTGGCCCCAAGCTTATGAATTCTTGGCCCGTCGGTCTATGCAAAAGGCCCAAAGACTCAAGTTTTTACCCGTCCATGACAGGGAACAAATAAGAAAGCTGCTGGAAAAAACAATCGCTTATTTGGAAAAAAGCATAGGACAACAGGATCCCGATCTATCGGTCTTAAGTTCCTGGGTGGAAAAGAGAATATGGCTGGGAGATCTCTATAGCTCTATGAATAATTTTAAACAAAGTCTCGCTGTTTATTCAAGAACGGCAGAAATGCAACGTGAGATCATTAAAAAGTATCAGCTCGATAGCCTGGACATGATATTTATTCCACTATCCCTGCCGCAAGGCGCCATAGGGTGTTTTGAATACCTGGAGTGTTATATCAAGGCAGTGATGCTTGGCCTGCGCCCTAACAAAAAAATGATCCTGTTATTGGATCCTAACGCTCAGGTAGCCAATCCTTGTTTTTTAAAATACTTGGGTCAATATATCAAGATTGTTTCTGACCCTCTGGCAATTAATATTTTAACTCCTTTAGAAGGATATTTGACCTATCCGCTGATTCATTTTGCAGAACTTAATGGAAGGTTTTGCTGGGGGCCTATGTCACTTGGAATAGTGAGGGACCAATGGATCAAAGCCAACCGCCGTCCACTTCTTGAGCTGTCCAGTCAAGACCATGAGAAGGGTTGGGACACGTTGAGATCTTTCGGCCTGCCTCAAGATGCCTGGTTCGTGACCTTACATGTGAGAGAACCTGGTTGGAAGGATCGTGGTTCCAGCTCGGAAAATTTTAGAAACGCGGATATTAAGACTTATTTCCCGGCCATCAAGGCTGTTACTGATGCGGGAGGGTGGGTCATCCGTATCGGGGACCCTACGATGAGCAAACTCGTTGAAATGCCAAAGGTCATTGACTACGCGCACAGTCCGGCCAAGAGCGACTGGATGGATGTTTTTTTATGCAGCCAATGCCGGTTTTTGATTGGCACCTCATCAGGGATGAGTAGCGTGGTATTAAGTTTTGGTGTTCCTTTGGTGTTGACCAATTTGCTGCCGGCTATAGGGTTCTATTTCTTCACCAGTAAAGATTTATTCATCCCCAGGCTTTGTTTTTCAAAAAATAAAGAAAGATATTTGAATTTTAACGAAATGTTATCTACTCCGGCAGTGACAGCTGCTTTCCAAAAACATTTTGAAGAACTTAACCTGCGGGTCACAGAGAATACAGCAGAGGAGATTAAAGATCTGGTGGAAGAAATGCTGCAGCGCTTTGATGGAAACGCCCCATATAATGAAGAAGACGAGAATTTGCAGGAGCAGTTTAGAACCTTGAGCGCGGAAAGCGGTAAATTCTTCGCAGATAAGGACTTTAATGCCCGCATTCATATGCGGATCGGGCGTAACTTTTTACGGAAGCATTCCTCACTTTTGCCGTCTGGAAAAATACCTGATGCATCGGTGAGGGAAGTTTAAAAACATGTTGTTTAATTCTTTGCAATTCTTGATTTTTTTTCCGGTTGTGACAACGCTGTATTTCGGATTGCCCCATAGGTACCGTTGGGCTTTGCTTTTGATGGCGAGCTGTGTATTTTACATGGCTTTTATACCGGTCTATATACTTGTTTTGTTTGTGCTCATTATCATAGATTATTTTATGGCCATTTGGATTGAGGAGGCACCCCAAGACAAAAAGAAGCGTTATTTGACAATAAGCATTTTGGCGACCTGTACGGCCCTTTTTATTTTTAAATATATCAATTTTTTTAACGTTAATTGCCAGGCCATAGCCCATCTCATTGGATGGAACTATTCCCTTGGTGCCTTACGGATCATACTGCCCATAGGCCTTTCTTTTCATACATTCCAAAGTTTGGCCTATATTATTGAAGTTTATAAAGGGGAACAAAAAGCTGAGAGGAATTTAGGTGTGTATGCATTGTACGTCATGTTTTATCCGCAATTAGTTGCGGGGCCCATCGAGCGGCCTGGAAACCTCCTTCATCAATTTTATGAAATTCACCATTTTGATTACCGGAGAGTGACAGATGGCATTAAATTGATGGCCTGGGGATTATTTAAGAAAATTGTGATTGCGGACCAATTAGCTGTAATGGTCAATAGGGTTTATGGCCATCCGACAGATTATTATGGCCCCGCGCTCGCCTTGGCCACGTTCTTTTTTGCATTTCAGATTTATTGTGATTTTTCAGGGTACTCGGATATCGCGATTGGCTCGGCGCAAGTGATGGGCTTTAAGCTGATGGATAATTTTAACCGGCCTTATTCATCGAGGTCAATTTCAGAATTCTGGAAGCGTTGGCATATTTCCCTTTCCACGTGGTTTCGGGACTATCTTTTTATGCCTTTGTCCGGCAGTAGAACACTGAAGAAGCATTGGTATTTGACCTTGTTTCTAACATTTGTGATCAGCGGATTGTGGCATGGGGCAAACTGGACCTATGTTATTTGGGGGGCGTTAAACGGGTTTTATTTGGTTTTTGGTATTTGGACCAGTAATTTTAGGTCAAATATCCGTGAAAAACTTAAAATAGCCATACACCAGGAGATGATCGGAGTATGGCAAGTGTTAGCAACATTTTCCCTGATATGTTTTTCCTTTATATTTTTTAGGGCCAAAAATTTACAGGATGCTATTTATATTATAACTCAATTGCCCCATGGGTGGCAAAAGGCGGCATCCGGCCATCAAATATTTTATGATTCATTCGGCCTTGGCAGCAATGAATTCCTGTTTTTTGCCATCATGATCGGTATTTTGACCATTGTCCACATGGCACAAGAGCATGGATCCATAAGGCATATGCTAAGCAACAAGCCATTGTGGATCAGGTGGAGTGTTTATTGCTCGCTCCTTTTTGGGATGTTCCTTTGGGGAGTAGAAAGTGAAGTACATACCACGCAGGCGTTTATTTATTTCCAGTTTTAAGATGAGGAGGGATTCATGCGAGAAGAAATTTGTTCACGGGTATGCCGGGCGGTAGCATCGGTATTGAACTTAGATCCAAGCCAAGTCAATCAAGGGTCTTCCATGGATACGATACCCCAATGGGATTCTTTGGCACACTTGAAACTGGTATTGCTTTTGGAAGAAGAATTTGGTTTGACCTTCCAGATGCGGGACACCGTACGCATGCGCTCCATTGAGAAAATTTGCCAGATCATAGAGGAAATTAACGTCCGGACATGAAGTTTCTGTCCTCGTAGAACCGCCCAGGTCAAGGAGATCAAAAATTATGGGATTATCATCAACCTTAGTAAGGCTAAACCTTGAATTGTCCAAGCAAGGGTATTATAAGAATATAAAATCCGTCGCAGAATGCGGTTCACAAGAGATCCATATGGGCAAGGATGAGTTTGAAGCATTGCTAAAAAGATATAATGTCACAAACTATGTGCCGGAAAAATTACCTCCATGGAATTTCCCCGGCCAACCGCGGTGCCCTTCAAGGGTTTTATATGAAATGTTAGGTGTGGAAAAATACACCAGTATTGATCTTAACGGAGAACATGGATCAATAAAAATCGATTTGAATTTTCCCCTGGAGGACAAGTCTCTTTATAACCGGTTTGATATGGTGACGGATTTCGGATGCAATGAACATGCTTTTAATATGGCAGAGGCTTACCGCACCTTGCACCGTTTATGCAAGCCCCAGGGTTTGATGGTTTGCACCCAGTCTGTATGGAAAGGCAACGGGTATTATTTGATCGATAAAAGCTTTTATGAGGGGATAGCGGCGGCCAATGGGTATAAAATCATATGCGCTTCATATATAATATCATTATCTTCGACCAATATACAAGGAGAAGACCAGTTCCATCTTCCCCTGTCAGACGATTTATTAGACGCACTGAATTTTTCCAAACTTCAGGGCATCAGTATTTGTTATGTCATGTCGAAACAATCTGATGCTGATTTTCGCCTGCCTTATCAAGACGATTATCTTGCACAGGTGCAGGGTTGTTACGGATATGAGGTGCAATTCCATTCCCTCCCGCCAGCCCGCAGCTATGTGCCAATAATAGACGTGGATAATTTGAAGATCAAGTATTTGTTAAAGCAACTCTATAAACGGGCGCGAAAGAAGTTAGTTAAAAATGATGCATGAAAGAAAGTTTACCCTAGAGGACCAAAATATTTTTGCCAGGCTTTCCGGCGATTATAATAAGCTGCATGTGGATAAAATCGCGGCCCGCAGGTACTTGTTTGGAGGCCAGGTGGTGCATGGCATACACATCGTGTTGTGGGCTTTGGACCAATGGCTTGAAACATCCCCAAACCCCGTAGAACTTGTTTCTTTGCGGGTGGATTTTGATAAAAATTTAAGTGTCGGAGAGAAAGTTAATTGCAGGGTCGTTAGTGAAGGGAATAATCGCATTGAATTAAAAATATATGAAGAAGGACAAATTTGCCTATCTATAAGCGTGGGTTGGAAATTACCCAGTGCCCAAGCGGCGGATAATTTAAACACGGGTTTCCCTGCAGAGAGGAATTGCAAAGTTTTATCATCCGAGGAAGTGAAAAAGGCCAGCGGTGAATTGGCATTGTACATCGATAAGCACACGGCAGGCGAATTATTCCCTCAAGTTGCCAAAAAATTACCTTTCATGCAGATGGCCCAGATCCTGGCTAGTACAAGACTTGTTGGGATGGAGTGTCCGGGCTTTCATTCAATTTTTTTTGCGCTCGATGTAAAATTTGAAGGAGTTAAAGGGAGTGCTCCCGTTTTAAAATACAGGGTTGTAAATTTTGACAACAGATTTTCTTTGTCATCCATAGAGGTGCAAGGGCCATCGATGAAAGGGACCCTAAAAGCGTTTTTAAGGCCTCCTCCGACACAACAGGCCGGGTTTTCTGATTTATGTAAAATCGTGACTGCTGATGAATTTAACGGGCAGAGAGCTTTAATTATTGGGGGTTCCCGGGGTTTAGGAGAACTTGTTTCTAAATTGCTTGCTGCCGGAGGTGCCAGGATAATCCTGACCTATGTTGAAGGCAAGGAGGATGCCCAAAGGGTCATGGAGGAAATTGTTTCTAAAGGGGGCACCCAAGCCGATATCATGTATTTTAATGTTTTGGCCCCCGGTGAATCACAGACGGATCATTTGGTAAACTTTTCACCGACCCATTTATATTATTTTGCAACACCGCCCATCGCAGCTAACAAGGAAGGTTTTTCTGTAAAATTGTTCAGGAAGTTTTGTGATTATTATGTGGGAGGGTTTTCCGATACCCTTGAATTTATATTGGAACATGCTCCTGGCCTTAGAAAAATATTTTATCCTTCTTCTGTTTTTGTTGAGGAATTGCCGGTATCACTCGGTGAATATGCATGTGCCAAAGCTGCCGGCGAAGCCCTATGCTTGTTCATTGGCAAAAGAAAAAAAAATATTTTGATCAATGCTCCCAGATTGCCCAAAATGGCTACCGACCAGACGGCCAGTTTGATGCTGGATGATCGCAGTGATCCCGTTGAGACCATGTTAAAACAATTACGGGATTTTAAAAACCGGTCATGACATATGATAAAAAACCATAGTTACCAAAATATCCTTATTGAGAACAAGAAGCTAGGGGAGAATTTTCCGCGGGGTTCCGAGTACAGGATCAATATATTGTCTAATATGATGGTCCCTCAAATCAAGGAGCTCCTTGAGTATTGCCTGCGTTTGCAGGGCATCAATGCCGTTGTTGAGTTCGGGAATTATGACAATATAGTGCAGGACAGCCGGCATTTATCAAAAGCCCATGCCATGATTATTTTTTGGGAGGCAGCCAATTTGATTAACGGGCTTCAGTACAAGGCAGAGACGATGAAGAAGGGTGAGATTGAATCCCTTTTAGAAAAGGTAAAAAGAGAAATTGAATATGTGTTTTCAAACCTTGCCGCTACCCCTTTGGTGGTTTTTAATAAGTTTTCTTCCCTTGTTTTTAACCATTCTTTTTTGCGTTCCAATAATTTTGATTATATCGTGAATGAATTGAATTCATTCCTTGAGCCAAAGGTCCCCAGCGGCGGGGTTCTTGTTGATATTGACAAAGTGATTGCCTCCATATCCATAGAAAAAAGCGTGGATTGGCGTTTTTATTATTCATCCAAGATGCTGTACACCATCGAATATTATAAACAGTACGTAGATTATGTGAAGCCATTGTTTATGGCCGTCAACGGAAAAGCAAAGAAGGTCCTTATTTTTGATTGTGATAATACCCTGTGGGAAGGGGTTGTGGGTGAAGACGGGAAAGATGGCATTAAAATGGATGATGAGACGCCTGAAGGGACTGTGTTTGAAGAGGTCCAAAGCCTGGGGTTATCGCTGGCCCAAAAAGGGGTCATGCTTGGGATTTGCAGCAAGAATAACCCGGCAGATGTTGATGAAATCCTTGGGGGAGAGGGCATGACAATCAAAGACGATGATTTGACCATCAAGAAAGTCAATTGGTCTGACAAATATCAAAATTTAGCCTCTGTGGCCGATGAGTTAAATGTGGGGGAGGACAGCCTGGTATTTATTGATGAAAGTGATTTTGAAGTGGGTCTTATCCGGGAAAAGATGCCTATGGTGACAACCGTTCAAGTGCCAAAAAGTTTGTACGCTTATCCGGTCCTATTTAGAAAGTACATGGACCTGTTTTTCAATTTTTCAATTTCCATCGAAGACCAAAAACGGGGAAGGATGTATAAACAAAATAAGGCCCGGCAAAAAATGAAGGTTAGTTTTTTAAATCTTGACGACTATTTAAGGGCCCTTGAACTTAGGGTGTGTTTACACGAAAATGACCAAAGTTCAGCAGCGAGAGTAGCGCAACTCACCCAGAAGACAAACCAGTTTAACCTGACAACAAAGCGTTATACAGAAGCGGACATAAAGAGGATGATGGCCAGCAACGACCATAAGATTATCGCATTTTCAGTGTTTGATAAATTTGGCGATAATGGAATGGTGGGCGTTTTTATCATCAAACATATCGGCGGGATTGCTGACATTGATACTTTCTTAATGAGTTGCAGGATCATTGGAAGGAATATAGAGTACGTTGTTTTTGACCGGTTAGTCGACAGGTTAAAACAGCTTGGTATGCTTCAAATCCGGTCATGGTATAAGAAAACCACGAAAAACGGGCAAGTCAGCAATTTCTTCAGCAATTTGGGTTTCAAGGTTGTCAGCGAAAACAAAGATGCAACAGAATATGTCCTGCCCATTTCCGGGTATAAAGGTTCAAATGTGGATTACATCAAAGTGGAGCATGTAAGCAAAAATGAATCGAAGCAGTTCAAGGTGAAATAATGGGCTTAAAAGGAAAATATGAAGCGGTTTTTATGGTGGCCTTAGGTGTCGGCTTTGTTTTATTAAGCTTATTTGCCGCCAAGCTTGGACTTAGCGGGTCGACGTTTAGTTCTTTTGGACGTGTGCGGTGGTTTACCTTGCTGGCAGGATTTGGATTAGTGGGTGTTGGGGTATTCAATAGGCCGCTGAGTTCATATTTGGCGGCCAGGTTACCGGTCATTTTTGTCATGGTCCTTATTTTTGATAATATTCTTTACACCATAAGTCCTGTGCTGCCCAAAAGAGTTATTGAAATAATGTCAGAAGACGCCCAGAAGAAATACTGGTTTTTCCATTCCAGTGAGATGCGTGAGATCCATAATGGAACGATTTGGTACCGGCAGCCCAATATTAGCGTTATAGATCCGGACACCGGTAAACTGTACTTTGCAGATGAGCTGGGTTATGCCAATGAGAAAGGCTATCTGTCACGTATTAAAAAATCAGGACTCGATGTGCTTTTAGTAGGGAGCTCTTATGTTGAATCGGGACCTGTTCCCGATGACCTGCATAATGATTTAGCACCTTTAACGGTATATACGATAGGGATGGGAGGGCAGGGCCTCCCGTATTGGGGATTGCAATTTGACCGGTTTGCCCGTTCGCGTTTTTTTAATGCCCCCCGGATTGTTGTCTTGAATTTTTATGGGGGACGTGAAATCTCACTCACCCTCAAATACTTAAATGATCCAACAGTACCTGAATGGATCAGCAAGAATGACATCACATGGCCTCACCGCAAGTTTTCTTTTTTTACGGAAGTTATCACTATTGTCAAGAATCTTTTTCGATTGCATACGGCTTCTGCCACACCGCAAATAGATGAGCAAATGTCCCCGTCTGAATTGCCCAAGGTGTTCAAGGTATTGAGCGATACCGTGGAAAAGATCCGCCAAGCAGGCCCGCAGACAAAGGTCCTTTTGTCTTATATACCAACTCCGGGGGCGATCTACGGCCCTGATTATAATCGTTGTTTGAAAGTCACCCATGAAATTTTTCCGGAAACCCTGCCTTATGTTGAAGCTTGCCATGATACCATCAGGAGGCAGGCCCAACTTTCAGCAATTTTGTCTGACTGGTCCCAGCGGTTGAAAATCTATTACCTGGACCCGACACTCCCGCTGCGCAAGGCAGGGCAGGTTAAGGTCCTCCATTTGTTAAATGACCCCCATATGAACGAAGAAGGGGACCGTATCTATGCAGAGGCAGTTGCTAAAAATGTTCTTGAGATTTTAAAGATCGGAAAGATCGGACATTCTCGATGAGGAAAACTTTAAAAAGGATCTTTCTTTTGTTGAAGCTTGATGACCCTAAGAGGTTTTATGGCGTCACCTTCGCGGTTATCATCATGTCCTTATTCGATATGTTGGGTGTGGCGTCCATCTTCCCCTTTCTTAATGTGCTCTCCAACCCGCATATCATCGAAACCAGTTCCAAATTAAAAGGATTGTACCATGCGCTAAGATTTTCCAGCCCGGAGAGTTTTATTATAGCACTCGGGGTAGCTTCGCTTATCATTTTGGTTGTCAGTAATGCCCTGCGCGCTATAACGATGAAATCCATGATCCGGTTTAGCTGGATGAAGCATTATCGTATTTCCCAAAGGCTATTGACCCAATATCTTTATGAGCCGTATGCTTTTTTCCTTGACCGTAACAGTTCTGAGCTTACCACCCATTTGATGTCAGAAGTGGCCAGGGTTGTCACCGGCATCTTGATTCCCTCCATGCAGATATTTGCCAGGATTTTATTGGTGCTTTTGATCCTTGGGCTTTTGTTCCTGGTGAATCCATTGGTTGTTTTGCTGGTCTTGGGAGTGATCGGGGGGGGGATATGTGGCTATCTATATGTTCTTCCGCAACCGGCTCGCACGCACGGGAGAGGAATATCAAAAATGCAGCAACAACATGTACAAGACCCTGAATGAAGCATTTGGAGGCATCAAGGACATTAAGCTCATGGGCAGAGAGGATGTTTTTATCCAACAATTTGCCGAATTGAGCAAAAAAGTCATCGATTGTTATTGTTCCCAGTTTTTGATCGCCCAAATGCCCCGTTATGCTTTTGAGGCGACCGCATTTGGCGGGATGATGATCATCATGATATATATGGTCGTTGCCAAACAAGATTACCAGCAGATCATTCCGCTGGTCGGTTTGTATGCGCTGGCAGCCTACCGGCTGATGCCGGCCTTGCAACAGCTTTTTCAGGACATCACCACCATGCGCTTTAGCCTTTCGGCTTTGGATTCGATTTATGAGGAGTTTATGCAATGCGCTTATAAAGACCGTCAGCCACAAACAACAATCCAGCCCTTGCCGTTTTCCAAAAGCATCGAATTCCATAAGCTGAGATTCCAATACCCCAAGGCGTTAAAGTCCGTCATCGAGGATTTTGACATGCTTATTAAGGCCAATACAACCATTGGTCTGGTGGGCGGGACAGGGGCCGGTAAAACGACAATAATAGATATTTTTCTTGGGCTATTGGTCCCACAGCAAGGGAGCATTCTCGTTGACGGCGTTAAAGTGGATGAGAACAATATCCGTTGTTGGCAGAGGAACCTTGGTTATGTCCCGCAACATATTTATCTTTGTGACGACACTGTCACGCGTAATATTGCTTTTGGCATGCCGGACAATGAGATTGATGGGCAGGCGGTGCGGGCCGCAGCCCGTATGGCTAATATCCATGATTTTGTTGAGAAGGAACTGCCGCACGGGTATGAGACACAAGTAGGGGAACGCGGGATCCGTTTAAGCGGCGGTCAACGCCAGCGCATTGGCATTGCCAGGGCCTTATACCACAATCCTCCGGTCATTGTATTTGATGAGGCAACCAGCGCATTGGATGGGATCACGGAAGATACGATCCTTGAGGCGATCCATTGCTTGGCATCTCAGAAAACCATCTTGATCATCGCGCACCGCTTGAGTACGGTCAAGGAGTGTGATATCATCTATTTTTTAGATCACGGCCGGATCATCGATCAAGGCACCTACCAGGAACTTTTAACCAAAAATGAAAGTTTTCGAAAGATGGCAAAGGTCCACAATGTACTTCATTGAAAAATTAACAATTTATTCATGGGTTTTTACTATTTTTCCTTATCTTTTAGGAACATCTAAGAAGGGCCTGCAACTGTACTATATTGATGCCAGCCTTTCGGGCCTTTGGCTGGGTCGTTTGATGGCCAAAAGTATTAAGGCTGAAATCAAGCGCCTGGATTTTACTTTTTTCAATGCCAGGGACCGTGAGGGTGAGGCCTTATGGTGGAAATGCATGTATGAAGACCTTTCAGATTTACTAAGTTTTTTTTATGATCTTCCGGAGTTTCAAGAGATCATCAAAAAATATGAGGAAAAGGAAAAATTGAGGCTCTTTTTGATCAAACGCATGTTCTATTTTTCCAATTCGAGTTCATTGAGATTACTGCATATCCTGCTTGTCATGAGGTTCGCAGCTTTAAAGGTGGAAGATGAAGGGGGGAAAACGGTTGATATTTTTTTGAGTTCTTCTCAAAGGCCTTGGGTTACGCAGTTTGGCCAATGGGCCCAGAAGAGGAGTATCAATATCATACCCATGAAAACAGCCAGTTTTAGCATCAAAGCAATGTTAATGAAATGGGGTTGGTTAAAGGGTTCTA
>Ga0207051_1039_pt1 | contig 22422 bp, 18 predicted proteins | sample Alteio_BWMinCont_61_FD_153292 | JGI IMG/M metagenome (GOLD analysis project Ga0207051, IMG submission 153292) | Enriched cells from forest soil in Barre Woods Harvard Forest LTER site, Petersham, Massachusetts, United States -... | ecosystem: Environmental > Terrestrial > Soil > Temperate forest >...
GTGGTCTCCTCGGTTCGTCCAATCTAATGGGCGGAATGCCAACAACCTGACAGTTTGGGCGTCGACTGACGTCGCCATGGCACGCACGAAACGGTGTTATCTCTCATTCTGTCAGTCAGTTCCAGGCTGCCTCCGCAACCCGCAGTCTCCGGCACTCCAATTGCCTTTCTAAGTGGCGGCTGGCATTTTCCCGGTAAACAGAATTCGCGGCCAGGCGTCCACGCGGCAGTTGACGCCGGACCTGAGCCGGGACGCAGACAGGAGTGCACCATGAAAGCTCTATCCATGCTCGGCTGGTATCGCATTCTGCGCTTGCAGCATCAGTGGACGGTCTTCCAGGCCGTTCGATATGCATTGTGGCTGGCGCGTTAGTCAGTTTCTCTTATTTTTGTGCCGCAATGGCGGCGGAGGATCGGTTTCATGAATATGTTTCGCACAACGGGCATAAACAGCGACTCCGATGAGGCGTTGGTAGCTGCCGCAAAGCGCGGAGATACACAAGCCTTCGAGGGATTGGTTTTTCGTCACCACCGGCGAGTTCTTGCCGTGGCGCAACGGATAACCAATAATCGCGAGGATGCCGAAGATGTGACGCAGGAGAGCTTTCACAAAGCCTTCCTTCATCTCGACAAGTTTCAAGAAAAAGCGAGATTTTCTACTTGGCTAACGCGCATCGTCATGAATCAAGCCTTTATGTTACTTCGTGGGAGACGGGGAATCATCGAAGTCTTGCCAGAGAGTCCTGAAGATGGCGCGAAATCCAGCTCGGAGGCATTTGTTGACCAGAGCCCCAATCCCGAAGAGTCCTGTTGGAGGCGCGAGCGCACGCAACTCTTGACTGCGGCCATCAATCGCCTAGGTCCAAGGGTTCGAAGTACGATCTTGCTTCGCGAAATCGAAGAGAGATCAGCTGAGGAAACCGCTCATATGTTGGGCACGTCCATTGGCGCCGTGAAAGCACGTGTCTTCCAAGGACGGCGGAAGCTACGTAGATCAATGAATGCGCGACTCCTATGGGGAGTCTACGCGGCCGGTCCGGGTGAGGCGCAGCGCTGTTGAATCGCACGAATCCGACCGTTTCGAGGAACGATGGGGCGAAGTCAACTCTTCGGTTTTAGGTTTAGTAAGAACATACCTGCCAATGTTCAGGTGCCGATATATTTGCACTGATAGGCCGCCAAGCACCATTGTCTCCGTGGAGAGAAAACTCGGCAAAAACCGGTGAAGAAGCGCCAACCCCTTCACCGCGATGCCGCCAGCGCAGAAACTCCAGAAAGCTTTCGGTAGTCTTCGTCAGTTAAGCGCAGAGATGCTGCTGCAACGTTTTGCTCGAGGTGTTCAATGGAGGAAGTCCCGGGGATGGGCAGCATGATGGGAGATCGACGCAGGAGCCAAGCCAGGGCTACCTGTGTGGGGCTCGCATGTTGTGCCTCGGCGATTTGATTAAGCACTTCGCCGGCAACTTTGCCTGCTCCGAGTGGATACCAAGGAATAAACGCAATTCCATTTCGCTCGCAATAATCCACTACGTAGTCCCATTCGCGGTCCGCGAAGCCATAGCGGTTCTGCACGGAGACGATAGGAACAATTTTGCGCGCCCGTTCGACATGCTCTTGGGTGACGTTGGACAAGGCGACCAGGCGAATCTTGCCTTCGTTTCGCAACTGAGCCAGCGTTTCCACAGACGCCTCAAACGATACGGCAGGATCCGGAATATGCAATTGATAGACGTCGATGCGGTCCAGTCGCAGTCTCTTCAGGCTTCCCTCAACCGCCTTGCGAAGATGCGCGGGAGTTGCATCGTGGGTCCACTGATTTGGGCCCGGGCGGTTCCAGCCTCCCTTGGTGGCGATTACGAGTCCAGCTGGGTACGGAAACAACGCTTCGGCAATCAGTTCCTCGCTAACGTGCGGGCCGTAGGAATCCGCGGTGTCAATGAAGTTGATATCCAGCTCCACGGCCCGGCGAAGAACCCCTAACGCCCGTTTGCGATCTTTTGGTGGCCCCCAGATGCCCTCGCCGGTAAGGCGCATCGCACCGAAGCCGAGACGATGCACGGAAATTTCTCCACCCAACGAAATATCTCCTGCTAGACTTATAGAATGTTCTTTATTGTTCATGATTGACCTCCATAATCCTTCCTTTAACCTGATCCCACGCTGACTTTCCGAATCTTCGTGCTTATTTGGAATTCGTTGTGTTTCTACCCAAGCCACTGTGGGTTGGCGTAGGTACCGTCGAACTGATGACTTGTTTTATAAAGCTCGAACTGGCCGGCTTCCGCGGCCTTTGAGGTTTTTGCGAGGAGCGCGGCAACTTGCGAAGAATTCATCGGTTGAAAAGTGCGAGCAGCTTGGAGAGCTTGCTGAAGAATGGGAAGCGAATCGCAGCCGGTGATGACCACACTGGTTGGAAGATTCATGGCGTAGCGAAGGCACTCCACGGCAGTGGCTGTCTTGCTCTCGAGAATAAAGTGGTCACCCATCGGTTTCATACCGAGCACGCCGATGTCGTTCTTCAGCAAGACGGGCAAGACTTTCTTTTCGAAACTGTTGAAGTGCGCATCCATTACGTTGAGGGGCATCTGAACGGTATCGAACGTAAAGCTGTGTTTTGAAGCGGTGGCCAGCATTTTGAGATGAATATCCGGACTTTTGTGGCCTGTAAAGCCGATGAACCGAATCTTGCCCGCCTTTTGCGCTGCTAGAACGGCCTCCATCCCTCCGCCTTCGGTAAAAATGCGATCCGGATCCGCGTCTCGAATCACTTCGTGGAATTGGAGAAGATCGATCCGGTCAGTCTGAAGGCGGCGCAGAGATTCGCTAATTTGGCTAGCAGCGGCGGCTTTGGTGCGTCCATCGATCTTGGACATGAGAAACGCTTTTTGACGGTAACCGTCGCGTAGCGCGTTGCCCATGCGGATTTCGCTCTCGCCGCCGTTGTAGTCCCAACAGTTGTCGAGAAAATTGACTCCCTCATCGAGGCCGGCTCGGATGATGCGAATGCTGTCCTGGGGATCCGTCTGCTTGCCAAGATGATAGCCACCGAGCCCAATGAGCGAAACTTTCTCTCCGGTGCGGCCCAGCGTTCGATAAGGAATGCCGTTTTTGGATTCCAGTCGCGGGAACGGCTGGTCGGCGTGCGCCATCAAAATAGACGCTGCCGCGAACCCAAGAAATCCACGCCGCGAAATCCCTGTGTCCGCGGCGTCGTCAGTTAGGGGAGCTGACGCGATGTGCGGACGTGGCAAGTCTTCCTGGCTCTGATGATTCTCCTTTTTTTCCATTAAGTACCTCCTCTTCATCAAATGGTTCGATCCCCGAATCAGACTCGATTGCCCGCACAGTACTGCAGTATATGGCCTCCGAATTATTTTTTCGGACGCAGCGAGCGAACGTACGCTACCAAAGAATGAACCTGATCCTCGCTGAGCGAGCTCTTGAACGAAGGCATTCCCCCCTTGCCGTCGGAAATAATTTGAGCGAGTTGCGCATCGGGCAGCTTCTGGACTACCGGTGAGCGAAGGTCAGGAACGTTCAAGCTCTTTCCGACCACGGAGCCGCTCCCGTCTGGACCGTGGCACATCACGCATTTCGTACGAAACGTGACCGCGCTGGCCGCGCTGTTTGGACCAGGGGCAGCCCGCACAATCGAGACAACAAAAAACGTGAGGCCAGCAAAAAATACCAACAGAATTGCAGAGGCGAAAGTTACATGGCTTTGATTCCTGTCTTGTATCAAGGTTCTTCCTTTATTTATACTTACAATGTTTCTCATTTCGGCTGCGCACACTTCTCCATCATCGGGCGCAGAGATCGTTAACCGCGCCGCAAAGTCCGACCCCGCAGCCAAACTTCCATCCCGTCCGCCAAAATCTCCCGTAAATACCAGAGCAGTGGCATTTCCGGTGAACCGCTGAAGCATTGTTTCGCTCCATTCACCGTCAGTTGGATCATTTTGTTGGCCGCCACGAATGCATGTACGGGATAAGCTTCATCGAACATAGGAAACTTTCAACGAATTTAGATCACCTTGCTGGCGGAATCGGCGCCGACGCGAGTCAGACCAACGTTCTTCGAACCCAGGTGAGCCAGTTTTTCCATTTGCAGAATCACCGCCGAAAAATCTTGCTCCTCCCCTTCGTCCGTCTGCCTCGCATTGATCTCATATGCTGCACCCGCGGCAGGCATGCGCGCGCCAACGGCAGCCGCAAGATTGAAAATCAACCCGAAATCCTTGTTCATTAGCCGAATCGGAAATTGCGGGCTGTAGTCGCTCTTCTTCGCTCTTTGCAGTTTGCCCGCATGCGCTGGAGCGACCACTGCAGTCTGGGACAACACATCCAGCAAACGATTGCGATCAAGACCAGCCTTCTCACCAAGTGCAACAGCTTCGGCAATCGCCTGCATTCCGATTCCCAGCAAAGCGTTCACCACAAGTTTCATAATCGCTCCGGAGCCGCTTGGCCCGAGGTAAAAATAATTTTTGGCGATAACCCGAAAGATCGACTCGGCAGATTCGAAGCGCTCCTTGTTCCCGCCCCCAAACAGGGTCAGCAGTCCATTTTCCGCGGTAGGAGTACTCCCTGATATGGTCACATCAAGGACCTCAACTCCACGCTGTGACCCCCGTTTCGAGAGTTCCTGCGAGGTTTCCGGATAGACCGTGCTCATGTCGATGACTACCGAGCCAGGATGCACGTGGGCGAACACGCCGTCAGATCCACTGTAAGTGTCCAGTACAGCTTCATCGCTTGGTAGGCACGACAACACGACGTTGCAACTAGAGGAGAGCTCCGAAATGCTCTGTGCGACGGTGCCGCCATATCGAATTAGCTGCTCCGCCTTGTTGTGGTCTCGGTCGTAAGCTGTCAGCTTGAAGCCGTACTCAATTAACCGCCGCGCGATCGGCCGACCCATGTAGCCGATGCCGACAAATCCGAGCCTATCATTTTCCTGCCTGATTGATTTCATGATGAATCGCCTTTAGACTGATCTACGATTTCAACTTCCAGTTAGGTCAAATGCACGTGTTGCACCGTTTCGCGAACGGGGCCAAGTGTTCATGGAAGATGTTGGTAGCATGGAGAATACGAGTGGCAAGCAAGGGGACTCAACTCTCAGATGGTGAGGGTAGTCTGTCGAATCTCTTGGACACTGTCAGCCTGCTGGAAATTGGATTGCATTCGCGTATAACCTTCCAGTGTTTGTCGGGGCCTCGCAGGGCAGTCTAGATTACTATTCTTTTTGCTGGAAAATACCCTTTTAAACTCGCTGAAACCATTCAATTCGCTGGACTCTTAGCGTTTAATCCCGTGCACTGAATTTTCGTCCCTCTGTGTAGGCTACCCGTTTCCCATAGCTTCCTGAGAATCTCGCTCATCCCCCACTTTGGCATTCAGGGTGCATCGTCTCTTGCAAAGGCTGGATCGCGAAAACAGTATTTCGCGCGGACGACAATTAGATTCGAAAGGAAATACACGATGCGGAACAACGTAAAAAATAAGACTCTGTTGTCTGCTCTGGTCGCTCTCGCCGCATTGTGCTTGGGTAGTTCACTGGCGCCCGCGCGCAATCAATCCAATCCGGCTGCAGAAGCCAAGAGCCAAGCGTGCCCGAACGATGACAGCGGGCTGAAGTTACCTGCTGGTTTTTGCGCAACTGTCTTCGCTGACGGCATTGGCCACGCCCGCCACATGGTGGTTGCTTCGAACGGCGTTCTTTACGTTAACACCTGGTCGGGCAGGTATTACGGCAACGACACGCCACATGCCGGTGGCTTCCTCGTCGCTCTACAGGACAAGAGCGGTGCGGGAAAGGCCGACGTGACTGAGCGCTTTGGCGAAACCGTCCAAACCGGCGGAGCAGGCGGAACCGGCATTGGCCTATATAAAGGATGGGTCTACGCCGAGATCAATGACCGCATCGTGCGATATTCTCTGCCCGGGGATTCCATTGTGCCGAGTGGCCCGGCCGATACCATCGTTTCCGGATTGCCTCTAGGTGGCGATCATCCGATGCACCCGTTTATCATCAACGGTGAAGGATCGATGTATGTTGACCTGGGAACCGCGACCAATTCCTGCCAGCTGAAGAATCGGACACTCAAATCGCCCGGCGTGCAACCGTGCACGGAACTTGAGACCCGTGGTGGCGTCTGGCTCTATGACGCGAACAAATCGAACCAATCCTTTTCAACGGCTGGCCGCTTCGCTACAGGAATTCGCAATACGGAAGGTTTCGCAATCGACTCAAGCGGCCGAATATTTGTGACCCAACACGGACGGGACCAGCTGCACGCCAATTGGCCCGACCTCTATAAACCCGATCAGGAGGCAACACAACCGGCTGAAGAGTTGTTGCTTTTGAAGGCAAAGGGGGACTACGGCTGGCCTGAGTGCTACTACGATGCGTTCGTGCAAAAGTTGGTTCTGGCGCCAGAATACGGAGGCGACGGCGGCAAAACGATCGGAGTGTGCGCGAACAAGATTGCTCCCATCGCGGCATTTCCCGCTCATTGGGCGCCTAATGCCATGGTGCTGTACGACAAGATGCAATTTCCGGCGCGCTACCGTGGCGGCGTCTTCATCGCTTTCCACGGGTCATGGGATCGGGCGCCCTATGCGCAAGGTGGCTACAACGTGGTTTTTCAGGCACTCGCCGGGGGCCACGCATCAGGTCTGTGCGAAATATTTGCGGATGGTTTCGCGGGAGCAGTGGAGTCACCCGCCAGAGCCGAACATCGTCCCAGTGGCTTGGCGGTGGGACCGGACGGTTCGCTCTACGTTTCCGACGATATACGTGGACGGATCTACCGCATTGTCTATCAAGGTGGCTCCGAAGGCGGTGCCGCCAACATCACTGCGTGTCCCAGCTTAACAGCTCCGGCCGGCAATCCCGTTGAAGTGGCCGCGCAACCCCCAGAGGGCACGCATCCAGACGCAGGTGCAGCCGCATCCAGCAGTCTTCCCATTCCTCCAGGTTCGACGCGAGAAATGGTCCTGCTCGGCGAGCGTATCTACCGCGGCCAAGTGGGCGGAGCGGCGTGCACAGGCTGCCATGGTGATAGCGGTCAGGGCACCCCATTGGGCCCCGATCTGACAGGCAAGAAATGGCTGTGGAGCGATGGCGGCTACGCCGGAATCAAAAAAACGATCGCCGAAGGTGTTTCGCAGCCAAAACAATATCGCAGCCCTATGCCGCCAATGGGTGGTGCGCAACTCACGCCCGAACAGGTATCAGCGGTTTCAGCGTATGTGTGGAGCCTGGGCCATCGCGCATCACCTAACTGAACTTAATCGGTTCAGTTCTGTTGGACGGCCTGATAACGCAGCCTTTCCATGTGGAAGCGCGTGTTTATTTCAGATCAGTCTCGGCCCGGGGTTGGGTCGAGGATTCTGAAGAAGCCTGTCGTCCATGCAAATTGAACTTTCACGCTTGCCGTTGAGTTCAGTGTCAGCGGGCAAACAATGCGTCCATGGATTGAGATCTAACGTAAACGACGGATGAGTTTACCGCTCAAAATACCGGACTTATGTCGGAGGGCCTTGGCACGATTCTTGCTTCTGACTAACGACCGAGAGGCATTCACAAATGCGACTTAGATTAACACTGCTCCTACTTTTCCTTACGACTCCCGCCGTTGCCCAGACGACGGCAGTTCCAGACGACGCTTTCATTTCGCCGTCGCGGCCTGTCCCCGTGGGTAAAGCGCCAACCATGCAGGCCAAACTCGTTAAGGACACGCCCGGTGAACAAGTTTACTCGATCATCTTCTATAAAGACGACGAAGTCATGAGTGGACTCACTGACTTTGCTATTGCCCACAAAGTTTCGGACGCGCACTTCACGGCCATCGGTGCGGTCAGCGGCGCTACGCTCGCTTGGCTGGACATCCCGAAAAAGATGTACCGCCGCATCACGGTCGCGCAACAGGTCGAGGTCTTGTCGCTCATCGGAGACATCGCAGTTTTTAATGGCGTACCCATAGTCCATATGCACGCTGTGCTCTGCAAGCCAGATGGAAGCACGATCGGCGGTCACGTTTTTGAGCTTATTAGCAATCCGACGGTCGAAGTGTTCATGACCGTCAATACGACGCCGCTTGTAAAGAAAGCCGACGATGCATCCGGTATGAAGCTCATCGACCCAGCACAATAAATTATAGATTGGAGAACCACACAAAATGCCTTTGGTTCGATTTGATGTCGTGGAAGGGCGTAACGATAACGAAATTAAACGTCTGCTCGATGCTGCACACCGTGCCATGCTTTCCGCCTTTCATGTGCCGGAAAGTGATCGCTACCAAATCTATCAGGAGCACCCGCCGTCCCGTTTCGTCGCGGAAGACACCGGGCTAGGGATCAAACGCACGAGGAATCTGGTGGTTGTGAGTGTGACCAGCCGAGAGCGAACCCAAGATATGAAGGAAAAGTTTTATGCGGAACTTTGCCGCGAACTAAAGGAGAGCTGCGCCATTGATCCAAACGATGTCTTCGTTTCTATCGTCACGAACTCCGCAGCGGACTGGAGCTTCGGGAACGGCCGTGCGCAATTCATCACTGGAGAATTGTGACTGACTCAATTTAGTTTGCACTATCCCGAGGCTCCATCTCAACTAGGGCCTGCACAATGTGCACCGGCGCGCTCGTATCGGAGACAGGAGGTTGTTATCCTCACGGAGTTGATTCGGATAGAATTCTTAGCGCTGCTCAGGAGACCACATGGACCGCCGCAAATTTGTTTCTGATTCGCTTGCCGTCTCTGCCCTTTCGCTCGCCGGCTCGGCAAAAGGAGTCGGCCAGACTGGGGCCACTTCCCCAACGGTCGAGTACTACGATCTGCGTCGGTACCAGCTGACGAGCGGGCCCGGGACGAAGCTTACCGATAACTATTTTGCTGACGCTCTGATTCCTGCGTTGAACCGGCTGGGTATCGGGCCGGTGGGGGCCTTCTCCGTTTACTTTGGGCCAGAGACGCCGGCCTACTACCTGCTAATGCCTAGCTCGAAACTGGAGACGCTGGTGACGGCGGATTTGCTACTAGCGAAGGATCCTGCGTTTGCGAAGGCGGGGGCGCCCTTTTGGGATGCGCCCGCCGGGTCGCCACCTTACATACAGATCGAGAGTTCCCTACTGAGGGCGTTCGAGGGGTATCCGAGGGTGACGCCTCCGGCTTCGGCGGCGACCAAGGGGAAGAGGATCTATCAACTGCGGCAGTACCAGTCGCCGACCAACGCGGATCATGTGCTCAAAGTGGAGATGTTCCACCAGGGTGAATTCGGGATCTTCGAGAAGGCGGGAGCGCACGGGGTGTTCTATGCGGATACGCTGATTGGGCCGCGGCTGCCAAACCTGACCTATATGCTCAGCTTCTCGGATATGGCTTCACTGGAGTCCGCGTGGGACAAGTTTGCCGCCGATCCGGACTGGAAGAAACTGTCAAATGATCCAAAGTTCAAGCTGGATCCGCCGACAGTCTCGAACATTACGAGCCTGGTGCTTCGTCCGCTGGCATGCTCGCAGGTTTAGATCCCTTTGTAGCGCCGCTGGCTCAATCGTTAACGAGTTTGGAGATGGCGAGACTTCCCTCACTTCAAACGGCTTAATCACCCGCACATCACCATAGCTCTGCCTGTCCGCCAAATCTTCCGAATTGAGCATGTCGGCCCCGCAACTTCCCGCCTGCCCCACTAGCCTCGAACGCCCAACCGTTCACCGCCCAAAAACTGCTATTCAACCCTAAATTTCTACCATTCCATGCAACTCATTTTACCTTCTCGCTAATGAGATGCTACCCCTCCCCATGTTCACACTGAACCTCGAAGGGTTCTCGTCGCAATCCAACCAATCACCGTCGCCCGCGCCCGATTTCCCCTCCTTCCGCAGTTCTTCTCCTAGTCGCCGTAGCACGGTGGCTTTAGCCCCGCGGCCTTTTCCTCGCTTTGTGTTTTTCTCTAAACTCTTTGGAATCCGAACTCACGAAAAACGCGCCTGTAAGTCCCGTAGAATTCGCACTTCCAAAACACGGCACTTAAAGTCCTTTAGAATCTGCAGTTACAAAAAAAAAGGGGGGGGGGGATCCCCCCGGTTATACAGGCCATACATAACCAGGAATCCGACGATGGATTTATCTCCAAGCGGACATCGCAAATTGGTTGATCTCTGCGAGCCTCGGCTTAACAGCGCATCTGGGACGGTTATGCGGATTTTGAACCTTCGCTGCTCGATGCGGCCGGTTGAGGAGTCGGTTGGATATCACACCAGGACAAACCACACCCCGAGTGAGCGCATCCCTCCACCACTTGTAAGACTTTTATCAATAATACTTGGCGGTGGTTCAACTAGATGGATTCAAAAGAGTGTTAGTAACTGATGATGAACTGCTGAAGAGTATGGTTTATGGATGCGCCTGCCTCGTGAGCCGTTCCGCTGTCTGAGTACCACTGGCAAGCGACGCCAATTCGGGTGTTGTGACGTTAAAACGGGTAAAGCCGCAATCCAAGCAGACTAACAGCTTCGGGAAAAGCTCGACACACGCGCTCTCCTCGTTTTGGAGCGTGGCGGAATTGAGGACAATCGTCGCAGACAATTCCACGTGATTATTCGACGCGCATGCCAGACAAGACATAAACCCTCCCGCACGTTCTGATGGTCCATGCCAGTGGATCCAACACTGGCGAGTCTACGCGGGGAGTATAAAGAATCAAAACGGGGGTCGACTGTACAAGATTGCACACCTTTCGGGTCCGGGATTATCTCCCGCAGGCCCAGATTGACGTGGCGACCCGATAGACAGGAACGGCGTCCCGAACGCCTTCCCAGATGGCGGCGGACCAAGTGAACGATACTGGCGCAGGGGTTCAGCGTTAGGTCGACGCGGTAGTTTTACCAGTGTACTGAGCTAAGTGGGCAGTCATAAGCTGCCAACACTCGGGGAGAGCTGCGCAAACCGACAGGGTAAAGGTGTGGCCAAGCGCTCAGAAGCTCGAGCGGCTCTCGAATCGGGCGACCCAGGAAAAGGAGCGTCTCGAATGCGTGAAATCCGTTTTCATCGCGTCCGGTTTGCCAAGAGGCTCGGCTGCCGCGCCATTTTGGTACAGTGTGTGCTGTTCGGATTCGCGTTCCAAGCCCTCGCCCAGGCACCTTCCCCGGCAAAATCTGCCAGCCAATTTGACGCGATGGTGGATGCTCTGATCAAGAAGGTTTCGCCGAGCGTCGTCCAGATCATAGTTACGGCCTATGCGCCCCTCGAGGATAGCGGCCGGGGGAATGCAGGGGCGGTGATTGGACGGCAGCGTGCGAGCGGTTCGGGGTTCGTGATCGATGCGGAAGGCTACATCATAACGAACGCGCACGTGGTGAACGGAGCGCAGCGGATTGAAGTCGTTCTGCCGCCTCCAGTCACGGACGGTTCTCTGGCAACGGCCCTTTCAGGAAGGATCGACACCGTCCCGGCTCGACTCATCGGAGTGGCACGTGAGAAAGACCTCGCGCTCCTGAAAATTGAAAACACAAAGCTTCCGGCATTGCCGCTCGCGCCTTACCGGGACGTGCGGCAAGGCCATACTGTTTTTGCTTTTGGCAGCCCCGAAGGGTTAAGGAATTCCATCACTCATGGGCTGATTTCGGCGGTGGCAAGGCAACTCGATCCTGATTCTCCGCTGATCTATATCCAGACCGATGCCCCGATCAACCCGGGGAACTCGGGCGGTCCGCTGGTAAACCTGAATGGGGAGGTTGTTGGGGTAAATACATTCATTCTTTCGCAATCGGGTGGTAACGAGGGATTGGGTTTTGCCATACCATCGGCGACGGTCAGAACTGTGTATCGACAACTGAAACAATTCGGACATTTGCGCCGGCAAGAGATTGGTATTGGGATACAAACGATCACGCCGTCCATTGCTGTGGGACTCGGATTGAAGCAAGAGTACGGGGTCATCATTTCGGACGTGCTTCCTGGGGGGCCAGCGGAAGCAGCAGGCTTGATGGTTGGCGATATTCTGGTGTCAATCGATGGGCAGCCGGCCGATAATCTGCCGAGCGTAAATTATTTTTTCCTTTTGCGGGATTCAGCAGACAAGGTGCAAGTCACCGTTCTCAGAGGAACAGCGAAGCAAGTTTTCAGCGTGGGGACAGTCGAGGAAGGGCAAGATGTGGATCAGATCATCTCGCTTGCGGACCCTCAAAAAAATCTAGTTTCACCGCTAGGCATAGTAGGCGTGGAAATCGACAAGAAGACCGCTGCCATGTTGCGGGGATTGAGAGATTCGTTCGGCATTGTGGTTACCGCGCGGGTGACGGGTTCCTCGGGTGACGTTCCGCTTGCCCCGGGGGACGTCATCCGCAGTTTGAACACCCAGCCCATGACTACCTTAGAGCGTTTGCGCTCAGCATTGAAAGCTTGCCCACCGGGAGTTCCCTTTGTGCTGCAAATCCAGCGCGAGGGCAGATTGATCTACGTACCAATCAGCTTAGAGTGATGGATAGCACGTAAGAATCTGGTTGAATCCTTTAAAACGAATTAACAGAAAATGAATGAGTTGCGCTCGAGGAACAAGTTCGACTAGTATTGTCGCGTCCCCCACAGTTCGTGATGTGACCTCTTCAGAAATGGGGCCCACTGACAACGTCGCCCATACGTGTCCTGGTAGTAGAGGATTTTGAACCTTTTCGGTCTTTCGTTTGTTCGGCGCTAAAACAAAAGCCGGAGCTGGAAGTCGTCTGCGAACTTTCAGACGGGTTAGCCGCCGTCCAGAAGGCCAAAGAGCTTAACCCGGACCTGATTCTGCTCGATATCGGTCTCCCGGGCTTGAATGGAATTGAGGCGGGCCGGCAAATCCGGAAGCTCGTTCCAAACGCCAAAATAATTTTTCTGACGCAGGAATCCTCCGAGGATGTAGTGCAAGAGGCCCTGAGATTAGGGGCATTGGGTTACGTTGTTAAGACTCGAGCGGGCAGCGACCTGCTGCCGGCCGTGGAAGCTGTCCTTGAGGGCAAACAGTATGTCAGCCGCCTTTGAGTGGTTCGCTCGGCGAAGAGAGTAGCTGCATTTCTCGCCCTGTTTCTTAAGTGCATTCGATTACTTATGCAGAGGGGAAGACGACCGAAGCAAGCCGAGGCTTAGTGCTCCGCGCGCTTTGAGAGCAGGGGCAAATCGCTTCCCAAGAGGGTAAACTCCGTAAAACCGCACTTTAGGCAGACCAAGAGCTTGGGGAACAGCAAGACTGCCGGCCTGTCCAAGTCGCTGTGGTCCAGAGAGTGCACATTAATCTCCGAGCCATACTCCGTCAGGTGATCCGACCCGCATTTCCTACAGGGCATAAGGCCTCAACTAGAATATCCCACAGACAATCACTTATGACTGTCGTGCGCCAAGAGACGCTAGCCGACCGGTCTTCTGAAGTAAACCGGCAAAAGTGACAGTCAGACCAGAGATGATCGAAGAAGAGACCGGGCTGGGGACAGGCGGGACTCCGTTTGCGGGCAGACTGCATTCCTACGCGGACGCACTTGCGGCTTTGCTGAGGGGCACTTTGGCGTGGATGGTGGTGCCACGATGAGGTTGCGAGTCAATCAAAAGCAGCCCACCGACGAGCTTCACACGCTCCGCCATACTGACGAGACCAAGCCCCTGCGTTTTGCTTGCCCCTTCAGGGTCGAATCCAGATCCAGAATCGCGCACGGTGAGTTGGATGGCATCAGAGGCGAAACGCAGCTCCACATCGAAGTGCCGAACCCCGCTGTGCTTAACGGCATTTTGCAAAGCCTCCTGTGAGACGCGGAAGAGGCAAAGGGAAATATCCTGCGGGAGCGTGCGCGGAATTTCGTCATGGGCAAAAACAACTTCGACATTCTGCTGGTCAGAGAACTCATGACAGAAAGCTCGCATGGCCGTGGTAATGCCGAGATATTCCAGTTTTGAGGAATGCAACTCGTGCGACAAGGATTGGACGTCGGTGGCAATGTCAGCGCTTTGGTTTCGTAATCGAGCAACACGGTGGAGCAGGTCGGGAGGCGAATCGAAGAATTTCTGCCCGAGCTGCTCTAACTCGATGGTCAACATCGCGAGACGCTGACTGATATCGTCGTGAAGCTCTCTGGAGATGCGGGCGCGCTCACGCTCTTGGGCCTCAATGAGCCTACTGTTTACGCCGGAAAGGGCTTCTTCGGCGAGCTTGCGGTCGGTGACATCAATACACGAACCTATGTAGCCTGTGAAGGAGCCATCCTGGTTGAACCTGGGAACCCCAAGATCCAGAACCCAGCGATATTCGCCGTCATAGCGCCGGATCCGATATTCGATTGCGAACTTCTCACGCGCATCAAAAGCATGAACGTAGGTATCAAAACATTTTTGCAAGTCCTCGGGGTGAACGCCTTCCATCCAGCCATTTCCGAGCTCCTGCTCCATGGAACGACCGGTGAATGCGAGCCAGGAGTGATTGAAATAGGTGCACAACTTAGAGGTATCCGACATCCAGATCAGCATGGGGGCGGTGTTGGCCACCAAACGGAAGCGTGCTTCGCTCTCGCGAAGGGCAATTTCTGCTAGCCTCTGGCTGGAAATGTCAGCCACGATCGCCATGGAGCCGTCAAAATCTCCATTGTCCTTGGAGATCGGGATGGCCGTCATTCGTACCCACAATTCAGTGCCGTCCTTTCGGCGGAGCCGATCATCCAATTGTTCGCTGTGCATTTCCCGCCGGCGCGCCAAACCTCGGCGCTTGCGCCCGACATCCTCGGGGAAGAAAAAATCGAAGACGCTGCGACCAAGCATTTCTGCAGGTTGGTATCCGAGCATCTCGGCCATCTGCTGATTCACGAAGGAAGTGTCAAAGTTCGAATCAAGAAGCCAAATTCCCTCATTGGTAGTCTCCACGATCCTGCGATACTTTTCTTCGCTCTGCCGCACCGCATCTTCACCGCGTTTGCGCTCCGTGATGTCCGTTACAATGCCGATGATCCGCAGCAACTTGCCTTGTGGGTCAAACTGCGCACGACTATTTCTTTCCAACCAGATCACGGTGCCGTCCGAACGCACCATGCGGTAGCTGATCCTAATGTCGGGCTTTTCGGGGCTGAGGCGGGCAGCTGCGCCCGTAAATAACTCTCGATCTTCTGGATGTACGCTATCCAAGAGTTGTTCGCCGGTGCTGGAGGTCGCCTGATCCCCTCCGAGAATCTGGACGCTCTCCGGCGAGTGGGTGAATACATTTGTGGCCGCGTCCCAGTCGCAGGTAAACATTTTTCCGGCCTGGATTGCGAGACGCAGCCGCTCTTCGCTCTTGCGAAGTTCCTCCTGGGCGTGTTTGCGAATGGTAATGTCATCGACCGTACCGCGAAGCTTGACGATGTTTCCGGCGCCATCACGCCGTACTTCGCCCTTGGCGATAATCCATTTTCTTGTGCCGTCCGAGTGATTCATCTCAAGATCGAGCTCGTAGGGCGTTCCCGAACGCAACGCTTCTTCTACCGCGCCCTGAAGGCGGAGCCAGCTTTCGTGGGTATAGAGGGTTGCGTGCCCCTGGTAACTGACGGCGGGCAGAGAGGGATCAATACCCGCGATCCGATAGAGTTGTTCTGACCAAGTGACAGTATCGGTTTGCACATCCCATTGCCAGCTACCCACGTTTGCAAGCCGCTGCGCTTCCGTGAGAGCTGCTTCACTCTCGCGCAAGGCCTGCTCCGCGAGTTTGCGCTCGGTGATATCATGCGCCATGCCTAGCATGCGTTCGGGAAGGCCAGTCGCCGAATAGTAGAATTTCCCCTTGGCCGCGACCCAGCGGACATTCCCGTTTGGCCAAACAACGCGGAACTCCGCCTCGTACGGCAGATGACTTACCCTTGCTTCGGCCACGGCCTGGGAGACGTAATGTCGATCCTCCTGGTGAACGTAACGATGGAAGTCTTCTGGACGTCCGACAAAATGCTCGACTGGGATTCCGAACATGGTCTTGAGGTCACCAAACCAGGAGTCTCTTCCGGTCTCAAGATCCCACTCCCAGCCTACCGCTTTACCAGATTCCATAGACAGGCGTAAACGCTCTTCGCTTTCGCTGAGCTCGTCCTGTGCAATCTTGCGCTCTTCCACCAGGACTGCCAGAACCATAAAAGGGATAGAAGTACAAAACAAGAACAACTGAAGCGATAAGACGCGATTGATGGGGTCCGCTTCGGTGAAGGGTCCTCGTCCGTGGACCGCGCCCCAAATGGACAAGAGGGCAACAATGGTTGCCGATGAGCCGACGCCTGCGGAGCCGAACCGCAAAGCGGACCAAATTAGAAGTGGGACGAGAGAATAGAGTAGCGCTGGCGGATCGCTCCTCCCAGGAGCCACGAACAAGAGGTAGCTCAGGGCAACTACCGTAGACATCAAGATAGCTGCTTCCAGGTAATGGGCTCGCGAGGCGCGGATAGACGGTCCGCGCAAGCCGAACAGACCGATAATGGCTGGGGTTACAGTGAGAAAGGCCAACGCTTCCGAAAGAAAGCTAAACCGCCAGCTGAGCCAGAAGTTCCCGTTCAAGCCGAGGCTTCCGAGAGACGAAACGATGAGCGAGGCGAGGAATACCGTACAGAGCGAGTACTTGGCGAGGGCCCCTAAGCTGTCCAAACGAGGCTTGCCATGCAAAAAATAGCTCACCCCCCTGGCCGCGACGAGAATCTCAATGGTATCGGCCAGAACGAGCCAGGCGATCGACGGAATTGACACACCAGCCTGCAAGTCGTAGAGAACAAAGCCGGCCAGGCCAGCAGGGAGAAGAATAGGCCAGGTTTTCCGCGGCACTAGCAGGAGAATGCCGACCAATACCGCGCACCCTGGCCACATTGGCCAAATCGTTTGAGGGATAGTAATAACCAATGCCCCAGCCAGCTTCGCAGCCAGATACGATACTGTGGCCACCAGGAATGCCAGGATCGCTGTGTAGATCCGGGAATCCAAATTCGGCGGGCTCCACAAGGTGCGGCTTTGGGCGGAGCTCATGCGTGGCTCGACTGTGCGAAGAGGCTCAGCCATATGTGCGCCGCCAACGAGTCCAGAAACCTGCGCACGCCGCCCCCAGTGACATAGCGGAGGGTTGACAGGACAGACCGCAAGGCTGAGGAGAAGGATCCTGAGGCGGATGATGCCGGACTGCGAGTGCAATCGGAGCTGGGGCTTTTATGCATTTGGACGTTCTTCTTCAGAATGCAAGCGCCGCCTGAACCCGGCAGGAGACGCGTTAACCACAGCGGATGTTGCGAATCATATACGCTTCTGGACTTCACCGCCACGATATAAATCATCTGCGGACAAGCATGCCGGGCTTTCCGCTTCTTGGGTACGCACCCAAAAGATACCGATTGAGAGTCTGTAAGTTTTGACAGTGTGCGTCGACGTGTAACAGAGGTAGGCTACAGTAACTTCAATGACTCTCGCGTGTTGGCCCATTATTCAGAAGGACTTAGCCCGAGAAGTTGCGAGGATAATGGGACTGGCTGAACCCCACGATTCCAAATTGTGGACGAAACTCGGCCGTTGGCAGTAGATGGCGGGCCGCTCTGGCCGCTAGGAATCATATAAAGCTATTGGGAGGAATGACTTTGAGAAGAAGATTACTTTTAATTGCGGCCGCATTCGCTATTCCGGCGATTTTGGTGGCCAGTTCCCCGAAACTGCTGCTGAGCTGGAAGAATCCGGACTATTCGGGGACGACCCACTTTACCAACATTCTCGTACTGGCCCTGAACGGCAAGGCAGAGAACCGCGCGGAATTCGAGGATGAGTTGGTCGCGGCGATCGCCAGGCCGGGAGTTCAGGCCACCCAGAGCTATGTGTTTCTGCCACGTCCCAACGCGACGCCCATCGACATGAAAGATTTGAAGGAGCTGATTCTGGAGCAGAAGTTTGATGCGATCGTCGTGGCGCGACTGACCAAAGCAGAGAAGAAGAATACGTACGTGCCCGGCGAGGTTTACAATCCGTACCCTGCTTACGGGAGCTTTTACGGGTATTACAGCGCAATGTCTCCCCTGGTCTATTCCCCCGGGTATATGGTCAAGGAGAAGCTCGCGCAAGTGGAGACAAATTTCTACGCCACGGCTAAGCCAGACGGGGAACTTGTGTGGACGGGAACAACCAATACTTTTGACGGCAATTCGCCGATGAAGGCGATCAAGGGGCTGGTTAAGGTCGTAATCGATGCGTTGGAAAAAGAAAACGTCATCAGCCATAAATCTTGAAACACGGACGATGTGACTCGCTCAGAAGCATTCTTACCGTGGCGTTCTAAGGCATCCATATAACATTCTACGTGGTACGGCATTCCCATTTTTAGCGTAGCTCACGGCGTGCGCTACACCCACTAAATTCTGAATTCTTCCACTGGAAACCCGGCGAGTTCGTATCCCTGAGTCAGAAGCCGGGCCGCAGACGTTTCCGGCCAGAGTGCGGCGCCACTCGGCGGGCGTTCCGAAGACAACCAGAGCCCTTTCGCTGCAGGCGGGAGATTAAAAGGACCAGCCGACCCCGGTACTTGTGCCGAGCTCATTCTTTCTCGCGGCGGCCGGCGGCCGACTATCAAAGTTATCCCAGAAGGTGAAAAGGAGATAGAAATTGTTTCTTAGTTTGATTGACAGTGAATTGTTTGTGGTAATACGCACGCGGCCGGAGTCGGTCAGTCCCGGATATACCCGCAGCTGAGAGTCGAGCTCGCCTAGGTTAAAGCGAACATAACTGTACTGCAATCCCAACACAGCCTCCATATTCTGGTCCGATGGTTGACCGGCAGTAGTGTCGAAGGACTCATGACTGTAAACGAAGCCGCCCAGCCAGGCGAGGTTGCTGTTGGTCGTACGCTTCAGAAAACGTCCATAACCGCCGCCAAGGGTGGTGCGCAGGTTCAAGTCTTGCCGGCTGCTGTGAAGAAAATCGGATATACCAGCGACGAAAGAATTTCTGCTCAAGAACTTGGTGACCGTTGACTGTAGATCTTCGCGATTAGTGCTGGAGGCTCCCGACTGGCCGCTATACGTCGAATCGAAAGAGGTCGTGGCCTGCCATGCCGTGGTCTTGTAGGCCGCGCTCGTATCCGCGTTCAATGTGGACTGACTATTTCCACTGGCAAAGCTGTAGCCGAAGTCAATGTTGCCCTGCAACTGTCGCCAGAATGTGGGTTTTTTCTGGTCGATCCTCGCGATGGAAGTCGAGGGAATTCCAACTTCCTCGGTGGCTTCGCGAATCTGAAAATCCTCGTTTTTTGCTTTTTCACCAGAGATTTTTTCAATGGTTCCCTCAAGCCTGTGCCCGTTGTTTAAGATGATTTGGAATATTGCAGTGCTTTGGACGGAGTCCACTTGATTCCAATCCAGGCCGATGTTACCGGACGCGTACGGCGTCTCGATGAACAGCAAACCATCTTGCAGGCGTTTTACCTTCCCGGTTAGACGATCGCCATTTTTCATGACGACCACGTCTTTTCGCTCTCCCTGAGCGAGAGAAAAGCAGCATGCCAGGAAAGATGCGATGAGTAAAAAACCGACCGCCCTGAGATGCGGAAGAATTGGAGTAGTCATTTTTTTTGACTCCTACGATTGCCACTCCTTCGGTACGGCTGATAATCCTTAGAGAACTTCGGACGTCCAGCGATTGCTGGAGTCGAGGGGAACCTAGATTAGCCATCCCAGAAGAACTAAGAGGATTTGATCCGGCGCAGATTCGCGTCTCAGAGCGGAACGGTGCGTCCCCCGGGATGTCGCGGTATCCGGGTTCCGGAACCAAGAATCCTAAATCTGAATCGAGCAAATCAAAGGCCATCCCACGCCGGGCCGCAGGCCCCAAACATTGATCACTTCCCTATTCACCTCCAGCTTTGACTCCCATTCAATTTTTCTTAGGTTGTTCCTGCTGCAGTTGATCCAGTTTTTTCTCCAACATCATCTGCTCCATTTCCTTGGACAACTTCGGAAATAGGAACGCAATCTGCAACCGCATGCCCCAAGGCGAAGCCCCCGGAGGATGAACGGCATTGCCGTAAAACTGTGCGGTAAGAGAGACAGGCTGGAATCCGAGTTTCATGATTCTTCCCACACCACCGCCAAACGGAACTACCCATCGACCGCCATTTGTAGCTTCCCGGTCTGCTGTGAGGGTGGGCTGCCAAGTGACAAACCAGCCCTTCTTCAAAGATTGACCCGCCAAACAGGAGGAAGGCGAGAAATGAAGCAACAAAAATTCCGCACGAGCGTACGTTGACCGTTTTCATTCTCACTTTCGCCCCTTTTTCTTGACCCGTAAAAAAAGGCGCGCGGCGGACCACGAGGCGCCACGAAAATAAGCAGCATTTCAATTATTGCTTTGGATACCCTCACGCAGCTTCTGCATCACCTGGTCCAGACTGAAGCTGGCAGGCGACTGGCGCGGCGGGAACTCCTTGAACGTCATCAGGAACTTCCCGACAAAGGCCTGCGCAGGAACGAGGATGTAAATGCGATCAATCATCCAATGGTCATAGTCAGAAGCTTCATAGGTGGCCCGTTCGTAGGGATCGGCACGGAGGTCTTCAATCAAAGGAACGCGCAGAACAACCAACGGCTCACTCCACACGCCAAATCCATGCACACGCTGATCCAGGAAAACGAGTTTCCATTTGTCGTACCTAAGGCCAGCGAAATCGCCGTCATCGGTCCAGTAGAAGAACTCCTTGCGCGGCCCCGGCGCCTTGCCGGCCAGCATATCCATAAGGTTGTAGCCATCAAGATGGACTTTGAAGGTCTTCCCATTTGATTGATAGCCCGTCAGCAGCTTTTGGGTAACATCGGGTTCGCCTGCCGCCGCCAGGAGCGTGGCAGCCCAATCCTCGTGAGCACAAATATCGTTGAATATAATCCCGGGCTTGATCAGGCCTGGCCAGCGAATGATCATGGGCACGCGGTAGCCACCTTCCCAGTTGGTGTTTTTTTCGCCGCGGAAAGGTGTCGTGCCGCCATCGGGCCAGGAAAACGTCTCGGCGCCGTTATCGGTGGTAATGATGACGATGGTGTTGTCGGCTATGCCTAAATCGTCGAGCTTTTTTAACATCACGCCCATGTTGTCATCGAATTCCGTCATGCCCGCGCCGTAAAGACCCTTCTCCGGAATCATAGCCTTGTACTTTGGCTGGAGATGGGTCCAGATATGCATCCGCGTGGTGTTATGCCAGATGAAGAACGGCTTACCCGCTTTCACAGAGCGATCCATATCGTCCAAAGTTGCCGCGAGAAACTCTTCATCCGCCGTTTCCATTCGCAGCTTGGTGAGAGGACCAGTGTCTTCGCAGGTTTGCTTGCCCCACGGGCCAAAACGGGGATCGGGCGGAGCCGGATTTTCGGTGGCCGTGGCTTTGCACTTATAAACACCTCGCGGCCCGAATTTGGCCATGAATGCGGGGTTCTTCGGGTAGTCGATATTCTCGGGCTCTTCTTCGGCATTCAGGTGATAGAAGTTGCCGAAAAACTCATCAAAACCGTGAACCGTTGGAAGAAATTCATTCCGGTCGCCCAGATGATTTTTACCGTTCTGGAAGGTCATGTAACCACGGCCCTTCAGCAAATCAGCAATCGTAGGATCCTGAGGCTGCAAACCAAGATCAGCGCCTGGAAGTCCAACTTTTAACAGTCCTGTGCGGAACGGACTCTGTCCAGTAATAAACGCCGCCCGGCCAGCGGTGCAACTCTGTTGGGCGTAATAGTCGGTGAAAAGAGCGCCCTGCTGCGCTACACGATCAATATTCGGCGTGCGATACCCCATGAGGCCCAGGTTGTAGGCGCTGATGTTGGAGTAACCGATGTCGTCACCAAAGATGACGAGGATATTGGGTCTCTTAGACTGTGCCGACCCAAGGGGCGGCCCTACTAGCCCCATACCTGCGAAGAATACTGCAACAGCAAAGGCTTGCTTTACGATGCACTTCATTGAACTCCCCCTTATCTCTTGTTCCTGGGCATAAAAACAGCGCGGCGGAATTCAACTGTGAACCATGAGATGAAGTCCAAACACATTTGCTGATACTGTGCCGAGAAGAGGCAAGATGAACCTGTCAAAACTGACAGAGTTCTGCAGCCGGTCGCAATCGTGCCCACAAAGCTACCTTTGGAGACGCCTAGGGAAACTGCTCAAGGCGGGTCTTATTGACACAAAAGCGGGAGGCCACTGGATGACCGGGAAATGTTTCAATTATCGCCAAAACCTGACCGGTATCCACGAAACGTTTCAAACGATTCTGTGCTTAACGGCATAGCGCACGAGTTCGGCGCTGGTCTTGATCTGGAGGATTTCCATCACGCGATATTTGTGCGAAGCGACAGTCCGCATGGTGATGTTCAGCAGGTCGGCTATTTCCTTCATCGAGCGCCCTTCTGCCAATAGCTGAATGACCTGGCGCTGCCGGGCAGTCGGTTGG
>Ga0207051_1041_pt1 | contig 21943 bp, 19 predicted proteins | sample Alteio_BWMinCont_61_FD_153292 | JGI IMG/M metagenome (GOLD analysis project Ga0207051, IMG submission 153292) | Enriched cells from forest soil in Barre Woods Harvard Forest LTER site, Petersham, Massachusetts, United States -... | ecosystem: Environmental > Terrestrial > Soil > Temperate forest >...
TTCGGAACCGCGGGCGGCCGCAACTAGATATTGGGTTTTGTCGCCAGCGGGATCGCTGATGCGGTTCAGCTCGAACCAAGCGACCGGCCGGATGTTGGCGGACGACGCTCCGTCACGCACAGCATCGGGAAGATCCAACTCGATGAAGCGAGCAATTACCCAACCAGCGATGGGCAGGGTCTGATCGCCAGGCGCGGTCGTTGTCGTTTCGGCCGCCCGCGCTGTGGAATCGCTCGGGGGGCGCGTTGCCAATCCGCGAATCAGGAACCAATCTTCTTTTTTGGTGTCCTGCGGCTCGTTCGAGGGCTCCTTTTCGTCGGTGACCTGAGTCCAGTCTGCGACGGCGCGACCGACGATCTCGACGGGCACGCCGCGCGCGAATTGATAGAGGCGCGCTTGCGTGCGTCCGGGCTCAACGCGAAGATTGGTGGCGACTTTCGTGCGGCCGCGGGCTTGCACGGGCATCGGTAGGACCTGTTTGAGCAACTTTGTGCTGCGCTGCCAAAGCGGCGGGTCCATCAAGTAGCGCCCTTCGACCCAGCCCAATTCGCCGGAGGCAGTGCGGACTTTTATGCTGTCATTGCGGCGGGCGACGACGTCGACGCGGTCACCGTAGTGGAGTGTGTCCAGAGGCTCGCGAACTTGCGCCACACTGCTCCAAAGAGTGGCGGTGCGTTCGCCGACGTAGGCTTCGCCCAGAGTTTCATGCTTTGGCCGAAAGAACCACGCCACAACGGCAACGATCAGGAGCAGCGGGACCGCAATGAGGAGCTTGCGCTTCATGCGGCATGTCCGAAGGTCAGCAGAAAGAATGCGGGCGTAACGGCTTGAAGGGCAGGCAAGCGACGCGGTACGTCACTCATTTCGAAAACCACTCGATCTCTGGGCATTGGGTTTGGGCGACCACTTATTCTTCGCTAAAGATTGTACCTGATTTCTGAGCCACGACCGGGCTTGGCCGTGCTTGGTTTGTTTTTCTGTTAAAATGCCGCTGCTCGTAAATCATCTTTACAATTTCGCTTCGAAGGAACTCGATGAAATCTCTCAATGCCCTGCAGCCGCTCGCGCTGTTACTGTTGCGCGCGGCCTTTGGCATCATTTTTCATGTCGCATGGTTATCCGATGCTTGCGCATCGAACGAGTGCAACGCAGACACTTTTTGCGCAACACGGCATACCGGGCTATTTTGTTTACATTTCGGGGGTAATCGAACTTTTTGGCGGAGGGTTGCTGCTGCTGGGATTATTCACGCGGGGAGCGGGGCTGTTGCTGGCGATCGAAATGGTCTTGCTGATGTGGAAAGTGTATACGCCACACAGCTATTTCGCGGTAAATGAATACGCATACCCTTTGGTACTCGCGACTGGATGCTTTGCACTGGCAACTACGGGTGCGGGGCTCGCTTCGGTGGACTACCCCTTGTTTGAGAGTGGCGGTGGGAAGCTGCGGACGCCGCGCAATGCAAAAGCCAATAAGTAGCAAATCGTCCCAATTGGTTTTGCATTGGCAAAGTTTTTTTAGACAGAGTCCGCAGAGGACACAGAGACGGAAACACTCGTGCATCCTGATCAGCGCATATTACTCAACGGAGTTTAGGTGGTCGTGACGGTAGTTGAAGTGGCCACGACTCCGCCGGGGGCGACCGGTAGAACGATCCAAAGGATTAGGTACGCGAGGATGCCTGTGCCTCCGCAGATCACCAACAGCAGCCAGATCACGCGGATGATGGTCGGGTCCATGTCGAAGTAGTCGGCGAGGCCGGCGCATACCCCCGCGATTTTTTTATCGGTGCTGGAGCGCATAAGGCGCTTGGGAGCGCCTGTGGCAGGAGAAAGACCCGGGGCGCCGGATTCGGGTTGTTTCGCGCCACAGTTGTAACAGAATTTGGAACCGACGGCGATGTCTTTGCTGCAGCTTGGGCAAGTCATTGGCGTATCCTCCCCAAATGGCTGAATATCCAGCCTTTTCTACAATAGAATACGCCTAAAAGGGTGAAAAGGTTTCCTCGAACTCGACGGTGGCCAGGCGGGCGAGGACGGGTAGGCGGGCGGTCAGTATTCCAGCAGTTGCTTGACTGCGGCAGTGATGTGGCTTGTTTGCGGGAGGATCACGTCTTCCAGTTTTGGCTGATAGGCGCAGAAGGTATCCATGGCCGCGACCCGCTTTACGGGGGCGTCTAGTTCTTCGAAGAGTTCGTCGGCGATACGCGCGGCGATTTCGGCGCCGTAGCCCCAGCTGAGCATATCTTCGTAGGCGACGATGGCGCGATGCGTTTTGCGGACAGTCTTGGCGATAGCTTCCCAGTCGTAGGGGGAGAGTGAGCGCAGGTCGATGATTTCAACGGAGATGCCTTCGCGGAGCAATTGGGCGGCGGCTACCTCGGCGCGATGCACCAGAGCGCCATAGGTGATGATGCTGACTTCGGTGCCTTCGGTGACTATACGAGCTTTGCCGAACGGCACAGTGTAATCCGGGCCGGGATATTCGGAGCGATTGTACGGCTGGCGGTAGAGGTGTTTGTGCTCGAGGAACATGACCGGATCGTCGGAGCGGATGGCGGTGCGGAGCAAGCCGGCGACGTCGAGAGCCGTTGACGGCATTACGACTCGTAGACCCGGGCAATGCGTGAAAATCGATTCGCCACTTTGACTGTGATAGATGGCACCGCCCGTGAGGTAGCCGCCAATCGGCACGCGCAGGATCGCAGGGCACTTAAAGACGCCATTGGACCGCCAGCGCATGACGCATAATTCGTCGCGAATCTGCATCATGGCAGGCCAGATGTAGTCGAAGAATTGAATTTCAGCAATGGGTTTGAGTCCGCGCGTGGCCATGCCGATGGCGCGGCCAACTATGGCGGCTTCCGCGAGCGGCGTGTTGAAGACTCGATCTTGCCCGTACTTGCGCTGCAGGCCAGAAGTGGCTTTGAAGACGCCACCCTTCCCTTTCACTTGTTTCAGGGACTCCTCGCGACTGGCGTCGGCTACGTCTTCGCCGAAGACGGTGATGCGGTCGTCGCGAGCCATTTCGTCGGAGAGCGTGGCGGCGACCATTTCGACCATGGTTTTCGGAGCGCCGTGGAGTTGCGGCAGCGCTTCAAATGCGGAAGACGTGGGATCGATGTCCGGCGAATAAATGTTTACGCGAATCGAATCGATCGTGGGCTCTTCGGCGGCGAGCGCTTCGTCGGCCGCATTGCGGACCTCCTGGTCGACTTCGGCTTCGAGGGCTTCGATCTCTTTTTGGTCGAGGATGCCTTCGCGGACGAGGAACAGCGAGAACTTTGAAATTGGGTCGCGGTGCGCTTCGTCTTCGCGTTCTTCGGGTGTCTTGTATAGCTTTTCGTCGTCTGAAAGCGAATGGGAATAGGGACGCGTCACGTGGGCGTGAACGAGAGCAGGTCCGCGACGCTCGCGGCAGTATTGGACAGCGGTTTTGCAGATTGCATAGCTTTCGAGAGGGTCGGTGCCATCGCATTCCGCGATGTGCAGGCCCGGGAAACCGCGCGTGAGTTTGGAGATGCTGCCGCCGGCGGTCTGGACTTCGACAGGGACTGAAATGGCGTAGCCGTTGTCTTCAATCAAGTAGAGGAGCGGTAGCTTTTTGGCGCAGGCGGCGTTCAGGGATTCCCAGAATTCACCTTCGCTGGTGGCGCCATCGCCCGCGGACACATAGACGATTTCGTCGGGCTCGTTGCGGACGTGCTGGCCGAGCGGGGCCTTCTTGGCCTGCGCCAGGGCCTTCGGATGATCGCCATAGTAAAGCGTGGCTTCGGCAGCGCCCACGGCCTGTACAAACTGAGTGCCGGTGCAGGAGGACTTGTTTACGATGTTCAGGTGGGGGAGGCCCCAGTGCGAGGGCATCTGGCGGCCGCCGGAGCTGGGATCATCCTTGGAACCCACCGCTTGCAGGAGCATGTCGAGCGGCGTGACACCTAGCATCAGGCAGAGTGCGCGGTCGCGGTAGTAGGAGTAGAGCCAATCCGTGCCGGGACGAAGAAGAAGCCCCATAGCCGCGGTCACGGCTTCGTGGCCCGCGCCGGAGATTTGAAAGAAAATTTTATTTTGGCGCTTTAGCTGGATTTCGCGGTCGTCCAGCCTGCGGGAAAGATACATCGTGCGGTAAATGCGGATGAGGGTGTCGCGGTCGAGGCCGTGCAACTTCGGTGCGTCAAGCTTGGCAAGTTTGACGCGGGTTTGTAACGCCATTCGTTCTGCCCTCGTTGGGAAGCAGGATTTCTGCCTTGCGGAACCTTATTATACCCGAACTCTGCTGCTGCTACGCGAAACTGGCGAAGCTATCCCAGAGAATCAAACTGTTTGACCACTTCGTCAAACTGGTCTTCGCCCTGGCGCACTACGCGCGGCGAAGCTTCCTTGAAGGGCTCCTCAGATGGAATGCGATCGAGCCAGCGCTGCTCGGTGAGCTTCTCGTGACCCGAAAAATAGAGCCGGACGAGCAAATTGACTTTGCCATTAGCGGCTGGGGCTTCTTCGGAGGCTTCTTTTTCCTTGGATTTGTGCTTTCCCTTGGACTTCGCCTTTGGCTTTTCGGCCTTTGGCGTCTCTGCGGACTTGTGGGCCTGCTCAGGGGCGACCTTAGCCTCGTCCTCGGCGCGTTCAAGCTTATATTGCAGTTTCTTATCCAGGCGGAAGGCCTGCTTCCAGCCTTCCAGTTTGTGCCGGGCAAGCTGGGCTTTCTCTTCGTCGGTGCCGAAATCGAATAGGAGATACGTGTGAGCCATAAAATTAGTCTGCGACGCAGGCGCTGGCAAGTCAAGATGGGAGAGGCACGGCCGTTCGCACGTAATTAGGGGCTAACCGGGACAGACTTCTTGCCACTATTCGGTTTGCAATGGTTGGCTACCCGAGGGCTCGACGAGGCGTCTAAGTGGGGTATCATAGTGTGGCACCGGGGTGTAGTATCGGGTTCTTGTGAATACGAAAAGACAAGATCGCGTTCGATGGGCCGCAGCCTGGCTTTGTCTGCTTGCGGTGGCGCTCTTGTATGCGCCGATGGCGGGCGCAGTGCTGTTGACGTATGGCGTGGACTGTTGCGTTGGAGGCTTTTGCAACATCCCCGAGCATCATCACCACAAGTCGCAACCAGCCCCTTCGCAAGAATCAGCGCCAATGGATTGCGGGCACGACATGAGCGGGATGAAGTCATGTTCGATGTCTTGTTGCAACGATCCGTCGCGTCCCGCGCTGATACCTAGCGCATTTGTTTTGCCTGCGGCGAGTTTTATTCCCGCGGCTAGTGAAATGATCCGTCCAATCCGGCTGGCAAGCTCTTTCGAAATTTCACGATTCGTCAAACCGCTCTCTCCTCCTCCTCGAACCTCTGCTTCAGTCCTGTAAAGGGCTGCTAGCTGCTCTCCACGCAGGTTTATTCACCCGCGACGCGGCTTCATAGCCGCGCTGGAAGTATTCCACGAGGAGACAAACAGTTTATGCGAAGAGTATGGCAAGCATTCGGAGCATTTCTGGTGTTTGGAGCTGCAGCTTTCGCCACGGTGTTTGGCACGGTGCGAGGGATCGTACACGATCCGCAGCACCGGCCGGTTCCAGCTAGCGAAGTCGTCTTGAAGGCTGCGTCATCCGATTACACGCAAAAAACCCAAACCGACGCAAACGGAGAGTTTCACTTTGATGCCGTGCCGCTCGGGTCGTACACCATTACTGTGTCGGAGGCATCTTTTGCAAGCCAAGAGCAAAGCGTGACCGTCTTTTCGGGGACGGCGCCGATCCTCCATTTCGAGCTACACATCGCATCTCAAAACCAGTCCGTAACCGTTTCGGCGGAAGCGGCTCCTGGGCAAACCGAATCGGCAACGCCAACAACTCTTGTCGACCGCCAGGAAATTCAGCAAACGCCAGGAGCGTCGAAAACCAACAGTGATGCGATGATCACGGACTATGTGCCGGGGTCCTACGTCACGCATGATCAGCTGCATGTCCGGGGCGGCCATCAAGTCAGTTGGTTGATTGATGGCGTACCGATTCCCAATACCAATATCGCCAGCAACCTTGGCCCGCAAATCGACCCCAAGGACATCGACACGCTGGAGGCACAGCGCGGCAGCTACACGGCAGAGTATGGCGACCGCACGTATGGCGTGTTCAACGTCGCGCCACGCACGGGATTTGAACGCAACAACGAAGGTGAACTTGTCTTGAGCGCCGGAAATTTCTACCAGACAGACGACCAGATCAATTTCGGCAGCCACACCAACAAGATCGCCTATTACGTGAGCGCAAACGGCAATCGCACCAATTTGGGATTACAGACACCGACTTCGGCCGTGATCCACGATGCTGCCAACGGCTATGGCGGATTCGGCTCGGTGATTTACAATCTGGACTCGAAAGATCAGCTGCGATTCGTGGGACAAATCCGGCAAGACTTCTATCAAGTGCCCTTTGATCCAAGTGATCCCAATCTTCCGGTCACCACGCCGCCGCAGTTCCTGAAGGACGTCAACCAGGAGACCGATACGATTGCTACGTTTTCGTGGGTGCATACCTTCAGCCCGGGTTTGTTGCTGACGGTCTCTCCCTTCTACCACTACAACAGCGCCAACTACGAGAGCAGCCCCGACGACATTCCCTCTTCAGCCACGCAAAAGCGCTCGTCTTATTATGAAGGCGGCCAAACAACCCTGACGTGGGTCAAGGACCGCAGTAATGTCCGTGCAGGACTGTTCGGCTTTGCGGAGCAGAATGATGAGCTGTTCGCCCTTGTTTACAATGACGGGAGCAATCCACCGCTGGAGCCGACTCCGGTGAGTTCCACGGGGAGCCTAATTGCGGCTTACGCGGAAGAGCAATTCCGCGTGACGTCCTGGCTGACTCTAAGCGCGGGAGTACGACAAACGCATTTCTCGGGAGGAGTCGTGGAGAACGCCACCGATCCCCGATACAGCGTTTCGGTCCGCGTCCCCAAACTTAACTGGGTTTTCCGGGCATTCTATGGTGACCTCTACCAGGCTCCGCCACTCACCAGCATCTCCGGACCACTGCTCGCTTTTATCACTGACGTCCAGCAACTGGGATTCATCCCCCTGCACGGCGAGCGCGATGAAGAGCATCAATTCGGCGTCACCATTCCGATAAAGGGCTGGACCATCGATGCCGATAACTTTTTGACTCGCGCCAGAAATTTTTTCGACCACAACAATTTCAATAACTCAGACATTTTCTTCCCCGTCACGATCCAGGGCGCACGCATCAATGGATGGGAGTTGACGTTGCGCTCTCCGCGAATTTGGAATCGCGCCCAGGTCTATGTGACCTATTCGAACCAGGTGGCTCTTGGTTTCGGAGACATCAACGGCGGCCTCACCGACTTCTCCTTCGGAGATGGCTTCGGCCCACTCGACCACGATCAACTAAACACTTTGCATGTTGGCGGGGTCGTGGACCTGCCCTGGCATAGTTATGCTTCGACCGATGTCTACTACGGCTCGGGATTTGCCAACGGCGATCCGCCACCCTCGCATCTGCCAGGGCATACGACGTTTGACATGACTCTCAGCAAGAGTTTTGGGGAACGATTCTCTGTCTCGGTGAGCGGGACTAATTTGGCCAATCGACGGCTCCTGCTGGACAACAGTTTCACTTTTGGGGGAACGCACTTCAACGATCCTCGCCAAATTTATGCGCAGATTCGATATCGCTTCCATTTTTAGCTGACTTCAGGGATCGCGAGGGGGCAGCAGCAATTGCTGCCTCACGATTTTCTCTCAAACCTCACGAGCGCAATTGACTTCGGCCACTCCGCGAATTAGTCTGACCCGCGGTGCAATCACCGGCGCCGGCAAACATTGCCACTGGCGATGCTCAAAAGGAGAGTTTGATGCGGAAAACCTTGTTGGCTGCGATGGTGTGCTTGCTTGGCTCGCTTGCGGCGTTCGCCTCGCCGCCATCAAGAGTGGTCTACGTTCGCTGCGGGAAGTTGATTTACGACGCGGAAAAGCCGGCCATTTCGTCGGCAATTGTGGTGATCACCAATGGGAAGGTGACTAGCGTTGGCAGAGACATTGCGGTGCCAGCGGGAGCGGAGCAAATTGATCTTTCGAGCTTCACCGTGCTGCCGGGATTTGTGGATGCGCACATTCATATCTGGGCTGGCGCATTCGGGCAGCCCGTCTCCGAACCGCTGGCGGCGCTGCGCGGGAGCAAGGCGATGAGTTACGCGCTGTCTTCCGGTGTTGTGGGCGCACGCGTTATGGCTACGCAAGGATTCATCGATGTCGCTCTCAAGGACGCGATTGAGGAGGGCACGATTCCTGGACCGCACCTGGTGCCAGCCGCGCATGCGATCTCCATTCCAGGCGGGCACGGCGATTTCAATGCGCAGCCGCCCTACTTGCCGATGGACGATTTCTACACGCCCTTGCACGGATTCATTAATTCGCCTGCTGATGCGGAGAAGGCTGTGCACTTGCAACTTAAGTATGGAGCGCGGGTGATTAAAGTTATGGCTTCGGGCGGAGTGCTTTCGCCGCTGGATTCGCCGACTTCGGAGCAGCTTTCGCCGGAAGAATTGAAAGTGATTGTGCAACAGGCGCACATGGCTCACGTCAAAGTGGGGTCGCATGCGGAGAACATTCGCAGCATTCGTGCCTCGCTGGAGGCTGGCGTGGACTCGATCGAGCATGGGTCGGAGATGGATCAGGCGTCGGCGGACTTTATGAAGAATCACGGCATCGTGTTTGTTCCGACTGTGTTCGTTGTAGAGGAAAGTGTGGCGAACGGAGTGAAAATGCATTTTCCTGAGTATGTGATCACGAAGGTGAATGCATTGGCCAGGACGCATTTTCCGAGTTTTCAGCTTGCGCTGCACTCGGGCGTGACGATTGCCGCTGGCTCGGACCATTCGTATGGGCCGGGAACTGGAACGGTACGCGACGAGATGATCACGGAAGTGCAATATGGGATGACTCCGCAGCAGGCGCTTGTTTCGGGGACAAAAACGAGCGCAGCTTTGCTGGGGCTCGAACAGCTCGGGACGATTGAAACTGGGAAGGAAGGGGATCTTGTCGCGGTCGATGGCGATCCTTTGAGCGATATTCATTCGTTGGAAAAGGTGAGGGCGGTGGTTTTTCAGGGGAAGAGCGTTGCGCCTGTTAACCGGCAGTAAGAGTTAGGACGGGCACAGCGTGCCGTGACCCTGCGAAGTATTATGAGCACGATTGGGAATATGGCGTGTTGCTTCGGGGGGCGGGGGGAAGTAAGATTTTTGGTGAAGAAAATATCGAAGGCGATGGAGTTCGCCTAAACCGGGCTGGCGCAGTGAGCTGGCTCTGATGACTCCTGGCAGCCACGCGGCTCCAGGAGTTTTTTTGTTGCGGGCCGCGGTTGCCGCCGGATTGGAGGCCTATTGCGCATTCTCTTGATTGCGATTTTCGGAGCAGTCGGCACGCTAGCTCGCTATGGACTGCAGGGCGTCGTACAAACACGCGCGGGAAGCACGTTTCCGCACGGCACGCTGGTCGTCAATCTCACGGGCTGCTTTTTTCTTGGGTTGATCGGGCAATTTACGCTGAATCGTATGGTTATTTCGCCGGATTGGCGCGTGGCCATCGCTGTGGGCTTTTTTGGCGGCTACACTACGTTTTCGAGCTTTGGCTGGGAGACGGCGAAAATGCTGGAGGACGGCGAATGGCTGCGCGCGGCAACGTATGTTGCGGCTAGCGTAGTTGCGGGTTTGTTTTTGTCGGTAGCAGGGATTCGGCTGGCGAACCGGTTTTAGGAGCCGCGATGACACACGAAAAATTCGAAGGCGAGCGCACGTTGATGCGAATTCACATCGGCGAATCCGATAAATGGCACAGCAAACCGTTGCACGATGCCATCGTCGAACTCCTGCGCAAAGAAGGCTTTTCGGGCGCGACAGTTCTGCGAGGCGTGGCTGGCTACGGTGGCTCGAGCGTCTATCACACGGACAAGCTTCTTCGCATGTCGCAGGACCTTCCCATCATTGTCGAAGTGATTGAATCCACGGAGCGAATTGAACAAATTCTGCCGCGGCTGGACGAAATGGTTGAAGGTGGGTTGATTACACTCGAAAAAGTGCGAGTGATTCTGTATCGCGCTGCCAAGAAATAGAATGGGGGCATGGCTCTAATAGCCGCGTAGCAGCTGCACGGATTATCAAAACCGCGTAATCATGTTTTTCGCGCCGGCCCAACGATAGAACAAAATGAGGTTCGCAACCGCGGCGAGACCTCGAAGCAACGAAAAATAGAAATCGCTGATGCCCTCGCTTGCGGGCGGCGAGCCCGCTGTGGCACGCATGACGACCGCCATCACCAGAGACATGGACCACATGAGAAGGAAAAGGTAAATAACTACGCGGAAGCCCGACTCGACCTTGAGCTTCTTTACCAGGAAGTAGCTGCAAACAATCAGTTCCAAACCAAAAATCGTTAACAGAATCGCGGGGAAGGGCTCGACAGCAAGTGCTGTTCCTCCGCAAGGCCCCACACTTGCGTTGGCGGCGAGCAGAGAGCCAAACAAGATCATCAGGACGCTCGCGATCTGTCGAGCGGCGCTTGTCAGCAGTTCAGCGAGGTTTGGCACTTTGTTTCCCTATTCGCGCTTACTCCCGTAAATGAAGGAGAGCGCAGAAGTCACAAGTATTTTCTCCGTGTAACCAGTACAAGCCGTCAGTTACCTCGCGTCAATGTATCGGCCGTCATTTGTGCCCTCTCCAGCAAGACGCGGATATTCGTTTGGCCACGACGCCACGTCGACCTCGCATCTCGCCGTCGACTTTCAAATTCGCTCTGAACTTTCCAGCTGGCGCGTTCGACTGTAAACTGCTCTCTCATGGCTGACAGCCCAGAAAAACAATCGTGGTTGAATCGCACGGTCCTCGGTGTGGGCCTCACCAGCCTTTTTAGCGACTGGAGCCACGAAACCGCCACGGCGATTCTGCCCGCTTTTCTTGCCGCGATCGGGGCGGGACCTGCGTGGCTTGGCTTGATCGAGGGCCTTGCTGATGGTCTCTCAAGTTTCACCAAACTTGCCGCCGGTTATTTCACAGACCGCCTGAAACATCGCAAGCCGCTCGCCATTTTCGGCTATGCCGTGACGGCGCTCTCGACCGCTTCTTTTGCTTTCGCTACGCATGCGTATCAAGTGCTCATTGGGCGGACGGCGGCGTGGCTCGGCCGCGGAGTTCGTTCACCGGCAAAGAAGGCGCTTCTGGCGGCGGATGTTTCGCAGAATGCGTACGGGCGCGCTTTCGGGCTTGAACGATTGATGGATACCGTGGGAGCTATCGCCGGGCCGCTTACTGCACTCTGGCTGCTGGAAAAGACCGGGCACAACTATCAAAAAGTCTTTCTGTGGACGCTTCTTCCGGGTCTGATTGCCGTGGCTTCCTTCTGGTTGCTGGTACGAGAGCGTCCGATTGCTTCGAAGGCGAAACGTTCTTTCTTGATGGGCGTACGCGATTTGCCAGTGTCGTTCCGACGTTTTCTTCTGGGAGTCGGTGTGTTCGGAGCGGGCGATTTTTCCCATTCGCTACTCATTCTCTATGCCTCTCGCATGCTCGCGCCCGAGTACGGGATTGCTCGTGCAGCGAGCATCGCTGTTGTGCTCTATACAATTCATAACGTGTTTTCCGCTGGCTCTGCTTACGCCAGTGGCTGGCTGAGCGACCACGTGCCACAACGCAAGATCGTACTTGCCAGCGGCTACGCGCTGGCGGGAATCACGGCGATCCTGCTTTGTACGGGCACGCATTCGCTGTGGCTACTCGGCTTGATTTTTGTTCTTGGTGGGCTCTACTTTGGCATTGAGGATGCGCTCGAAGATTCTGTCGCCGCCGAACTTGTGCCTAAAGAACAGCACGGCATGGCTTTTGGGACGCTGGCTGCGGTCAATGCTGTCGGCGATTTCCTCTCAAGCATTCTGGTGGGTTCTCTTTGGAGCGCGTTTTCTGTGCAAGCCGCGTTCGCCACTTCTACTGTTCTGTTTTTCGCTGGCGCGATTCTCATTCTTCGGCTTCGGCGCTAGCGGAATCGTTCGCGCGAAATGGGCAAGCACGCACGAGCTATTCATGCGGGGGCATCGTCTCCGGCCATTGTGTAACGATGATCTTTCCGTCCGGTCCCAGCTGAATCGCTGGAGCATAGAGTCCGAGCAATTCGCGACGCCACCACAATCCGTGCTCTCTTTTCTCCGCCATGGACGTGAACCAATACTGCCAGAGGACGGCACGCACTTGACGGGGCGGTCCCTGCGGAAAAGGATTCGTGGCAAAGAGCGCGAGCACGTCAAGGTCGTTCGAAAGCAGGTGCCTTTGGGTGCGCAAGACCATTGGATTGTCGCGCCACTCGCCCAGCGACGCGAACCACAAGTTCCAATCCAATCGCGGCTGATAGGGCGCGTAGATGCGCGGTGGTTTGTCCAGTTCCTGAGGTTTGTGCCGGAAAGGATAGGCGATCCAGGTTTGTCCATCGTTGGAGCCTTGGAATTCGATTTCATAGCGGCCGCGCGTCATGACGGCGAAGAGGCCGTAACGATTGGCGATTCGAAGGGGATCCAGCAGAGTTACCGGCGAAGTTGGAAGTGGGGCGGGCCCAATCATCCAAACCATTTGCGCAGTACTCGCGTAGAAGATCCACATTAGCAACACGGCGGCTAAGACTACTCGCAGCGGAGCGAGACAAAAGCGAATGCTTTGCCACGGATCGCGCGGGGCGTTTTTGCTCGCTGGAACTTCGCCTGTTGATGGACTCGAGGACGGCGCCAAAATCGAGAGTTGGTCGGCAGCAACTGGAGCGGGCTCAGTAGGAAGTGCGATTGGGCACCCGAGGAGCGACTGTTTCCACTTGGTGGGGACAAATCGCATGAGGAAGCGGTCGTCGAGCAATAGGAACGCAAGAATGAGAACGAGATAATTCAGAAAGGTGTAATTGGCGGTGAGAATGATAGCGATCTGCCAGGGCGTGACGATGAAGAAGAGCGCGATTCGAAAGGGCCGCGGCAGAAATGCCGCCCAAATCAAGACTAGTTCGAGCGCCAGCGTGAAGAATGTTGTTGCGGTGTGGAACCAGTGCGGAAAATGCTGCGCGTACCAGCCGATCCAAGTTGGCAGCGGCCCGTTTTGGTAATATTCATCGAGCGCCGTGAAGTTGCGCCACTCGGGATCGCCGCCCGCAATTTTCGCAACGCCGGATTCGAAGTAGATGCGGAACCATTCCCAAAGAAGCAAGTAGAGCGCAGCGCGGACGGGAGGCCACGTTTCGCCAAACCCTGGACGAAATCCGCCGGGCGCCAGAAAGAGCGAGAGGAATCCTGCCTCGAGCAACATTCCGTCGGACTGGTATCCCGAGAAATCTCCCGCCGCACTTACAAAAGAAAGAAAACAAACAAAACAGATGGTGAGCATTCCGCGGGGCCAAATATTGAAAACCACTAGAACCGCGGCGGCCATTCCCACCCAACAAAGCCCCACCAGCATGTGCGAGCCGCTCGAAAGCCAAAGAACGCTGGGCACATACCAATACCGGGCGTGGCCAAGTTGCTCGGCTACGCTTTTCAGATACTCGCTCGCGGGGAGAATTCCCTCAGGGCCGATCAGTCCACGAACTTGAGAAACGAGTGAGAAAAAGGCCGAAAAATAAATCACGCCTAGCGCACGCAGGAAAATCCAACGGGACAGGAAGCGGTCCGAGGGGCCGTTTCGCGAGTCAAAAAGCCAGCGAACGAGGGACGAAGGAGCCCATTCCATAGACGCGGGACATTATACCGGGGTGGCCACGCAGGTAAATTGGGCAGTGGCCCAGTGTCTATTGCTGGGGCTTTTCTTTTGGAGCGGAAGGACGGTCGACATGCAAGGCGCACGTGCCGTCCTCGCAAAATTCGCGATTCCAGCGATAGCGATTGCGAGCAATCCAGCGGTAAGCATGTTTCGCGATGAAGTGAATTCCCGGCACGAGCAACAGCCATGCGGCCAGCTTCCAGCCTGGGAGCACCAGCCCGATCCGAGCCCAGGCGTCTGCTCCGGAATAAACGCACCCGCGTGAGTCGACCGCTTGCATCAAGCGCATGGCTTCATCGAAATTTACCTGAGGAAAGCGCGCGGGCACGTTCGCGTCGTGGAGATCAAGCAATTCAATGCGGGCGCCCGGATCCATACGCCGCACGCGGGCCACGCTGGCGCGGCACAAGTTGCAGGCCCCATCGTAAAGCACGGTAAGCTCGGCCAAGGTTCTCCTTGGAGATGCGTTGCGGCCAATACAACCCGGAACGGCGTATCTCGTCGCAACAGGCAGCTATAAACGACAGCAGTAAATTTCATTCTAGCAAGCAATGCGTAATGACTGCGGCTTGCCGTTCTGCTTACTGGCCACCCCCTTGAGTCAACACGAGTAACAATTCGCACTTCTCTGTTGCGGCCGGTAGCACCGCATGCTAGCCTTGGCGAACAAAAGGCGAATTGCAGGAGGATCTCTCGATGGCCCATTCTCTCGCCGTGCGGACTGCGGCCTCAGGCTCGCTCGAGCCGACGGCTGGCTCATCGCTAACTCGCGTGCGTGAGGTACTCGACAGCTTCGCGTCGCGCGACGTCAATGGCGATGTGCTTACCGCCGTTCGCTACTTCCCAGCGCGCGAGGCGCAATGGGCTGATTTTCCCACCTGGGTTCACGCGGATCTTGTGGCTGCCTACGCCGCCAAAGGCATTCGACAGCTTTATACGCATCAGGCCATAGCTGCCGAAGCTGTCCACGCAGGGAAGAACGTGGTCGTGGTCACTCCCACCGCCTCTGGAAAAACTCTTTGTTACAACTTGCCGATTTTGAATTCGATCCTCGAGAATCCGGACACCCGCGCGTTGTACCTGTTCCCCACTAAAGCCTTGGCGCAGGACCAGCTCGCTGAGCTCTACGACCTTAACCAACGCCTTGAAAGCCGCTTCGGCGTTTTCACTTATGACGGCGACACGCCCGCTGATGCCCGCAGGGCCATCCGCGAAAAGGGCCATGTGGTGCTCACGAATCCGGACATGCTGCATACCGGCATTTTGCCGCACCACACGCGGTGGACGCGCCTTTTCGAAAACCTTCGCTACATCGTGATCGATGAGCTTCACAGCTACCGCGGAGTTTTTGGGAGCCATCTCTGCAATGTTCTGCGGAGGCTGCGACGCATTGCGAATTTTTACGGCAGCGATCCGCAATTTGTCTGTTGCTCGGCGACGATCGCGAATCCTGGTGAACTTGCTGCTCGACTGCTTGAAAAAGAAGTGGAGGTGCTCGACGCTAACGGCGCGCCTGCGGGCGAAAAAACCTTCGTCTTCTACAATCCGCCTGTCGTGAACCGCGCGCTCGGGATACGCCGCAGCTATATCAACGAAACCTCGCGCGTAGCGCAGGAGTTTTTGAAGCACGACCTGCAAACCATGGTTTTTGCCAATTCGCGACTGCAGACGGAGATTCTGTTGACGTATCTCCAGCAAGCCAATCCTCAGCCGGCCGGCAAGCCGGAAACGATTCGCGGCTACCGCGGCGGCTACTTGCCGAATGAGCGGCGCGAAATCGAGCGCGGTTTGCGCGACGGCCGCATCCGCGGCGTCGTAAGCACGAGCGCGCTGGAACTCGGGATCGACGTGGGCTCGCTCGACACCGTCGTAATGGCTGGCTACCCAGGCTCAATCTCCGGAACTTGGCAGCGCGCTGGACGCGCTGGGCGCCGCAGCGGAAGTTCCTGCGCCGTGATGGTGGCTTCGTCGTCGCCGCTGGATCAATATATCGTCCGGCATCCGGACTACTTTTTCGGCAACGCGCCCGAACATGCCTTCATCCAGCCGGACAATCTCGAAATTCTCATCAATCATTTGAAATGCGCGGCATTCGAATTGCCTGTCGCGCCCGACGAGCGATTTGGTGAAGTCGATGTTCCTGACCTTTGTGCGCGCTTGGCCGAAGCCGGCTACCTCCATCTGGCCGGAGATCACTATCACTGGACGCACGAAGCATATCCCGCCGACACGATCAGTCTCCGCTCGATCAGTAGCGACAATTTCATAATTATCGATGTCACTGGCGCGCCAAACGTTATCGGCGAGGTGGATTTTCCCAGCGCGATGGTTTTCCTGCACGAAAAAGCGATCTACATTCACGGCGGACAGCAGTACCACGTCGAGCATCTCGATTTCAAAGAGCGCAAGGCTTATGTAAAACGGGTCGACGTCGACTACTACACCGACTCCGTCCGCTACACACAGGTCCGCGTGCTCGAAGCGACCGAAACTGCCGCTGGTTCCGCGAATTTGCATTCCCACGGGGATGTTCTCGTCCGCTCGCAAGTCGTGGGTTTCAAGAAGATAAAATTCTTCACGAACGAAAACATCGGCGACGGCAAGCTCGAGCTTCCCGAGAACGAGATGCACACAACATCGTACTGGATCACGCTGGAAAGGCCGTTGCTCGAATCGCTACCCTACAGCGTGAGCGAGCGGCAGAGCGGCATGTTTGGCCTGCTTCATGCGCTGGCGTCAGTCGCTACCCTTCTGCTTATGTGCGACGGCCGCGATCTCGGCACTGCTATTGGCGAGCGCCCGCCCGCTCCCGATTCCGGCACCGAGGCTGCAGGGGCGCAGCATGCTGCGCCCCTACATGGCACGGCGGATGATTTCACGCCGTCGAGGCTCAGAGATGCGTCCTCATCCAACTTGAAAGAATTCTTTGAGCCCAATCTTTATCTCTTCGACGCCTATCCGGGCGGCATCGGCTTTTCCAAACCGCTCTTCCGCGCGCACGATCTGTTGACTCGCAAAACGCGCGAACTGATCGCCGCGTGCGTGTGCGATGAAGGCTGTCCCTCCTGCGTTGGTCCCACAGGCGACCTTGTCCCGCGCGCGAAAGAAGCCGCTCTCGCCATCCTCGACAGGTTGTGTGGCTAAATGGCTGCTTCAGCGGACAAATTCTCTCGTCTCGCCGCGTTGCGCCCCGCGCGTATTGCCCCGTCGCGTCCAGCCGATCTTCGCGCGCCCGATCAGGAAGATGCCATTGCTCGTCTTATCGGCGCAGGTGTGGCCCGAAACCATTTTGGAGAGCATCTCGTTTTACGCAACTGGTTCTCCACGCCAGAATTTGTCGATCCGTCCACTGTGGCTCTCGAACTACTTTCCCGCACTCGTGACCCCGAAGTGACTCGCCGCACACGCGCCGCTCTGGAAGATCCATCCAAGTGGCTCTTTCTCGACACCGAGACCACCGGTCTGGCCGGCGGCACGGGAACGTACGCCTTTCTCATCGGGCTCGCCTGGTGGGACGCGGGGGCGCTTCAGGTCGAACAACTCTTCATGCGCGACTTTACGGAAGAGTATTCGCTCCTTCATGAACTCGCCGCGCGCGTCGCGGAGCGTCCTGTTCTTGTCACTTTTAACGGCAAAACTTTCGACTGGCCGCTCCTCGATAGCCGCTTCACCATGGCGCGCACTATTCCCGCGCCACGCCTCGCTGCTCATCTCGATTTGTTGCATCCCGCGCGCTCTCTTTGGAAACTTCGTCTGGGGTCTGTGCGCCTCGTCGATCTGGAACGGCACGTCCTGGATGCGCCTCGCCTCGGCTGGCATCGTGAAGAAGACATCGCTTCGTCGCTTATCCCACAGTATTACTTCGACTATCTTCGCGGGGGCTCAGCGGATCCTCTTGTTGGCGTCATGCGCCATAACCAAATGGATTTGCGTGGCCTGGCAGCCCTCTTTGGCAAGATCAACACACTTCTCGCCTCGCAAAAAGCCGACCGCGATGGAGTAGATAGCCTCGATCTCTTCGGGCTCTCGCGTTTCTTCGAACGTCGCGGCGATTCCCATCGAGCCCACGTTGCTTGTTCGCAGGCGATCGATCTCGGCCTTCCCGCCGAATTCCGCCCGCGGGCTCACCGCGAGCTCGCTCTGCTCGCCAAACGCCGCGGTGACCACGCCGCCGCTGCCGCACTCTGGCTCGAACTCGCCGCCGACCCACAAGACGGTGCATTGGCCTGTGAACAGCTGGCCATCCATTACGAACGGCGTGCCAAAGATCCTGCCCGGGCGGCGGAATTTGCGCGCATGGGCCTGGCCAAGCTCCAGCGCATGCGTGCGAACACCCGCGATCCTTACGCCACAGCCCGCGCTACGCGCCTCGCTGAAAGATTGTTAGTTCGGATTAACCGCCTGGAAGGTAAAAACAAAAGGAAGTCTGCGAATCGTGCCGCAGCAAGTTTGTCTCTTTTAAACTCTTGAGCCAAATAGGCTTCAGCGAGCAGCGGCTGTGGCCTTGGGAGCCTCAGGCGTTGCGGGCCAGCCGATCATCCCATTGATGCCGTCAAATACAGTGCGGTTCGCGCCTTCCACGGAAACGCACTCCGTTCCCACGCAGCGCAAGAACACCCCGCCATCCGCGGTATTAAAAGAGAGAAAATTCGAAAGGCGCGACTCGTTCTCGCGGGCATCATGTTTTTTCTCAAGCGCCTCCGAGTACTGCCCAAAGAACTGCGCAGCATGTTCTTCACTGTCCAGGTGCAGACGCGCAACCAAAACCAGCCGTTTGGTTTGTTTCTGTTCGTAAAGCGCGTAGCGGTCCCCATCCCACGCGGCAGCAAGCGGCTTGGCTATCTTCTCGCCCTGAAACTGCTTCAGAATCTCCATCCACCCAAACTCGCCCATGACATTCTCATCCAATTTCGTCCAGTCCGGGCCAAGTAGCTTTTGGAAAGGAGGTATCGCGACCACAGCAGGAGTTTTTCCCGATTTGTAAAGAGCCGGATGCATGATTTGCTGAGTGGAAACCGGCGGTTTCGCAAACACGGCAGACAACCCATTCCACCCCGCCGACCTCAAGATCGCGGTGGAAAACGTTAGTCCTCCGAAATAGGGAAAGATCATGCCGTCTTTCAGAAACTGCGGCGCTTCCTGTAGCTTCGGCGATTTGGACATATCGCCGGCAAACAGCGACGGATCGATTGCTGGCAAATCCTCGACCGAATGTCCCGTTCCCTTCAACAGGAAATCAATCATCGCGGCCATGGCGCTGCCTTCCAGCACTGACTCGCGCGCCAGTTCGGCGTCATCGTTTGGCCGCGCCGCTTTCGCCCACACCTCGATCTGAAAGTGCTGATCCTGCAGGGCGTGGGTCAACTCATGGGCCATGACCATGCGCTGGTCATCGATCGGAATCCAATCAGCAATATAGAATTCGCGCGCTTTCGGATCGTAGAGACCCGCGATCTGCTCGGTGAGCAAATCAACCATAAAGTCATCCAGAGCAAATCCCTTGGGAATCAGCCCAAAAGCCTCGGCGCTTCGTGCCTCTGCATAGCGCTCCGTCGGGTTTTTCTCATCATCCATCTCACGCAGGACATAGGCGCGTATCTCTTCTCGCGATCGCAAGGTCTTCTTCACCGGTGTGAGCAGCTTAAGCCCAGTGATCTGGCTCACTTGCTGCAGCACTTCATCGGCGGTCGCGGCAAACTCCGCGCTGTTTACTGCCAACTGAGCCGCCGCAGGGGAAGTCGTGGTTGCTTGTTGCGCACGGAGCGTGCCGCCGCCAACAAAGCACAAAGCCGTCACTAGGAGTGCACAGAGGGGGTTAACAACCCTTTTGATCGATAGGGACATAATCTTTGCAGAATAACAGATAAGCGTTAGGGACGGCCGCAACCTCGGACACTGGATGGCGCCTTATAGGAAACGCGCTTCATCCTCAATCTTGGGCAGGTTAGGCCGGCATTTTGGCTCCCCTAGGATTCGCGGGAGCCGTTCATTGGACGCAAGCGTCTAAAATGAATAAAGATAGGCGCGGGGCGTCGCCTTAGAGTTTTGACAGGCAATGTTATTGCTGGCTCCGATAAAAGTTTTCCAATGAAATTCACAGCCTGCCGTTCTGAATTCTTAACAGAATGGTAATTCTGTTATACTCTGCAAACTGAATCGTACCTCTCTCCCGAGGAAAACATGCTCCCCGGACTTCGTCTGCGGCAATCCCGTGAACGACTTGGATTAACCTATCGTGATGTCGAACGCGCCAGTTTTGAATTAGCGGCGCGCCGTGGCCGTCCTGAGTTGATTCTTCATATTAGCCGCCTGGCGGACATCGAGAATCGAGGCGTAATCCCAGGCCTGCATAAGCTTTACACACTCGCGGTTGTCTACCACTTGAATCCGCTCGAGATATTCCGCTGGTACGACGTTCCTATCGAGGATTGTTTTCCCGATGGCGGCGCCTTTCATGCGCCGCTCACGCATCTTGCCGCTCCTCCGGTCTCGCTCAAGACTCCGCTAAGGTTCGATCCTGCTTTCGATCCGAAGAGAACGGAACTACTTTCCCGCATGGTCGAAAAGTGGGGCAGTCTCGAAGGTGTGCTCACCAATGGCAATGCCCGTCACCGTTATGGTTACATTGGTCTGTCAGACCGGCGTATGGTGCCCCTGCTTCGCCCTGGCAGCGTTGTTCTTGTGGATGTGACTGTTTGCCGCATCCAGGACGACGATTGGGCGAATGAATACGACCGTCCCATGTATTTTGTGGAGCTGCGCGACGGTTACCGGTGTGGATGGTTTCACCAGGACGGCATGCGCCTGCTCATGCAACCCCATCCTCTATCCCGCTGTGTACCCGAGGTTTGGCGACTACCGGAAGAAGCCGAAGTGGTCGGCCGTGTAGTGGGCGTCGTTACTAGGCTGAATGAACCCTGGAGCATTCTTCCTGAAGAAGCTCCAGCAGTGCGCGGAGATTCGAACAGAAAAGCTCCTTGAGATAGGCGGGAGCGCGCTCCGGCATCAAAACTCTGTAGGCCTCAAGCCGGCGCCAATGAGCCAGCGTAGAGCTTAGCCCACCCGGCATTCGCTTCAGGCATTCCTTTAAGTCCGCTTCCTGCTTCGCCAGCGGAGTTTCCAGAACTCGCTCGAAGATTTGCTCATGGCACAATTCGAGGGCCTGTTGCACCGCTTCGTCCGGATACAACGCCGCAAGCCCGGCGTGTTCGTATTTTCCGCTTGAGAGATCGCGCAGCGAGGCCATATAGGTAAGCCTGCCGAATTCCCCTGGAATTCCCGCCAGAGTGGTCAGAGTGAAATCCTGAATGATGCGCCGGTTCTGCTGGAGTTGCGTAATCGTTTTCACTCAGTGCTCCGTTCCGCAGACGGAACGTTTTAAACCATTACTCTCGGTAATTCCAATTTTTCTTCATGGTTGCACACAGGAGGCTTTCAGTCATGATGAAAAACATTTCGATTCGCCTGTCATTGCTTGCCTTAGTGGTTTCGATCCTACTCCCTGTTGATAGCTCGGTCAAACAGTTATCCAGTAACCGGCAGGCTGGGGTTTCTGTTGCTATTCTTAGCGGGTCACCTCTCCCAACTCCCACGCCGCCCGGCTCTAGCGTCATTGGCAGGAGTGGCTCACCTCTTCCGACTCCTACTCCCCCCGGCATTGGCCTAGTTGCTACGAGTGGCTCACCGCTCCCAACGCCCACGCCGCCCGGCTTTAACTACGTCGCCGCGAGCGTTTCACCTCTTCCAACTCCTACTCCCCCCGGCATTGGCGTGTTAACCGTTGAGGTCTAATCTCTTCGCTTATAAATTCGCCCGCGAGGAGTGAAATAAACGCCGAGAAGGTAAAGTGCTCCGCAACTTGCCTTTGTTGCAAAAGGCGAGTTGCGGAGTTTTCATTTCTGAGAAATTTCTAATACGAGCTTCGCACCGTCCGTCTTCGCAAGCAGAGCGATGCAATCTAGCCGTTGTCTCCTTAGCCTTTGATTGCACCTAAGAAGTCGCCATCTCATGAATATGTTGCGGCGTCCGGTGTGCGACCGCCCCCCTGGGCTGCCCAGTTCCGACTCTCAATAGCCATGAAAGTAACTTGATTGTTTACCGGCCAGTTAAGACATGCTAGGATTCAACGGCCATGAGTAGGTTTCCTCTCCCCGTTTTATGGTTG
>Ga0207051_1043_pt1 | contig 21691 bp, 22 predicted proteins | sample Alteio_BWMinCont_61_FD_153292 | JGI IMG/M metagenome (GOLD analysis project Ga0207051, IMG submission 153292) | Enriched cells from forest soil in Barre Woods Harvard Forest LTER site, Petersham, Massachusetts, United States -... | ecosystem: Environmental > Terrestrial > Soil > Temperate forest >...
GGGACTCTATGCCGGATCGCAGACGATCTCCGCGTCAATGGGCCTGGCGACCGATGCAATCAACCGCCTTGGTCTGTCGCCCGAGGAAGCCAAGAAAACATTGGATGCGATGCCGGTGGCCTACGCCGTCACGTACATTTTCGGAACCATAGGATCCGCAATCGTCCTGGCGTTGATAGGTCCGGCGCTCCTTGGCATCGACCTTGAAGCAGCGTGCAAGCGGTACGAGGAAAAGCACGGAGGCAAGATGGAAGCCGGCGGCCCCGGCACGGCCTGGCACCAGTTCGAGTTGCGCGCGTTTCGCGTGAAGGAACGTGGGCCTGTAGTCGGCAAGACGCCACAAGAAGCCGAGGCGCTGATTCCAGACCAGCGTGTGTTTGTGCAAAGTCTTCGGCGCGACGGGAAGATCCTGGACGCTACGGCAGACACTGTGATTCACGCCGGAGACATCCTGGCGGTGGCCGGGCGCCGCGAGGTGTTGGTAAGTCTCCTTGGTGCTGGTGCCGATGAAGTTAATGATCGGGAACTGCTGGCGGTGCCGATCGAAGGTGTCGACGTTTATGTGACCAACAAAGACGTCGATGGAAAAACGTTGACCGAATTGGCAAACCTGCCGGGAGCGCGCGGCGTGTTCCTGCGAAGGATCGTCCGTGGGGCGACCGCAACCAACATCCCGATTTTGGCGGATACGCAGTTGCAGCGGGGCGATATCGTCACCCTTGTCGGGCGCACCCCGGACGTAGCGGCCGGCACCAGGATGTTGGGTTATCCGGACCGGGCGACCGATGTGGCGGACGTGGCGTTCATTGGTGCGGCGATCACGATCGGAGCGCTGCTCGGTGCGCTGGTCTACAAGGTCGGCAGTGTGCCGCTTACGCTCTCCACCTCGGGCGGCGTATTGATCGCCGGCCTTTTCTTCGGATGGTTGCGTTCCGTGCGCCCGACCTTTGGTCGGATTCCTTCATCGACTGTCTGGTTCATGAACTCGGTCGGCCTGAACGTGTTCATCGCGGTGGTCGGCATCTCGTCCGGGCCAGGTTTTGTCGCTGGGCTGCAACAGCTCGGATTCAGCCTGTTTCTCTGGGGCGTCGCTGTCACCACGGTGCCGCTGATTCTGGCAATGTACGTGGGCAAGTACCTATTCCGGTTCGACGATGCCATTGTGCTGGGTGCTTGCTCCGGTGCACGCACCACGACGGCCTCGCTCGGCATGGTCAATGACCGTGCCAAGAGCCAAATTCCTGGCCTCGGTTACACTGTCACTTACGCTGTCGGAAACACGCTGCTGACCGTCTGGGGCATGGTGTTGGTAATTCTGCTGACCTAACGGCGAGAAATCCTAGTGAGCACGTACCGGTAAGGCCGTGCTCGTCAACTTCCCCCTTACGACCACCCTGTCGATAGAATCTCGGAAAAAAGAGGAGAAAGTCATGGCCGACATTATGACGCTAAAGAAATTCGAGGCTCTGGGCCCATTCGAGATCAAGAACGAGCTGATCAACCTTGCCAAAGCCACGTCGAAGACGACTCAGTCCGCGTTCCTGGACGCTGGCCGCGGCAATCCGAATTGGGTCGCCACCACGCCGCGCGAAGGTTTCTTCCTGCTCGGCCAGTTTGCTATCACCGAAAGCAAACGGACGATGGAGGAATCTCCTGGGATCGGTGGCATGCCACAGGCCAAAGGCATCGCGGCTCGCCTCGACGCATGGCTCGCTAAGCACATGGATATGCCCGGTGCAGACTTTCTGCCCTCTATGGTGAAGTTCGCGATCAAGACTTTCGGGTTCGATCCCGATGCATTCGTCCACGAGCTCGTCGATTCGATCATTGGCGACCGTTATCCGGTACCCGATCGCATGCTGGTCCACAACGAGCGCATCGTGCACGAGTATTTGATGTGGGCGATGTGCGGAAAGCCGCGCCCTTCCGGCAAGTTCGACCTTTACGCGGTCGAAGGCGGCACCGCCGCGATGTGCTACATCTTCAAATCGCTGAAGGCTAACCGATTGCTCTTTCCCGGCGACTCGATCGCACTCGGCACGCCGATCTTCACGCCCTACCTCGAGATGACGCACCTCGAGGATTACGATCTGAAGATGGTACCAATCAGAGCGCCGCAAGAGAACCGCTTCCAATATACGGAGGAGGAAATCAAGAAGCTGGAAGACCCGAAAATCAAGGCATTCTTCATCGTCAATCCCGGTAATCCCAGTGGCATGGGGATGAGCAGGGAGACGATCGCCATGATCGTGAAGCTGGTTAAGACCAAGCGCCCCGATCTGATGTTACTGACGGATGACGTCTACGGAACATTCGTCGACGATTTCCGCTCCCTGCTTGGCGAGCTTCCACAGAACACGATCGGTGTCTATTCCTACTCCAAGTATTTCGGCTGCACCGGATGGAGACTTGGTGTCATCGCCATCCACGAGGACAACATTTTCGACAAGATGATCGCCAAATTGCCGGACCAGCACGTGAAGGCGCTTGACAAGCGCTACGGCCCAATCACGCTTGAACCGCGAAAATTTAAATTCATCGATCGCATCGTAGCCGACAGTCGCGACATCGGCCTCAACCACACCGCCGGGCTTTCGCTGCCGCAGCAGGTGATGATGACGATGTTCTCGCTCCACGAATTGATGGACGAAAAGAAGGATTACCAGAAGGCTTGCAAGGAGATCGTCCACCGACGCATGCAGACCTTGCTCGAAGGCATGGACCTCCAGGTCCCGCCGAATCCAAGTTTCGACGCCTATTACGCCTTGATCGATTTTGAGTTCTGGGCCCGGAAGAACATCGGCGATGAAGCCGTTGAATACCTCAAAAAGAACGTCCACCCGCTCGATCTTGCCTTTCGGCTGGCCGAGGCACACGGGATCGTGCTGCTGAACGGTGGCGGATTTGAAGCGCCCAACTGGTCGATGCGCGTGTCGCTCGCGAATCTGCCTGACGAAGCTTACGAAGACATTGGTCGGGGCGTTCGGACGATCGCCCGCGGCTACAGGGACATGTATGATGCGTCACGCCTCGTTCCCGCGAAGTGAACGAAGGTACGGACGCCAATTGGGTCCCGGAACGGGGCAGTCGCTCAGGAATGGAATCATCCAGGGGAGAACAGCATGAGAAAGCGTGCAACACGAATTATTCAGTTGGCATTGGCGGGACTGCTCGTGTCGGGTCTGGCAACGGCCGCGCAAGCGGAGACCGGCGCCGTTCGCGTCGTGTTTACCAAGGGAGGCTTCATCATTGGCGTGGGCGGAGGCCGTGGTGTGCTCACGTTCCGCGGCCATCACTACCCATTCAGGGTTTCCGGAATGAGCTTCGGTGCCACGATCGGAGCCTCAACCACCGACCTGGTTGGGCGCGCCTTGAACATGCACAGTCCTGGCGACATTGCAGGCAACTACAGTGCGATCGGCGCGGGCGGCGCACTGGCTGCCGGTGCGGGCGGCGTCCAATTGCAGAACGAAAAAGGGGTGGTCCTGCAGCTGCACGGCGTCAAGGTTGGAGTCGAGCTTTCGGCTGCGGTGGGTGGCGTGCAAATCGCACTTGAGTGATCGCGCGCAGGCTCGTCAGATTGTCGAACCATACACCGCCGGGGACAGACCGGGGCCTTTCAATACCGCTCTGCGACGAATTTCATTCCTCGCAGGGCGACTTGATCGTTGTAGCGTCCCCTGTCGGAGCGCCTTGGCAGCCTGACCTCGTCGTGCGGTACGCGCTTGAACGGTATTGATCTCAAGAGATGCGCGATGCAGTTCAACCGCGCGCGGCGCTTGTCGTCGGTACGTACGATGGTCCATGGCGCGTGTTCCGAGCTTGTGCTCTTGAGCATCAGGTCGCGCGCGCGCGAATAGTCATACCATCGCCGATAGGACTCGATATCCATTGGGCTTAGTTTCCACTGCCGGACTGGATCGTCGATCCTGGCCTTGAACCTTCGCTCCTGCTCATCCATCCCGACCTCAAGCCAGAGCTTGATCAGGATGATACCGGCGTCCACGACGTATTGTTCGATTTGCGGGCAGAGCGCCAGGAAGCGGCGATGTTCGTCGGGTGTGCAGAATCCCATGACATATTCGACCCCGGCGCGATTGTACCAGCTGCGGTCGAAGATGACGACTTCTCCTCCAGACGGGAAATGTTGCATGTAGCGCTGCAGGAACATCTGCGTCTTCTCCCGGTCCGACGGAGCCGGAAGCGCGATGACCCGGAATACGCGGGGACTTACCTTTTCGGTGATCGCCTTGATGGTGCCGCCCTTGCCCGCGGCGTCCCGGCCTTCGAACAGGACGATAATCCTCAGGTTCTTTTCCTTCACCCATTCCTGGAGATGGCACAACTGAACCTGAAGCTTGCGCAACTCCTTTTCGTAAGCCTTTCGCTTCATTTTGGACGAAGCGTGTCCATTTCTCGCCATGACGTCGCTCCTCTGCCCTCGGCGCATCTGAATGGCAGCTAGTCGCCCCAGGCTATGACAATGCTGTTGATAGATTTCAGCTCGTCTGTCGACCACCTGACATACCGTCCAGGACGCCCACTCGTTCGGCCAGGGAGACAAGTTCGGCAAGCGATTGGACTTGCATCTTCTCCATAACCCTGTGGCGATGAGCCTTGATGGTGCGCTCGGTCGCGCCCAGTGCGTTGGCGACCTGCTTGTTGGTCTTGCCGCGAATGACAAGTTCGAAGACCTCGTGCTCGCGCGGCGTCAATGCAGCGATGTGTGCGCGAACGATGTCGAGCCTGCTCTTTGTATCGCGCGTTGCTTCATGATGCGCTATCGCCCGCTGGATGGCGCGAAGCAATTGATCAGACGTTACCGGCTTGGTCAGAAAATCATCCGCGCCCGCCTTGATCGCCTGTACGGTGGTCGGGACATCGGCATAGCCTGTCAGAAACACGATGGGCAGTGTCGAGCCGAGTTCGGTCAAGCGGCCTTGCAACGCCGGACCGCTCAATCCGGGTATCCGCACATCGAGAAGGATGCAGCCCGGACGGTTTTCATCGGGCAAGCGATCCAGCAAATGCTGAGCGGACGGATATGTTGTGACTTCGTAGCCGGCCTTCTTCAGACGGCGTTCGATAGCCGTCCGGAAGGAAGCATCATCGTCAACCACATGCACAACTCCGGGCACGAGCGTGTCTCCTAGGTTAGCGATAACGGCAAGGAAAGACGAAATACAACACCTCCGCCGAACGCAGAGCGGAGAAGACCTGAAAATAAAACGGTCCCGTCGCTTCCGACTGATCGAGAACCAGCATCGATCGCGCACGAACCTCCGCTGCCGGTGAGCGAATTGGCACCAGCAACGCTGTGAGGCAGAGGATCAGCCGAGTGATGCGAACGATCATGACACGCGGATCCCACGCAAACTAACATCCGATTGTGTCGGTATAGAGTATGCACCCAAGCCCGAACGTAGGGCAGCGAAAAATCGCCGCGCGCCCCACGAATATGTCCCTAAGGACATTGACCCTTCGGGCAGTGGCCATTCGGACAATGCCCATTAAGCCAATAGTCGACAGCGCAGGTTGGGTCGTAAACCGTTCCTGTCGAAGTGAGATATCGGGCCCGTATTTCTGAACCACTTACATTTCAATCCCTTACGGAAGCGAACAGATTTGAGCAAACAGGGAGATATCCATGCTTGTCAATATCAACGCCGCTTCGGCCGGCCGTCAGAGCGCCCTCGGTGAGCTGGGCGAACTTTCCCGGGCACGGATCATTTTAAGCGAATTTAAGTACAATAGAGGCGCGGAGATCTACGGAGAAGCGGAGTCGGCGGACTACATCTACCAGGTCGTGGAGGGCGCGGTTCGGAGCTATAAGCTCCTGTCCGACGGCCGCCGCCAGATCGGCGCCTTCCACCTGGTTGGCGATATCTTTGGCCTGGAAAACGGTTCCACACATCGGTTTACTACGGAGGCAATTGTCGACACGACCGTGCGCCTCATCAAGCGGCGCAGTCTGGAGCACGTGGCGGAAGCCGATGTGCTCGTTGCGCTTGATATCTTGAATATGACGACCACCAATCTGCAGCATGCCGAGGACCACATGCTGCTCCTGGGACGCAAGACGTCGCTCGAACGCGTCGCCGCTTTCCTGCTCGAGATGGATCGCCGCCTGTCAGCGGCTGGCGTAATGGCGCTTCCGATGAGCCGTCGTGATATCGCCGACTATCTCGGCCTTACGCTCGAAACCGTTTCCCGGGCGCTGTCACATCTTCACGGCAAGGGATTCCTCGGGTTCCTCGGCCAGACCCAGCGGCGGATCGTGCTGCTGGACCGAGCAGGGCTGGCCGGACTGGACCTTTGATCGCCACGTCGATATGCGGACGAGGCGCAAACCACGATTGCTTTCCGCTGCGTGATACACGCGCAAATTATGCTTCTTGAAAAGCTCCGATCTGCAGCCGTTGCATGACCAGCCAACACGGCGGGCAACGGCCCGCATCTCCGCAAAAACCTTGGACAGAAATGTTTGCGGGCATTCGTGTCCAGAGCAAACCAACTGGGGTACATGAGCCGTCCGACTGCGCCCATCACGTCAATGCAGGACCTTGATACAGATCAATAGTCCATTTGGCGGGCTCCAGCTTCAATGGCGAGCATCGACGCGACGACGATCGGAGCCCGCAATGAAAGCCGTTTCCGTTGAAGAAGCCGTTGCCATGATCCCCAATGGCGCGACGGTCATGGTTGGCGGATTCATGGGAGTTGGCACGCCGGAACGCTTGCTGGACGAACTGGTCAGGCAAAGGAAATCCGAACTCTCCATCATCAGCAATGACGCCGCCGTTCCCGGCAAAGGTGTTGGGAAGTTATTTGACGCAGCGCTGGTCTCGACGCTGACGACGAGCCACATCGGGCTCAATCCAAACGTACAAAAACAGATGATGGCCAACAAAGTGGCGGTAAACTTGGTGCCTCAGGGCACGCTCGTCGAGCGCATTCGGGCGGGCGGCTGCGGCCTGGGAGGCGTGCTGACGCCGACAGGCGTCGGGACCATCGTCGAGGAAGGCAAGCGAAGGATCGAGGTCGACGGCAAGAGCTTCTTGCTGGAGACGGCGCTTCGCTCGGATTTCGCGCTGATCCATGCGTTTCTCGCCGACTACCTCGGCAATCTCACCTACGCGTTGACGGCGCGCAACTTCAACCCGGTCATGGCGATGGCGGCCGATACCGTCGTCGTCACCGCGGAGCACATTGTTCCGGTCGGTGTCATCGCGCCCGACCATGTCGTGACGCCTGCGCCGCTCGTCGATTATCTCATCACCAACGGGTGAACCATGGATGCTCAATCGATCATTGCGCGACGCGTGGCGCTCGAACTTCGCTCGGGCGAGCTGGTCAATCTCGGAATTGGCATTCCGACCCTGGTCGCGAAATATGTTCCGTCCGATCTCAAGGTCTTCTTTCAATCGGAAAACGGATTGATCGGCACGGGACCGATTCCCGAGCAAGGCATGGCCCATCCCCTTCTCACCGACGCCGGCGGCAGGCCAATCAGTGCGCTACCTGGTGCATCCACCTTCGACAGCGCGATGTCGTTCGGATTGATCCGAGGCGGGCATGTGGACGTGACCGTTCTCGGCGGGCTTCAGGTCGACGCCGAAGGACGGCTCGCGAACTGGATGATCCCTGGCAAGATGGTACCGGGGATGGGTGGCGCTATGGATCTGGTGAGTGGCGCCAAGCGCGTCATCGTCGCCATGCAGCACGCCGCGAAAGGAAAATCGAAGATCGTCCAGAAATGCGCGCTGCCGCTAACCTCATCCAGACCGGTCGACCTGGTCGTTACCGATATGGCCGTCATCGGCTTTGCCGGCGGAAGGATAACGCTGCGGGAAACCGCGCCGGGCGTCACTGTCGCTGAGGTCATCGCGGTGACGGAGGCTGATCTCTTCATCCCGACCAACATTCCTGAAATGAAGATCTGACCAATTACAAGTGTACGCGTAAGGATTCGGCATGCGCATCTTCAGTGACTTCAGCGAGTTCAAGGCTGCGGTTGGCACCGAGATTGGAGTGAGCGAATGGGTTGAGATCACCCAGGATCGTATCGACCTTTTTGCGGCGGCAACCTGCGACGAGCAATGGATCCACATAGATCAGGACCGGGCAAAGAAGGAACTGCCAGATGGCAGGACCATCGCTCACGGTCTTTTATCACTCAGTCTCTCGCCGATGTTCATTCGCTCCGTCATGGGGCTTAAGAGCCGACGAAACACATTGAACTACGGTGCGGACCGCATTCGTTACCTCTCCCCTGTCCCCGCTGGCTCGCGGATCAGGGGGCGCGTCAGCATCGCGGAAGCCGAGGACGTGCCGCCCGATGGCTTGAAGGTCAACTACCACATGGTGATCGAGATCGAAGGCGGTCAGCGCCCGGCCTGCGTCGCCGAGCTGATCGCGCTCCACTACCGCTGAGGCCTGATTTCAAATTAGAGCGCGACCATAATTCAGAGGCGTGAGCAAACATCCACTTTGATGCGTATTCCGCACTCAAGGCGGACATCGCGCAAGGTCAGAAGGGACGCACGAAAGATGAGGTATACTTGGTACGTTACTTTTGCGGTGCACAACCGCGGTTCATTGCATAAAAGGCGAAGCCCGCGAGCAACCAAGACGTTTGAGACCGAGAGGGAAGCTAAGGAGTTCGCGCGAGCGAAATTTAACGAGGGACTGATCGTCCACGCCGGCACCATTATTCCTCTCAAACCAGGACGGACGATTCCCTCGAGCGAGGTCCCTGCTTGGCTCGACGACGGGCGCGAACAACAAGGTCAGGACGACGCTCAAGGGTCGGATAGCAAGGAGCCGGGCTAACCGCACGGCGTGGTCGCCTCTCATCAGACATGACGGCATGATCAGGCTTTGGAGAACCCCGATATCACACCTGCAACGCCTAGCGTGCCGCTTCAACAACCCTGTCTTGGCGTCGGCGGATTTCTCCCGACACCCGAGCCAACGTTTGGGGGCGACTCGAACAATCGTTCTCCGTCGCGAACCCCATCGTTGCTGGTGCGCTCAATCGCATAAGCCAGGACGTCGATATGGTCACTATACGCTTCAACTACCGCTTCGGCTGGGGCAACCCGGTCGTCGCCCGTGACTGATTTCCCTACTCAACGGCGAACTTGAGCCCCGGCCTCGTCCGGGGCTTTTTTATTGAGCACATATTTCAGAGATGCCCTAACCTTGATCATGTGTCCGGAATTCGGTTCAGCCCTTTGCACGCGCGCAGGTTAACCTCCCCAGAAGCTGTTCCTAAACCAACCCAATTGCGGTTGCCGCGCTGCCAGGAAAGGCTGCGGCGCCGTGTGCCTCCTTGCAATCTTGCCCTTGCGTTGCAGATACGGTTCTCGCTTTTTGGAATTGGACGGTTGTAGCTGCTTGGCATCGGATGGTTGCATCTGCGCAAGTGCCTCCCGCTCCGTCGCTTTGACGGAGACATAAGTCGCCGTCGCCGGGATGCCGCCCTCATCTCTTGCGATCTGTGCAGGAGCGATCGTAGGCAGGCTGGTGTCGAAAACAATGCGCTCCGGCCATTTCCGGTCGGAATGAATGCGGATGACGAGCAAATTGGCATTTGCTCTCTCCTCGACCGGGAATCTCGGGAACCACTCGTCCAGAATGAACAACAGAGTGAGCAATACTCCGCCAACGTAGAGAAAATATTGCGCCAGTGGCATGCGTTGCTCCACCGCAAAGCCGCACCGAGGTCGAACCGAGGCATCGATCCTGTCCTCGGCACGATGTCCGCTTCACCTCAACGTCGCGATCCGCGATCGTGACAGGTGCTATTACCGCAGCAAAGTCCAATCACCGCCGGCCGACGCGATCCACCGGGCCGCCACGATTCATCGGCGTTCCTACGGCCCCGACGCCGGGGGTCACCGCTGCGCGCGCGACCGGCCGCGGGCGCAAAACGACACCCGCTCTTACGGTGCAGCCAGCCGGATAGGCGACATACTGGCAGTATACGACAGCGCTTGCCGGTTCCGTCGATGCGGCTACAAAGCCAGCGATCAGCAATGCTGATAAGGTGATCAAGAGTTTCATTTCGGGCTGCCTTTTCAGAAGCTCCAAAGTCCGGAGCGCCACTGGGAGGCTGACGGGGTGGCGGAGGACAGGGTTGATACAGATCAAGGGCACCCTATTGGCCGCGCCAGCGCCCTACTGGGGCCACCAGCGCTTCTCCTGCTTTCCCGCTTCCTCACCGCTCGCCAACAGTGTCATCCGCAGCACCTCAAAGATCACGGCAGTCGACCAGCCAAACAAGAGCACGCCGTTCATCGCGGTCATCGGCCCGAGCAGATGCCAGCGCGCGACCGGCGTTATGTCGCCGTAGCCGAGGGTCGTATAGTTCACAAAGGCGAAATAGATGAGATCCGACCCCTCAGGTGCGGCGCTGGTGGCTGAGTAGATCAATGACCAGACGAGCACCTCGGCCAGGTGCGCGATCATCAGGACCGTCACGGTGGCAATCATGACAGCGATTAATCGAAACGTTTGATGCGTCGTGGCCAATTCATCGACGACGCGAGTCACCCTTATGACCACCACCATTACCAGGGCATGGATCGCAATGTTGCAAACGCTTGCGGCCGCGCCCACGAGGTATTGCCGCAACATCCGCATGCCTCCAGTGCCGATACCGCTCCGCCTGACAATGTCGACGTCCGGGGCTTGGCCGCGACCTAGTCGATGATGTGATAGCCCCCGTCGATATACATGACGCCGCCGGTAATGAGCTTCGCGCCGTCGAGCGCCAGAAACGCCGTCGCCGCACCGACGTCGTCGATGCTCACGAGGCTCCGAGCCGGAGCCTTGGCCTGCGCCTTGTCCATCAACTCGTCGAATTCGGGGATACCCGAAGCCGCGCGCGTTGACAGCGGCCCCGGCGAAATCGCGTGCACCCGGATACCTTTGGGGCCGAGCTCGGCCGCGATATACCGAACAGCAGCTTCCAGCGCAGCCTTCGCAACTCCCATGACGTTATAGTTCTGCACCACCATCTGACTGCCGTAATAGGTCATGGTGAAGAGCGTGCCGCCGTTCTTCATCAATGGCTCCGCGAGATGCGCCATGCGCATGAACGACCAGCAGGAAACGTCCATCGTCTTGAGGAAGCCGTCGCGCTGAACATCGACCACGCGCCCGTGCAGCGCCTCCTTCGGGGAGAACGCGATCGAATGCAGTAGAAAATCGAGCCGGCCCCACTCCTTCTCGATACGCTCGAACACCTGTTCCGTTTGCCCCTCGGTATTCACATCCAGCGGCATGAAGATCGGCGCTTCAAGCGCCTTGGCCAGCGGTTCGACGTGCTTCTTCGCGCGATCATTCAGATAAGTTACGGCAAGTTCCGCGCCCAATGCTCTGAACGCCTTCGCGCACCCCCAGGCGATCGACTGATCGTTGGCGATGCCCACAATGAGCCCTTTTCGTCCCTTCAGCGCAACCTTGGTTTCCGGAAATACTGGAATCATGAAGCCTTCTCACGTCCGACGGTGGGCGACGAATTGCGGTTCCACAGCAGCGTCAAGGTATGCTGTGCAATCATCAGCTCTTCATCTGTTCGCACGACGTAAACGGGAATGCTGCCAGCCCGCGATATCAGGAGCGAGTGCCTGGCATTTTCAGCCAGATCGAGGGACACGCCGAGCCATTCGAGCCGCTCGGCGATTCTTGCGCGAATCCCGACCGAATTTTCGCCGATACCTGCGGTAAACACGAACGCATCAACGCCTTGCAAGGCGGCCGCCAGCATTCCGGCATGGAGCGCAACCTGGTAGACAAAATAGTTGACGGCAAACGCTGCGCGGGGATTGCTGGAGGTTTGAAGCTCCCGCATGTCGCTGCTCACGCCCGATAATCCCTTCAGACCGCAGTCGCGATAGAGAAAGTCCTGCACTTCGGCGGGCGACATGCCCTTTGCCGTCATGAGATGAAGAACGACGCCGGGATCGATCTGGCCGGTCCGCGTTCCCATGGGAAGTCCATCGAGCGCGGTAAAGCCCATCGTACATTCCACGCTGTGCCCGCCGTGAATAGCGCACATCGAGGCGCCACTGCCCAGATGAGCGACGATGACGCGCCCAGTGGCGATTTCAGGTGCGATGTTCGGCAGGGTTTTCGCGATGTACTCGTAGGAAAGTCCATGGAATCCATAACGACGCACGCCCTCATCGTAGAACCGGCTGGGTATGGCGTAATGATCCGCCAGTTCGTCATGGTCGCGATGAAATGCCGTGTCGAAGCATGCGACCTGAGGCAGCGAAGGAAATTTGGCAAGAAGCGAACGGATCGGCGCCAGATTGTGAGGTTGATGAAGTGGCGCAAGAGTCGCTAAACGCTCCAGACGCGCAACCACGCCGTGATCAATCACCACGGGTCGGTCGTAATCGGGACCGCCATGGACGACCCGATGTCCGACAGCGAGCGGACTGAGTTGAAGTTCCTCTCGCAGCCATGCGCTCGTGACCGACATCGCGGCCGGAACATCCGGAATGCTCTCGATCGGAAAAACGCGGTCCGCCATTGTATCGCCCGCTGCTCCAGTGGCGCGTAACCTTGGACGGCTGCCGATCCCGTCCATCTGACCCTTGACCTCCCGTCGCAGCCTGCCTTCGCCGTCCAAGGCGAACACCTGGAACTTCACGCTTGAGGAGCCGGCGTTGACGACGAGGATGGTGTCCATCGGAGTCACGCGGCGACTGTCTGGGCGCGGCGCTGCCGGGCGGCATAGAGCGTCGCAACCGCGCAGGAAGCCATGCGAGCCCGCGGTGAATCGGCCCGAGAAGTCAGCACGATCGGAACGCGGGCACCGAGTACGATGCCGGCGGCGTCCGCCTTTGCGAAGTACGCCAGATTCTTGGCCAGCATGTTGCCGGCCTCGAGATCCGGCACCACCAGGATCTGGGCCCGTCCCGCGACTTCTGATTTTATTCCCTTGATCCGAGCTGCTTCCGTGTCGACCGCGTTGTCAAACGCGAGCGGTCCATCGAGCAGCCCGCCCGTGATCTGTCCGCGGTCCGCCATCTTGCAGAGCGCGGCTGCCACGATGGTCGATGGGATCTTGGATGTGACAGTCTCGACCGCGGAGAGGATGGCGACGCGGGGAGATGTACCAAATCCGGCCTGGGTATAGAGATCGATCGCATTCTGCACGATGTCACGCTTGCAATCGAGGTCCGGAAAAATATTGATGGCGGCATCGGTGACGAAGATGGTCTCGCTATAGGCCGGGACATCCATCACGAACACATGGCTGATCCGCCTTTCCGTACGTAGCCCCGTGGCCTTTGCAGTGACACTTCGCATGAGTTCATCGGTGTGCAGGCTGCCTTTCATCAGCATCTCGCCCTTGCCCGCGTGAATCAGCTCGACGGCCTTTGCCGCGGCGGCCTCGCTATGAGGGGCGTCGACCAGCTCAAACCCGCTGATATTGATGCTGTGCTTGAGCGCGGCGGCCTTGATCTTCGCCGACGGGCCGACAAGGGTCGGCTTGATGATGCCGGCTTCGGCGGCGTCTGCCGCTCCGCGCAGCGAGCTCTCGTCGCATGGATGCACAACGATAGTTGCCGCCGCCGGAATTGCTTTCGCTGCTGCGATGAGACGATCGTATTTGACACCGGGCTTGGCTTCGCCCGCTTCCATGAATGCAGCGCTCATGATGCACTCCCAATCATTTCAATAAGGGCTATGACGCCTTCGCGTGCGGTTCGGCCGCCAACCCGAACAGCTGTGTCACTCGTTCAAGTCGCCTGGCGGATTCGCCGGATATCGCTGCGCTCGCGGACAGCACGCCGAGGATCGTAGTCAGCCCCTCGCGACGTTCGTCTTCGCTTGACGGCAGCAGCTTTGGGATAGCGGCGAGGCTCGCCTCGGGCTCCAGGAGCAGCATGAAGAATTGCTCGCGCACGATCGTCTTGAACTGCGCGAGCGAGAGTCGCGAATCGGAGTCGCTCGCGCGAGCGCGCCGTAATGCCTCCAGGCTCCGTTCATCAACCATTCCCCGCGCCATGCCGACGTAAAGCAGGCCACGAATGACGCACTCCCTGAGGTCGCCGACGCCGATCTGCGACTTCAGCTCCGCGGTACGCGCTTCCAGACGCTTGCGGTGCTCGGGCGACATTTTTGGCTTGGGCGACACTTCCGCATCCGGTTTGACTCCGACCGCAGCCTGCAGCGCCGGCGATCCATAGATGCTGAGAAAGAGCGTCTCGCTGAGCGCTTCCTGCGCGTCGCGCCACTTGTCGAGGACATTGACGATGTTCTTCGAGACGGTCTCCTGAAAGGCAAGGAACGGATTGTCCTGTGCCGCCGGCTTGCGGCGCTCGCGAATCTGGTCAGCCGCCCCGGCGACGGCCGTCGTCGCCGCATTATCGCTGCCGAAGGCTTCGTACGTCACGCGGAGAGGATGCAATTTGCGCGTCCACTCCGCCATTTGCGGCGTCACGGCGGCGCGGACCCATGGCTGTACGAAATTCCGGTAGTTGGCGAGGTTGATCTCCGATACCCGGGCGGCGGTTGCAAACCGCCGCTCGTCCTCGGCCGTATTGCCGCCCATGGCGCGAATATCCTCAAGCGTGCGCTGCTCGCAACGCATGATCCATTTGCCGCCCGCGAGTTCCGCATTCGCGGTATCGGCGGATTTTACCTCGAAAGTTGCCTCATAAAGCCCCGGCGGAAGCACATCAATAAGATCGATGTTGGTTGAAAATTCGCTGTGCTCCTTCTTGGCAACACCGCCGGAGACGAATATTCCGAGGTGCCCGACCGTTTCGTGAACGGTATAGACGATGGTTTGGCCGTACGCCCGGATCTCGTCGACATCGCTGTAGAGATCGAGAATCCAACCGAGCGCTTGCTGCGGCGGCGTGATGTTGTCACCCTTTGAACAGAATACGACGATAGGAGAACGGATGTTCCGGAGGTCAACGACCTGGCCGTCGGATGTCTTGATGCGCCCCGCGGCGAGGTTGTTGCCGACGAACAGCTCATCGACGATGAACTGGATCTCCTCGGCATTCAGGTTGACATGTCCGCCCCACCAGCGCTCGAACTCGAGATAACGATCTGCCTCGGTATCGACCTTCGAATAGACATTGTACTGCTTGGTCCAGAGCGTATTCGAGGGATTCATGTTCTCGAAGTTTTGGACAAGCCAAGCGCCATCGAACTTGCCGCCGCCGAGGTCGCTGGTTAGCGCGGTCAACCAGCTTCCGCCCAGTAAGCCGCCGGAATAGCGCATCGGATATTTGCCGCGAACGCCGGCCCAATAGGAAAGCGGCGCTCCGGCGACGATGATCGGGCCGAACAATTCCGGCCTCAGCGAAGCCAGGATCATGACGGCCCAGCCGGCTTGGCAGTTGCCGATCACGCACGGCTTGCCGTCGGCATCCGGATGCAGCGCGATGACTTTTTCGATGAAGACCGCCTCGGCTCGTGCGATGTCCTCGATCGTCTGGCCGGGCATCGGATCGGGCAGGAAGCCGATGAAATAACAGGGATGACCGGCCTTCATGGCAACGCCGATTTCGCTGTCGGCCTTAAAGCCGCCGATTCCCGGTCCGTGTCCCGCACGGGGATCGACCACGACGAATGGACGGCGCTTTAAATCAATTTCCACTCCGCCGGGCGGAGCAACGCGCACCAGCGCATAGTTCACCGGCCGCTTGAAATTCCTTCCGTCCATGATCAGTTCGACGGCATAGTTAAGGACATGAGGCGCGGATTCGGCCAGATGCTCGCGGTATTGAACGCCACGCTGGCGCATGACATCCAGGAACAGGACGCTGCGTTGCCCCGTATCCACGAGATATTCGAAGCTGGATGCAAAAAGCCCGGGCAGCGCGTCCCCCGAGACTGCTGGTTTGTCGGTTGACCTGCTCAAATCTCTCACTCCTTGCAGCCCCGCGACCAGGATTGCGCCGCGTCCGAGGCGACCTTTGATATAGGTCAAGGCAGAGCCTCTTCTGCATTAGCTGACTCTGAAGAGGCAGCAACGTCCGCCGGCCGGAACCGCGCTGAAGCAGAAAGTGATGAAACAAGATGACACCGGAAGAAGGCGCCAGCTGTCGATCTAAGCCTGTCCTTCGGCGGCAACCTTCTCCGCCACAGCCGAGGCGGCGCTGGCTTCCCCCTCACGAATCCAGGCCATCATCAATTCCCAGGCCACCGCGAGGATGATGGGTCCGATAAACAGGCCGACGATGCCATGCGCAATCGTTCCGCCCAGCAAGCCGATGAAGATCACCAGCGCAGGTGTACTCAGACCGCGCCCCATGAGCATCGGTTTCAGGACATTGTCAGCCAAGCCCACGACCAGCAAATAGATCGTGATCAGGAGGGCGGCCATGAAATCCTTGGTCGTCCATATCCAGATGATCACGGGAAAAAGAACAATCGCCGACCCGATCTGTATGATTGCGAGAACCAGCACGGCGAAGGCCAGCACGCCGGCACTCGGCACGCCAGCAAGTTTCAATCCTATTCCAACCAGCAACGATTGAACGATCGCGATACCGATGACCCCCTGGGATACCGTGCGTATCGTTGCCCCCGCCAGTGCAACAAAATCCTGGCTTCTGTGCGGCACGAGGCGAGCCTGGATGCTCCTGATCTTTGCCACAAGCCGTGGTCCTGAGGAGAACAGAAAACCGGCGAGCATCACCGAGGCGATAAACTTGAGTGTACCGACACTGGCACTGCCTGCGAACGCGAATATTGGTCCGGCCAACGGCTTCAGATGCGGCGCTATCTCGGTCAAAGCGGCCCCGAGGTTGGTCGCGGCCTGATCCCACAAGGTATAAAGCTGCGCGCCGACAATTGGCCAGTCTTTGACACGGCCGGGAGGAGAAGGAACGATCAAGCTGCCGGAGTCGAGTTGCTCGGCGAAGCTTCGTAAGCCCTCGATCAAGCCCAGCCCGAGCCAGGTCGCGGGCCCGATCACAATCGCGAGGTTCACGACAGTTAAGATCGCTGCCGCGAGCTTCGGCCGATCGCCAAGATGGGCCGATAGCCAGTCATACGCCGAATACAGAGCGACGGCGAGCACCACGCTCCAGGCGAATATGGGGATGAACGGACGAACCAGGACGAACGACCAATAGAGCAGGAAAGCCAGCAGCCCGAGGCGGATCGCTAGCTGGACGATCTCTTCACCGGATCTGTTCTCACGGAACACTCGCAATGGCATTTTCACACGTCCGCGGGGTTGGCGGATCAACGATCACCCGTGCTTCATCGGAACTCGGTGATTAGCCGTTAATTCTGACACAGCGTTCGTTGCTCCTCGAACCTTTGGCTTGATCCAGATCAAGCCCCGACTGTGGGTCGCGGCTCCTCTCCCACGGACGTTCCCAGAGCTGTCTGTCATCCTGTTTCGATGCGAGACCTATCGATCATGCAGAAGGCTGCCGACTATTGCGCTATGGAGCGTCTTCGCGACGGGCGCACAATCGAAATACGCGCCCTTCGACCGGATGATCGACAGGACATGCTCGCGGCGATCGGCCGCACCAGCTCTCAATCGCTCCAACGACGCTTTTTCGTGCCGAAGCGCGGCTTTTCGGAATCCGAACTCGCTTTCTTCATGAATATCGATTTCGACAATCATGTCGCCCTCGTCGCACAAATCGATGAAGATGGACGGCCGTCGATCGTCGGAGGTGGACGCTACATCGTTGTACAGCCTGGTCGGGCCGAAATAGCCTTCGTCGTGGTCGACGCGTATCAGGGGCAGGGTATCGGCGCGGCCCTCACGCGCCATCTGTCTCACCTAGCGCGCGACGCTGGACTGACGGAGCTGATCGCGGAGGTCTTGCCCGAGAACACCGCGATGCTGAAAGTGCTCAGCAAATTCGGCTTCCGACCAGGACCAAACCAAGAGCCTAGGGTCGTCCACCTGGCCAAACCACTTTCTTGAGTTGGCAACCTCACACCCGATTCCTTTCGGGCTGAGCGAGAGGTTAATCTGTTCGGCCCTCTCATACCCGTTACTTTGCCGACACATGACCGTGACTTGAGGGCGCGAGCAGCGTTACGCTTCAGCGGCAGACAGGCTGCCGGTCGCGAATTATGGCAGTGCTCGGACCTCAGCCGAGGAAGCTATGACTGGAGGTCGACTGATCAGCGAATAGCAGCCATCGGATTCTGCCGTATCAATCTCGCGTAGATTCATGCCGGCACAAAGCCGCTTCGCATCTGCGAACCACACTTCGCACACAAAGGGGCTCAATCTTGTGAGGGGGTCGCGACTCAAATACCAAGGGAAACAACGTCGGCCCGGCTAAATCGATATGACGCGGGGGCGTATCAAATGCGGGACGCACTAGAAATCAATCTTGCCCTGTGGGGCATGATCCTTTGCGCGGCGGTGCAAGCAGCCCAACGTTTCGAGGTCTACTAGTAAAGCCATCGCACGAGTGTGAACGCACTCCAGCCGATTGCGATGAACCATCCGACAGTGGCAACGCCTGTCAGAGCCAGCCATGCCCATGGCCACATGGCCCGGGGCCTTCGCAAGCCCGTTGCGGGCTCAGCAGGCAATCTCGCGGCGATGTTCGATACAGCGCGAGGCCCGGATTTACTCCAAAGAGGTTCATCCCGCTGTGACGACGGGGGTGCGGTCGTAGACAAAGCTCGCTCAAGCGCGCGCAATTGAGATGACCTTCCTTTCAGGACAGCAGCCTAGGTAGACAAAGCAGCGGATACTTCGATCCGTATGAATAATTGGTCGGACCGGGAACCGACGGGTTCGAGCGCACACCATACTGTGATGCTGCGACCGCTCAATGAAAGCCGATGATTAAGCTAACCGATCAACCTTACCGGAGGCTGCGCCCGGAATCGTCGCAACGTCAGGCCTCCTCTTCCCGGCTGAAGTTTGGGCACACATTGGCGCCTCTCTGCCGGCAAACTGGCAGGTAGGTCCACGCTAGCCGAGACCCGGTCCAGGTTTCCTTCCTTCGGTTCAGCCGCGTCCTGGCACAGAGCCTCCTGCCGCCGAACATACTCGCGGAAACGCAGCAATTCGGCATAGCGAACGCGGAGCGTCGCAGCTTTGGCCTCTCTCCAAGTCGGTCCTGTTTGTTTCACCCGCGGGCTCCCGTCAAAGTTGATACGGACGATCTTTAGTCGGCGTCCGTCCTCCCGTCTGTGAACTGGGTCACATATCGAGCAAAGTCCGTCGGTAGGCCAAAATTGGCCTTCCCAGCTTGGGCGCACGATCGCGCGCGCTGCGCTGTCATCGTCGCCAAACCACACATCAGCAGCCGCGGCAAATGCTCTTGATCTTGCCGGGATGGCGCCGGTCGGACCCCGCGGACGTGATCTCTGGGGACGACACACGGGATGTCTTTGCAGGCTTCGCTCCCAGCGGGACGGCTGTTGGGAAGGGTAGGGCAAGTTCACATCGGGATTTGTTCGCCGCGGGCCCAGCCGCTCACCAAATGGCGCTGCCGAATAGGCCAAAGCGCGGCTGCTGCGCGACCAGAAGGGTCGGCTGGCCTATGGAACTCCTCGCGATGGTCCTGCGTTTCCGCTGTGGCTTCAGCTCCCTCCTGGGATCGGCGACCTGGAGCTGATTGGGACTGGACGGCGACAATTGTGCAAGAGCCTGCCGAGGCCCTGCCTTCGCCGACACCTCGGCCACATTCGCTGGCGCTGGAGCAGCCGCCTCAATCACCGGCCTTGTTGGGGCAGCGGCGGTTGGGAAAGCGGTGTCGAAGACAACGCGCTCGGGCCACTTCTGAGCGGAGCGAATCCGTATGATGGAAAGATCGGCGGTCGCCGTTGTCCGATCTACAGCCGGCGATTTCGGCACATACGCATCGAGAGCAAAAAGCAGCGTCAGCAACACTGCACCAACACAGAAAAAATATCGCACCAGGGGCATTTCAGAACCGCTCCGTCCGCAGACACACACGGACTGCTTCCTCAACTGGGGATGGCGCGATTTGTTCCTGGCCTTGGCGGGTTGGCGAATGACGATGTTATCCCTTCGTTGCGCCCTTTAACAAATTTGGCAGGACCTAGATGTGGTTAGCCGCGAGCAGCGAGCACTTCGCCTTTCCGGCATTAACGTTGACGAAGCCAACATGCATTCGGGCGAACGTCTTCCGACTCTTCATACCAACAATTTCACGAATCAAGCGCGTGCGGTCGGTCAAATGGCTGCCATCCGGGCGCGCGAATGCACAGGAAATCTCGATATCCTTGACCGCGTAATCATTGGAATTGCGCAGTGTGAAGGTAACGAACGCGTTCGACCCCAGCCCGCCCCTGCGCCACGACTGCGATGAAATCTTCAGACCGTCGACCGGGGCGGGTTGTCCGGGCGTAATCGCCTCGGCAGTTGCCGGATCGAAAGATGGGTCTTTCGCCATTCCCACCGTCATGGGCGGTGGCGCCTGGGACGAAACCACCGTAGCCAGACGTACCGGTTTACTTTCTGCCGCCCTATTGGCGTAGCCGGATAGCGGCAGCCACGCTCCTATTCCCAAGATCACGACCACCGGCAACCAGCCAACGGCCGCCCTGAGATAATTGACAACGCCTGTCTCTGACTGACCGGAAAGATGTCGACCGGCGAGGCTCGCCTGCCCGGCGGACCCTGTCGGTTCAATATCGTAAAATCCTTCCACCATGATCGTGCCATCACCCTCGGCGGCAACGAACCTGGCGTATTGCACCGCACGGCAATGGAGCCGCGCGGGCGTTACACCGCACGGCCCCAATCACGACTGCCGACTGCGCGGTTCCGCCGCTGATACACAATCCACCAGGCCTGAAAAGGTTGCAATTCCCTCCGACAATATCGGAGTAAAAACCGGATTAGCTGCCCCGCAACAAATCAAGGGGGATAGCCACGCCTGAACCGGGCCGCTAAAATTGACCGCGCGATCAACGCATCGCATTCCTCGGTGGTTGCGACACGCGACGCCAAATTAGCCAACTGGAGACCCATGATGCCGTTAGTGACCTGGGATCATGTCCACCTGCGCAGTCCCTATCCGGAGGCTACGGCTGCCTGGCTTGAAAACATTCTCGGCGGAGAGGTCATCCGCAGCCCTGGGCGCATCGACGTCAAGCTCGGCGGCGCCAATGTGTTCATCGCCCCGGTCACGGCAGGCGACGGCGTCAATACGGCACCGGTGACTCCCTATCAGGGGCTCGATCATTTCGGGCTGACCGTGAAAGACATCGACGCGGTGGCCGCCGAGATCAAGGCCAAGGGCGTCGAGTTCACCAAAGAGCCGATCACCATCCGGCCGGGCGTACGTATCTGCTTCATTCGCGGGCCGCAGGGCATCTCCATCGAGCTCTTGGAGCGCGACAAGAAGTATGCGTGAGGCAAGCGGGTGGGAAGCAGGCTGAACAGGTCGCGCGACGGCATGGGTTCGAACGCGGCGGTTAACCTGCCGCGTTGACGCTGCATGCCACGCTTGGCATAAGAAGTTACTCCCGCTCCATGGTGACGGGCGTCCTGGTCGGCCACATCATGAAGAATGGTCTGTACTCGATCCATGTCAGCCTGCAGGATGGACGTACCGGCAAAGGTAGCGGCGTAGTCATGTTCCGCGACGGCAAGATCCTCGGCGGCGACGCCTATTTATTCTATACCGGCAGCTATTCGGTGAAGGGCAACAACTTCAAGGGCGAGGTTCTGGTGCAGCGC